>Ga0265298_10000043_pt1 | contig 170370 bp, 121 predicted proteins | sample AusTroGonzalo_MG_3_FD_193486 | JGI IMG/M metagenome (GOLD analysis project Ga0265298, IMG submission 193486) | Bovine rumen microbial communities from tropical cattle in Woodstock, Queensland, Australia - Gonzalo_01 | ecosystem: Host-associated > Mammals > Digestive system > Stomach > Rumen ...
TTCTTCACACAATGCCAGATAGTCATCAACCGCTCCTTCAAAATCCGCTGTCAATTCCTCTACAGTTGAACCCTCATACGTAATGCTATCCTTAGACATTCCTTGCACCTTTCCAAAAAGGCACTTGACATCCTCGCTATACTCTACACTTCCAGTGTATCCTTTATACTTCAAATATCCCATTTAGTCACACAACCAAAGGAATAATCAGATTTTCTTTCACAAGGACATAATTTCGGCAATAATTGTGGTTTGTTGCTGATTTTATATTACCTTTGCATCGTAAAATCAGCAGGAATATGGAACAGATTGGAGATATGATGCTTGTGGATTTCGAAAAGATTCTTGAGCGTGACCTAGGAAAGGTTGGGACGCCCAAGCGTGATAAGTTTGAACGAAAGGTCAATGAGACGGGCATTCTTCGCTCACCATCCAGCAGGTCTGTTACAAATGCGGATTCAACGATGTGCCCCATTTCTGCCGCATATTCAAGCGCATGTTTCAAATAACTCCAAAAGAATTTAGAAAATGGAGAATGATATGATAGAAAAAGAAAAGATGTTGGCGGGCGAGATTTATTCCGCCGTTGACCCGCAGCTGATTGAAGAGTTGACGGAAGTGAAGGAGATAATCCACGACTATAACCTGTTGCGCCCGTCGGAGAAGCAGAAGGCAAGGGAGATCCTGAAAGGTCTCTTGGGACACATCGCCGACGATGAGATATTGATTATCCAGCCCTTCTACTGCGACTACGGTAAGCAGATTAGTGTGGGCAAGCGGTTCTTTGCCAACTTCAATTTTACTGTGCTCGACGAAGCCCCAGTCACCATTGGTGACGACTGCTTTATCGGCCCGAATGTCAGCATATACACAGCCTGTCATAGTACTGACCCCGTAGAGCGCAACAGCCGTAGGGAGTGGGCAGAATCAGTCATCATCGGCGATAATGTGTGGATTGGCGGCAGTGTGACCATCCTGCCAGGTGTAACCATCGGTGATAACGTAACCATCGGTGCTGGTAGCGTCGTGACGAAAGATATTCCTTCGAACTCTATTGCAGTAGGCAACCCCTGCAAAGTTATAAAGACTCTATGACACTACGTTTATGGAAGATTGTAACGACATTGTAATACCAGTCATTCTTATTTCTAAGCAATTATCACTATATTTGCACCCCAAAAAGGTACTTGATTTATGAGAATTCTTGTTGTCGATGATGAACAGGACATCTGCGAGATACTGCAATACAACCTCGAAACAGAGGGGTATGAGGTAGTGACCGCCAATTCGGCAGAAGAAGCACTCGGACTACCCCTACAGGAGTTTGGGCTGATTCTGCTGGATGTGATGATGGGCGAGATGTCAGGTTTCCAGATGGCTCGGCGATTGAAGGACAATACGGCGACAGCGCAGATTCCCATCATCTTCATCACGGCACTCGACAGCGAGGACAATCTGGTAAAGGGGCTGAACATTGGGGCTGATGACTACATCGCCAAGCCGTTGAGTATGAAAGAGGTGAAAGCCAGAGTGAGAGCGGTGCTCAGGCGATCGTCTCAGCCGCAACTCCAGCAAACCATCATTACCACTGATAACAAAATATGCTACGAAGGCATTACACTTGACCATAATGCAAAGACGGCCACACTTGATGGCCAGAATCTTTCGCTCACCAAGTTGGAATATGAACTGCTGTCACTCTTGTTACAACACCCTGGGAAGGTTTTTTCGCGCGAAGATTTGCTGAAATACTGCTGGCCGCAGGACGTGCTGGTGCTTGACCGTACGGTGGACGTGAACATCACCCGACTGCGCAAGAAAATTGGCCGCTATGGTAAACATATTAAAACACGTGTAGGCTATGGCTACTGCTTTGAAAGATGAGATTAAGCGAGAGCAGAACCAAACTCGTTTGAGCTCTGCCGAGCGTGAGCATTTTGCGCCGGAGGCGAAAAGTAAATCGTTCCAGCGCAATCTATTGCTCAGCATTGGCGGTATTTTCCTGCTCTTCGCCGTCTGCTTCAGTGTATATCAGTATCAGCGCGAGAAGGAGTACAAGATTGACATCCTTCACTCGCGACTGCAGATGTACAACTACGAGATGGTACAGACGTTGGGCGAGGACAGCCTCACAAGCATCCGTTTGTTTCGCGACTATGTAGCGCGGCACAGCATGGAAGGCCTTCGCGTTTCTATTATAGACAAGAACGGGCGAGTTGTCCTTGACAGCTACGAGCCACAAGTGGATTCGCTAGGCAATCATCTTCAGCGAACCGAAATCCAGCAGGCCCTGCATGATGGCAATGGTTACGACATCAAGCGTTTGTCTCAATCCACCCACGAGACCTACTTCTATTCTGCCACCCGCTTTGGCAACGTCATCGTGCGTACTGCCGTACCCTATTCTGCTGAGTTGACGCAATCGCTGCAGGCCGATAACACCTACATTTACTTTGCCGTTGCCCTTACCCTGTTGCTTGGCATCGTCCTCTACCTGAGTACCCGTCGTATCAGCCGCCATATCGGCTATCTGCGCGAGTTTGCCGTCAAGGCCGAAGAGGGCGAAGAACTTGACCACGAACTGGAGCGACGTCTGCCCGACGATGAGTTGGGTGACATCAGTCACACCATTATTATGCTCTACTGGAAGCTTCGTCATTCTGAAGAAGAAAAAATACGTATCAAACGCCAACTCACGCAAAATGCCGCTCACGAACTAAAGACCCCTGCTGCCAGTATCCACGGCTACTTGGAGAGCATCCTCGACCATCCAGACATGCCAGAGGACAAGAAAAAACATTTCCTTGAGCGCTGCTATGCCCAAAGCGAACGTATGAACAAACTGCTACTCGACATGAGTGCCCTCACCAGGTTGGACGATATGGACGACAATAAATCCAGTGCCCGTCGTGAATACCGTCAGGTCAATGTGCTGGAGATTATTAAGAATGCCCTCGATGATACTGCTCTCTATCTCCAGGACAAAGGCATCATCCCGTCACTCCGTGTGCCAGAGCATATCGAGGTTCTGGGCGATCATAGTCTCATATACAGTATCTTTCGCAATCTCATCGACAATACAATAGCTTACGCCACTGGGGCATCGCGCTTGGATATCAACTGCACTGAGGTGGAAGGCGATGGTGAGCACCAATCGACTGAAGGCCGTCATTTCTACCAGTTCACCGTCAGCGACAACGGCCCTGGGGTTGAATCAGTGCACTTGGATCATATCTTCGAACGTTTCTACCGCATCGACAAGGGCCGCTCACGCAAACTTGGCGGCACAGGTCTCGGCCTTGCCATTGTTAAAAATGCAGTTGCTGCCCACGGCGGAACCACAACTGCACTTCTAACACCAGGCGGCGGACTCACCATCCGCTTCACCCTCGCACGTTTTTAACTACCCCTGCCCATTTCGCGGGCGGTCCTCGAAGTCGTTGCTCAGACCCTTTCCTGCTTGTACCACGTTCATCACGTAGTCGGCCAGGCGTTCACACTCAGAAATGAAATCGACGTAGAAAACACCGAGCTGGTAACTATAGAGACCGGCATTCACATCGTGCAGGTTCTGGTTGCGCAGCTGCTTGCGGTAGTTGTTGATCTCATGCTCTATATTGATAGATTTTGTGATGTTGGTTTTTGGTTCGGTCAGGTCTATGCGCTTCATCATTTCATCCAGTGAGCCCTCTACGAGTTGTAGCATCGTCTGCATGTGCTGCGTCTGCTCTGGCGTAAAGTCATCCTGACAGTGCATGCGGTGGCGGTTCAGCGTGCGACCGAGATTATATACCGAGTCGCCAATGGACTCCAACTCCGTTATCTGGCGAAGCATCTTCTGTATCTGACTCTTCGAGGCATCCGACAGGCGGCCTTCGCTCACCTTGTTCAGATAGGCAGCAATCTCCATCTCCATCGAGTCGGTGATATTCTCATACTTCCCAATGCGTGAAAAAAGTTTATTGAACTCCGTCTCGTCCTGTATCTGCATTAACTCTGGTACGAATGTAAACATCCTTTGGCAACGCTCGGCAAAATGGTGAATCTCCTTCTGGGCCTCCATGATGCTGAGTTCGGCCGTTGATAGCAGACCGCCGCTGATGAAGCGCAGACGGTAGTCCTCCTCCTGGGCCTTCATCGGCAGCACACGGCATACGAGCATCTCTATCTGGCGGACAAAACCAATGAGCAGCAGCGTGTTGATGATGTTGAAGGCAGTGTGGAAGGCCGAGAGTTTGAAGAGGTCGTTACCACCGCCCATAATGCTATCCACAAACCAACTGACAGCATCGCAGGCGGGATAGAACACTATGAGGAACGCCACGACACCAAACACATTGAAGAACATGTGGGCGAGAGCTGCACGGCGAGCCTGTGTGTTGGCAGTGAGCGAGGCCATAAATGCCGTGATAGTCGTTCCGATGTTTTGACCCATAGCCAATGCCGCTGCCTGTTCGAATCCGAAGCCGGGGATGTTCATGCCAAAGAGCATCAGCGTGATGGCCATTGTGGCTGCCGAAGCTTGAACAATCATGGTGACCAGTGCACCAACGATGACGAACAGCAGTATGGTAAGGAACGAATCCTGCGGCACATGGGACAGCATGCTAGCTACCATATCGCCAATGTTCATCGCTGTGGCCGCTTCCTGCAGGAATGCCAGACCCATGAACAGAAAAGAGAAGCCGAATACAAACTCTCCAATACTCTTTCTATTACCTTTATTGCTGAATATCAATGGCATTCCTATGGCCAGCAGGGGAATGGCAAATGCCGCAATATTTACTTTGAATCCTACGGCTGAGATTATCCACGCTGTCACTGTTGTACCAATGTTGGCACCCATGATGACACCAATCGACTGGCCGAGTGTCATCAGTCCGGCATTCACAAAACTAACCACCATCACCGTCGTGGCACTCGATGACTGGATAAGTGCTGTGATGAGAATACCCGTCAACACACCCATCACGCGGTTCTTAGTCATCGCCGCCAGAATACTGCGCAGGCGGTCGCCCGCAAACTTCTCCAGACCTTCCGACATCGTCTTCATGCCAAAAAGGAACAGAGCCAGCGAACCGACGAGCGAGAAAATGTTGATGATTAATTCCATTTCTTTGTATTTTTGTGCAAAGGTAATGGAATCTTGTTACGCTCGCGTTACGCTAATGTTACAATGCTGTTACAAGCAACCTCGTAATTAGGATGTCTTACATTTGAAACTTTTTTGTAATATCATGATAGTACCTTTGCCTGCACAAAATTAATTTGTTTATGGAAAGAGAAAAGGCTGAAAAAATCATTTGGATGATTGATTGGTTAAGATTCATCATCCTTGCATTGGTCCTCACATTAATCTTCGTGGGGCTTGGAAAGGCATAATCAGAATAATGATGCTACCAATGTTCACCTTCTTGAAGCATTATCACCCATCAAGTATCATTTATATGCTTTTTGTGATACGAAAAATACAGAAATTAGTTTTTGGGGGTATTTTTGGGAGTATCCGAGCATAAAAATAACGTAACTATCCAAAAATCAGAATAGTTACGTTTTCTAAGCGGAGAGAGAGGGATTCGAACCCCCGGTGCCTCTCAGCACGGCGGTTTTCAAGACCGCTGTAATCGACCACTCTACCATCTCTCCAGTGCTCGAACTGCTTCAAAGCGGGTGCAAAGGTACGAGTTTATTTTTAATCCTGCAAATTTTTAAGCAACTTTTTTGCAATATCATGCATTTTTTCTTTGCTTTTTGCTTGCTTATTCGTACCTTTGCAGCATGATATACCCTAATAACTACGAACATAAGATAGGATTTGAGGAGATTCGTTCGCTCTTGCGCGGGCACTGTCTCAGTTCGCTAGGTCGCGAGAAAGTTGACGAAGTTCATTTCTCCGACTCAGCAGAAGAAGTGAACGAATGGCTAGAACAGATACGCGAATTCCGCCGTTTGCAGGAGACCACCGACGACTTTCCCCTGCAGTATTTCTTCGATGTACGCGAAGCTGTTGCGCGCATCCGCATGGCTGGTACACATTTCGAGGAACAGGAGCTCTTCGACCTACGCCGCTCATTGGAGACCATCAGTAATATCGTAGCATACCTAAACAAGAACGGAGAGGAGAAAGGCGAGACGATAATCTACCCCTACCCTGCCCTTCAGCGCCTAACCGCTGACATCATGACATTCCCCGCCATGATTCGTCGCATAGACTCCATCATCGACAAATACGGAAAGATCAAAGACGGTGCCACCATGACGCTGGCCAGCATTCGCCATGAACTGGCAAGAACAGAAGGCAGCATCTCGCGTACCTTATATAGTATATTACACGCAGCTCAGCGTGACGGCCTTGTAGATAAGGATGCCGCACCAACAATTCGCGACGGTCGCTTGATGATTCCCATTGCACCAGGTTTGAAACGAAAGATCAGTGGTATTGTCCACGATGAAAGTGCCACAGGTAAAACCGTCTTCATTGAACCCACCGAAGTGGTTGAAGCCAACAACCGCGTTCGCGAACTGGAGGCTGAAGAGCGTCGAGAGATTATCCGCATCCTCACGGTCTTCTCCGACGAAGTGCGTCCTCACGTGAAGGAGATATTAGATTCCTATCAGTTCCTGGCCATCATCGACCTCATCAGAGCCAAGGCAGAACTGGCAAAAACACAGAAAGCTTTCGAGCCACAGGTCAAAGACCTGCCCACAATAGATTGGATACAGGCCGTCCATCCGCTGCTCGCTCACTCTCTGGAGAAGCAAGACAAGAAAGTGGTGCCACTGGACATCACACTGAACAAAAGACTTCTCATCATCTCAGGCCCTAATGCCGGCGGTAAATCAGTATGTTTAAAGACTGTTGGCTTATTACAGTACATGTTGCAATGTGGCCTCAGCATTCCCGTGGGCGATCGTTCTACATGCGGCATCTTCCGCAACATCATGATTGACATAGGCGATGAACAGAGTATTGAGGACGATCTCTCAACCTACTCTTCTCACCTGATGAACATGAAACAGATGATTCGCAACTGCAACGAGCACAGTTTACTACTTATAGATGAGTTTGGCGGCGGTACAGAACCCATGATTGGCGGTGCCATTGCCGAAGCCGTGCTGAAGCAGTTCTGGAAGAAAAAAGCCTTTGGCGTCATCACCACCCACTATCAGAACTTGAAACACTTCGCCGATGATCACGAGGGAGTAGCCAATGGAGCCATGCTCTATGACCGTCACCAGATGAAAGCCCTCTTTCAGCTCAGCATCGGTCAACCCGGTTCTTCGTTCGCCATCGAGATAGCCCGTAATACAGGATTGCCCGAAGAGGTTATTAACGATGCCTCGGAGATTGTAGGAACAGAATATATTCAAAGCGACAAATACCTGCAGGACATTGTGCGCGACAAGCGCTACTGGGAAGGCAAGCGCCAAACCATCCACCAGCACGAGAAACGCCTTGAGATGAAAGGTGAGAAGCTGGAGGCAAGTATTGAAGAGATAGAACAGGAACGCAAGCAGATTCTGCGTCGAGCCAAAGAGCAAGCCGAGGAGTTATTGGCCCAAACCAACAAGAAGATAGAGAATGCCATTCGCGAGATTCGTGAGCAGCAGGCCGAGAAAGAAGCCACCCGTCGCATCCGCGAAGAACTGGAAACCTTCAAACAGGAAGTTTCCGATATTGACACGCGCGCTAACGACGAGATGATCGAACGCAAGATGCGTCAGATTCAGGAGCGCAAGAAGAGAAAAGAGGAAAAGAGAAAACAAGCCCCCCATTCTGTCCCCGAGGGGGCTACTATAGCTCCAGCAAACCAAGAAGCCAGCACAAAGAAAACGGAAAGCGCACCTATTGTCGTAGGCTCCGTTGTGCGCATCAAGGGGCTCACCTCTATTGGAGAAGTCGAGAAGATTGACGGCCAGATGGCAACTATCATCTTCGGTGGCATGCGAACAAAAATGCGTATGGACAGACTGGAGCATGTCTCAGAGAAAGAAAAAGCAAAGGCAAACGCCGAGAGCGCATCCAACAAACACGATAGTCTGGCCATCCAAACCTCACGCATGACACGCAACACTATCGACGAACGCAAAACTCACTTCCGTCAGGACCTTGACGTACGCGGCATGCGCGGTGACGAAGCCATCAACGCCGTCACCTACTTCATCGACGACGCCATACTGATGGGTATGTCGAGAGTACGCATTCTCCACGGAACAGGCTCCGGAATCCTACGTCAACTCATCCGTCAATATTTAGCTACTGTGCCGAATATCAGCCACTTCCGCGACGAGCACGTACAGTTTGGAGGCGCAGGAATAACCGTTGTAGAGTTAGAATAGCACTAAATTGAGATAAGTCAAGAAAACGGCTGTGTACGCGCACAAGCCGTTTCTTTTTTGCTATTAGTTTACAAAATCTTTCATATCTTTGCAGCACAATTCAGGATAACTGGCGTCACCCGTGACGGGCATACGCTCTGAAAGCATAGAAACGAGGGCCTTGGCAAAGCCCCTTAAAATAGAGTATATGAAAAGATTAGTGAAGCTAGTAAGTCTGAGCTTATCAATTCTAACCCTGATGCCCCTTAGTGTTGGGGCAGCCACAAGAAGCGAAAGCTCAGCACCGTTTGATTGGAGCTCCGTGATGGAGGCCATCATCCAGGTAGAGAGCGGAGGAAATCCACGCGCCGTGAGTGGGAACTCGGTAGGCGTTATGCAGATCACTCCTATATGCGTCAAGGAATGCAATATCATCCTTAAGAAACGCGGAAGCGATTTGCGATATACGATGAACGACCGTTACGATGTCAAGAAGTCGAAAGAGATGTTCCTCCTGATTCAGTCGTATCACAACAAGTCGAACAACGTCGAAAAGGCTATACGTTCGTGGAATGGCGGTCCTCGCTATAGTGTAAAGGCCACCAACAAGTACTACCAGAAGGTGATGCGACGCATAAAGTAGGCACGCCGATGCCTCGCAAACGTTCAAAAGAGAACATTTTGCACAAATGCTATAAACAGATCCGATTGTCAGGTTTCAACCTGGCGACCGGATTTTTTCTTTGCCGAAAATTTGCATATAAAAAAAATAATGCTTATCTTTGCAACAAGATCTATAACTACATAACCAAAAGACTCTTTTTTGATACGCGAAACAAATGTGTGTGTTCAACCTAAGTGAAGGTCGGACAGATGCAGCCATTATGGTACTCGCTCAGTTATCAGAAGGGTCTATAAAAGAAAAATGAGCTTATGACAAGATTAATGAAGCTGGTAAGCCTGAACTTGTCTATTCTACTCATGACATCCCTTAGCGTTGGGGCTGTCACAAGAGGCAACAGTTCAGCACCGTTTGATTGGAACTCCGTCATGGAGGCCATCATTCAGGTAGAGAGCGGAGGAAATCCAAATGCCGTGAGCGGGAAGTCGGTAGGCGCCATGCAGATTACGCCTATTTGCGTCAAGGAATGCAATATCATTCTTCAGAAACGCGGAAGCAAGTTGCGCTACACGATGAACGACCGTTACGATGTCAAGAAGTCAAAACAGATGTTCCTCCTGATTCAGTCGTATCACAACAAGGCAAACAATGTCGAAAAGGCAATACGTTTGTGGAACGGTGGCCCGCGTTACAGTATCAAGGGCACCAACAGATACTACAGGAAAGTGATGCGCTATTTGAAGTAGGCACACAGTGCCCCGCAAACGTTCACAAGAGAACAATTTGCACAAAATGCAATAAAAAAGTCCGATTGTCTGGCAAAAAGCCTGGCAACCGGATTTTTTTATTGCGTAATTATTTGCTATTCAGAAAAATAATTGTACCTTTGCTGCATACAAGAACAACTAATAACCAAACAATATCATATGGCAATCGTAAAACTGAACTTCAATCTCAATACCACATCAGTACGCCATGCCAACGACATAGCCGCCAACGTGAGTGACAACGGTCAGACACCAACAAAGCCAGGCATGCTAAAGTGTACCACGGCCACAGGAATCTACAACAAAGACTATGATATCGTCCAGATATCATTAAGCATCAGCGACCTTACCGCCACGCCACTTCACACAGCCTTTGAAGAAGTATGCCGCTGCGCTGAATATCGTGGCATCCGCGTGACGGGCGCAGAACTCGTAACACCCGTCAACAAGCAAGTGCTCATCATGGCCGGCAAGCATTTCCTGGAGAAACAGCATTGTTCGGTAGGTATTCCCGAGACAGACATCATCCATATGACCGTCAGATCAATGGGACTTGACGACCTATATCCTTTCATTCCCAGTGAGATGATTATCGAATACCAAGAATATCATCACGAGCCAAAGCTCACAGACCTCACCATCAACGACTTTGCCGAGGAGGCCTCGCGCGAGGGCAGCGCTATCGGTGGAGGTGCCATGGCAGCTTATATGGGTGCGCTGGCTGCAGCCGTAGGCACTATGGTAGCAAATATCTCATCTGCTAAGGTTGGCTGGGAAGACCGATGGCAGGAGTTCTCAGACTGGGCAGCCATGGGACAAGACATGGTACGCCAGTTACTACAACTTGTCAACGAAGAGGAAACGGCTCGTGCAGAAGCCATCCAGCATCCCACACCCCATACCGCCCAGGTTCCACTTCGCACCATGAAGGTTGCCTCACAAGCATTCCTCATATGCAAAGCCATGGCAAAGGAAGGCACCCCATCGTGCATCAGCGATGCCGGCGCAGGAGCCTTGGCTGCCCGCGCTGCAGTTTTGGCAGCAGGATTGAAGGTAAAAAGCAACGCCATCCAACTGGAAGACCGAGAGTTGGCTGCACAGTTAATCTCAGAAGCCGATGAACTCATTAACCGCGCAAACACCCACGAAACGGAAATTATGGCCCTTGTGAACGGGAGCATGTGAGAGTCATGCCATAGAAACGAAAAAAGCCCGATCAATTCGGGCTTCTGAGTTGCGGAGGCAGGACTCGCGCTCGGCCCAAAGGGACGCTTTGCTTGCAAAGAACTGCGACCGGGAGCATGGTCGAGGACTGCCGGCAACAAAAAAAAAGAACGCCGAAGCGTTCTTTGTAGTTGCGGAGGCAGGACTCGAACATGCGACCTCCAGGTTATGAGCCTGGCGAGCTACCAACTGCTCCACTCCGCGATGTTATTTCTATGCTTTCAAGGGGCTTCCCCTGTTTTGCGGGTGCAAAGGTACTACTATTTTTCCTAAACACCAAATTTTTCTGCATCTTTTTTCATTTTTACCCATTTTTCAGCCCAAAAGCTTGGTCAATTGAAATAAAAGCCGTACTTTTGCACACATCTAAATTAGTGTGCAATGTCAATATCCAAAACTAGACAACTCCTTGTAGACGTAGCCAGACAACTGTTTGCCAAGAACGGTCTGGAGAATACGACTATGAATGATATCGCCCAAGCTTCAGGCAAAGGGCGCCGCACGCTCTACACCTATTTCAAGTCGAAAGAGGATATCTATTACGCCGTTATCGAAACCGAGTTGGAGCGTCTCAGCGACAAGCTCGATGAGGTAGCAGCCCGCAAGATCAGTCCTCAGGAGAAGGTCATTGAGCTGATCTACACCCACCTGAGCATGATTCGCGAAACGGTGGTGCGCAATGGCAACCTGCGTGCCGAGTTCTTCCGCAACATCTGGATGGTAGAGAAGGTGCGCAAGCACTTCGACGATGCCGAGGTGGAACTCTTCCGCAAGGTGTTTGCTGAAGGCAAGGAAGACGGCGAGTTTGACATTGACAATGTGGAGTTGGTGGCAGATATCACGCACTATTGTATCAAGGGCCTTGAGGTACCTTATATATATGGTCGTATAGCCCACGGCATGACCGAGGAAGCCACGAAGCCCCAGGTAGCCAAGTTCGTATATGGCGCACTGGGAAAGATGAAGAAATAAGAAACAACTAATTCAATATTTTTTAGAAAAAGAAAACAATGGGATTATTAGAAGGTAAGACTGCGCTCATCACTGGCGCAGCACGCGGTATCGGAAAAGCTATCGCACTGAAGTTCGCCGCAGAAGGCGCTAACATCGCATTCACCGACCTGCAGGTCAATGAAGAGACCGAGCAGGAGATTGCCGCTCTGGGCGTCAAGGCCAAGAGCTATGCATCAAATGCAGCAGACTTCGCTCAGACCGAGGAAGTAGTAAAGGCCGTTAAAGAAGAGTTCGGCTCAATTGATATTCTGGTAAACAATGCTGGTATCACCAAGGACGGCTTGATGCTCCGCATGACCGAGCAGCAGTGGGATGCAGTTATCGCTGTCAACCTGAAGAGTGCATTCAACTTCATCCACGCTTGTGTACCCGTGATGATGCGTCAGCGCGGCGGTTCTATCATCAACATGGCCTCTGTGGTTGGTGTTCATGGTAATGCCGGTCAGGCTAACTACGCCGCTTCAAAGGCTGGTCTGATTGCCCTCGCCAAGAGTATCGCCCAGGAGATGGGACCAAAGGGTATCCGTGCTAACGCCATTGCTCCTGGCTTCATTGAGACAGCCATGACAGCTGCCCTGCCTGAGGACGTTCGCAACGAGTGGAAGCAGAAGATTCCCCTTCGTCGTGGCGGACAGGTTGAGGACATTGCCAACGTAGCTACCTTCCTGGCTTCTGATTTGTCAAGCTATGTAAGCGGACAGGTTATCCAGGTTGACGGTGGTATGAACATGTAATGTTGAAGAATTGAAGAATTAAAAAACTGAAGAATTGAAGTATGGAGGTCGTTTACGAAGACAACCATATTATTATAGTCAATAAACAAAGTGGGGAGATCGTCCAGGGCGACAAGACTGGCGATCGCCCCCTTTCTGATATTGTAAAGGACTATATCAAGGAGAAGTACAACAAGCCCGGCGAGGTGTTCCTTGGTGTGGTCCACCGCCTGGATCGTCCCGTCAGCGGACTGGTAGTCTTTGCCCGTACCTCGAAGGCACTGACGCGACTGAACAAGATGTTTGCCTCGAAGGAGGATATCCGCAAAACCTACTGGGCGATTGTGGAAAAATCAAAGATTAAGGATGAAGGACATGAGCTCACCCACTGGCTGACGCGCAACGAGAAGCAGAACAAGTCGTATGCCTACGACCACGAAGTGCCCAATTCAAAGAAGGCCGTACTGAAGTATCGTATGCTGAGCCGCGGTGAACACTACGACCTTGTAGAGGTGCAACTGCTCACAGGCCGTCATCACCAGATTCGCTGTCAGTTGGCAGCCATCGGCAGTCCCATCAAGGGCGACCTGAAGTACGGTGCCAAGCGCTCGAACCCTGATGGCAGCATCTCGCTGCTGTCCCGCCGCATCGAGTTCATCCACCCCGTCTCCAAGGCACCCATCTGTATCGAGGCTCCCCTACCCTCCGACCCTCTCTGGCAAAAGTTACAAAACACATAAAACGAGAAAGGGCAGCTCACAATGAGCTGCCCTTTCTCGTTATACAGAACTACCAATTACATATTATTACGGAGCCAAAGAGCGAAGAATGGATCATAAACCATATACTCACCATTGTCATGAGTAATGAAGTCTTTATCAAGAAGTCCACGCACCGCTGCCGTCACCACACTAACAGTCTGTAGATGGTGTTTCTTTATGAACGCCTTACTATTGATGCTCTTCACCCGGCCTTCACGGGAAATAGCGACAAAGACCTCACGTTGTTTTTCCGCTATTCTATCAAGCAAGTCCGAATAGGTCTCACTAAACATATCCAGAATATACTCCACAGCATCGTCAATCATCCCTACTGTGCATCTCTGGCCCGAGGGTGTCTTCAGGAACAACACGTTTAGCATGCGCTGCATACAAGACGTAACGGCATCAAACCTACGATAGATTTCCTCCACAGCAGAGGCATCAATAGACTTATTATATTTCTCAAACATCAGTTGGGCAAATTCCGTATATTTCTCAACAGTAATTGGGCGCAAATTCATAATAAGCACCGACTGATAAAACGGACGAGATGGTGATGTGAATATCTCGCCCATCAGATGACGCTTACTGCCAGAAAAAATAAACGTAGCATTATTACATCGTTGGATATAAGTACGAAGTGTTGCTTCGATATTTGGAGAATCCGTATAGCGAGTTATCTGCTGGAACTCATCTATCGCCACCATACAGGGTCTGTCAGCCTTTGACAAGTATTCGAATATCTCATCAAGGGTAGTGTCAGGATGCTCTATATCGCCAAGTCCTAGACTCCAGGTAGGGAAATTGTTTATATCATAAGATATCTCGCTACGCAATGAACGAAGTGCGCCAAGAAAATCCTCCCATACAGCCTTTCCCCGAGGTTTCAACTCATCAAGTATTGCTTTTCCAAACACATTCACAAAGTCCCTCAAGCTGCTAGTGGCATATATATCTATATGAAACGTATAATACTTTTCTTTTATCTGCGGCTGTTGAAAACAATGGTGTATCAGGTCCGTCTTTCCCACACGACGAGGAGAAATCAGAGCCATATTGTTACCATTCGTCAACAGTTCCACCAACTTCTGCGTTTCCATTACTCTATCACAGAAATATTCAGGACTTACATAGCCTTTTGTCACAAACGGATTATCCATAACTAATTGATTTTGAGAACAAAGATATGAAAAATTAGAAAATTATCCAAATTAGGATAATCCTATTTAGGATAATTTAAGTTATTCGTCATTAAAACTGGGGTTAAAAACGAGAAAGGGCAGCTCGCAATGAGCTGCCCTTTCTCGTTTTTATTCCGTTTCCGGAAGTATTACCACACGTCTTCCTCGTCGTCTGCCCAAATGTCGCGGCGACTGCCATAACCACGGCTATCACTTACATCGCCATCAGCAGCAGGGTCAGGATCAATAGGAGGCAGCGGGTTTGTCAAATCACCCTTGTCCGTTCCTGTCAAGGAACCAGCCAATATTGTAGTCTTTGTATCCAACTTATAGCAAAGTACGGTTGGCATCAAATATTTCTTTTTCATAACGTCTCAGTTTTAAAGAGTTCCATAAAGTTACTTAATCACAACCTTCTTGCCATTGATGATGTAGAGACCCTTGCGCAGGTTATCCACCTTCTGGCCGTTCATGTTGTAAACATCCTCACCGAAGAAGTCGCGTACCACGTTAACATCCTCAATGCGAGTTACCTCGTCACCATCCACGATTTCGAAGTTAATATCGCGCACGCCAGCCACCTTAGCCTTCAGGTAAGCACGGAACGGACGAACCTTATTATTGGTTGTTGCTTTCTTGAACTCACCGTCCTTGATGAAGTAGTCGCCTGCGTTCACATCGGTCATAGTGTAAACACCAGTGAAGTCGAACGAAGTACCAGCTACAGGATGAATTGTTGCACTAACATCCTTAGTGAATACCAGATTGCTAACAGGTGCATCCAAGTGAATCAGGAATGGAACACCAGCGCTGATACCATCAGTCTTATTGGTATACTTCACTGTCACGCTACCAGCACCATTATCCTCGTCGCCCAAGAACTTAGCCACCTCGGCAGTTGCGCCAAATGCAGTTGTGATTTCACCAGCTGTCAAATTGAACGGCAGGATAGCTGCATTCCAACCAGCCTTGAAGTCACGTTCAATGGTAATGGTTACCCAGTTCAAGTCAACAATACCCGTTGCATCCTCAGCAAGTGTGAATGGAAGCTCGAAGTCAAGCGTATGAGTTGAAACATTTGCAGTAAACTTCAAGGTATAAGTACCTGCTGTATGAACAGTCCAAGAATAATTATCGCTAGATGGTAGTTCATAGCCATCGTTGCTGCTAGCCTTCCATATACCATCAGCACGCAGTTTATACTGATATTCAGTAGCCTCGAGTGCCACATCAGGAATCTCAAGCGTGAAGATATTAGGATTCTCAGGATCCTGAGTCATCACCTTATCATTAGTCCAGTCAAAGCCAGGGAATGTTCCAACGATACCCATCTGCTGATAGAGCGTCACATCGAGAGTCTTGCTTGCGCCGCCAAGGCTATAATTGAATTGTTTCTTCAAGTATCCGTCCTTCTCAATAGTAGCAGTGAAGTCGAGACCAGCCTGAATAACATTGATGCTATATTCACCTGCAGCGTTGGTAGTACCAGAGTACTCAGCACCATTCGCTGCCTTCAAAGTAACAGTAGCGCCTTCGATTGCCTCACGTGCGGACGTTTTCACTGCACCAGAGAGGGTTGCAGGTTCTGCAGAAAGAGTTACATAAAGTAATGGATTGTATTTTTTACTTGATGCATTACTCCACTTCATGTTTGAATAATTAGTGTCATATGCAAAACTCAAACTTACCCACTCACTGTTTCCGCCACCTTCAAGATATATTCTCAAATCGGAAGTTCCATCATATACAATTGGGGCTGGTAAAGCTATTGTAACAGTATTTACTCCAGAAACGAAGGCCATCTCTCCAGCATTATATACTGTAACCTCTGTCATAGAAGCTTTTTCAGGACTACCAAACGTAATATCACCAGTACTCAAAGCTACCCATGCTTTAAGAGAACTATTTGCTATTGTCTTTGGAGAAGAAGTCGTTCCTTTAAATGCAAGTGAAGTAATCTTATCACCACTCTTCAAACCAAATGCATTCAATTGTGCCGCAGTGTACAAAATATCAGATGTACGAGCCTGCTCAAAATTGTAGAAGTCAATAGGGGCATAGCTATAACTTGTTGTACTTCCACTTCCAATCTCAATTGGCTCAGCCGTAGCAATCTCTGCCGAGAACACAACATCATCAGGATTGGTAGTAACACTATAGTCACCAGCCTTTACCTCCAGATAAACAGGGAAGGTACCTGTCTTTGAAGACAAGAAGTTGACAGAGAGCTGTGTGCCAGCATCGCTGAGCTGATGGTTCATAGGAATGGCAACAGCGGTTCCCGTACCAGCAGCCTTACCGTCAACGTATGCAGTAACAGTATAGCTATCTGCGGCCTCATCTGCCAAACCGAGGTTCAGTATGTTTACAGTTGCAGTCTGTGTCACGTTCTGCATTGCCTCAGTTGGAATGTTGCTTGAAGCAATCTTCCAATCGTGAGCTACAGCTGCCTTTGTTAGACCATAAATCTCGTCAACATAAGGACGGTTACTAATTTCAAAGCCAAGATAATAGTCACCCGCAGCAGGTATTGTAACCTCGAAGGTCTTATAATCAGTAGTTATCTTGGTTGCGTCTTCTGCGCTCTCGCCACTAAATGTTGCAAGCAGAACACGAGTTGTACCATCCTCTGTATTCAAAACCTCATCACGAGTAGTTGCCATGTAAACCTTAACAGCACCTGCAAGCCATGTAGAATTATTATATAGTTTTGCATCAAACGCAATCTTGTCACCAACTGCTGTAGTCAGCTTTGGAGTAACGAAGATATTGTTGGTAGAACTTGAAGACGTGATATAGTAGTTTGGTGCACTATATGTACCACCATTGCTTGAGCTAATATTGCTTTGATATGCAGAGCCTGCAGGCCAACCACCATCATCAAAGTTAGCATAGAACTTTGATGGATCGAGTTTTGTTCCACTCATAGCCAACTCGTACGTTTGGTCATTGCCATTACCATCAACATAGGTAATTACCATATTACCACTGTAGTCACCCTCTGAAGCTGCAGAGAATACGATGTCAATAGCCTTAGAAGCAACACTCATATCGCTCTCATCGAAAGCAGCCACTACAAATGGGGCATCAACAGAAGCGGAGAAACCCGTAGGCATAACTATGCTCTTCACATTCAGCGGAGCTGTTCCCCAGTTGTAGATATAGAAGCTCTTTTGATCAGCAGTATTGGTCTTTCCAAATGCCAAAGGTGTTGTGTAATCACTAGGCTCATTCCATTTACTTGAAGGCAAGCTACTCGTAAAGTGGAACTTCGGTTCCTTTAAAACAGTAAGATTGTATGGTTCCGTTTCATATTTTACACCGCCACCAAAATCAAAGACGACCTTAGAATTTTCGAAAGTTGTCGTACTTTCCACAGAAGGTGTCCAATTGAAAGCGAATGTCGTAGAACTACTTGCACTAGCAGTCAATGCCACGGGAGTACCCTCTGCCAGAACAGTTGAACCGCAAACATATTTTACTGTATAGGACTCTGCAGTCTCATTTGTCAGAGGAATAACATCTACAGAAGGCTTACTTGACAATGCAACTCCACTATTAACTGAAGCATCAGGCCATGTAACCTTCTTGATATAGAGATCATGAGCCACATCTACCTTTGTCAAGCCAATGATATTATCAATCTTGAATTCACCATAGAGTGAGAATGCCACATAGTAGTCGCCCTCAGCATCGAAGGTAATGCTCTTGTTCACCCAATCTGAAGATCCAATAGCTACTGCGCCATCTTTTTCGCCATAAGTGAAGTAAGCAACAGGATCGCCCCACGTCTTGCGGTCGGTTGAAACATAAACCTTTGCATAGTAGGAAGATCCAGAAGTTCCCTTTACATCGAAAGTTAATTGCTGACCAGCGGTAGCGTGCAATTTCGGTGTGATGAACTTATTGTTATCACTGGCGTAACTGCTTTGTGTACGTCCTTTCAAGTAAATGTCGTAGGTACCCGCACTATAGCTATTGTCACTATTTATTCCACCTTCAGCAATAGAACCCGTAGGATAGACAGGAGTGCTTGTAGCGTTATCGAAATCAGCAAACCAAGTTCCAGGGGCAAGAGCATTACCAGAGAAAGCCAGATTCTTCACTTGGTCTTGTTCTGCCGCATCAACATATTCAATTATCAAAGTACCTGCCTTAGCTCCAGTTATATCTACTGGCAATGTAATGTTGAATGCAGGTGTAGCAGTCTTCTTTGCAAGAACAAGGCCACCTACAGGTATCTCTGGAAGATTATCAGATGTAAAGCCATCAGGCAATGTGATGCTCTTAATTGTCAAAGGAGCTGTACCATCATTATAAATCTCATAGCTACGAGTAGTCGCTGTTGACACACGACCATAGCTCTGAGCGGTCGTCAAATCTGAAGTACTTGAAGAACCACCTTCACGAAGCACAAGCTTTGAAGCATAAGCAATAGTTGCACCGAAATAACGAGGACTTGATGTTTTTGTACCTTTAACATTTTCCCTAACAAACCAGTATTGATAATTTGGAGCGGAAGAAACGGTAAACTCAACATCAAAGGATTTTGTTTCTCCAGCTGGTAGATTTTCTGGTATATCAATTGAGGCATCTTCAAAATAATTTGGATTTCCAGATGCATAACTAGCATATCCAACTGTCAACGTATAATTCTCGGTAACGCCTGCAACAAAATCTACATCACCATTATTGGTAAGTTGTACTTTAACGGGAATAAGATACTTTCCATTGGCCAACTGTTCTGCTACAGGATTTGTTCCTGTGGAACTTGTTTGACCATCCTTATTCATTACCTTATCTACTATAAGACTTGCTTCTGGAGTGTCATCTATAGTTTCAGCATAAAAATCATCCATATAGACATACTGTGCACGAATACCTATACGCTGCGGAGTCGCAACCGTAATTGTTACTTCCTCCCAGTCTGCGCCAGAAGCCGTTGACCATTGCGTACTTGTTTTAAGCTTCGTATCCCTTGCTGTTGCTCCAGCAGTTAGACTCCAAAATTCCAAGAATCCCTTATTAGAAGAACTCACAAGAGAATACGGTTTCACATAGATTTTCACTTCACCGGATACTACTGGCGTCACCAACATATCATATGTTGCTGGTGCACTATAGTCACTACCATCATACTTTTTTTGCTTGCCTGCCCATAAAGCGCCAGTATCACCTCGGCCTTTATCCGCATAATAGCTATATGACATATTATTGTCATAATAAGTATCAACATCTACGATATGCTTCCATTTCGCTGCTACTGAAAAATTACTGTTACTTGTAGTTATCTCAGTATCGAAATCAACTTTATATGCAAAGTAGGTCTCAACAGTATATGTCAAATCATCGCCTGTATAACCATTTGCCTTATAGAGCTTACCCAGCTGAATATCAGTAATATCGCCGGACTGATTCCATTTATTGGTCCAACTATTAGCGTTCTCACTCTTACCACGCACAATAATCATACTGGTGTACTTATCATCGAAGGTAAACTTTATAACACCATCCGATAACGTTTCTGAATTCGCCCAACCATCTCCACTACCAAATACATAGAGCGAGATTGCTGGATTGTCAGTCATCCATGTACCAGTTCCCACTGGGTCCACATAGACAGTCTTAGTTGCTGAGGCATTAATGCCAGCCAGCAATGCGACGAGCGTTAAAAGTAAAAATCTAATCCTTTTCATACGCTGTAAGTTTTTAAAGTTAGAATTTATAATTAATATAGTTAGTTGTTGAATATTCTAAGTTGTATAGTTGATTATTCCCGTATTATTTTGGTTGATTTTTCTCCCACTTTTTTACTTTTAGTAGTTCTTAGGAATCCAATATGCAAAATTACGGATTATTATCGAAACTAACAAATATTTAACAACTTATTTTTAATTGTATTTTTACAATTACAGTTTGTGTGTTTTTGTATGATTATTAGAGGCGCATTCTTGCGGTCTTAATAATCAATAAAATTATAGTTCAAATAAATTTTGGCCAAAATTAAAAGAATAATGGCCAAAATTTAATTAATTCTGGCCATTATTTATTTTGGGGTGAAAAAGATTATAGCTATAATTCATTATTGCACCATCACTTTACGGTGGCTACCGTCGGACTGCTGCTCGATGATTATGCCGCGATGACCTCGCAGGGTGTCGAGGCGCTTACCGTCGAGCGAGTAGTAGTGCGATGTGCGGGGAGCGGTGACTGCGGAATGAACGCCGAGCACGGTGCTCAAGGCAATGCTGTTGGCATTGATGATATCTTCCTCAAGCACGTTATCGTCGGTCACCTCATCGGTAGCCTTGGTGAGCAAGGCAATGACCTGCAGGTTCTCGGGCACGAATTCAGCTGGCACGGTATAGACCACCTGTTCGCTATAGCGACCATCGGCGTCGGGCGTGAGAGTCTTACCCGTGGGTGCGGTAATGAAGGCACGCAGCACATGGTCGTGCGAATAGTTCTTACTGGTGGTTACCCTGCCCAACAACTCGTTGTAGATGGTCTGTGGCGACTTGACCTTGTCCTCGGTGAGCAGCAGCGTGAGTGCCACATCACCATAGATGGTGCGAGCCTCTTCCAGCATGTTACCATCGGCCTTGATGGTCATCTGGCGGGAAGCCTCATCGTAAGTGGCAGCCACACTAATAGTGGCAAACGACGGGAACTCCAGGTCTTGCGACACCACATCGCCAATGATGCCCGACGTATATTCCACGGGAATCTGCAGCAGGTAGTCGTTCAGATCGTAGGCAATATAAGCCTCACCAGGATAGTACGAGCGATTGCTGGTGAAGGTGGGATAGTCGTAGGCATAGAGCTCATGCAGATAGGCTGCGCCATCGACTGCCAGCGAGTTGCCGCTGCGGAACACGTTGGCCACACACACATGGGGGAACGACTCCGTCACCTTCTTCACGGCATTGTCGAAGGCGTTCACATAGGGCGACTCCTGGTCGGTGTACACTTCCATATATACCTGACTGCGCGACACCGTGTTGCGATAGATGGCAAACTGGCGCGTCATGCTTTTCTCCGTGTCGTTTGGCAAGTCCTTACCCTGCAGACTCTTGATGAAAGCCTTGATGGTGTGCATGCCCGTGGCAATGTTCTGCGAGAGAGGCACCTCTATCTTCCAGTCGGTGAGCACACCACTGGGAATGGCTTCTGTGACAACCGTCTCCACAGCTGGCTCATCGTCAATCTGATAGGCCATGACAAAGGAAGTGAGCGAGTCGCGACCCACATTCTTGATGTTTGTCAGCATGTCGATGGTCTCACCTGGTTCCTTATACTTGAAGCCAGTATCGAGGAAGGTCATGCGCATATCGTAGCGCGGCAGACTGCTCACATCGATAATCAACTGCAGACAGAGGTCGCCAGCACCCGTCACAGGAATAAAGCCCTCACCCTCACTTGTCGAGGTGTAGATAAGGAAACCGCCTGTCACACCGGTGCCCACGGTGCAGATAGCACCTTCCTCGGCCTGGGTCATCTCGTCGGTCTGCTGGTAGTCGTAGCCAAACATAAACTTCTCACCACCATTGATCGTGACGCCATCGCCATTGAAGAGCACATTGTTCCAACCCTCATAGGTCTTCTGTATCTTGCTCTGCAGTTCTATGAGACCGTTCTCGCCCACCTCGTTCAGGAACACGCGGGTGCGGCCAATACTCTGACTGACGGCGAAGCGGATGCCCACCACCTTACACCCTACATAAGGTGCTACGGCTTCAGCAGGCAACAGAGCGCCAATGGGGAAGGTGCCCGACTTGTCGAAGGGGATACCCTTGTTGGTAATACTGTCGGTGAGCGAATAGCCCAGCACGCGCTGGGTGTCGCTCAGTCCGCTTTGCGCATGGGCTGCCACTGACAGCAGCACAGCGCAAAGGGTAGAGAATATCATTCTATGCAAATTCATGTTCTACTTGATAAACTTTTTCTTATTCATGATATACACACCCTTGCCAGGATTTGACACCTTCTGACCAGAGAGAGTTGTGAACTGAGAGGTGGAAGTTGAAAGTTCGGGGATGCAAGGCATAGCGATGCCACTGGTGAGGTCGAGCTGGTACTCGGTCATCGACGACTCGCCATTCTGATAGATGGCCTTGATGCCTATCACATGTGGAGCCTGTGTCAGCACGGGAAGCACGTACTCCGACTTCTCGGCAGAACCTACGAACTGACCGTCAACATAAACGTCGAAACGCACCACGTTGCCATAGTCGAGCACCTCGCCGCCACCGTCTTCCTTACCCACGGTGAAGTCATCAATCTGAGCCAGGAAAGCATCGTTGGAGGTATAGTGCACTGCCAGGCGAACAGTCTTACCGGCATAGTCCGCCAACGAGGTGGTGTAGCGAGACCACTGACCTGCGCTGAGGGGATCAGCCACGCTCAGTGCCACGAAGTCCTCGGGACGTGTGCTGCCATCGCTGATGCAGAACTCCATGGTCTCTGGATACTGAATGTCGTAGCCCTTGGCGGTGATTCCGAAGACATAGTCCTCGTGAATATCGAAGAGCGGAGAGATGAGCCACTTGTCGCTCTTGCCGCGCTGTGCAGAGAAGAATATCACGGTCTTGTCGCCCGTAGGTGCAAGGATGGCATTGTCGGCAGTCATGGCAGGACTGGTGCTCTTTGGGTTGAACACCATTGGCGCAATAGCCGTAGGATTATTAGCCGTACCTGAACCTGGGAACGACACAATGTTACTCATGCCGCCTAAAGCGATAGGATAAACAGGCGTCTTATCATTATCCACCGTCAGCCAGTCGCCAAACGAACCCGAGGCAAAGTCATCGTAGTCCTCAAAGCTATCGCTGAAGCTCAGCACCTGGTTCCAGCGAAGTGTGTAACGCTCATCATCCGACTTCGTAGCCGTAATGTTGTAAGGGTCTATGATATGGTCGGTCAACTCAATAGCCACCTCTGCATTGGCAGTGACCTCGATGGTCTTCTGATAGTCATTGAAGGCGCCCTCTGCCACGTTGACCATATAGGTGCCATTGGGCAGAGAAGCCATCTCGGCCTTGCCATCGGCTATGGTCAACTCGTAGTTCTCGCTGGTGGCAGCATTCACCAGACTGATGACCTGACCGTCGACAGTGAGCTTACTATTGGCTGTAACATTGAAAATCACTTTCGAAAACTCAGAAGCAGGAGCCACCTGAATGGTAGCAGAAACCATATCGCTTTGTGCCACCTTATAGGAAGCTTTCACGCCAATGGTATGCTCTCCTGCCGACACATTATTAATAATATAGGTATAGTCCTCGGTGGTGCCAATCTCCTCGCCATCGAGGAAGATGTGGAACACCTCATTGGGATTGGCAGGTGAGCGACGGGCTGCAGCAGCCTCCTCGGGCTGACCTACATAGACATTGTCCACCATGAGCATGAACGAGCCATAGTCATTGTAATGGCTGATGTAACGGATGGCAAACTTAATTTGCTGACCTGCATAGGCAGAGAGGTCGTAGGTATAGGCACGCCAACCGGTATAGTCGGCAGTCTCGTAGTTACCTTGGTCTATACGGACGAAATCCTCCTGCGCAGGGTTGTCGAGCTTCGTGGTGACATAGACCATGAAGCGCTCAGGAAAACGGTCGGCAGCCTTACCCATGAACTGCAGGATATTGTCGGTACCCACGGTGATGGCAGGCGAGATGAGCCAGTCGTCATTCTGTTCGCCAGAACTGGTGCGGGTGAAGCCCACATACTGCTTGCCATCGTAGGGGCGCAGGATGGGATAGTCATACCACCAAGTGGGTTCTACGGTGAGCGGATTGATAATCTGCGCATACTGCATCACGCCACGGTTAGGATAGCTGCCCACCAATGGGGCTGCCACCTTCAAGTCGGCATCGATGCCCGTCCACTCGCCAAAGTTGACGGCCCACCCTTCGTAGCTTTCGAAATCATCGAAGAAGGCTGGTTGCTCCTTGTTCCACGACAAGGAGAGACTGTTCTGTCCTGTATAGGCATCGTGCTGGGTGGCTATCTGCAGAGCAAAGGGTGTGCGGGTCTTCTCTACGAGTTGAATATCGACAGTGGTCTCGGCATTCTCAACCAAGAAGTCTTTCTCGGCCTTCTCAAAACCGGGACGCTCAATGATGACGCGATGGTTGCCGGCATATACCTTCAACGTGCAATGGCCGTCGGCATCGAGCTTCAGTGTGCCATAGTCAGCCTGATAGTCGGTCTGCACGAGCGTAACAGCTTGGTTTCGCAGATTGTCGCCTGCCACACTTGTTACCTGTATGTTCAACGTCTTATCGCGATCCTGCGCAACAGCCGATGCACAGAACAGAACAAGGAGGAGAAGTAGTTTTATATGTTTCATAGTGTTTTTGATATAGAGAAAGGGTAATGAGCGCATCTACCAGCGACGCATACTCATTACCCTCATAATTCTATATAGGTTACTTACGGATGGTCTTCACAGTCTTGCCATTGGCAGCCTTGATAACATACATGCCCTTACCGAGGTTCTGCAGAGCCTGAGCGGCATTGCCCTTAGCCACGAGAACGCCGTTGGCTGTATAGACAGCTACTTCAGAATCGGCACCCTTCACGGTATCGATGGCATTAGGTGTTGAACCCAAAGTCACGTGGTTGAAGGTGAAGTCATCGAAGAAGGCCAGGAAGCTGGCGCTGACGGTAGTGTGGCGCACGGCAACATAGATATCCTTACCGGCATAGGCAGAGAGATCCACGTTGAAGTGATGCCACTGGTTCTCGCTCAGATAAGACATCTCCTTGGTGGCCATCACGGTCTTGAAGTCAGAGGTCTTCGTATTACCAGTCTCACTAACCAGTACCTCTACGCAGTGCAGGTCGTTGTCGCCTACGAATACTGAGTTAACAGTAGAGAGGTTGCGTGCATAGAAGTCGAAGGTAGCACCTGCGGCTATCTTCAGCGGACGAGTGATGAGCCAGTCGTCGGCAGCGGTCTGATTATCGGGAGCTGCAGCAGCCAGTGTACCGATACCGGTATGAGCCGTGAGATTTGCGTTGTAATGGGCAGCCTGTGTGAAGGCATAGCGTGCGCCATCGTTCTCGATAGTGGTCTGATAGTAGCCCAGCTCGTGAGTGTTCTTTTTATCAACATCCATCGTGGTGAAATCATCCTTCCAGTTGTAGTCCAGAGGATTCATTTCGAAACCGTAGAAGATGACATCCTGTGCCAGAGCCTCACCCTTGACGGGGAAGATAGCCTTGCTACCGCTTTCGAACTCAACAGTCATCTCGTCGTTGACAACAGCGGCAGACTCGCCGGCATTGAACTGTACATTGAAGGTGATACCCTCATCAACCTTAATCTCGGTACCAGCAGCAATAGAGCTCTGGAAGTTATTGGTGCCGAAGGTAACGCTCTTCACCTTGAGGTCTTTCTTACCCTTGTTGAGCATGGTGAACTGATCACCAGAGTTGCAAGCCTTACCGAAGTTGATCTTACCGGCATCCCAACCTGCCTGGTTGAACACTGCATAGTCATCTATATTACCATCGATACGGATGTTGTCGAGAGAAGCACCATTATGACGTCCAGAAAGTGCATGGTTGGTCCAGCGGAACTGAACACGCTTACCTGCATACTCGGTCAGGTCAACATTCTCTTCACGCCAATACTTGGTATCGTCATCATCATTATAATTCTCTGAGAGATATGCAGCCTGTTTCCACTCGCCATTGCAACCGATTTCGAATACAACATCGCTGACACCATTGCCACCAGGCACGTTTTGCTTCTTCAGCAATCCAGTCAGGTCTTTCAACAGCGAACGAGGATGCTCGTCACCCCATACAAATGAAATGGTCATGCCCTTACCACCTGCAGGTAATACGAACTCAGGAGAAGTCAGCGAAGAACTCTTACCTGCGTTCATCCAACCAGTATAGAGGCAAGTACCACTATAAGCATAGATTGAGTTGGGACTCCACCTACGATTCTCATACTCATTATCAGTGATGCTCAGCCATCCTGTAGGCACACTATTCTCACATTCATCGAAGTTCTCGATATAGGGGAACTCCATGACAGAAGCGTCGGGCTGTGTGGTGAACTTCCATGTGCTGACGCTGGTAGCATCGCCCTTATCGTTGTAAGGTACCACCTTCCACTTATAAGTGGTGGCATAGTCGGCCTGGGCAATGGTAAAGGTCAGGGCATCGCCCATGTTACCACCATCCACGAGGTTGTTCATCTCATCGTTGCTACCAACATAAAGCTTGTAGCCCTTAGCAAACTGAGCTGGACCCCACTTCAGGACAATATTCTTAGGATAAACCTCCTGAGCATTGTTGGCAGGAGCCTCGTAAACAGCAGCGGTGGGTACGCCATCAGCACCATAGAGGCGAGGCAGCAGCACACGGTCGAGTGTGAAGCCTGAGAGTTCGGGATATTCCTCATCGCCAGTAACGGCAGCAGGATAAACAAAGCGAATGTAGCAGTCATCGCCCTTCGCGCCAAGTTCTACCTCGGCAGTAAGACGAGCATTGAGATGTTCCTCGTCGTACTCACTGGTCCATACTGTAGTCCAGTTGTCACCACCATCGGCACTCAACTCTACAGTGATATCATTGTCGGGAATGGTCTCACCATCATACTGATTATAATAGGTGAAAGTCAACTTACCACCATCAGTCAGGTCAAGACGGGGTGAGCGCAGGGTTGCCTTTGAATAGCCACCACCGCAATAAGCACTGTGATCACCCTCGATAGCGGTCTCTACCCAGCTCCAACCATTGTTCTTCCAGCCTGCAGGGGGGAAGTACTGATTGAAGCCCTCGAAAGTATAGCCATCGGGCAGGAACTGCTTAGTAGCGCTCAGGGCAATTTTCACATCACCACCAATGGTGTGAATGGTAACATCGGCCTGTGCAGGACTGCTCATGGTAGCGGTGTATGAGAGCTGGAAGCGAACCTGGTCGTTCTTGTCGAGGTTTACCTTCTCAGTATCGATATTGATATCCACGCAGCTGGGCTTGTCAATACCGGTAATCTTCAGACCGTTCTTACCAACGTTGGTCATGGTGAAGACCTCACTATACACTTTCTCACCGATATACAGCGAGCCATAGTTATAGCGATCCATGTTTAGAGCAGGCACAGGACCTGTAGCTGGAGTGAACTGCTTCACGGTGATGTCATCGAGCCAAACAATATTAGCATCGGTGGTCAGCATCTTATAGACGAAAGCCAACTTCACCTTCTTACCCTTCCAGTCGCTGAGGTCAACCTTTGAGATGTGACGGTCCCAGCTACCGATAGGGAATTCCGTTACGCCACTCTCCTTCAGCATGTTCTTATCCTGAATAGAGAATACGGTCTCGGCAGATGACAAATCATTGTTTTCTACTACGCGCACCTGCAGGTCGTAACGACTGCGGTCCTGTGAGTTCATAGGACTTACAGCCCAAGTGAACTGCAGCTCGTAGGTATCATTCAGATTCAGCTCTGGTGATAACAGGATTTCCTCACGGGGACCTGCTGCACCAGGATAGAGCTCATCGTTACCTCTACCATCGCAAGCAGCACAGTTGGCACCGCTAATGGTGGGACCACCCGTTGACTCAGGATCGCGATAGTAGTTGTACCAGTTATACTGATAGTCATCACCTTTATAGGTGTTTTGTGTTGTCCATCCTTCACCGCGGGTCAGAGGCGATGCTTTCGACGCCTTCTCACCGGTCTCAAAATCCTCTTCAAGAATGGTTGTTTGTGCCTGCATTGCCGTCAATCCACAAAGCAAGGCTGAAAATAGTAGTAGTTGTTTCTTCATATTGTTAAAGTTTACATTGTTACTGTTTGGGCGACAAAGGTACTCAATTTTGCGGATTCAGCAACATTTTTATGCAAAAAACTTTCATTTTATAAGCTAGAAAGTGATATTTTACCATTTTGCAGGTATAAAAAAAGATTAGCAATACTTGTTTATATGGAAAAAAACATTTACTTTTGCACTCGTTATAACACACATTGAATATGAAAAGAACGCTCAAACGGATAGGGATAGCGCTCCTGATTCCGGTCTTGTTGTTTCTTTTACTCTTTATATTAATATATGTGCCACCCGTTCAGAACTGGATGGTACAGCAGGTGGCCCGTATTGCTTCTGAGCAGACAGGCTACGACATCTCCGTAGAACATGTGGACCTGGACTTCCCACTGGATTTAGGTATTGACGGTGTAGTGGTGAAGAACGAGGATGCCGACACACTGGCCGACATTGGGAGAGTCGTTGTTGATGTAAGGCTACTGCCACTCGTCAAGGGCGACGTGGTGGTGGACGAATTGAGCATTAAGAATGCAAAGGTGAACACACTCAGTCTGATTCCCGACATCCAAGTGAAGGGTCTGATGGGACTGCTGCAACTGGAGCCTAGCAAGATACACCTTATTAAAGGAAAGGTGGACTTAAGTACCATCACACTGGCCGATGCCAACGTGACAGTGCTGATGAGCGATACTGCTGCTGTGGACACAACAGAATCGGAGCCCATACTCTGGCGCATCGGTTTAGAAAAACTCGCTGTCAAAAACACGCAGTTTGCGCTACACATGCCAGGCGACTCGATGCTGGTTGGCGCATACATCGGAGAAGCTAACGCGCTGAATGGTGATATCAATCTGGCTGATCAATGCTACAAAGTAGGGCACTTTGACTGGAACAACGGACGCGTGTACTACGACCTACCCTACGAGCCTCGACTAGCACGGGGATTGGACTATAGCCATATTGCTGCCAGCGACATCAGTCTGAGCATTGACTCTATCAGTTTCCAGAGTCCGCTGACACAACTCATTGTGCGACAGGCTGCACTGAAGGAGCAAAGCGGACTGAAGATAACGGAACTGCACGGTGCCATCAGTGTGAGCGACACGAACGTCAAGTTGCCTTCACTGGTGCTTCGCACACCTCAATCGGACATCACGGCCAGTGCAGATGTGGACTACAGCATTGCTGACTCCATCAATCCCGGGCAGATGCGCATAGACATGAATGCTCACCTGGCCATGAACGACATGCTGTTATTTGCACCCGACATGGATGCAGCCATGACACGTCACTGGCCTGCAGTACCACTGACGCTGAGAGGTCGCATAGACGGAAACATGCAGAAAGCACGGATTCATGAGCTGGTGGCAGAGTTGCCTATGGCCTTCCGCGCTGAGATGAGCGGAAACGTCAGGAACATGATGGACACTGACCATCTGCTGGCACAGCTTAACATGGAAGCAGAGACTTACAACCTGAGTTTCCTCACGCCCATGTTCGACTTGCCATCCAACATCCGTATTCCCAACGGACTTTCACTGACTGGTGATGCCAATATCAACGGACCGCAGTACAATGCCAGTCTGCTGGCACTGCAACGTCCTGGACAGCGTAGTGTGAAGGCCGACCTGATGTTCAACCAGAAGACGGAAGCATACGAGGCAGACATAGACATACACCAACTGAACCTGCATGCCTTCATGCCAAAGGACTCGCTCTACGACCTAAGCGCCACCTTCTTTGCCAAAGGAAAAGGGCTGGACTTCCAGAATCGCAGTTCATGGCTTGATGCTGAAGCGGAAATCAGTAAGTTACAATATGGGAAGTTGCACTTAGACAGCATCACCATGTTGGGACAGCTGAAGAACGGACACGGTCAGTTGGAAGTAAACGGTCAGAACAAAGTGTTCAATGGCGATATCTGTATTGATGCCCTCATCGGACAAAAGGAGGCTATCTCGGAAGTGGGCATCAGTACCCAACTGAACATGCTGGATCTGTACCTACTGGGCATTATGCAAGACCCTTTGCAGATAGGCATGTCGGGCAACTTCAACGTGAACAGCGACCTGAAGCAGCATCACAAGCTTAGTGGAATGTTCAGCGACATTTACCTGAAAGACTCTGCAAACACCTTCCACCCGGAGAACTTGGGTGTGCTCATCAATGCGCGTCCTGACACTACCTATGCCCGACTGCAGAATGGCAACTTGATTATGAAATTTGATGCCAGTGGCAGTTATGAAACACTGATAGACAAGTTGACGACGCTGAGCGACACCATCATGGAACTGAACGAGCGGCGTGTCATAGACCAACAGGCCATCAAGCGTTTGCTGCCCACCATGCGACTGTATGTCACGAGTGGTAATGCGAACCCGCTGGCAGACATCCTGCGCGTATCGCAGAATATAGACTTCAAAGACTTAGCCATCGACCTGACGACTTCAGCAGAGAACGGCATCAACGGACAGGCACACCTTTACGGACTGAATGCCGACTCTACTCGCATTGACACGATCCTGGTGACACTGAAAGACAGTGACCACGGACTCACCTTCCAAAGCCGTGTGGCGAACAATCGTCGTAACCCGCAATTCGTATTCACCGCCACTGCCGATGGCTTGTTGCAGGAACATGGTCTCAGCTTGGGCGTGCGCTTCTACGACAGCAAGGGGGACTTAGGACTACGTCTGGGTACAAAGGTTGAGATGGAGAATGATGGTCTGCGCTTCACGCTGATGCCAAGCAGGCCTACCATCGGATACAAGGAGTTTGCACTGAACAAGGATAACTTCCTCTTCCTGCGTAATGACTTCAAGCTACAAGCCAAGGTGGACCTGCTAGCTGACGACGGAACAGGTATAAAAGTATATTCTGAAAATCAGGACTCTACCCTATTACAGGACCTCACCGTCAGCCTGCACCGTTTCGACTTGGCTCAGCTCACTGCCTCACTACCCTATGTGCCGCGCATCACAGGACAGTTGGATGGTGACTACCACTTGATGATGGACCAGAAACAGCAAATCTCCGTGGCCAGCGACATGCAGGTGAAGCAGATGACCTACGAGGGAAGTCCGATGGGAACAATAGCAACAGAGTTTGTTTATCTGCAGAGAGAGGACGAGACGCACGCCGTGGAAGGTACCCTGCTGCAGAATGGCAACGAGATAGCCACACTAAAGGGTAACTATAGGAACCGAAAAGTAACGGGAAGCGAGGAGAATTTGGACGCTAAACTCACACTCACCCATGCACCACTGTCACTGGTCAATGGTTTCATACCTGATCAACTGATTGGTCTGGATGGCTATGCCGATGGAGACATCAGCGTGGTGGGCTCGCTGGACAAGTTGGATATGGACGGCGAGGTGATGCTCGACTCGGCATTCCTGATTAGTGTTCCTTACGGCATCCGCCTGCGCTTCGACAACGACCCGGTACGTATTCAAGACTCAAAGATACTGCTGGAGAACTTCACCATGTATGCCTACAACGACAACCCGTTGAACATACAAGGCAACATAGACTTCAGCGACATGGACAACATGAGCATGGACCTGCGCATGAGAGCCACTAACTATCAGCTTATCAACTCGAAACAGACTGCCAAGTCGCTGGCTTTCGGAAAGGCTTTCGTGAACTTCTTCGCCATTATGCAGGGACCTGTGGACAGACTGAGGGTTCGTGGTAAGCTCGACGTTCTGGGAACTACCGATCTCACCTATTTATTATTAGACTCTCCGCTATCAACAGACAATCAGTTGGACGAGCTGGTGAAATTCACCGACTTCAGCGATTCTACTCAGACCACAGTACAACGACCTGCTCCCGAAGGCATGGATATGGATCTGCGCATCAGCATTGACCCTGGAGCACACGTAAAATGTGGACTAAATGCCGAACAAAGCAACTATGTGGACTTGTATGGTGGTGGCGACTTGCGCATGCGTTATAATAATACGGAGGACCTGACTCTGAATGGCCGCTATACGCTGACCAGCGGTGAGATGAAGTATTCTCTGCCCGTCATACCGCTGAAGACGTTCACTATTCAGGACGGAAGCTATGTGGAATTTACTGGCGAGGTAATGAACCCCACCCTGAACATTACTGCTACGGAGCGCAACAGAGCGAGTGTGGGCAGCGAGGGACAAGTTTCGAGAAGTGTCTTATTTGACTGTGGCGTGGTTATCACACAGACGCTCAATAACATGGGACTGCAGTTTATCATTAATGCACCCGAGGACATGGCTATCTCCAGCGAACTACAAGCCATGACACTTGAGCAACGAGGTAAGCTGGCTGTTACAATGCTTACGACTGGCATGTACCTGGCCGATGGCAACACCAGTGGGTTCTCGATGAACTCAGCGCTGAGTTCCTTCCTTGAAAGTGAAATCAATAACATCACGGGCAATGCGCTTAAGAGCGTGGACCTGAGCGTGGGCTTGGACAACAGCACCGATGCGACAGGACAAATGCATACCGACTACTCGTTTAAGTTTGCTAAACGTTTCTGGAATAATCGTCTGAAGGTACAAATAGGCGGAAAGGTATCATCGGGAAGTGAAGCTCAACAAACAGGACAGAACCAGTCGTTCTTTGATAATGTCACGATGGAATACCGTCTGTCGCCTACTTCGAATCAATATGTGAAGATGTTCTACAACCAGAACGTGTACGACTGGTTGGAAGGTTATACTGGTGAATATGGCGGTGGCTATATCTGGAAGCGAAAGTTAGAATCGCTATTGCCACGCAAGGAAAAGAACGACACCATCAAGACACCTCAATATGAAAAGAAGAAATAGCTATATATCATGCCTGCTTTTGATGGTACTCGTAGCTGCTTGCTCCACCACCAAAATGGTTCCCGACGACGACAAGTTGTTCACGGGACTGACGAAGATTGACTATAAGAACTATGTGAACGACGATTACTTCTCTGAAACACAGGAGGAGATAGAAGCAGCACTGGCCACAGCACCCAACGGAGCTTTGTTTGGTTCGAGCTATTATCGCACACCTTTCCCCTATGGACTATGGATTTACAACTATGCGCAAGGCTCAAGTGGTAAGTTCAAGCAATGGCTGAACAAGTCTTTCGGTAAAGCACCTGTATTGATGAGTCAGGTGAATCCCGCCCTACGTGCATCTGTTGCCCGCTCTGTGCTGAGAAAGAATGGTTATCTGCATGGTGACGTTACATACCACGAGGTACCTCAACGCAACAGGAAGAAAATGAAGATTGGCTACACGGTGGTGCTTGACACGCTGTTCACCGTGGACACGATTCAATATGTGAACTTCACAAAAGGGATGCAGGCACTTATCGACTCCACACGTAGCGAAGCAAAGATTGAGAAGGGCTCGCCTTTCTCGGTTGCTTCACTTGATGGAGAAAGAAGTCGATTGAGTCAGCTATTCAGAAACAATGGTTACTATTATTATCAACCGGGATATGCTTCTTATCTTGCTGACACTTTCGATATCGCAAATCGTGCAAGGCTGCGCCTTCAACTGGCAGACTCTCTTCCTGAACAAGCGCTGCATCCATGGTACGTCGGTAATATCAAAGTGCAGTTACAGAAAACATTCCGTGAAAAGATGACCGACAGTATAGGTCGAAGTTTCCTGAAGGTTTTCTGGGGCAACAACAAGAAACATGCACCGATTCGTCCGCGCGTGATCTTCCGCGACATGAAACTGCGTCCAAAAAAGGCATTCAGCTATAGCGACTACATGCAGACGGTACAGAAGTTGAATGCCACTGGCGTCTTTTCATCTGTAGACCTCCAGTTCACACCTCGCGACCGTGACACACTTGACATGTCGCTAAACTGCACTTTCGACCAACCATGGGATGTGTATGTAGAAGGCAACTTCGTGAACCGAACCATTGGTCGTATGGGACCAGGCATCAAAGCCGGTGTGGTACGAAGAAATGCCTTTCGCGGTGGCGAGAAGTTGGACATTAACGTACACGGATCGTATGAATGGCAGACCAGTTCACAGGAAAGCAACATGAGTACCTATCAATATGGTGCTGACGCCTCTATCGAATTCCCACGTATCGTTGCTCCCTTCGTCAGCGAACGATTGAAGCGTGACAAAAACGGCAAGTTCAAACGTCCTCGCAGCTTCTATGCCACACCTTGGACTATTGCCAAGATTTCAACAGATATTGTAAACCGTCCCGACTACTACAAGATGCACATCGTCAGTGGAGAGTGGACGTACCGCTGGCAACTGAGAGAGAGTACGCGTCATGAGTTCTCGCCTCTCACGCTGAAGTACCAGTATATCAACACGCGTACCAACCGCTTTGACGAGCTGCTTAGTCAGAACCCTTACCTGCTGACATCCATGGATGACTATTTCATCCCTAAGATGCGCTACACGCACATATACCAAGGCTCTGCCAGCAGACATCGTTCACCCGTACACTGGGAGACGACCATCGAGGAATCTGGTAATGTTGTGGCTCTCTATGATGTCTTGCTGAAAGGCAAAGAATGGAACGAGAAAGGCAAAACGCTCTTCAAGAATCCATACTCACAGTTTGTCAAGATAGAGACCGACCTGACCAAGACTTGGAAGATAGACAATAAGACCCAACTGGTGGGACACGTGAATGCAGGGCATATGTGGTGCTTCGGCAATTCCGATGATGCACCTTTCAGTGAACGTTTCTACGTGGGCGGTGCCAACAGCATTCGTGCATTCACAGTGCGAAGCATCGGTCCTGGCGGCTTTGGCGGCAATGTCAACAAACAAATGTCTTACCTATTACAGAATGGTAACACCAAACTGGTCATGAACCTGGAATATCGTCGTCAGCTTTTTGGCAGTCTCTATGGCGCCATCTTCCTCGATGCTGGTAACGTGTGGAGCAGCACGAACTACAACCTGGATAAAAGCCAGGCTACCACGACCGAAGAACAAGACTTTATTGACACTTGGAACGATGCCGTTGACGACACCAAGTTCAACACGAAGAATCTGTGGAAGCAACTGGCGACAGGTACTGGTCTCGGTTTGCGCTATGACCTCGATTTCCTGGTTATACGTGTAGATTGGGGATTCGGCTTACACGTTCCATACCAAACCTCCAAGAGTGGTTATTTCAACATTCCACGCTTCAAGGATATGCACTCATTACATCTCGCCATTGGCTATCCATTCTAAAAACGCGGAAGTGGCTTGTACATAGCACTTTTCCGATAAAACTTTTGGATACTTCAACAATTAATTGTAACTTTGCAGCTCAATAATATTCTAATTACGAACAAAAAGATATAGAAATGAAGCCAACATTATTCTTGCTCGCTGCTGGCATGGGCAGCCGCTACGGTGGTTTGAAGCAGCTCGATGGTCTGGGTCCCAATGGTGAGACCATTATGGACTATAGTATCTACGACGCTATTCAGGCTGGATTCGGAAAGATTGTATGGGTCATCCGTAAGGACTTCGAAGAGCAGTTCCGCACACAGATTCTGGCAAAATACGAGGGACAGGTTCCTTGTGAGCTCTGTTTCCAGGCACTCGATGCACTGCCCGAAGGTTTTAAGGTTCCCGAAGGACGCGTAAAGCCCTGGGGTACCAACCACGCTGTACTGATGGGTAAGGACGTTATCAAGGAGCCTTTCTGCGTTATCAACTGTGACGACTTCTACGGTCGTGACGCTTTCATGCAGATCGGTAAGTTCCTGAGTGGTCTGAAAGAGGGTGCAAAGAACCAGTATGCCATGGTAGGTTTCCGCGTATGCAACACCTTGAGTGAGAATGGTTCTGTAGCTCGTGGCGTATGTGCTTACAACGACAAGCGTCATCTGACCGATGTTGTTGAGCGTACCGAGATTATGCGTATTGCCGACAAGGGTAATGCTATCTGCTATAAAGACGAGCAGGGCGAGTGGCAACCACTGGAGGAGAACGTACCCGTATCAATGAATATGTGGGGCTTCACTCCCGATTACTTCGAATACTCTGAGGCTTACTTCAAGGAGTTCCTGAGCGATCCCAAGAACATGGAGAACCTGAAAGCTGAGTTCTTCATTCCTCTGATGGTCAACAAGCTCATCAACGATGGTACTGCCACCTGCGAGGTTCTCGACACCACTTCTAAGTGGTTCGGTGTAACCTACGCTGCTGACCGCGACGCTACTGTTGCTCGTATTCAGAAGTTGGTAGATGAGGGTGTTTACCCCAACAAACTGTTCTAATACAGAGACAATACCAAAATAAAAGCGGCAGCCTCATCAGATGAGAGGCTGCCGCTTTAACGTTTATCGGGTTCTCAATTATATCAAGTGAAATGTTCCCATCAAATATACAAGACCGAAGCCTAACAACATAGAAATGAATCCCATGATAATACCAATCTTCGCCATACTACTCTGCTTTACATAACCAGTAGCAAAGGCCAAAGCATTTGGTGGTGTTGAGATAGGCAGAATCATTGCACTTGAAGCGGCGATGGCCACACCAATGAGTACGGTAGGCGTGCCACCAATAGGTGCAAGTTTATCTCCCATAGCACCACATACAATTGACAGAATAGGCATCAGCAGCGCTGCCGTTGCTGAGTTAGAGATAAAGTTTGATAACAGGTAACAGATAGCGCCTCCAATAATCAGGATAAGTAATGGTGAGAATTCACCAAATGGGATACTTTCCACTGCGTTAGCAGACAGACCAGATTTATCCAGTCCATAACCCAGTGCAAAACCACCGGCTACCATCCAGATAACACTCCAGTTAATCTGCTCAAGGTCGCGCTTATTGATAACACCAGTGAGAGCAAAAATACAGAATGGAATCATTGCTACTGTGTTGGCATTGATACCGGTAACACGATCAGAAAGCCAGAGAACAACAGTAAGAATGAATGTAATGATAACAACCCACGACTGGAAACCCTTCTGCATACCACCGTCAATCTTCAGCTCTACAGTTTTCTGACTGAACGGGAAGAACTTCAGCAGCAAACGCCAGCTGATGAACAGCAACAGCATAACGAGCGGGAACATGAACATCATCCACTGTCCGAAACCAAGACCCATATTCAATCCCTCTGGATCGTTCAGATACTTCAAGGCAATTGAGTTTGGAGGTGTACCAATAGGCGTACCCATACCACCGAGGTTTGCTGCTACAGGGATAGACATGGCCAGAGCAATACGGCCTTTACCCTCGGGAGGAAGCTGGTGGAATACAGGTGCGAGGAATGTCAGCATCATAGCAGCAGTAGCTGTGTTAGACACAAACATAGAGAACAGGCCAGTGATGAGCAGGAAGCCTAAAAGCACCATCTCACTACGCTTACCGAAAGGACGTAACAACACCTTGGCCAACTGAGCATCTAGTCCTGTTTTCGTAGCAGCAATAGCCAGTACGAAGCCACCGATGAACAGCATGATGATAGGATCTGCGAATGATGCCATCACACCTTTATGCGACAGCAGAGGACCAACCTCATCTACATTCACCAAGGGCTTAATTCCACTGTCAGAGCAGAAAAGCAACATCAAGACAATGATGGCGATTGAAGTAGCCCATGATGAAACAATTTCCAAAATCCACATCAGCGTGGCAAAAGCAAAAATGGCGATGACACGCTGCTGAATAACGGTAAGTCCAGAGATACCGAACCACTCAGACGGCATAAACCACAGGAGTAGCGTAACAAGTGCTACAACAGCCACCTTACTTGCAATCTTAAACCTGTTTCCAGGATGGTATTTGCGGTCGTGGCGCAACTTTCTTACAGCGTCAACGAGTTGGATACCTACATGTTGATGTACCATAAAATTTAGATAATATTTATTCAGTTTACAGTTTAAGTCCGAAAATTCGGGCGCAAAGGTACAAAAAAAATGCTTATTAGCCCAAATAATTTTCCCTTTTTATTTTCGTTCGCCATTTTCTTTGCTATTACCTTTTTTTTTCATACCTTTGTAGGCGAAAATACTATAAATATAATAATGTTCTATTAAACTATGAAGAAAATTCTGGTTACAGGAGGTGCAGGCTTTATCGGATCACATTTGTGTGAGCGTTTGGTTAACGAAGGAAATGATGTGATTTGCCTTGACAACTTCTATTCTGGCTCTAAGGAAAACGTATGGCACCTCATTGGTAAGCCTAACTTCGAATTGGTACGCCACGATGTGGTCAATCCTTACTGGGCAGAAGTCGATGAAATATACAACCTTGCTTGTCCGGCATCGCCTATCTATTACCAGAACGACCCCATACAAACAACCAAGACTTCGGTATTCGGTGCTTATCACATGCTGGGATTAGCCCGTCGTACTCATTGCAAGATTCTGCAATCGTCTACCAGTGAAGTATATGGAGACCCCAATGTGCATCCACAGCCTGAGACTTATTGGGGCAACGTAAACCCTATTGGTCATCGTTCTTGCTACGACGAAGGTAAGCGTTGTGCAGAAACGTTGTTCTTTGACTATCACCGTTTGCATGGTGTACGCTCAAAGGTCATTCGCATATTCAACACATATGGCCCCCGAATGGCAGCCAATGACGGACGCGTAGTTTCCAATTTCGTGGTACAAGCCCTTCGAGGTGAAGACCTGACCATCTATGGCGACGGCCAGCAGACACGTTCATTCCAATATGTAACGGACCTCATTGAAGGCATGATTCGCGTAATGGCCACTGATGATTCTTTCCTTGGTCCCGTAAATTTGGGCAACCCCGGTGAATTCACCATGTTGGAATTAGCAGAAAAGGTACTGAAAAAGGTTGGCGGAAAAAGCAAGATCGTATTCCGTCCGCTACCAAGCGATGACCCCAAAATGCGACGTCCCGACATCACGTTGGCCAAGGAAAAGCTTGGTTGGGAGCCAAAGGTAAAACTGGACGAAGGACTGGATCACATCATCGCCTACTTCCGCGAGAAGCTTAACACTTGACTTTAAATAAAAAAATAACGGGTACATAAAATAATTAAGAAGAAAGACCCACGATTTACGAATTATTTAGTACCTTTGCAGCTCGTTATAATATATCACATAAAAAAACTATGGCTGAAGTAAAGAAAATTAAGACTGCCTTGATTTCGGTGTTCCACAAAGATGGACTCGACGAGTTGCTGAAAAAGCTTAATGCAGAGGGAGTTAGCTTCCTGTCAACAGGTGGCACACAGAAATTCATTGAAGAACAAGGTTACAAATGTCAGAAAGTGGAAGACGTAACAACCTACCCTTCTATTCTGGGTGGACGCGTAAAAACACTGCATCCGAAAGTGTTCGGAGGAATTCTGGCACGTCGCGACAATGAAGGCGACCGCGAGCAGATGGCTCAGTATGAGATTCCCGAGATCGACCTGGTCATTGTAGACCTCTACCCCTTCGAGCAGACCGTAGCAAGCGGTGCTAGTGAAGCAGACATCATTGAGAAGATTGACATTGGCGGCATCTCACTGATTCGTGCTGCAGCAAAGAACTTCAAGGATGTGGTTATCGTTCCTTCAAAGGCAGAATATAGCGTACTGCTTGACATACTGAACAAGAAAGGCGCTCAGACCGACATCGAAGACCGCAAGATGTTTGCCACCCGTGCCTTCGGCGTCAGCAGTCATTACGACACAGCCATACATAGCTGGTTTGAAAAATAATATTTGATTTAAAAAGTTAATGGGTTTCTTCAGTTTTAGACAAGAGCTGGCCATGGACCTTGGTACAGCAAACACAATTATCATCAGTGATGACAAGATTGTGGTAGACGAGCCTTCTGTCGTAGCGCTCGATCGTCGTACGGACAAAATGATTGCCGTAGGACAACAGGCCAAGATGATGTATGAAAAGACACACGACAACATACGTACCATCCGTCCTTTGCGCGATGGCGTGATTGCCGACTTCTCTGCCTGCGAGCAAATGATGCGTGGACTCATCAATATGGTTCATACAGGACATCATTTCTTCTCTCCTTCGCTACGTATGGTCATTGGTGTACCTTCAGGTTCTACCGAAGTGGAGCTACGTGCAGTACGTGACTCTGCCGAGCATGCCAACGGCCGCGATGTCTATCTGATTTTCGAGCCCATGGCTGCAGCTATTGGTATAGGCGTTGATGTTGAAGCCCCCGAAGGCAACATGATTGTTGACATTGGTGGTGGCTCAACGGAGATTGCCGTCATCTCTTTGGGTGGCATTGTTTCAAACAACTCTATCCGTACTGCCGGAGATGACTTGACCACCGACATTCAGGAATACATGCTACGCCAGCACAACATCAAGGTATCTGAGCGTATGGCTGAGCGTATTAAGATTCATGTTGGCTCTGCATTGACCGACCTGGGCGATGAAGCTCCCGAAGACTATGTAGTACATGGTCCTAACCGTATCACAGCACTGCCAATGGAAGTGCCCGTATGCTATCAGGAGATTGCCCACTGTCTGGACAAGACCATTGCCAAGATAGAGAATGCCGTTCTCTCTGCCTTGGAGAGCACACCTCCCGAGTTGTATGCTGACATCGTAAAGAATGGTATTTACCTCAGCGGTGGCGGTGCCCTACTACGTGGTCTTGACAAGCGTCTTACGGACAAGATGAACATCCAGTTCCATGTTCCCGAGGACCCTCTCCGTTCTGTTGCTAAGGGTGCTGGCATTGCACTGAAGAATGTTGACCGATTCTCGTTCTTGATGCGATAGTGAATAACCTGCTCGCATTCATCATCAAATACTACCACTGGCTGATTTTCTTTATTTTGGAAATCGTCAGTGGTGTGATGTTGTTTGGATACAACAACTATCAAGGCAGCATGTGGGTATCCTCGTCAAATGCCATAGCAGGAAAAGTATATGAATGGCAATCCAACTTATGGCAGTTCTTCTCATTGACAGAGCGCAGCGAACAGCTGACGCAACGCAATATCATCTTAGAAGAAAGGCTGCAAGAGCTCAGGAAGGAGAATGCCAGATTGCGAGGAGACACGACTCGTTTCTTACCTAACGAACAACAATTGTTGAATAAGGTAAGATGGATTCCTGCCAAGGTCGTTGACAATTCGACCAACAATCCCGATAATTTAATAACTATTGATCGCGGTAGTGCCGACGGCATAGAGCGCGATATGGGCGTAGTATGCGGCAATGGCATTGTCGGCGTAGTTTATATGGTCAATGAACATTACTCGGTAGTTCTTCCTGTCTTAAACCGTCATTCTCATATCAGCTGTACCATTCGCGAAAGTGACTATTTCGGTTATCTCGTATGGGACGGTAAAGATCCTTCCATTGCCTATTTGGAGGATGTTCCCCGCCATGCTGTAATCAGAAAGAACTATTGGGTGGAGACCAGTGGCTTCTCCACCATATTTCCCCCAGGCGTCTCTGTAGGCAGGATACTTGCCATCTACAACTCCCCCGACGGTCTCTCCTATCGCGTAAAAGTACATCTTTCTACCGATTTTGGAAAGCTGCGTGATGTGTGTGTGCTCAACGACCCTTCAATTGCTGAACGCGCACGATTGAATGCTGCAGCCAACGATTCACTGTCAAAACTAAAGTAAGCTATGGTATACGATTTCTTGAAACGTCTGATGCAGTTTATCGTCCTGGGGCTTGCTCAGGTATTGATATTCAATGGAATGGACATACTCCATGGCGCCATACCACTTATTTATGTTTACTTCATCATCATGTTTCCCCGTAACTATCCCAAATGGGCTATCCTGCTATGGAGCTTTGTGATGGGTGTTACCATGGACATGTTTACAAATACGCCAGGCGTTGCGGCAGCCTCACTCACTTTGATTGGAGCCCTACAACCCTATCTTTTGGAGTTGTTCCTACCTCGCAATGCGGACAACTACATCAAGACATCTATTCACACGTTAGGATTTGGCAAATTCCTAACGTTAGCATACATATTGATCATCATCTACTGTGTAGTATTCTTCACTATAGAAGCATTCAGCTTCTTCAACTTCCTTCACTGGTTGTCGTGTATGGTTGGAAGCAGTCTGCTCACCACAGCGCTGATACTTGCATTGGAAAGTCTGAGAAAGAAATAACTGTATAGACGTGAAAGACAATTCGGGCGAATATAGAAAGCTTGTCATTGCCGTGGTGGCCATCGTGATTGTCACCATCTACATACTGCGTCTGTTTTCTTTGCAGCTGATGAGTGACGACTATAAGAAAAGTGCCGATTCCAATGCCTTCCTGAAACGCATAGAATATCCTGCACGAGGTGTTATCACCGACCGCAATGGCGAACTCCTTGTCTACAACCAACCCGCCTACGACATTATGGTCGTGGTCAATGAAGCCAAGGATCGTTTTGACACCTTGGAACTTTGTCAAGCCCTCAATATCACTCGAGCAGAGTTCGACCAGCGTATGGCGGCAATGAAAGACCGCAACAAGAACCCCGGCTACTCTCGTTTTACACAGCAGATGTTCATGAGTCAGCTCTCGGATCAAGAGTTCAGTATCTTCCAAGAAAAGAAATACCGCTTCCCAGGCTTTTATGTTCAGAAGCGCAGCATTCGTCAATACAGGCATCCCTTTGCAGCACATGTACTTGGTGACGTAGCTGAAGTTTCGCCTGCTGATATTGAAGAGGACGACTACTATCAGCCTGGTGACTACATCGGCAAGTTGGGTGTGGAACGTTCATACGAGAAACAACTGCGTGGTGAGAAAGGTGTACAGATACTTTTGCGCGATGCTCATGGCCGTATTCAAGGCAGCTACCAAGACGGAGCTTACGACAGAAAGCCTGTCGCAGGTAAGAATCTGACGCTCAGTATTGACTACAAGCTACAAGAACTTGGTGAGCGTCTATTGGAAGGAAAGATTGGTTCAATTGTTGCCATAGAGCCTAAGACAGGAGAAGTACTCTGCATGGTAAGTTCGCCCAGTTACGACCCACGCATGATGGTAGGCCGTAAACGTTCGAAGAGCCATCGCATGCTGAGCCAAGACCCATGGAAACCTCTTCTGAACCGAAGTATTATGGGACAATATCCACCAGGCTCCACCTTTAAGACAACGCAAGCACTGACATTCCTGAGCGAAGGTATTATCACACCCCAGACAGCATACCCCTGCTATCACGGTTTCGTATTCAAAGGACTTCGTGTAGGCTGTCACGGACATGGTTCTCCCCTACCGCTGATTCCAGCCATCTCAACCTCCTGCAACGGTTACTTCTGCTGGGGTCTTTACCACATGATAGGCAATCGTCAGAAATACCCCACCGTACAAGATGCCATGAACACATGGCGCGACTATATGGTATCCATGGGCTTCGGCTACCAACTGGGCATCGACCTGCCAGGCGAAAAACGCGGTCTGATACCAAATGCGCAGTTCTACGACAAAGCATACAAGGGTTCATGGAACGGACTCACCATTATCAGTATCTCCATTGGCCAGGGCGAAGTAAATGCCACCCCACTACAGATAGCCAACCTCGGTGCAACCATTGCCAACCGCGGTTACTTCATCACGCCCCATGTTGTAAAGAAGATCAAGGGTGAGAAACTCGATACGCTATATACCAACAAGCGCTATACCAAAGCCAACCGCCAAGCCTACGACGATATAGCGCAAGGCATGCGTTCTGCAGTCCTCGGAGGAACGTGTAAGGCCCTATCCAGTTATGATTTCATGGCATGTGGAAAAACTGGTACTGCCCAGAACCGCGGTCATGACCACTCTGTCTTTATGGGCTTTGCCCCTATGGACGACCCGAAGATTGCCGTTGCCGTCTATGTAGAAAACGGCGGATGGGGAGCCACGTATGGTGTGCCCATTGGCGGTTTGATTATGGAACAGTTCATTCGTGGCGAGCTTTCAGAGTCCTCGAAAGGCAAAGCAAACGAAATACAACATAAACGCATATCATATGGTGCAGGCGACAGATAAACATCCCGGTGTATTGCGCTCCATTGACTGGTGGACCATTGCCATCTACATGGCTCTTCTCTGCTTTGGTTGGATTAGTGTCTGCGGAGCAAGCTATAGCTTCGACGAACCCAACCTATTCTCCTTGTCCGCCCGCTCTGGCATGCAGATTGTGTGGATAGGCACCTCACTGTTCCTTGGCCTTGTGCTTCTATTGCTCGACGATAGATTCTACGATACCTTTGCCTTTGTTATTTATGGCGTACTCTTATTACTATTGTTTGGCACCATCTTCAATCCCCATAGTATCAAGGGCTCACATTCCTGGCTGGTATTAGGACCATTACGTCTGCAACCAGCCGAATTCGCGAAGTTTGCCACGGCACTGGCACTGGCAAAGTTCATGGGCCGCTATCGCTACGACATCCATCGCACCAAGGACTTCCTACTCACACTGACCATCATCTTTGTACCCATGTTCTTCATTGTCATGCAACGAGAGACAGGCTCTGCACTGGTCTATCTGTCTTTCTTCCTGATGCTATATCGCGAAGGCATGACAGGCAGCGTCCTTTTCACAGGTGCAGCGATGGTGGTATATTTCGTCATTGGCATCCGCTATGCAGAGCCACTCTTGTTTGACACCCCAACCTCCATAGGCCGATTTGTGGTTTTGCTACTCATACAGATCTTCTCCTCCACACTGATAGGCATCTATTGCCAGAACTGGCAGAAAGCCATTCACTGCATGGGACTCTGTTTAAGTACCACGCTGGTTTGCCTGCTGTTCTCGGTCTATGTGATTCCCTTTGACCTCTTCTGGGTGCAAATGATTCTCAGTCTGTCGCTCGTTGGATATCTATTATGGCAAGCACTGCTCACCCGTTTTCAGAACTATGCTTGGATTGCCCTATTTGCCATGGGCTCTATCTTCTTCTTTAGTTCAGCCGACTATGCCCTGAACAATATCCTGGAGCCCCATCAACGCACCCGTATCAACGTTCTATTGGGGCTGGAAGAAGACCTGAAAGGTGCAGGATACAATGTGCATCAGAGTGAGATTGCCATCGGTTCTGGAGGTTTACGTGGAAAAGGATTCCTGAATGGCACACAGACAAAACTGAAATACGTGCCCGAGCAAGATACCGATTTCATTTTCTGTACCGTAGGTGAAGAAGAAGGTTTTGTTGGAGCAGCCAGTGTTCTATTGCTTTTCCTGGCTTTGATTTTGCGCCTTATCCATTTAGCCGAGCGACAAGTCACGGCCTACGGCCGCGTTTACGGCTATTGTGTATTGTCTATCTTCTTATTCCATGTGTTTATCAATGTAGGCATGGTATTAGGATTAACCCCCGTTATCGGCATTCCTCTGCCGTTCTTCTCGTATGGTGGTTCATCGCTATGGGGATTCACCTTCCTGCTGTTCATATTCCTGCGCATTGATGCCAGCAGGAACATGGCCCACAGATAGTGTTACAAAGCTCTTAGCGTAATACCGATATCAGAGATACCAGGCAAGTCATCATGTAACATATAATGATGTACACGCACACGTACCGTATCACTATCACATAGTGTCACCTGTCCTAACGAAATACTATGAGAATAGTGACTGATACCGTTACCTAAGGGCTTCCCTGACTCATCAGCAATCTCCACCTGAACCGTGTCAGAACGATGAAAGCCCGAGCGTGACTGTTGGTCGGCAACGAGTGTAAGGGAAAGATAAGGATATTCAATGCTATTGCGCAATCCGAGCTCTTCCTGATAGGTACCAGCAGGAACGCCCGTGATATCGATATAGAGCGTGTCATGTTGTTCCCAACCACTCAAACCTACATGTTCGTAATGGCTGAAAACAGTCTTACGACTGCACCCGACAAGAGCCAGTGCAATCGTAAGGAAGAGTATGAGCCTTTTATTGCTGTTGCTGTTGCTGCTGCTCATTATTGTTATTACGTCTGTCTGACGGTTTTCTCTTTTTCTTCTTTTTCTTCTTCGACTTATCAAAGCGAGTAATGCTATCGCCCGCCAACAAGTCAACAGGACCAGATTCCTTCTTCTGGTTACCAGCTTCCTGCAGGTCTTCAGGCTTCTCACCACGACGGTTCATCTCTATCACCGCCTTCGCACGCTCTGCCGTAATTGTTTCCAGATTAGCCGCGATACGCTTATCAGTAGAGTATGTGACCAGTCCTGCCAGGATATCTGCCTTGAAGAAGTAATACTCCGCATCCATTGTCTGCAATGAGATTTCGCGACTCGGGAATTGTCGTCCAGCCTCGATATACTCATCGACCTCATAGTTCAGACAACATTTCAGCTTAGCGCACATACCTGCCAGTTTCTGAGGATTCAACGAGATATCCTGATGACGAGCCGCACCAGTAGATACGCTGATGAAGTTCTTCATCCACGTAGCGCAGCACAGTTCACGTCCACAAGGACCCGTACCACCGATACGGCCAGCCTCCTGTCGAGCACCTATCTGTTTCATCTCGATACGCACATGGAAAGCGGCAGCCAAGTCCTTGATCAACTGGCGGAAGTCCACGCGCTCATCAGCAATATAGTAGAAGATGGCCTTATTGCCATCGCCCTGATACTCCACATCGCCAATCTTCATGTCCAGTCCCAGTCCCTTGGCTATCTTACGACTCTCAATCATGGTCTGATGCTCACGAGCCTTGGCCTCATGATACTTCTCCATATCCACCTGACGAGCCAAACGATAGATGCGCTTGATGTCATCAGCCGATTTCAAGTTGGCCTTCTTTATCTGAAGAGCCACCAAGCGACCAGTCAACGTTACCACGCCTATGTCGTGACCAGGACTTGCCTCAACAGCCACGATATCACCTTTCTTCAAGGGCAGGCGATTGATATTATGATAGTAGCCCTTACGTGTATGTTTGAACTGCACCTCAACCAAGTCGGTTGAATCAGCATTGCCAGGAACATCAGCCAGCCAGTCGTAGGTATTCAACTGACGGTCTTGTCGACCGATGGCCTGATGACAGAGTCCGCGGTCACAGCCTGTACGTATTTCCAATTCCTTTTCCATTTCCCTGTTATTGTTTTGGTGGTATCAGCAGTACGATGATTTTCAGCACAAAATCGAAGAACACGATCTTGGCATTCGCATTCTGTCCAATGTCGCGGATGGCCACATTAGCCAGATCGTAAAGCTGCAATATATTATTTTCGTTGATAAATCGTGCAAAGTTCTTGGCGAAGTCCTCCTCTCGCTGCGTCATGTAGCAGAGGTCTTGCTGCTGGAAGTTATACATGAAGTTCTCGCGCAGCATACGCATGAAGAACTGCAGGAAGCGTTTCTGCTTCTCACGTCCGAAACTGCTTAAGGTCTCGCTCCACTTGCGCAGGTCTTTCACTTTGCGCATATAGGCCAGTCGCATCAGCGACATGAAGAGATCCAGGAACTGCTCGTTCTCCGTTCCCTCCTGCAATTCCTGCAGAGCCTTCAGCCACGAACCGCCACACAGGCGACTGATGCGCGACGCCGTATTAGCATCCAGTCCGCGTCTCTCTTCCAGCGCCGTCTTCACCTCTTCTGTAGAGAGGCGCTTCACGTCGATGCGCTGCACGCGACTACGGATAGTCTCCAACAACTTGTCGGGCTCCTCACACACTATCAGGAATACGGTCTGCGTGGGTGGTTCCTCTATGAGCTTCAGCAACTTGTTGGCGCAAGCAATGTTCATACGCTCCGGCAACCATATGACCGACACCTTATAACCGCCCTGGCTCGACTTCAAAGAGAGTTTACGCACCAGTTCGTCACTCTCACCCGCCGTAATAATAGCCTGCTGGTTTTCACCGCCCATAGCCGTCATCCACTGGTCCATAGAGAAATACGGCCCCTGCATCAGCAGTTCATGCCATTCGTGAGCAAAGTCATCACTCACTGGCATGTGGTCGCTGCTCATAGACGGCAACTTGATGGTGGGATAAGTGAAATGCAAGTCGGGATGTTCCAACTTTGCCAACATAGGATGTTCAACTTCATTCTGAGTATCAGGAATCAACAGAGTGTCCTGAGCCTTCTGCTTTCTACCCAGCAGATAGCAGCCGAAACTGATAGCCAGCGCCAACTTGCCCACACCCTGTGGTCCACAAAGCATGATGGCATGTGGCAGGCGGTCTTCCTCGACCATCTGCATCAGGCGCTCCTTGCACTCCTGCTGTCCTATGACCTCATTGAACTTCATTAGCTCAGTCTTTTCACTATCTCCACTACCGAGTCAACGGCGCTGATGGTATAGAAATGAATATCGTTTACATTGTGATTATATAGCTCGCGGCACTGCTGAGTGGTCCACTCTATACCCAACTGACGGGCATCCTCATCCGTTTTGCACTTCACGATCTCGCGTGCCAGTGCTTCGGGGATGTCGCAATGGAAGGTGCGTGGCACCACGGTCAACTGCGAGAGTTTCGCAAATGGTTTGATACCAGGAATGATGGGAATGGTGATACCCATCTGTCGTGCCTTCTCCACAAAACGGAAGTACTTCTCGTTGTCGAAGAACAACTGAGTCACCGCATACTGCGCACCCAGGTCTTGTTTCTCCTTCAAGTACTGCATATCCATCTCCAGGTTGGGTGCCTCCTCGTGTTTCTCAGGATAGCAGGCCACACCAATATCGAACCTCTTACCAGGGTTCTTGATGGGCGTACCGTCGGCAAAGAAACCGTCATTGAAGCGCTGCACCTGTCTGATCAAGTCTGTGGTATGCGTATGTCCGCCGGGAGTAGGCTTGAAGACAGAGTCCTCCTTCGCCTTGTCACCACGCAGCAGCAACAGGTCTGTGATACCCAGGAACTGCAAGTCCAGCAGTTCGTACTCAATATCTTCGACGGTAGCACCACTACAGATAACGTGTGGCTGAACAGGTACATTGAAACGCTGTTGAATGGCAGCCGCAACGGCTATCGTTCCTGGACGGCGGCGCTGGCGCTGACGTTCGAAGCGTCCGTCACTCAGTTCCTTATATACATATTCACTATGGTGTGTGGTTATGTTGATGAAAGCTGGGTTCAGCTCACACAACTTGGCTATGTCTGCAAACAGCTTATCGGTGCCTGTTCCTTTCAAAGGAGGAAGCACTTCGAATGAAAACTGTCGCTGCTGACTTTCCTGGTTGATAATATTTGCTACTGCCATTCTCTTTTTCTTAGCACATTTGGCTGCAAAGTTACGAAAAGTCGAGCGCAAAACAAAGAAACTCGTTTATTTTTTTGCCGAGACGCAGTAAGTTCGCGTTCATTTGAACGCAAAGTTACGAAAAAACGAGTGAAATGCAAAAGGAAAGTTCGCTTTTCTTTTCATTTCCGAAACGATTTTCAAGACATACCATTAAAAGTATAGTTACGGCAAACTCCTGGAATAGTTACGGCGGACTTCAGCTATAGTTACGGCAAAGTGAAGGTTTAGTGCCGCCAAACCCTACGAATAGCAACGCTAAACGACCCGAATAACAACGCTAAACGATAGGTATTGTTTTGCAATAGTTTAGGTATTGGTCCCAATCCAGCCCCTGGAATGAATGCTTTCAGGGGCTAGAACGATGCTTTTCAGGGCCTAGAAGTACACATTCCAGGGGCTAGAACCTGCACGAAAGCTTCTCTTCTAGACTTTAGAATCGTCAGTTCTAGAGTTTAGAATCGCTCATTCTAGACTTTAGAACCTATCATTCTAGACTTTAGATCAACATCAATACCTTTACTCTTGCATAGCGAAAGCAGAACATCAAGAGGCCGAAAGATATACCATGAGTCCTAAAAAAGGACACTCTTTGTAAAAGAAAGAATGGTTCAATTTTAACAGAATAACAAAAAAATCAATTCAAGAATGCAACGGATTGCGCATTTTGCACAAAAAGACACACTTTTGGCACAAAACAATACACCTTTTTCCCCTGCATCACATATCTTTGCGTCCGGAAAAAGAACCATAGACCCCATGAGTATAAAACACAAATAAAAACATATCATGATCTACGATATATTTTTTACCACGTGACTTGACTCAAGAGTTTGAGAACCTAAAAATAGCTAAGTAATAATGATTATTCAACCAAAAACCTTTACCGGGTTATTCTTATTAATGCTGACCATACCGCTATGTGTGTTTGGGCAGGCCACTACTAACACACTTTTTTTTATTTCCAACTCACATTTAGACACCCAATGGAACTGGGACGTGCGCACGACTATCAACGAATACATCCAGCGCACAATGGAGCAGAATTTCGCTCTGTTAGACAAATACCCCAATCTTGTTTTCAATCACGAAGGCGCCATCCGCTATATGTGGATGAAAGAATACTATCCTGATCTCTACGAACGTCTCAAAGGCTATGTAGAACAGGGACGATGGCACATCAGCGGATGTGCAGTAGATGCCAACGATGTGATGGTACCTTCTGCAGAGTCTGTGATGCGTAATTGGCTTTATGCCAACCAGTTCTACAAAAAGGAGTTTGGCGTCAGAGGTGGCTATGACGTCATGCTACCCGACTGTTTTGGTTTCTCTTACGCGCTGCCGTCGCTGATGCATCATTGCGGATTCAAAGGTTTCCATACAGCAAAGTTGGCATGGGGCTCTGCCGACTACGACCAGCTGCCGTCCTTCGGTATTTGGCAGGGAGTGGATGGTTCACAGGTCTATGCCATCTATAAGCCAGGTGCCTACGACAGCCACGAACAGTATAATAAGAACATGGCAACCGACCAGGAGATGGCTACTATCACGTCAGATAACTATCAAAAATATGGAGTGGCAGCCGAGATTCGCTATGTAGGACCACGCAGCGATCGCGGCGGAGGCTTGCAGGACAACCCCTCGAGCGATGGAGAGAACACGCCTTACTGGTTGAACCTCAGCGCCCAGACTGATGGTAACGTGAAAGTAAAGATAGCCACACCCGACGAGATATTCTCGTATCTGGAGCAATATAAAAACGAGAAATACCACGTCAAAAATGGCGAGCTGCCCATGCGCACGCACGGTGTAGGCGCCTACACATCGCGAACCATGTTAAAACGATGGAACCGCAAGAACGAGCTATTGGCCGATGCTACCGAGAAATCGGCTTCGTTAGCCCAGTGGCTGGGCGTTCAGAACTATCCTCGGGCTACCATTGGCGATGCATGGATACGCAACCTTTGGCAGTCCCATCATGATGGCATCACAGGAACAAGCATCCCCAATGCCTACCGTTTTTCCATGAACGACTATATACTGGTCAATAAGACCTTAGCCAATACGATGACAAACACCGTCGGAAGCATCGTCAGCAAGATGGACACACAAGTAGAGGGATTACCCGTGGTGGTCTATAACCCACTCTCGTTCCAACGCACAGACATTGTAGAAGGACGGGTAACAGTGAACGAAAAACCCGATGGAATCGCCGTTTTTGACAACAATGGGCAGGAAGTACTATCACAAATCAGTCAATACGACAATGCCACAGGCGAGCTGACTTTTATCTTTGCAGCCACCGTTTCTTCGTTAGGATTAGCAACCTATGACGTAAGAATAGGTCAAGCCTCGACCCTAACCTCAACACTGCAGGCGAACAAGCGCTCACGCTGGATGGCGAACGACAACTACCGACTGACACTTTCCAACACAGGCGACCCCGCATCGCTCGTCAATCTGACCACAAAGACTAACCTCCTGAACGCCTCACAGTTGCAAACCATCTACGACCACGAAGAAGCATGGCCATCATGGGAGATTTCCTATGCCAATATTCAGCGACAACCTTCTGTCGTTGACGAGAACATCTCCATAGAACTCGCAGAAGACGGCCCCTTGCGCAAAAGCTTTAGGGTAAGAAGAGAGAAGGATGGATCCACCTTTGTGCAATACATCCGCATGAACGCGCTCAACAACCGCATAGACATTGACACCGAAGCCGACTGGCAATCTCGCGAACGCATGCTGAAGGCTAGTTTCCAAATGGCGTTTAATAATCCCAAAGCTACCTACGACATTTCATTGGGTACCATTGAACGTGGCAACAGCAATAACAATCAGTATGAAGTACAAGGTCATCAATGGGCCGACTTGTCAACGACCGATGGTCGCTATGGTTTATCCATCCTCAACGACTGTAAGTACGGATGGGACAAGCCCAACGACAATACGCTGCGCCTGACTCTCATCCACACGCCATCAACAGGCAATAGCTATACCTATCAAGGCGACCAGGACTTGGGCGTGAACCTCTTTACCTACTCACTCTTCCCACATGAAGGTGCGTGGAGCTCACAAACACAAATGGCAGCTTCCGAACTTAACCAGCCCTTAATGGCTTTTTCGGCTCCTAAACACAATGGCACTTTAGGGAAAGAAGTTGGTTTCATCACCACAAATAGTGACCAGATAGCGGTGAAGGCAGCCAAGAAAGCAGAGGAAAGCGATGAACTTATTGTACGCATCTATGAATGGAGTGGTCAGCAACACGATAATATGACGCTAACGTTCCCCAGCGAAATATTGTCAGCACACGAGGTCAACGGGCTCGAAGAGCCTATAGGTGAGGCACACTTCAGCGGGAACACCCTGGCATTCAACATCGGAAAATACCAACCCAAGACATTTGCCGTCAGACTGAAAACTGGCGATGTGGAAACAACCGACGCAGAAGCGGCAAGCACGCCCATCCAGTTGCCATATAACGCCGACGTGATGAGCTACGACTCCAAGAAGAACGATGTGGCAAGCATCAGCAGCTACGCCTATCCTGCCGAGCAGATTCCCGATATATTGGAAAACGGGGGCGTGACTTTCGCAATGGGCAGTCGTGACAATGGAGCGAAGAATGCAGTACGTTGCAACAAGCAGTCCATCACTCTCCCATCGACTAAGGACAGTAAGCTCTATCTGCTCATGGCATCAACCAACAAGAACGGTTCACTGGAAGAGCTGACCATCGATGATCAGACATATACCATAGAGGTTCCCTATTATGGTGGCGTGGTAGGTCAGTTGGCATCGCCCTACAATGCAGGAACATACTATCGTCATCAGGACATTGCACTGACGACAACCCACTGTCACAACATCAGTAATAACAGTAATGAGGCTTACAGCCATCTATACATATATAAGTATGTATTGCCGCTGCACGATGATGCCAAGACATTACAACTGCCCGCAGACAACACACTCTATCTGCTGGCAGCCACCACATCGTCAAATACCATCGACGACATCACTCCCCTGACAACGCTCAACACCTACATCAACTACTGCGAGCTGAGCAGTCCTGAAGATGAGGGTTGTGGCACACGCTTGGTTCCCCATACCGTGAGTGCCAGCCATCAAAACAATAGCAACGAAGGAGCTAAGATGGCTGCCGACGAGGACGAGATGACAAAATGGTGTGTCACAAGCGACCAAAGTCACACTCCTTATCTGGAATACCGCTTCACAGAGCCCATGCAGATTTGCCAATGGATGGTACTCAATGCGGGTAACGAGGCCAGTGACTACATTACAAAGGCCTGTCAACTGCAGAGCTATGAGAACGGAACGTGGACAGATGTTGACGTGGTGACCAACAACCATGAAAACAAAATCGTTCGTGGCGTTACGCCATTCATCACCAATCGTGTACGCCTTTTGGTGACACAAGGCGAGAAGAACGGCTACACCACCCGCATCAATGAGTTTGCAGTCTTTGGAAAACCTGCAAGTACACTTAACATTGATGACTTAACTGTGGTCGATGACAACCATTGTCCCAGCCTACAACTATATGGTAATACACCTAATCCCTGTGCAGGAACCACACAGATACGCTGTCATGTTCCACAAGGTATTGACAAGCTTACACTACACATCACAACTTTGGATGGCAGACAAGTATGCCGTCAGGACTACGACGCCCATCCCGGAGCGCAGTCCCTGTCGTGGCATGGCGCACTGCCTGAAGGCATCTATCTCTACTACCTGAAGGCTCATAGCAAGGGCCGACAAACATATACCAACGCAAAGCGACTTATTGTTTCATATCATCAACATTAATCATTAATCTTTAAACTATGTGTAAATCATTACATGGACTAAAAAAATCCTTTGGTTTCGCACTTGCCTTGTTGGCCGCAATGGGAGCCAACGCACAGACAGAAATCAGCAACGCTGATGGTCTGAAGGCAATTGCCAGTGATCTTACGGGTGATTATGTACTGACAAGCGACATCACCCTAAGTGAAGAGTGGAGCCCTATCGGCAACGCTGATGCTCCATTTATGGGTTCGTTCAACGGACAGGGACACACCATCAATGGTCTTCAGGCTGGTGGTGGCCGTAACATCGGTCTCTTTGGTGTTACGAATGGGGCCGTCATTGAGAACCTGCGCCTGACAAACGTCCAGATTGGAACGTATGGCGACGGCAAGTCTGTGGGCATTGTCGTAGGTAATGCCCTGGGCACTACCATCAAAAACTGTTTCACTTCAGGTATTGCCTTTGGTGATGACCACGTGGGAGGTATTGCCGGTGATGTACGTGAGGGAACAGAAATCATGAACTGCTTGAGCACGGCTGGCGTCTTCAGCTCTGGCTATCAGGCTGGCGGTATCAGCGGTGACAACTATGACGGCACCTACACCAACAATCTATTCCTGGGTCAGGTCTATGCTGGCAACAGCTGGAACGGATGCGGTGCCATTGTTGGTCTGCAAGAAGGTCCTGGTACCTGTGTTGTCAACGGCAATGTTGCTGCACCAATTGCTCTTGGTGTAGGTAGCGGTGTGGAGAACTACCACATCCACGCCATCGTAGGTAACACAGATCCCGATCCCAAACCATCACTGAACAACTGCTTAGTATTGGATCCCATCCGCTACTATGTAGGCAACATGCGTGGTGGTGATGCCATCGAAGGCGGTAAGCTTGACACCATTACAAAGAGCGAATATAACGGTATTCCGAAATTGGAGACCGAATTGAAACAAAAAGCCACATATACAAATATTGGTTGGAGCGAGGATGCATGGAGCCTTGCCGACGGACGTTATCCTGTACTGAAAGGCATGTCGCTTCCTTTCGACGGAGATTATGTTGTTAGCAACAGTATTCCTGAGTTCTTCCTTGGTACTTCTGTGGATCTCGCCCCCTACTCTACCTTAGAACGTAAGGTTACTATCACCAGCAGCAACCCTGCTGTAGTGAAAGTAGAAGGTACAAAAATAACCGGTATTGCTGCAGGAAATGCCAGCATCACCATTTCTACCACTGGCGATGATTTCATCAAAGGCTACACCAAGACCTACGACATTATCGTCAACGACATGGACACCGATATCAAGACAGCCGAGGATCTGCTAACCAAACTGAAGCAGAACCCCAGCGGTGAGTTCAACATCCTGGCCGACATCGACCTGGCCGACACAGAGTTCGCTCCCCTGCCCGAGTTCAGCGGCAAGCTGCATGGTAACGGCCATATCATCCGCAACATGCGCTTCGAGAATGCCAGTCAGGCTAACGTTGCACTCTTCTCAACCACTCGCAGCGCCCTCATCGAGGACCTCGGTTTCGAAGATGCCTACTTGGTAGGTAACGAGAACGTAGGTGCTGTGGCTGGTCACGTTTATGGCGGTATCGTTCGTCGCGTATTCGTCATCAACTCATATATTGAAGGTCGTGACCACATCGGTTCTATCACTGGTGACATGAGCAACGACTACGGTGCTCTAAGCGAGATTTCCGACTGTATCTCTGATGCTCAGATCAAGACTCGCGAATATCAGTCTGGCGGTCTGGCTGGCGTAGCTAACGGCGGTGTCCTGAAGAACTGTCTCTTCTGTGGTACTGTGGATAACGCACGTACCAACACTTGTAACAATGGTTTCATCTCACTGATTGACTCTGAAAACTATCCCACCACCATCGAGAACTGCTTCTCAGGAGCTGCCCACATCAATGGTGGCGATCCCTCAACACCACGTGTTGCTACATCTAAGCGTTCAAATACTGTTCTCAGCAATAACTACGTTATGGCATCAACCGTTTGCAACGGCTCATTCAGCACCGTTGCCGACGATGCTAATGGCGATCAGGGTGCCACAGTCAGCGACAACAATGCTCGCAATAAGACTTTCTATACCAGCACGCTAGGATGGGACTTCGATAACACATGGACCTTCCTGCCCAACGCAGAAGGACAGATGTTCCCCGTACTGAAGATTATGAAGACCCCTCTGAAGACTCGCATCATCGATGATGAGTTCAATACGGCCTTGGTTTACGTAGCTGGTTCTGAGTTCAAGAACCTGGCAAAGGTACACGGCTCATGGGGTCAGAAGCTTGACATCAAGATTACTGAAGGTGCCAATCTGGTTGACAAGGTCGACGATGAGGATGGCACTAAGCTCTACTGCTCTGACGAGGATGGTAACTACCTCGGCTCTGGCACACTGACCATTCAAGCCAACATGCCTGCTGCCATCGCAGAAATGTTCACGATTGAAGGTACAAACAGCTTCTCTATTCCTGTTACTGCAAGCGAGATTATCAACGAGATTGCTACACCTGAGGACTTCATCGGCATTAAGAAGATGCCTACCGGCAAGTTTATCCTGACTGCCGACATCGACATGAAGGACGTTGAGTTCGAAGGTCTTTTCAATGACGGAACAGCATTTGCCGGTGAACTGGACGGACAGGGTCATCGCATCAAGAATGCAAAGGTAGAGGTAGCCAGTGGTACCAATAAAGGTATCTTCGGTACTGTCAATGGTGGTATTATCAAGAACATCGCTTTCGAGAACTATCAGGTTCTCTCTCCCACAACTGGTGCTAACCGCATTGGCTTCATCGGCCGTGCAGAGAACTGTACCATCGAGAATGTTGCTCTGACTGGTAAAGTATCTGGTAACGACCACGTTGGTCTCTTGGCTGGTGATGGTGTGAATGTCACCGTTCAGAACAGCTACGTATGGGGTGACCTCGTAGGTAGCCAGCAGGTTGGTGGTCTCTTCGGATGTACGCTTGAGAAGGGTGTTACCGTTAGCAATACCTATTTCAACGGAAAGGTTGATGCTCAGTTCCGTGGTTGTGCCGGTGGCTTTATCGGTCTTGTTGACGTTGCCAACGCAGTTATCAACATTGAAGGATGCGTATCTATCGGCGACGTCTGGGCTTCAAGTGGCAACTGGAACAACGCTGGTTCTTTCATCGGAAAGAATGGTGCTGGCGACACAAATGGTATAATAACCTTCACTAACAATGTTTCTAATTTTGACCAAGACATACTGGGTGAAGCTGATCTGCCTTGGCCTTATGGCAACGAGACACTTGAAGGAGGCTATGTAGAATATGCAGATCTTGTTGACGTCAGCGACCTGGAACTGAAAGAAACCTATACCACTATTGGCTGGGACTTTGAGAACACCTGGACCTTCGCCACAAATACCAGCTACAAGTATCCTGTACTGAAGAAGATTGGCTACGTATCATTCACCGAGAATGATGATCCCGAAGGTATCGTTGAGCTGGACAACCAGCAGAAGACAGCCCACAAGAGCATCTTCGACCTGAACGGACGCCAGTTGAAGAACACTCTCACGAAGGGTGTATATATTGTCAATGGCAATAAAGTAGTGATCAAATAGTAATTTATACTTGAAAAACAGTAAACAATTATGAGCATAACAGCAGATTGTATCAAAAAAACACTGCTATCGTTCTTCGCAACCATGATGGTGACCTGCGCATTGGCAGGTCCCATCAAGGTGACGGGACGTATACAAGACGTCAAGGGTGAACCACTCATTGGCGTTACCGTGCAAGTGAAAGGCACACAAAATGGCGTAGTGACCGACATCAATGGTCAGTACACTATTAATTGTTCTGAAGGTGACATCATCACAACAACTTACGTGGGTTATAAGACCGAAGAACGTAAAGCAAACAAAACGCTGATTGATATTATCCTCCACGAACAAGTCAACGACATTGATGAAGTGACCGTTGTTGGTTACTCTACACGCAAGAAGATCTCCGTATTAGGTGCACAGGCCACTCTGAAGATGGAGGACGTAAAAGCGCCCGTGGCCAACATGACTTCTGTACTTGCCGGTCGTGTAGCAGGTGTTGTTTCCGTACAGCGTACCGGTGTTCCCGGACAGGATGACTCCGACATCTGGATTCGCGGTATATCTACACTGACCAACCGCAATGAGGGACCATTAGTTCTGGTTGATGGTATAGAGCGTAGCTGGAACAATCTGTCTCCAGAAGACATCGAATCTATCACGGTCCTGAAAGATGCAGCCTCAACAGCCGTTTATGGTGTAAGGGGTGGTAATGGTGTTATTATCATTACCACAAAACCTGGTGAGGTAAGTAAGCCGAAGTTCTCGTTCGATGTTTACCAAGGCATCACTTCTCTGACCAAAGTACCTTCATTGGTAGATGGTATCGACTACATGCATGCTGTAAACGAAGCCTACCAGACCAGTCGTGGTTACGACTACTATGGTGCCAACCAGATTACAAACACCAAGATTGCCAACGGCATGGCACTGACAGCCGAAGAACAGGCTTATAAGCAGGGCTTGATCGATGGCAATGGCGGACAGCTGCCTGCTTCTATCAACAAGTATCTCTATCCTAATGTTGACTGGATGCGCGAGATGTATCACAAATACGGATGGAACCGTCGTGCAAATGTTAACATCCGTGGTGGTGCGCCAAACGCAAGCTACTACATCTCTCTGTCCTACTACACAGAGAAAGGTCTCACAAAGGATGATCCCACACAGGACTATAGCTCCGAGATTGATTACAACCGTTACAACTTCCTCACCAACGTTAACCTGAAGGCTACCAAGACCACCAACCTTGATGTCGGTGTGAGCGGATGGCTGGCAAGCGGTAACTATCCTCGCGAGTCACTCAACGACATCTTTAGTCGTGCCATGACCACCAACCCAGTTCTCTTCCCCGTACAGTATGCCGATGGTCGCAGTCCTGGTTCATCGCCACATGACTACAGCCTTGACTCTCCCTGGGAGACACTGACACGTCGTGGTTATCAAACACAGCACCAGACTCAGATCAACACCAATCTGAAACTCACTCAGGACTTAGGTTTCTACGAATGGAGCAAGGGACTGAGCGCACGCGCTCTTGTGGCATTCGACTTCCGTGCTACCCAAGCACTAAAATACGAAGTACGCGAATCAAGTTGGAAGCCAACAGGAAGACAGCAGAACGGTGTTTGGGTAGAAGACACCAATCTTTATCCACAGGCCACCGACGAGAACGGCAACCTGCTTTGGGTAAAGGACGCCAACGGCAATGACACAACAACACCCCTGCTGGACACCCGTCCTGAAAGTCTTTTGCTTACTGAGCAGTATCGTGGTAATTCTTCCATGAACGTTACTGCCGACAAGTGGGTTTATCGCACATTCTACTTCGAGGGAGCACTTGACTATCGTCGCACATTCAATCGCTACCATAACGTCACAGGACTATTGCTTTTCAACATGCGAAGCTATCTGGATGCCAACAACAACAACCTGTTAGAGACACTTCCATACAAACAGCAGAGTCTTTCTACACGTCTGACCTATGACTATGACAACCGTTATTTCATTGAACTCAACGGCGGTTACACAGGCTCTGAGAACTTTGAGCCAGGTCATCGTTTTGGTTTCTTCCCTGCTGTAGCTATCGGTTGGGTTCCATCCAATGAGAAATGGTGGGATCCCATCTCTAAGTATATCTCGTTCTTCAAGCTCCGCTACTCTAATGGTAAAGTAGGTAACTCTTCCACCGACGGTCGTTTCACCTACTTCACACAGATTGGCAGCACAGGCGATGGTGGTAAGTATAGCAGTTACTGGGGCAACGATGGACTTGGTTTCAGTCGCTATGGCTACACGCCACAATGGTCTGTTGTTCACAAGCAGGACCTGGGTATTGAGATCAACTTCCTGGATAATGAGCTGACATTCATTGTTGACCTGTTCAAGGAGAACCGCTCTAAGATTTTCGTATCTCGCGACAACGTTCCCCTCTCTGCCGGTTTCGCCACCAACATTTCTGCCAACGTAGGTAAGGTAGAGAACAAGGGTATGGAAGCATCGTTCGAATATCATCATCAGTTTGGCAAAGACCTTTATTTCGCCTTGCGTGGCAACATGGCCATGAACGATGACAAGGTCATTGAAAACGCGCAAGCCACACCTGCCTATCCTTGGTTGGACCGTCGCGGCCACAACGTTTTGGCTGAATGGGGTTATGTTGCAGAAGGTCTATACACTAGCACCCAGCAGATTCAAGAACGTGGCATTACCCAGTTTGGCGAGTCTTACCCCGGAGAACTGGTTGCCCCTGGCGACATCATGTATAAAGACATGAACGGCGACGGCCACATCGACGAATACGACCAGGTATGCATCAGCCGTGGCGATGTACCACGCATCTACTATGGATTTGGCGGTGACATACGTTGGAAGAACATAGGCCTTGGCATTCTGTTCCAAGGTGTAGGAGATGCTGAGCGTATCCTGCGTGGTAATGGTATCCGTCCCTTCACTTCAACATCGGGCGGTGGCACACTCTATTCTAATATTGCCGATCGTTGGAGTGCAGACGATCCAGAGAATACAGATGTCTTCTATCCTCTACTGGCATGGGGTGAGAATGACCCACACAACATCAATAACTTCAAGACCAGCACTTGGTGGAAGCGTGATGTTAGCTTCATGCGTCTGAAGCAGTTCACCATTTCCTACTACTTCCCCAAGTCATGGACTCGCAATTCTTTCATCACTGGTGGAAGATTCTACCTGATGGGCGAGAATGTGTACACTTTCAGCAAATTCAAGTTGTGGGATCCTGAGCTAAACACCGACAACGGTATTTCATATCCCAATGTACGCACATTCTCCATTGGTGTCAACTTCAACCTCTAACAGTATAACATAGATAATCATGATTAATAAAATGAAGAAATATTGTTTTGGAGTTCTGCTTGTCACCATGGCTGCATTTTCACTCAGCTCATGCGATGACTACTTCGATGATGTACCCAACAATGCTACATCACTCGAAGATGTATTCTCCAACCGCGGACAGACTCTCAATTGGTTAACCAACGTCTATTCTTATATTCCGGATCCTCTGCAGACTCGTTATCAGGGAGGAACTGGCAATGGTATGATGTTGCATGCCGCACTCTCTGGCTACCAGCCTTGGAGCGACAGTGGTCAGGGAAAGCACCTGAACATCATTCAGGGTACACTGTCACCATCTACAGGATGGGTATCCGACATGTTCACCAGCTATTACCGTGGCATTCAGTATGCCAACATTTACCTGAAGCATGTAGATGAGTGCGATCCTTTGAGCAGCACAGAAAAGGCAACTACCAAGGCGGAATGCCGTGCACTGAGAGCCTATTTCTACTTCTGTCTGATGAAGCACTTCGGCCCTGTTTCCATTATCGGTGACAATGTCAATGATGTGGAAGACGACCTTAGCAACATGATGAAAGAGCGTAACTCTGTGGACGAGTGCTTTGACTATATTCTCAGTGAGTTCAATGATGTGTTGGCAAGTGGCGACTTGGTGAAGAAGTACGACAACGAGAATACTTTCGATCGCCAATTTGCAGGAAACTTCTCTGAGGAGACCGTTCGCGGTATTCGTTCTGAGGTTCTATTGTTCCGTGCCAGCTATCTATTCAATGGCGATCCATACTATGCCGATGTAGCCAATGCTGATGGTAAGAAGTTGTTCCCACAAAGTCGCGACGAACAAAAGTGGCGTGATGCACGCGATGCTGCCAAGGATCTCATTGACGATGGACAGTGGCGTTTGGTATTGCGTAATAGTAGCGGCGAGCTTGTTAACTCCGTTACTCAGTCATGTCCTTACAACTCTGTTCTCTATGCCTGCATTGGTAACACCGACAATGAGGAAATGATTGTTGGCACAACCAAAATCAGCACCGATGTCTATCCCATGGTTCCTCGTAACAATGGTGGTTCACTGCCTGCGCCCTACGGAACCGTTGATGGTGGCGCCGGAGCCTATAGTGTTCCTTTGGAGTTTGTAGACCTCTACTTCACAAACAAAGGACTGCGCATTGAGAAGGACCCCGACTACTTCCAATATGACGAAACGGGCGACGAGACGCAGTACACCAACTCACTGGTAAACTTGCGCAAGACCACTTACAATGATCCATACTCTAATTACAACTACTTCACCATGCAGAATGCTCACCCCATCATGAAGCAGTTCTACGACCGTGAAGCCCGTTTCTATCTGGGCATCACGTTCCACAATCGTCCTTGGAACATTGGCAATGGTAAGAACGCGCCTACCGAGATGAACTACTCTGGTAATTCCGGCCCCAACTCATCTGGTACCCACGACTATCCTGTTTTCGGAACCATTTGCCGCAAAGGCTGTCAGTATGGCAGTGCTTTAGGTGGTTGGAGCTACAACGTTCTGCTGCGTTTGGGCGAAGTTTATCTGAACTACGCAGAGGCATGTGCAGAATTAGGCGATCTGGAAGAAGCATTAAAGGCTGTCAACGCCATCCGTGCTCGTGCAGGCGTTGCTGAATATAAGATCAATGCTTCCGACGACACACCCGGTACTCGTGGTGAACAACGCATAGCACTAGATGCCTATGACAAGACTACCGTTTTGAAAGCTGTCTATCGCGAGCGTCTGATTGAGATGGCCTTCGAGAACAAGTACTACTATGATGTGCGTAGATGGGGCGTGGCCGACGGTCACTGGCGCACCAATGGCGAAGAACTAACCGATGGTTGGATCTATGCACCCTACCATCGTGGTGGTGAAGGTGGCGACTTGTATGGCTACAACCTCTATGGTAGCAATACCGCAACCGACTTGAAGTTCTACAAGCGTGTCATTCAACAACACCGAATCTTCACCAAGCGTATGACACTGTTGCCTATTCCTCAAGAGGAAATAAATCGTAACCACCTTTGTGTGCAAAACAAGGGATGGGAGAGTTCTGGCGACACGCAGGCCACCAATTAACAAAACGGCAATCTGCTATATCAAGAGAGTGTACCGATCATTTCGATACACTCTCTATTTTTTTAATTATGTGCTATCCTTTATAAAAACGGGTAAAACCATCCATCTTTCTAATAAAAGTTAAATTACAGAAAGACTATTAGCCCAAGCCAAAAACTATGTATAACTTTGCATTTCTAAATACCTAAACAACTAAATAGTAAGATGAGGCGAAAGCTATGCGGATTATTCCTATTGGCATGCGTCCTAGAATCAACCAGTGCCTATAACACCAAGCACATCCAAGGACTATCCAATAGTTTTGTATTATCAGTTGAACAGAAACCCAATGGCGAGATGCTTTTTGGCACCATCGATGGACTCGACCACTATGATGGTGCACATGTCTGGAGTGCCGACTATCATGACAAGACCAATATTCGGGGACGAGTCATTGAAAAGGTGATGAGTGTAAACAAAGAGCAGACCTGGGTGCTAACAAACTATGGTCTCAACGTCATCACTCCTCGTGAAGGTCAGAATAGATTCTACCCTCAGTTTGCAGGACTGAGAAAAATGAAGCGCAACCCTCAAGGCGATGGTTTCTTATTAGACAACAATCATCTTTGCTACATGGGTAGCGATGGTTCCTTTCTCTCACTTTCATTAAAGTTAGGCGACAACCATGTTCCTTGGCCATGCGATTATGTTGTAACCGATCATCAGGTCTTGGTCTTTCAGAATCACAGGATTCTTGAATACGAGATTCATCCCACCAAAGATGGGAAATACCGCATAGGCCGTTATCGCGAAAGACCAGCCAACATCAGTGTTGCCGTAGAAAGTCATGACAAGGAATACATTATCGACAATAGAGGCATGCTGCTCACCTACTCCTATGCCACAGGTCAATTCAAAGAGCTCCTCTCACTAAATAACGAATTAGCCATTCGCGGCAGCATCAATGACATACTGGAATTTAATGGTCAGCTCCTATTAGCCTTCAGCACAGGCGGTCTGATTAGTATTACACTGCCTGAGACCCCAGAAAAGCCAGCAAAAATTACTGACTTAGGAATTGACACAGGTGTATTCTGCCTGACCAAAGACCGTTTCAACAACATCGTATGGATAGGCACCGACGGCGAAGGCGTATTGATGCTGAGCGACGAGCCCTATATCTATCGTGCTTACACAGGGAAAAGCATCTTCACCGACCAGCAACGTTCCATACGTGCTTTATTATTAGACAAAGACCATACGTTGTGGGTTGGATCCAAAGGCGACGGTTTGCTTTGCATTCCACATTTCTCCATCAACAATAGCCAGAAGTTGCCACAAGGAACCCACTACAACGATAAAACGTCAGGTTTGGAAAGCAGGAACATTTATTGTTTATTAGAAAGCAAAGACGGACAATACATATGGATAGGACATGACCAAGGCGTGACTTGCTACGACAAAAAGAATCATCATTTCACACGCATGCAACTTCCAAGGTATGCTGCAAACGTGATGGCTATATCAGAGAGAAATGGACGTTTATGGATGGTGGCACTGGGCAATGGTATTGTGAGTGCTCATATTGTCCAAGAAGGCAATCACCCCCAGCTCAGCGACGTCAAGCGATATTGCCTTGACGGGGGAAATATGTCCTCTAATTACTTCTTCTGTATGGCTGAGGATTGCCAGGGCAGACTGCTCTTTGGCAACCGAGGCAAAGGACTATACAAGTTGGAACATGATCTTCTGAAGCATGTTCCCTTTGGCGATACCGAGCAAACGCCCAACTTCAATGATGTATTTGCACTAAAAAATATAGAAGGCAGGCTATGGATAGGCACCAGTGCCGGCATTATTATCCTCAATGCCGACAACTCAACGAAGCACATCAATACAAGTCATGGTTTGCCATCCAACACCATACATGCTTTCACTCGTAGTTCCAATGGCGACGTGTGGGCTTCCACTAGTGCTGGACTGGCAGCATTCAACAAAAGAGGCACCATTATTAAGGTTATCGACGACAACACCATCCCAGGGATTAGGGAATATTGCGACGGTGCTGCCTATCACGCAGGCAACGATTTGTTCTTTGGCGCCATCAACGGGTTTGTTGCAATCGGCTTCAATGCCAAGTCAGCTCCCAACACCTACACTCCCCAGATTGATTTCAACCAGCTGAGCATACAAGGCATCCGACAGGACATCAACGAATTCATAGAACACAGTGGATCATCAAGTACACTCAGACTTGACTACCAGCAAAACTTCTTCACCATTGGTGTGGCAACCTACGATTACCTCGAAGCGTCCATGCTGAACTACTATTATCGTCTCTCCACACACGACAAGTGGATAGACAATGGCCACAGCAACACATTCTCCTTCTCCAAGATGCCACCAGGACACTATACGCTCTATGTCAAGACACGCAACATCGGCACCAACGAAGAAGGCAAGGAACAACAACTGCACATTGTCATTACGCCGCCATGGTATTTGCAATGGTGGGCATATACCATCTATGTTTTATTGATTATAGGTATTTGCATGCTACTATTCCATCTGTGGCGACTACAACAACGACGCAAGCACGAAATGGAGATAGCCCGTCTGCAAATGCAGCACCACGATGAAATTTATGAGAACAAGATGCGATTCCTGACTAATGTGGTTCACGAACTGAATACACCACTCACACTCATTTACGGTCCATGTGAACGCATACTTTCACATGGCGGCACCGATGACTTCATCAGGAAATACATCTTCATGATTATCCAAAACCTGCAACGCCTCAGTAAGCTTATTCAGGAAGTCATCGACCTACGAAAAGTCACTTCGGGTCACCATATCGTCAAGATACGCTGTATAAACATCTCAGCCTTGGTCAACGACGATGCCATGGCATTCACCGAGATGGCTGAACGCAACAACATCAACTACGAGTTTCATATAGATAGCGACATAGAATGGAACACCGACGAGACAGCCATACATAGCATTGCAGGCAATCTTATCTCGAATGCATTTAAATATACCAAAAGTGGTGGCAACATCCGTGTGACACTCAAAAAGGATGCCGACAAGATAAACTTCACTGTCTATAATACCGGACAAGGCATTACACCCGAGGACTGCGAACACATCTTTGACGACTTCACCGTCTTCGACAGTGTTGACGAAAACGAGGCCTCCGGCCAAACTTCCCGCAATGGTCTTGGCTTGGCCATTTGCTATAACATGGTGAAACTGTTGGGCGGTGACATCAATGTAGAAAGTACTGTCGGGGAATATACCACATTCCATGTAACACTTCCCCAACAGCAACTGCCTGCCTATGTCCAGGAGGATGACAGCAGTGAAAATCCGGCCATGATCCGTTTCCCGCTGCCACCGGTCGAAAGTCCGAGCAACCATGTAAGAGAACAAGAACCCGAAGAAACCTTCCTATATGCAGGCAACACGACGCCCACTATTCTAGCCATTGACGACAACCACCAGTTATTAGAACTACTGACAGACAGTCTACATGGTTATCACATACTGACAGCCAATAGTGCCGAAGAAGGTATCCACCTTCTGAAACAGGAAAGTGTGGATTTGATTATCACCGATATCATGATGCCCGACACCAATGGCCTCGATTTCACACAACAAGTGAAGAGTAATAAGCACACCATGCATATTCCACTCATCATCCTTTCGGCAAAATCTTCCGACGAGGAACTGATAGAAGGATTGGAATGCGGCGCCGACATGTATATCAAGAAGCCGTTCAGTATTAAGTATCTGAATGCGGCCATCAACAGACTATTGGAAAACAGCAACACCATGAAGGAATACTACAACTCCTCGGCGGCTGCTTTCACCTATTCGTCAGGTACGCTCATCAACAAGGAAAGTCAAGAGTTCATAAAAGAAGTGAAGTGTGTCATCAACAAATGTATGGATAACACGAACTTCGATTCCAACATGCTGGCCGACATGCTCAAGCTAAGCCGTCGCAATCTCTATCGAAAGTTCGAACTTGCCCAACTACCTCCCGTTAAAGAGTTTATCCGCGATTATCGCATTAACGCGGCGGCTCGCCTGCTTACCACCACCAGCATGACCATCCTTGAGGTGATGTATAAGACAGGCTACGATAGCCGCTCCACGTTTTATAAGGATTTCAACAAGCGCTTCAACATGACTCCCAAGAACTATCGTGAGAGTTTGCAACTCAAAGACGAAACGCTGTAGGAATCTGCTTATTCGTTATTATCCGAAAACGAATAAGGATAGGACGTTGGCTTTGTGCCACGACTCTTGTTGGGCTTATTACCCATCTGATAGCTCAGTTTCACGCCACGCAACAGCTGTTCGTGGGTGAAGTAATTCTTGTCGTATGGTTTGCCGTTCACGCTCAGCTTCTGCACATAGCGGTTCTCGTCGCTATTGGCGGGAGCCGATAGTTCTATCGTTTTACCATTGTAGAGGTTCACCTTCGCCTTCTTGAAGAGGGGAGCACCAAGCACATACTGGTCGGTAGCAGGACACACAGAGTAGAAGCCAAGAGCCGACATGACATACCATGCCGATGTTTGTCCATTATCCTCATCACCGCAATAGCCGTCGGGCGTTGCATAGTAGAGCCGGCGCATAGCCTCGCGCACCCAGTATTGCGTTTTCCAAGGCTGTCCAGCATAGTTATAAAGGTATATCATATGCTGAATGGGCTGATTGCCGTGGGCATACTGTCCCATGTTCACCACCTGCATCTCACGCATTTCGTGAATCAGCTGCTTACGTGTATCCACATTACCGCCAAAGGTAGGAGGAGTCGTAAACACAGCATCCAGTTTACCAATGAAAGCCTCATCACCACCCATCAGCGACACAAGACCGCGGATATCGTGGAACACACACCAAGTCCAGTGCCAGCTATTGCCTTCCGTGAAGGGTCCCCACCACTCGTCAGCCTTGAAGTCATCGGGGAAGTTACCCTTTGAGTCACGACCGCTCATCATTCCATATTTGGGGTGGAACACGTTCTTATAGTTCTGACAACGCTGCTTATAGACATCCGTCTCACTATCAGGACGTCCCAGTTTCTTACCCATTTGGTAGATACACCAGTCGTCGTAGGCATACTCCAAAGTACGCGAAGCGCTCTGCCCCACCACATCAGAAGGCACATAGCCTAACTCATTGTATTCCTTGAAGGCCGTGCGTCCAGACGAGGCCACCCTTGGGTGTACGGCATTGGCACCTTTGAGCAGTCCTTCATACATCTGCACAGCGTCTTTCTTCACATTGCCTTTCACAAAGGCATCGGCTACCACCGAAGCAGAGTTGTTGCCCACCATGCAACTGCGATGTCCTGGTGTAGCCCACTCTGGATAGAATCCGCTCTCCTTATAAGCATTATAGAAGCCCTCCTCCATCTGCTGGCTCATCTCCGGATATATCAGATTGACCAGTGGCATAAGTCCACGGAAAGAGTCCCAGAAACCAGTATCGGTAAACAGATAGCCAGGCAGCACCTCACCGGTATGTGGGCTATAGTGCACAATCTGTCCTTTGGCATCCTTCTCATAGAACATACGGGGGAAGAGCGTGCTACGATACAGACAGCTATAGAATGTGCGCAGCTCATTCACATCGCTACTCTCCACCTCAATGCGTCCCAGCACCTCGTTCCATCGCTCGCGTCCTTTCTGCTTCAGCTGATCGAATGACAGTTTACCCAGTTCCTTTAAATTCAGCTCGGCCTGTTCCACGCTGATAAACGATGAAGCCACACGAGCATGCACCTGTTCGCCCTTTTTCGTAGCAAAACCAATGATGGCACCCGCATGATTGCCACTTGCCTCAAGTTCACCCTGACGTATATCGCCATTAGGCACAGCAGCCGTATAAGTGAAAGGCTTGTCGAAGACCACCACAAAATAGTTCTTGAAGTTACCAGGCACTCCACCGCTGTTTTTGGTCGAATAGCCCACAATCTTATTTTCCCCCGGAATGATAGTCACTGCAGACCCACGGTCCAGTGCATCGATGACCACGCACGACTGGTTATTCTCAGGGAAGGTGAAGCGAAACATGGCAGCACGTTCCGTGGGCACCAATTCTGTGTTGATATCATAGTCGGCCAGATACACCTGATAATAATAAGGAAGGGCCGTCTCTGCCTTATGGTTGAAGAAACAAGCACGATCGTTTTCACTGAACACAGGATTACCGGTGGTAGGCATCAACGCAAACTGCCCATAGTCGTTCATCCACGGACTGGGCTGGTGAGTCTGCTTGAAGCCACGTATGCGGTTGGCACGATAGCTGTACACCCAGCCATCGCCCATATTGCCAGTCTGTGGTGTCCAGAAATTCATGCCCCATGGCATGGCTGTGGCGGGATAGGTATTACCCGTTGACAACTCAAAGTTCGAGTCTGTTCCCACGAGTGTACTGACAAAGTCAGCATAGTTGCCTTTGGCCTGCGTTGCAATTGCAAGACAAGCACAGGCAGCAAAGAGTAGCATTTTACGTTTCATTATTACTTATTATTTAGCTTATGGAATAAAATTAGGAATTCTGTGCGAAATTACGCATAGCATTCCTAACAGCTGTATTCTTTTGTGCCAAAAATGTATTGTTTTGAGCCAAGGCGCTTTTTTCAGCAGAAAACAAGTCTTTCTCCGCTCAAAACCATCGTGTACGCAAAGGAGTTGTACTATTCAAAATAAAGGGTGAAAACAAACATGCTGCTGCGTGCTGAGCCCACCGAATTAGAGAACACACGCTGACTCACGTCTCTCAGTTCACTGGCATGACTCTTGTCATAGGAATTAGTCAGGCCATAGCAGAACTTTATCTCCGGTATCAACTTAAAGAAAGGCAGATAAAGGTCACAGCCCATACCCACCTCTACCATCACGTCGAACGGTTTCAAGTGGATATAGTCCTGATCCTTTCCTGAGAGATTCAGCATCGGACTCACGCCTGCCAGCACGTAGGGGCGGTAGTTATTGAAGCGCTCGGCAGAGAACTTCAAGTCCACCGGCACCGAGACATACGTGTTCTTCATGTCCTGCGTCGATTCGCGCGGCGTACCGTTCTCACTCAGGTTGTCCATATCGCGAAACACCAGGCGCTTAGAGCCGAAGTGCATCGACGGTGTAGCTCTCAGGGCCAAGTACTGTCCCAATCGGATATCCCCCACTACACCCACGCTGAATCCTGGATTCCACGTGTCAGCATCGCAATACACCGTGCGTTGCGTGTCACCCACATCGGGCAGCGTCACCATCTGCGGTCCCACGTTCGTCATCTTCACATCCTGCATGTTCATACCGATGCTGATACCAAAGTGCATGGGGCGCAGATCCACATAAGGTCGGTTCTGCACTTTTCGTTTCTGAGCCGCGCCATCAGCGATGGCCACGACCAATATTAGGAGGATAAAGAATAATCGTCTCATTGTTTTATAATAACGAGAAAGGCAGGCGATTATTATATCCCCGTTAATTTCGACATCGTATAAATTGATAAAAAAGATACCAAAAGTTTGGTAGGAATTGGAAAACTTCGTATCTTTGCATCACAATTATTGAGTATTAACTAATCAAAATTAAGTAAGATTATGGCATATGTAATTAGTGATGACTGTATCGCATGCGGTACTTGTCAGGGTGAGTGCCCCGTAGAGGCAATCTCTGAGGGCGAGAAGTATTCTATCGACGCTGATGCTTGCACAGAGTGCGGTACCTGCGCTAGCGTTTGTCCTTCTGAGGCTATCCACCTGGGCTAATCAAAAATTAGCATTTCATAAACCAAATAATGGCGAGTTCTCCCAACGGAGGCTCGCCATTTTTCATGTATTCGCATACATCTATCTCTGAATTATCCTACGACCATTCTGAACAACGACACCCTTATAGGTATCTTTCACTCTTTGTCCCTTCATATTATAAAGTGCCCCTATCTTTTTCTGACTATTCGTAGCATTCCCCACAACTGTTGTTTCAGAATCATCCGGTCTACTATTTATCCGCTGTATATCAATAGCTATGAAATCACGCTCATTACTAGAGAGTTTCAAATAGGCCTTTCCTGCAGGAACACGCTCTCCCCATTTTAACCTGTAAAAACCCAGTCCCTGGCTTTTGTTGGCCAACACATAAAACGTGCCATCGGTCTCAGCAGCAGTAGCGCCACACCCTTTCAGGAGGTTTTCACTATAAAAAGAAGGATTACACCCTGCCAAAAAGTTGCGTTCGTCCAACTCTTGTACCTTGGTATTAAGCTCATAGCTGCCACTCTCAGCACTGCATACCAGCACGCCAGCATTATGAGGAACAAAGTCTACTTGCTTCATAACAACATTGTCGTCATCGGCAGATATCACGATATATGCCCTGACATCTTCACGTCCACGCATATCAACAGCTTTTGTTGCACTAAAAGAGCACATTAGATTGTCATCAACAGTTATAGCATCCAACTTAAAATGGGCAGTATAAGCGACTCCCTCAGTTGCCACAAACTCCAAAGAAGGATTGGTTGTCACCGTCTTACCTGCAGCATCAGTCCACTTCACAAACGAGCATCCAGGATTGGGGACGCCAACGGCAGTCACCTCATCACCCTCATGGATTATCTCTGGCTGGACGATGGTCCCCAGCGAACCACTTCCGTCCGGCAATTGACAATCAGCATATTGTGTCAGTCCCTCAAGTAACTTTTGGTTGCTCTCCTCAGCAAACACAGCATAAAAATGCGCATCCGCCACTTCGGGCCATGGTTCTTTTTGTCGCGCCTCATCACGTTTGGCCTCCAGTTCTTCGTCAGAAGCACCTATCCCCACCATTGTGTCGGTTGAACGTTCAAGCGTAACATATACCTTTGCGGGGTTATCCCTACTCACGAAATCACTGTTCTGATAGTTACCATCATCTCGTCGCACATTTGTAAAGCCTACAAACGTCCATCCCTCATTGGCAATGGCATGCAGTGTAATTGGATATGCATTATTATCTTCGGTAATGGTACACTGTATCTCGGTTGATGTCTCAACGACTGAGGCTGTCCTAGGATGCGGGTCATCACTGGAGATATAGACCACTCCTGCTCCCGTATTAGTTGTTTCGAGAGTTGCCCATAGATTTTTGAAAGGGGTTGCCCCTACTATATTACAAATAGCCACACAAGCAGCCAGCACAATTATCTTCTTCATTTTCTTATTTCCTTTCTTCCTTTATTCACAATAATACCCTTATAACTGCTATTTACCTTCTGTCCTGCAAGGTTGTGTACACCCACATCACTATCCTCCAAGAGAGTCTGATCACAAATATTGGTTCTTGTAGGATAGACAAGTTCGTGGTGTCCAGACCCAAGCAACTGTTCGTTCATATCACCCTCAAGTCTGTTGACAATCGTCGCGCTTGTACCAACAGGAACATCAATGACATAGCCTATAGAACCATCGCTATCTTTATGCCATTCCACCCGTATATCGCCATAAGGCGTTGGCTTTGAGACCTTGGTATAGGTTATACCTTCTGGAAACTGTGGATCAATAAAGAAATGCTTGTATCCTGGATGTGTCTCATCAGGAACCAGTCCCGCCACAGCCTGATAGAACCATGTACCAATACCATTGTAGCAGTTATGAAGATGTGATCGTGTACCATCCCAATATTCCCATGTTGCCGTAGCCCCATGGTCTATCATGTAGAGATATCCCGGATAGTCACGCTGTTTCAGCAATGTCATCATCACGTCAACCTCTCTTTCCCGCGTAATCCATTCGGTAAAGACAGGCACTCCTACCAGCCCCACGGCAATATGATTCCCATATTTTTCTTTCTGCAGCATCAACAACTTGTCTTTTGCCGCAACACGTTCTGCTACAGGAACCACCCCCGTCAGAAGTGAATAGGACATATCTAATGGCGTCGCAGCCCCAATGGTATGTGACGCATAATCATAATACTTCCAACTAATAGCATTGTTTATGCTGCTTACCTTTTCTTCATAAACAGCAACGTCATCATCCTTGCCCAGCACCTCTGCTATCTTTATCATGGTCTGATAGGCATCACTGACCACACAGTTATTGACCACGCCCTTGGTTGCCTCGGAATCTACATCAACGCCATTCGGAGCCAACCAGTCGCCTAACCACCACACACGCTGATCGGTATCGGGCCAAGGGGTTAGCAAATGGTTAACAGAGCAAGCATCAACATATCCAAGCCACCTTTTTGCCTGGTCATAATAGCATTCCAGCAAACGGCTGTCACCATAGTTTAGCCACGTACGCCAAGGAGCTTTAATGAAAAACTCGCACCAGAATGGCCCCCCACCTCCTCCGCCTGCGGGCGCCACATAGGGCAGACTTCCATTCTCGTCCATGACATCTCCCCATGCCTGCATCCAGTTATAATAAGTATCTGCAACATCGAACATAGTTTGCAATGTCATAGTAGAGGCGTTTCCATCACCACCATAGCCCTGTCGTTCCAGATGCGGGCAGTCCACCATATAGCCACTGAAGGTAAGATTCTGCACGGTGCGATGTATCATGTCGTGTATCTGATTTATGTCATCATCACTACACAAAAATTTCGATGCGCCATCTTCCGTTCCTGTAATGGCCATGCCTACCACATTTGGTGCCTGCCTAACAGGTATTTTGCCCGGAGTCTCCCTTGCCAAAACCTCATCGCCTAAGGCTTCCTCGAAAGGAGTAATAAGAGCATAGCGCATCACGTGGTGATGAAACTTATTTGAGAATACGTCATATTCAGGATTACCACTACTGCTATACACATCTGATTCACCTTGTGACTCAAAAGTCTTGCCAGGCATAATATGGTCTGTGTACTCTATCTTGAAGCCATCGCCCAGTTTCATATTGGGGAAAGAAACATTCAGCCATCCCGTGAATACCTTGCCCATGTCAACTAGCCAGCTGCCATTTTCCTGCAAAACGACACTCGATGGGTTAATAATTTCTCCTATTCTATTACCTCCAAACATCTGTGGTGTTGCGACGACATCTATCATTGTCTCAATATGGGGGCGATGCCAGTCCCTATCATTCAGTTCTTCCTCCGACATGGTGTGTGGATTCATGGCACCATCAACACGCTCGCCACCAAATCCGAGTCCGTCCCATCGGCCTGTATCATGGTATCCACTGGCAGAGACCTGCCAGGTTTCATCCGTTTGTGCTATTACCTGCCACCCATCACTCGTCTGTTGGTCAATTTCCGCTTTTACCAATGGCCCTTTATATTTGGTCTTGAAGACATTGTTTCGATACCATCCCTGTCCCAACCACACAACGAGACTGTTAGTTCCCCGCTTTACAAAACGCGTGATATCGTAGGTAACTATCAGGGATCGCTTGTCCAATTGCGAAACAGCCGGTTGCAAGACATGCTCGCTCACCTTCTCACCGTTTACATATAATTCATGATATCCTAAGGAATTAATGTGTGCGAATACCTTTCCATCATGGTCTATCACCAGTTCTTTCCATACCAATGGCGACTGTACATCTCCGTCTTCTTCTCTGATGCCTATATACTGTCCCGTCATGGCATTATCGAGGATGCCCACACTGAAACTATCCACAGGACTCCAATCCGACACTTCATTATCCTTGTCCCATACGCGCACACGCCAATAGCACAGATCACGCGACGAAAGTTTTTCTCCCCGATAATCCACCATGACGCTTTGTTCTGACCCTACCTTTCCAGAATCCCACAAGTCAGGAGTTCCTGTTTCTAAGTTCTCTGCCGAGGAAGCAATCTGAATCTCGTAAGCAGTCTGCTTATCGCCACTAGCTGCACTGCTCAACTTCCATGAAAAGTGAGGGCAGGTATTGTCTATGCCCAATGGACTATGCAGGTTCTCACACCTCTGGTCATAGATGCCTATCTGCGCCACCGCGTCGAGATAGCACACACTGAGCACTACCATAATAAATAATTTTTTCATAATGATATATTTGTTTTAGTGATTAAGTTTTAGCTAAAGTAGTGATTTAGGGAGGAATCACGGATATGCATCACCTCCCTCCCACGCTTCATCCCACATCGAAGAGGTTTGACGCGACAGCACTTGGGCTTCGCCTACTTCATCAACAGAATCTGTGTTTACTTGCAACTGAGGTACACTTCCTGCCATCAACCTATGCTGTGATGACAAACAATAAATAGATATTGCTGGCGAAATATATAGTCTTTTCATCATCTTTACTCTTCTCCTTTCTTTATTTTCTAATCATTTTACGTCCGTTCTGTATTACAAAACCTTTATAAGCGCCGTTCACACGCTGACCTGCCATATTAAAAACAGGGGCAGACAATGGCATCAATGACACCGCTGCAATAGAAGTTGAGACATCATCCCCTAGACCAACAAAAGCTCTTGCCGCGCCATCGGGCAGTTCCAAATAGGCTTTACCTTGTGGCACCTCACTACCAGCAGCCAACCGATAGAATCCTATGCCATGATTGCCATTAGCAAGTACATAGATATTACCATTGGCAGCTACCGTCCCAATAGCCGTTCCTTTCAGCAAGTTATCACTATTATCTTCGTTCAGAAACAAGCCCTGATAGCTCATATTATAGGTACTACCAGCATTTCCTTTCAGTATAACGCCCTCGCCTGGATCTGCATGGCGCACCTCTTCAAGTGTCAGTGTGTTATTAACGGCCGTCACTTTATAAGCAACAAGTCCGTCTATATTATCAAAGCGTGACTGCTTCCTATGACTATAGGTAGACAACTCTGCGGGAAGTGTACAAGGGCTCAGGTCAAAGTCAGCCCAAAATGTAGATGTGACATTATCCACCGTCATGTTCAAATCTGTACATACCTCATTTCCCTGAGCATTGCGCCAACAAACAAAGCGCATGCCGTCAGCAGGAATTGCCGTCAACTTCACCTTGGTACCACCCTCTACAAGCTCAGCATTCCAAGTACCAAACGTATCATCCTGCGCACCACTAAACAGAGGTTGGTAATATCCTACCGCCACATTATTCGTTGAAGTGTCCAGAGGTTTAAAGATAACCACAAACTCGAAGTCAGGTGTATCGGGCCATCCTGTGGCATGCACAGTATTATAATCTGTATCATTACTTCTATCATCACTTACATTAACATCAACTTTCAGGTAGTTTCCGGTACCTATCAAGTCTTCATCTGTATAGATTCCACTTGCATTCTTGAGGGCGAAGCCCACCACATCATAACCAGAATTGGGTATGGCGTGAAGTATGCAATAATAATGTGCCACATCGTTCACCTTTTCTTCACCAAATGTAGCCTGGAGGTCTGCGATTTCCTCAGAAGAATTTTCCCCGCCACTTGGCGCCACTGTATGATATTCAGGATGTTCCGTATTATTATTACAATCTTCCAAATAGACAGTTCCTGCACCAGTCTGCGCCACCTCCAGCGTTACATGTATATTTTTATAAGGTGTAGCACAAACATGACCAGCTGCCATGAAAAGCAGGAATACCGCAAGCAATCTCACAAAAGTAATAACTCGTTTCATTTTAGGTCGTTTAATTAGTTAATAATCACGGAAGGTTTTCTGCCTGCAAAAGTAGAGATTATCACCAAAAACGGGTGTCAATAACGAACATAAAAATGTCAAAATCAGAGCAAACTGAGTTATATAACAATAAAGCGCCACTTTCTCTCAAAGAAAGCAGCGCTTACTAAAAACCTGAGTGTTTTGTTAGTTCTTGAAATAATAGTTGAACGATAGCTGGATGCCGGCACGCTGGATGCCGTAGAACTCGTTTTTCTCCAGCACAACGCCGTCGGGCTTCTTCATGCGCATGGTGAGCGCATTCATCTGCAGACCCAGTCCCACACGGTCGGAAGCCATATACTCCACGCCTATTTTCAGCATTGTGCTCAAACGGGAGTTGGTATCCGAAGCATAGAAAGAGGATTCCTTAAGCATGCCAAGACCAAGGCCAAAGCCCATATCAAATCGACATTTATCAGTAAACATGTAAGCCAGAACCAAGCTTGGACCAATGTAGTTGAAATACATATCCACGCCCTCCTCAAATGAGGTGTAGTTATGCACAGCATTAATACCTATGCCAAAGCCAGACTTCCAGAGATGTTCGATATCCAAGTCTAAATCCGCACCGCGCTTCTTGGTGTACACCCTATTGTTCAATTCATATTTTGAAGCCAGCCATGATGGGCCCATAGCCACACGAAACAGGTTGAGCGGCATCGTCTGCTTCCTCTCCTGAAAACGCACCCATTCATTCTGATACAGGTCGCTCGTCTCATATTTAGAACGCACCAAAGCTCGTTTCACCGACTGTTCCGCCACAGAGTCGGAGGCAGTCTGTTCCATGTAGAGCATCGTTCCCCACAGGCGATGAATAGTACTCCAACTGTCTGGCACACGATGCTCCGTCAACACCAGTCCGTTGCCACCACATTTGGCTGTCTCATCAATAGCCATCTTCAGTACACGTTCATAACTACCCTTTACCGAAAGGCCGTTGTCCACCACCTTCACCTGTCCTATGGCCTTACTATGCTCGGGCACTTTCTCGCGTAGTTGGAACACACGTACTGAGTCTGGCGACTGCGGCGCGAGTCCCGTCGTAAACACATCACTCACCACTTTTGGGGCACAGCTTGCCATCAGCAGCGTACAAAGAAAAAAGCCGACTATCGTCAGCACACCATGATTTTTCATGTTAGGGTTTATTTGATTAATCTGTTCTGTCGATTTCGAAAATCCGTGCAAAGGTAATAAAAACAACTTACATTAAAGAAAAAAACAAGAAAAACTCTCACGTCAGTATGTGACGGACTTACAGTCCTTACAAGCCGAAAGATATCTATTTTTCCTTGGGTGCAAGCACCCAGATAAAAATACCCATCTTTCAACTTGGTCTCCTGCAGAGACATCACATACTGAGTGAGCAAAAACATCGCCCTTCGGGCTAAAAAAAGACCTCCCCCAGCCCCTCCGAGGGAGGGGAGCAAATAAGTCTCCACTCGGGAGATTTAGAGGGGGTTGTTTTTTAGTGGAGCGCAGCGAAGCGGGGTTTTTGCCACCATGATGGCTGTGTTTTTGGAACAAAAACCGTACTGGGCTTCTGGACTGTGCAAGAGCTCGCTCTTAAGCACAAGGCCGGAAGAACAGAACGTGGGGCCGAAGGCCACAGCCATCATGAGTGGTGTTTTTATGGTTTTTGTTTAAATCCAGACACAGGGTTTGATAAGCGAACCTTCATTTTCGGGAAACTATCAGAAACAAAAAGTTTGGGGCCTCCAAACGACCCGTTTGGCGCCCCCAAACGCATCGAATAGCGCCCCCAAACTCATGGAATGGGAATGCTATTCAATCGAACGGCTTTCCCTTTTCCGCACCGAAGCTTACACCTTTGTGTTCTATAGAGAGCCCAAGCTGCCTCATATTCTCGATAGCTTCCCAATTTCTTCTATCAGAGGAGTACTTCCTCAGTTCTCTAATGGAATCCAACGTTGCTAAGTATGCATTCCTTCCAGACATATACAGAATGGTATAAGCACGATTCAGATCATTCCATACATCAAGTTTTGAAACGATAATAGAATCATAGATTGATACAGATTTCTGATAGTACCTCTTGGCACTACTGTTGTCTCCTTCCATCTCCGCTATATAGCCATACGCGAAATTTGACTGGGGGTCGTTGGGATAGTTCACAAGAATGGAATCCAGTAATTGCTTGGCATGAACATAATTCCCGGTTCCCAGATAGCTACGCAGGCGACCAGCGTTCTTATTCTTAAAATCTATAGCTGCCTGACGTTCCGCTGGAATGGGTGCCTCTGGTTTGTTCTCTTTAACATCCCTATTCTGGTCAAGAAACAACTTGTCTTCCGCACCATACGCATCAGCTTCCAGATGCGCAAAGTCGGCAACCGTTCTTTCTACTTTAGCATAAGACACCACCTCATTGTTTCTGACAAACAGCAGCTGACAACACTCCTCATTCGCCATTGCAACATATTCGATGTGATTCTTCAGTCCATCAGACATCATAATATGAGCATGATGTTCTGCAAAGTCCATAGCATAAGGCTTAATAACAAACACGCTGTCACATTCTGAATGAATGGCATACAGAGGAAACATCTCGTCGGCCTTTAGCTTGGACAAGAGTGTCACCACCTCTTCATCGGACTTAACCGATGAACAGCTGCTTAACACATAAACGCCGCTGATGGCTACTGCCATAGCGACACATAATGAAATAATGATTGCTTTCTTTTTCATAATCATTTATTATCTTAAATTATTCAACCATCTTATTTTCTACGAACTGTCGGAACGATGTTTGCTGCCAAGGTTCGAAGTCATGAAGGACATTGCGAAGTTCTTTCTTGTATTGAGTGATTTGCTACGATCTTATCTATTCTTAGCCCACTGTCAGTGCGAGCTACATGCACATAGGCGCTACTTTCATAATTGCCCGCATAGTATTTAACTTCATAATATCCGGCCTCATCAGATTTAAACAAAGTACAACTCGCTGGATAATGTTCTTTCAGTTCTTTTATATCCGCACCCCAAATAAGAGAATAGTCTGTCGATGCCTTCTTTATTAAGTCTTCTGACAACGAGCCGTCTATGATACCTGCCATATCTACAGTATCCTTTGCAATCTCATCTATGACAGATTTATAGAATTTGTCAACTAAGCGCAACTCTTCCATTTCAGATTCTGAAACGATATAGACACCAGCAGCCTTGCTATGGACATCCCACTTGCGACCCATTACCCTTGCCACTGGTCTTGTTGCCAGTTTCGACCAGGATTCCTTCTCCTTTTCACTTATTCCTTTAATCTTGGATAAGTAATTAAGAAAATATTCTTCAGCTACATCCACACCTTTTGCAGGCAGCATGCACTCCCATATATCTATTGCGACAGGGAGACTTGGTTCAAATGAGCCATAAATTTTTAGAGCTTGTTCTAAGGCTTTATTATAGTATTTCATAGCTTCGGCAGAGTCTCCTTTCTCTTCCAAAGTATAACCATACCACAGGTCTATAAAACGCTTATCAGTAGTATCAGACGCATACAGCCTTGCAGAATCCAAAACAACAAAAGACTGATCATATTCTTTCAGGGCACTATGACAACATGCTCGGCTTACCCATGCGCCAATCTTTGCTGCATTCTTATCAGAAGCCGCATGATAAAGACTGATAAGTTTTCGTATCGTTCCTTCAGTCGCATAAAAGCTCACCCTTTCTTTTACTATAGTTTCCGCTGCTTCTCCATAATACATTTCCGACAATTCTTTATCGGAAGATACTTTTTGAGAAAAACAAGGTGCTACGGGGAACAAGAGAAGGAGCACCATATAAATTGCAAAATATCTTTTCATAATCTTTCAATTTCAATTGCTATTCAGTAATGGCTTCCGCGCTTTATTACCATATCATATCTTCTTCGTTAAAAAGCAGGGGCTTCTTTTTCAATGCCTCTGAGAAATGTTTTTCTAAGCGAGCCTTCTGCTTTTTAGTCATTTTTCCATCTATTGACAGACTATCGATCTTCAGCTTAAAGAACCAGTCGGGCAACTTAACATCGCCTGTGAACACAAGGCGCAAACGCTTGATATGATCCAAGCGGGAAAGAATCTCAGGAACCTCATCTACTGTGAGGTCGATACCATATTCCTGATCTTCGCGTCTTAATTCGTTGAGCAGATCCTCGTCGCTTCGAGACTTACGCACGAACCAACCAATCTTTGGCGTATATGTATTGGTAAGAGTATCCACCTCAGTACCAATGAATCCCGCCCATAGTTCCATGGGAATCTCGCTCACGACCGAGTCCTTTACTGGGTCTTTCACCTGATACTTGAAACCCACGCTCACCTGTTCTGCCGGCATCTCTTTCTCGTAATTAATCTCTTCGAGCGTCTGTCCGTTCTCATCGGGGAAGAATTTCAGTATCCATCCATCGAAACGAGTTGGTTCATTTCTACCACAGCCACTTTTCTTCAGCTCCTCGGTCCTATTCTTTTTCAAGATGTCCTGCCAGAAACTTTGGTTTGGCTGACCTTCTGCCGTACTGACAAACTCCGCAAGTATTGGTTCCAAGCTCTTGGTCCACTTACCGAGGCCATACTTCTCCAACCTCTTGGTCTTCTCAAGTACTTGCCGCCAGTCAGCAGGCGTTCCTTTCAAAGTAATCGTCGGAATGCCACAAGCAGAAATAATAAGTACATAATCAAAGTAGGACTTCACACTTTCCATCAGCGTAATCTGCGAAACAACTCGCTCTGCAGGACTGGTTGTCGAGAAGTCGGCAGTAAGAGTCTTTGCGATGCCGTCCTTGGTATATTGGTCAATCTGCGATGCAAAGCCATCTATAAGCTCTGGCCAGTTGGGGTCGCCCGTAAGCAGGTCCTCAGGAGCTTCTATTGCCAGCTTCATCTTTCCTGAGTGACTAACCAATTGAGAACGCAACTTCTCCGCATGAGCGTTGACATAACGGGCAAAGCCCTGGCTTACGAGTAGCCACATCATATCGGGCGAAAGCGTCAGCGACTTATGTTTAGCATACGCATCAACAACACTATAATAGAACGCATCCTTGCGAATTCCTCCTATGCATTGAGCATCATCAAAACTAGTCGCAACAATATTATAGTCCTTTCGCTTAATCCTTCTTTCACTAAGCAATCCCTTGGCAACATCCACTCCGGAAAGCAAGCGATATTTATCCGGAATAGCCTCCAGATTCTCATCGACCACAAAAGTAATGCTACCCTCTGTTTGGGCTATTACCTTTTCATTATCTGCGCTCGCTGCTAACGGCAGCGCCAGCAACGATGCTAAAAGAAGTTTTTTCATTATTACTTTATATTTTCAAAGTGATTAACGTGCATAACATCACACTGCCGACAGCATCAACTGTCTGCGCAGAACAAAAGCAAAACCAAGAAAAGCTATCTTTAGTTTTAGGTTCTAGTTTACGGTTGCTATTGTCAATGCAAATATATAAAATTATATTAACACAAAGTATAAAGCGTTTCCCGAATTTACTTCTTTTAACACTTATATCTTTTGATTTAACACGGATTACAAAAGAGAACTCCTCCAAATCTAATACAAACCCCAAAAAGTTTTATTCTTGCTGTCGAAGTTTGTATTAGATTTAGAGGGATTCTTCTTACCTATTCTATTTACTGAAACGCTGCAAGACGGATTCAAGTTTTGCCTTGATGTCGGCATCGGGATATCCATAGGGTGTGGAGCACACAATCCTCAAATCATAATCTTTGAAAATGGCCCTACCATAGTCCATCAGTTCCTGTGCGCTGACTTCATTCAAGAAATACTTATATGCAGGATCTATTTTGAGAATGGGCGAAGAATAGACAAAGTTGGCCTTTATATTTGAATGGGTATCCACCACGACATATTTATGAAGATCCGCCAGAACCTGCTGTTGCTGCTCTTTCCGTTTCTCTATAGACAAAGAGTCTATGTTAAGCTGAAATCCGTTATGAATATAGTCATCCAGTTTTTTCGTGATATCATCAACAAACTCTATGAATTGGGTGTTGCTGGCATAAGGGTCTAAGCCTTTCTTATATGACAGGCCAAACACAGGTCTTTCAAGATATTTATTGTTTTCTTCCACGAAAGGCGTGGCTGTACCCATTAAATATATTCTCAGAATATCTCGGAAGCGAAAGTGTGTCGTAAACTTCCTTAGATCATCTAGGGTTCTTAATCCCGATCGCATCTCCTGTGGTTGCACGAAGAAGAAATTGACGACGCACTCCGGATTATCTGACTTCACAAACAGTAGTTTTTTGTCACTTAACGTCTTCACGGTTCTCTCAGGAGCAGGCAAACTTGGGCGACTGCCGAATTTCTGTTTAATCACATCAACAATATTGGCAGGCGCTTTGCCAAATACATACAGGCACTGATTTTGCGGAACATACCATTTTTGGTAGTATGCCTCCAGCTGCTGAAGGGTGATACGACGAATACTCTCTATTTGTCTGGTAGTCTTTTCTTCCAGAGTCGTTCCTTCAACAAACATGGCTATCATACCGTCTGACTGGGCTTTAGAAAGATCGTATGTACCATTAGTAATCTCATTCACAAGCAGTTCTTTCTGGTGTTCCAGTTCCGACTCAGAGAAATGGGCTGCACCACCGATGGCTGACAACAAATCCATACACGACGCCACATAGGCCTTTTCTTTTTTCAACTGAAACAAGCAAAACTCCGTACATCTGTTATCGATTATTGTATGGTAGGCAGGAACGCCGGGAGTCAGCCCTCTGAATTTAGTTTTCCGCTCCAACTTCAGACCTTCAAGTCTGTTTTTCAGCATGCCGCCTGTTCCTACAGAGAGACTTTCAGAGGCGAGCATTCTTTTCAGCAGGAGCGAGATGCCTGGCGCTTCCACATCATCGTCGGTTCCTGTTTTCTGAATGAGCCTCATCTCCAGCTCATTGCCAGGTATGTTATTATTGCAAATATAATAGCGAAAGCCATTGTCCAGGATACCCTGGTAGATATTAGACGAGTCGGTCACCAGAAAATCCTCATATCTGACATTCTCGGACTGGGCCAACACTTGAATGGCGAAACAAAAAACGACCGAGAAAAGAGACAGTTTTGTTTTCATCATGATAATCAAAAGCTTTTTTATAGTTAAGACTGAATCAGGTTAATTATTATATTGTCTCAGAAGAGCATTCAACTTCTCTGAAATCTCACGCTCGGGATAGCCGTATGGCAGGATGCATTCTATCTTTAAGCCAGACTTTTTGATGAACTTCTTACAATAGTCCGACACATCCTTGCCGCTGAGTTCATACGACCAGTAAGCGTCAGTGTCTTCCTGCTTGTAGAGTGGCAAGGAATAAATGGCGCAATCACTTATTGGCGTTACAGGATCAATGGTATTATCCTTGCCGTCGCCCTCCTGCAATTTCTTCAGTGCCTGCGCACGTTGCAGCGCAAACTCCTTCTTGTTAAGCATATCCTTAGGCATTTTTATCTGTACACCATTGGTACAAATATCATCGAGGATGTTTGCCACGCTATCAGCGAGAGCTATCAAGCCGCCATCTGCGTCCTCGCCATTGATGCTGTATATATATTGCATCAGTAAAGAGAAACGATCTTGCAAACGATAGCCAACAACCAAAGTCAGATCGTCACTTGCTCTCTTCGCCATTCTGTCATGTAGTGCAGAACAACTTTTTTTCAGCGCAAAGTAGTCTTTAAAAAACTTGGGGGTCTCTTTCTCTGACTGAGTCAGAATAGGCTGAGTGAACGTTAGCTTGATTCTAAATTCCGCTTTCCCGTGTCTTTCTATCATCAGATTCTGCTTGCTAAAGTCACCTACCGCCACTGCAGGGGTCGGCATGCTTGGACGACTACCGAATTTACGCTTTATCATGTCCTCCACGTCATCGGGGACATCGCCTGTTAGCAGAAGACACTGATGCTGTGGCTGATACCATGTTTTATAGAATTTCCCTACTTGAGACTGCGTCATATTCCTTGTCCCGTCCAGCCTCATCTGGTGCCATTCGTCGGGAGTGCTTCCTAACAAGAAAACGGCTTCTGAAGCATCTGCCTGTCTGTAATAGACATTAAAAAATCTGTTGTACACCTCATTGAACATCCTTTCTCTCTGCTCTTCCAAGTCCATAGAACAGATACTGGTGCCACCTGCAATATCAGAGAGTATCTCCATACAAGAATCGACATATGCCTCATCAGTTCTAAATCCAACTAAGTCATATTTTGTAAACACAGAATGAGTATAAGCGTTGAAGTTCATTCCGTAGTCCATACCGAGCTTATTCAGATAGTTCCTCAGGGTCTCTCCATTAGCCATTACTCGGTTAGCGGTCAACATCATGTGCTCCACGAAATGCGAGCACTCTACCGTTTCTCCATCTTGCAAGAATCCGGTTTTCTGTATCAGGGACATTTGCAGGCTTCCCATTGGTTGCTTTTGTATAAAATACCGAAAGCCATTGTCCAGCGTTCTGCAAATAACACGTGAAGAATCTTTCAAAAGGAAATCCTCATATCTAAGATTCCCATTTTTTGCCATTGCCTGAATTCCTAGAATACAGGCAAGCATAAGTAAAAGAGTTTTTAATTTCATAAATTTAGGTTGATAATATAGTTTTAAGTGTGAAAAACAAATATGCTTGTTAATACAAAATTAGAAAAGACGTGAATACAAATGCAATACTTAATGTTGTGATATTTAATATAAACGAGACTGAGTATGATGCCAGCAACCAAACTGTCAAAACGCAAATAATCGACCGTTTCTACGTGAGAATAAAAGAACAGCAATGACGATAGAACGATAGAGCACACAGTGTTCACTTCCCTTTTTTCTAAATAGGATATCATCCATTGCCTATATACAACTTCTTCCAAAATGGGACCTATTAACAACAAAAATGAGATCCTGGATATCTTCTCCGCAATGGTCAAACCATCAAAATTCATTCTCAAGGGAAAAGGAGAGAAAAGCGCTGCATGTGTATAGCAAATAGCCACAATAATCACACATATAGCCATTAATTGTGTGTAGGGCATGGAAGATGCACTTTCTTTATTGTTTACCTTGATGTTCAACGTTCTTCTGCACAGCACGTAAATATAAGTTCCGCCAAAGAACAATTCTGCAATAAGCGTTGAAAATACATCAGACTGTGTCATGGCTTGAAAAAAGCCAAACACGAATGCTACAAGAAAACGATAACATGCGTACAAAAGAATCACGCGAATAATAGCCTTGGCCATCTTCATTACAAATAGTTTTATGGTTTTTTAGTTGGTGCAAAGTTACTGTTTTTTTACCTTTCGTCAATAAAGTATAACGAAAGTATAATGACTTTTTATTAGACAAAACGAGTCAAGCGAAGCTAAACGACTGAATGTTAGCTTGTTAAAAATTCGCATCAAAAACCAAAACCTCCAAATTGTATAACGAAAGTATTAAGATTTTACGAGAAGACGCAGATCGTTATAAAGAAAAAAACAAGAAAAATACTCACTTCAGAATGTGACGGACTTACAGTCCTTACAAGCTGAAAGATATCTATTTTTCCTTGGGTGCGAGCACCCAGATAAAAATATCTACCTTTCAACTTGGTCTCCTACAGAGACATCACATACTGAGTGAGCAAAAACATCGCCCTTCGGGCTAAAAAAAGACCTCCCCCAGCCCCTCCGAGGGAGGGGAGCAAATAAGTCTCCACTCGGGAGATTTAGAGGGGTTTGTTTTTTAGTGGAGCGCAGCGAAGCGATGTTTTTGCCACCATGATGGCTGTGTTTTTGGAACAAAAACCGTACTGGGCTTCTGGACTGTGCAAGAACTCGTTCTTAAGCACAAGGCCGGAAGAACAGAACGTGGGGCCGAAGGCCACAGCCATCATGAGTGGTGTTTTTATGGTTTTTGTTTAAATCCAGACACAAGGAGACGCAAGTGATTCTGTTTTGTCATGCAAAGATTAAACTTTTAGCAGTTTGTAGTTATGGTTTTGTCATGCAATAGTTTAGGTTTTAGCGCTCATCTAAAGTCTAAAAAGAGTGATTCTAGACTTTAGAAATAGCATTTCTAGACCCTAGAAATAGCAATTCCAGGGTCTAGAATGATATAATCCAGGGGCTGGACGCATGGCATCCAGCCCCTGGAATAGAAGCAAGAGTCTAACTATTGAAAGTCAATAGTGCGAACCTTGGGCTACAATTTCGTGATGATTCCGAGCTCAGAGTTCTTAAGGAAATTGATGATATGACGAATCTCCGGGCTGTCGGGCACCTGTTGCTCAATCTGATGGATAGCATCGAAGAGCGAGGTCTGACCATGGAACACCAGACGATAGGCATTGGCAATGTGCTTGAGCACCTTCTCATCGGTGCCGTAATACTTACACATGGTGGTATTCACACCGCCATACTGCACATGATTGGTGCATATGATGCCCGGGGGCACATCCTTAGAGAAGGTGGTGCCTGCCTGAATCATTGCGGCACGACCAACACGGGTCTTGGCATTCTCGATGACAGAAGACGAGAAGATGGCACCATCCTCGATGATACAGTCGCCTGCAATCTTGGTACCATAGCCAAAGACACAGCGGTTTCCAACCTTGGTGTCGTGAGAGATATGGGCACCCTCCATCAAGACATTCTCATTGCCCAGAACGGTCTGACCGCCAGTGTGGGTGGCGCGGTTGATGACCACGTTCTCGCGAATGATGTTATGGTCGCCAATGATGCACTCCGACTTCTCGCCACGGAAGTCGAAGTCCTGTGGCAGTGCGCCGATGACAGCACCCTGGTGCACCTTGTTATGACTGCCCATGCGCGTGCCGTCGAGGATACTCACAAAGGGGAAGATGATACAGTTGTCACCAATCACCACGTCGTCCTCGATATACACGAAGGGGAATATCTTACAGTTGTCGCCAATCTTCGCCTTTGGGCTAATCTCAGCTTTTGGACTAATTTCACTCATAATACCTCCCCCGACCCCTCCCAAGGAGGGGAGTACCTGACGGGTTTCAGGGGGACAATCAGGCTTTTTAATGTTATTAATGAATATTTCGTTTCTCACCGCAGCCCCTCCTCCCCTTGGGGGAGGTCGGGAGAGGTCTTTTAATGGCTTCCGCCTCCCAGGGCCTGGTAGAGGTTCACTACAGCCTGCATCTTGTTGAAGTCGTTGGTGACCTTCGAGATGCGGGCATTAAGCAGACCACTCTGAGCCTGGATGACCTCCAGATAGCTACTACCCTTAGAGGTGTAGAGCTGCTTAGTGTCCTCCACGTTCTGCTCGTAGATCTTCACCTGCTTATCGTCAAGCTGGCTCAGCTCATCGCATGTGGAATAAGCCACGAGCGCATTGCTCACCTCGTTGCCAGCCTTCAGGATGGTGTTCTGGAAAGTATTGAGTGCCTGCTCCTGCTGATACTTGGCTACCTTCAGACCAGCCACAATCTGACCATGCTGGAAGATGGGCTGTGTGAGTGAGCCAACGGCAGAGAGGATCCACTTACCAGGATTGACAATGGCGGTACCAAGTGAGTTGGTGAACATGGCATTGCCGGTGATGGTGATATTGGGATAGAAGCGCGAGCGAGCTGTCTCGGTGTCGTAGAAGCACTGCGCCAAAGCCATCTCGGCATAGTGAACATCGGCACGGTTGCTCAGCAACTGTATGCCAACGCCCGTAGCAAACTCAGAAGGCAGTGACTGGTTGTAGAACGAACCACGAGGAATCTGCTGACCAGCCTCGTTGAGAAGCAGTGCCATGGAGTTCTCCATCTGGCGGATCTGCTGGCGCAGCGTAGCCTTCTGTGCCTGCACGCTATAGTAGCTGGCCTCAGCACTCTGCACACTGGTAGAACGGGCATGGCCCAGTTCCATCTGCAGCTTCATCATGTCCCAAGTATCTTTGGTCAACTGCTCCATATCGGTAACAATGCGCAACTGCTCGTCGAGCATCATCAGCGTGTAGTAGAGATTGGCCACGCCACAGATGATATTGGTCTGGACCACCACCTGATAATCCTTGGTGGCAAGGAGCTTCATCTGAGCCGAGCGCTTCTGCGAGAGCAGATTGCCGAAGAGATCGACATTCCACGATGCAGAAACGGGCAACTGATAGGTCTTCGACACAGAAGCGCCATCCATCTGCACCTTACTAATGGTACCCTGTGGGGCAATAGCCACTGAAGGCAAGAAAGCCAACTTGGAAACGGTCAGCGCCGTCTCCATCATCTTCACGTTGAGGGCAGCATTGCGCAGGTCGGTATTGTTCTCCAGAGCCTTCTCAATGAGTCCCTGCAACTGAGGGTCGGTGAACACCTGGCGCCAAGGCAGATTGCCGAAGTTCTCGTCGCTGTTCACGGCAAGGGTATCGCCATCGTTCACGATATCGCGAATCAGTCCGGAGGTATTGATGCTCTCAGGACGCTCGTATTTGTTGTAGAGTCCGCAGCTTGACAGCAGCAAGGCTGCGGACATAAATATCATCAGTTTCTTCATATTACTTCTCAATTTCATATTCCACGGGACGTCTGGTGTACTGCTGCAGCTCGGTTGCCACATCAGGATTCTCATCCTCGCCTTCGAACTTAATAGGATGTATCTTCTCCTGGATGGTCTGGAAGATGACAAACAGCGTGGGCACAACGAACAACTGGAGGATGGTACCTATCAACATACCACCTACGGCAGCAGCACCCAGTGTCTGGTTACCATTCTTACCTACACCGCTGGCAAACATCATTGGCAACAGACCGATAACCATGGCGAGAGAAGTCATCAGGATAGGACGCAGACGGGCTGCGGCACCCAGCACGGCTGCCCATGTGATGGCCATACCCGTCTGGCGACGCTCGAGGGCGAACTGTACAATCAGGATGGCGTTCTTAGCCAACAGACCAATCAGCATGATGAGTGAGATCTGCATGTAGATATCGTTGGCATGTCCGAACATCATGGTGAAGAGGAAACAGCCTGCCAGTCCGAACGGAACGGAGAGCACAACAGACAGCGGCAGGATGTAAGACTCGTACTGAGCAGACAGGATGAGGTAGATAAAGATGAAACACAGCAGGAAGATGATACCTGTGGTGTTTGAAGCTTTAGCCTCCTCACGGGTCAGACCAGAGAAGTCGTAGGTATAACCGGCAGGCAGCACTTCCTTGCTAACCTCCTCGACGGCCTTCAAAGCCTCACCGGTAGAATAGCCGCTGGCCACTGTACCTGTCACATTGATAGAGGTGAACAGGTTGAAGCGGTTGATGTTCATAGGACCATAGACGCGCTCCAGGTTACAGAACTCCTGAATGGGCGACATACCTGCAGGTGTGCGTACATAGATACTATTGAGAGACTCGGGCGTCATGCGACTCTCGGGTGCACCCTGAATCATCACCTTATACAACTTACCAAACGAGTTGAAGTTTGAGCCATACAGACCACCATAGTAACCCTGCAAGGTGGAGAGCACAACAGTTGGCGAAATGCCAGCCTGCTTACACTTAGCCACATCGACATGTACCATGTACTGAGGATAGCCAGGGTTATAAGAAGTCTGCGCAGCCTGGAACTCAGGACGTTTGTTCAGCTCGGCCAGGAAGTCCTTCACAATGCCGAAGAACTTGTTCAGGTCGCCACCGGTACGGTCTTGCATAACGAGTGACACACCACTGTTCAGCGAGTAACCAGGAATCATTGGGGGCGAGAAGGCCAGGATCTGTGCATCCTTGATATGGGCCGTCTTGATGAAGATCTGAGCTACAACACCCGTAGCATCGTAAGGATTCAGGAAGAAGCGATAGATGCCATCGCCCTGCCAGAGACCAGAGATCTTCCACCACAGTCCCTTCTGACGCTCTTCGAATGGCTTCAGCTTGATGATGAAAGTACCCTGGTCGGAACCAGCACCTGCAATGAAGTTATAGCCCTGAACCATCTCACGGTTCATGACAGCAGGAATCTGAGACAGGATAGAGTCAACCTGCTGAACGACCTGCTTGGTGCGAGTCTCGGAAGTTGCAGGAGGCATAGAAATGGTACAGAAAATAGTACCGGTATCCTCATCGGGCACCAGACCTGTCTTGGTGGTGAGGAAGGTAACTGCCAGCACAGCAATACCGACAACCACCGTGGCGATAATCGTCAATGGCTTGTGTACCAGTTTTTCAAGGATTCTTCTATACTTACCAACAGTGGTATCGAAAGCCACATTGAACGACTGATGGAAACGATCCACACGAGACAGTTTCTTCTCATGCCCATCCTTGTCGTGGGGCTTCAGGAATACAGCACACAGGGCGGGCGACAATGTCAAGGCGTTAAGAGCCGAGATGATGATGCTCACAGCCATGGTCACACCGAACTCACGGTAGAAAGTACCGGAAGTGCCACCAATGAACGATACAGGAACGAACACAGCTGCCATCACAAGTGTGATAGAGATGATAGCGCCTGAAATCTCGTTCATGGCATCGATAGAGGCTGTGAGTGAGCTCTTGTAGCCCTGGTCGAGCTTGGCATGCACCGCCTCGACCACCACAATGGCGTCATCGACCACGATGGCAATGGCCAACAGCAAGGCCGAGAGTACCAAGAGGTTGATGGAGAAGCCCATCACATTGAGGAAGAAGAAGGTACCAATCAATGATACGGGCACGGCAATCAGAGGGATGAGCGTAGAACGCATGTCCTGCAGGAACACGTAAACCACGAGGAACACCAGTGCCAGTGTCATGAAGAGGGTGAAGATTACCTCCTCGATAGAGGCATAGAGGAACTCGGTAACATCGTAGTTGATCTTCACCTCCATGCCCGGGGGCATCAGCTTCTTCTGAGACTCAAGCTCGGCCTTTACCTGCTTGGCAATCTCATTAGCATTAGAACCGGCTACCTGCTGTACCATCGTCATGATAGAAGGTACACCATTGTTCTTCATGGATACCGAGTAGCCTTCACCACCCAGCTCAATCTTGGCTACATCCTTCAGCTTGAGCGTCTGACCATTGACATCGCTCTTGATGATGATATCGCCAAACTCCTCAGCCGTTCTGAAACGACCGGTATAGCGCATGGCATACTCGTAAGCCACATTCGGAGCCTGCTGACCGAAGTTACCAGGCGCAGCCTCGATGTTCTGCTCGGCAAGCAAGCCAGTGATGTCGCTTGGCATCAGGTTGTACTGCTTCATAATCTCAGGCTTCAGCCATATACGCATAGCGTAGGTCTTGGAGCTGAAGCTTGAAGCATCACCGACACCCTCAATACGCTTCAGGGCAGGGATGATATTGATAGCGTTATAGTTGGTCAGGAATTCATCGTCGTAACGACCATCGGAGGTCAGTGAGAACATGATAACCTGTGAAGACTGGCGCTTTACGACACGCACACCAATCTGGTTAACCTCAGATGGCAGCAGGGCCGTAGCCTGCGACACGCGGTTCTGCACGTTTACCGCACACATATCAGGATTCATGCCCTGACGGAACATAACCTGAATCATAGCCGAACCTGGCGATGAGGTACTGGTAATATAGTCCATTCCCTCTACACCGTTGATGCTCTCCTCAAGAGGAGTTATCACGGCATTCTTCACCGTCTCGGCATCGGCACCAGGATAACTGGCCATCACCACAATGTTAGGCGGTGCAATATTCGGATACTGCTCGATAGGAAGCGAGACAAGTCCGATGAAACCCAGCAACACGATAAGAATAGAGATTACCGTGGAGAGTACCGGGCGTTTAATAAAATTCGTAAATGTCATAATTGTCAATTATCAATTATTAATTTTCAATTATTTCTTAATGGCTCCCACGATGTCGCCAGCAGTCATGGCCTTGGCCTGCTCCTTGATCTTCTCCTGATAGCGCTGAGGAGTAATGGGCACGATCTCCATACCGTCGGTCAACTTGGTTACACCATTGGTGACATACTTGTCGCCCATCTTCAGACCACTGGTCACGATGTAGTTGTTTCCATCGTTCTGGGGATTAACCGTAATCTCGGTATATGCCACCTTGTTGCTATCAGTGAGGAGGTAAACGAACTTCTTGTTCTGCACCTCAACGACAACAGACTGAGGAATGACAATAGCCTCGCTTGCAGACTGAGGGATAACGATGGTACCTGAGCCACCGCTCTTCAACAGCTTGTCGGGGTTGGGGAACTGAGCCTTCAACTGCACAGAACCTGTGCTCTGATCGATGACACCACTGGCAGTAGCCACCTTACCGGGATAGCCATACTCTGTGCCATCAGCGAGCAAGAGCTTGACTGGTGGGAAGGCATTGATGGCACCACTAACGCCACCCTCAGCCTTTGAAAGCAACAGCATGTCTTTCTCGGTAACAGAGAAATACACGTCCATCTGACTAATGTCGGCAACATGGGTCAGCACATTAGAGGCGCTTACCAAGGTACCCTTCTTGAAAGGCAGCGTACCTACAACGCCCTTGACTGGACTCTTCACGTAGCAATAGCTCAAAGCCTCTTTGGCTGAAGCCAAGGCTGCCTGAGCCTGTGCCAACTGAGCCTGTGCGCTGGCATAGGTATTCTCTGCGGTCTGCAGTTCGTAGTCACCAATCACCTTGTTGGCATGCAACTGCTTTGAATTCTCGAAAGTCAGCTTTGCGGTGTTAACACTGCTCTGAGCTGTATTCACAGCAGCCTGAGCCTGACGCACTTGAGCCTGGAAGGTCTCGTTGTCAATCACGAAAAGCAATTGTCCTGCGGAAACAGCCTGACCTTCCTTCACACAAATCTGTGTCAGGAAGCCTGAGGTCTTAGGACGAATCTCTACATCCTGAATACCATTGATGGTGGCAGGATAGTTGGTCTGCAAAGCAGCCGATTGGGGCGAAACAGTCTCAACAGGATACTCATTATCGCCAAATGTTGGGCGGCCGCCGCCTCCACCACATGATACAAGCATGGCTGCGACAGCAGCAACCAGCATAAATTTGTTCTTTCTCATAATTATCTTTTAAGCTTAAATTGTTATAATTCTTCTTTCTCTCTCTCGAAAACCCAGTCTAACGAATTTAGTTTTCAAGATGCAAAAATACAAAAAAGGCACGGAAGTCGTTTCACTTCTATGCCTTTTTTGTATTTTATTAGCAAAAAATAAGGTACAATTTAAGATTCTGAAAGACCCATTTTCCTTGCTTTATCAATAAGCAGTCGCATCAGGGGCTCGCGTTCATTCTCCACTTGATTGTCAAGAACTGCGTCTTTCAAATACTGTTTCAAGACACCCACTTCACGACTGGGTTTCAGATGAAACATTTCCATAATCTCATTTCCGTCAATCACTGGCTGAAGAAGGCGCTTATAGTCCTTTTCCTTAAGGTCGGCCAGTTTCTCACGAACCATTCGGAAGTTCTCAAGGAACATCTTTTTCTTCACCTCGTTCTTGGAAGTGATATCTGCTTCACACAGCAGCATGAGATCATCGATATCGTCGCCGGCATCGTTCAACAGTCTGCGAACAGCGGAATCGGTCACCTCGCTATCGGCAATCACTTGGGGACGCATGTGGAGGTCAACAAGTTTCTGGACATATTTCATCTCCATGCCCATAGGTAGTTTCAGGCGACGGAACAAGTCCGACACCATCTTTGCGCCCACATAATTATGGTTATGGAACGTCCATCCGATGGCGGGATCCCAACGTTTGGTCTTCGTTTTACCTATATCGTGAAGCAGTGCTGCCCATCGGAGCCATAACTGGCCACCAGACTTCACCACGTTTTCCAGCACTTCCAGAGTATGGTAGAAATTATTCTTATGGGCACGTCCGTTCTTCTGCTCTACGATATCGAGTGCAGCCAACTCGGGCAGTATGATATTCAGCAACCCACATCGCTGCAAGTCAACAAAGCCCTTGCTGGGATGGGGCGACATGATAATTTTGTTCAGCTCCACTTCAATACGCTCGCCGCTGACAATCTTAATACGGTCTGCCATGCGTTCGAGCGCTTCAAACGTCTTTTCCTCTATCTGAAAATTCAACTGGGTGGCGAAACGAACGCAGCGCATCATACGGAGAGGGTCATCACTGAAGGTAATATCCGGATCGAGAGGTGTTGCGATAATACCATCTTCCAAATCTGCCAGGCCATTGAAAGGATCGACAAGTTCGCCAAAACGATGACGATTCAGACAAATTGCCATCGCATTGATCGTAAAGTCGCGACGGTTCTGATCATCTTCCAACGTGCCATCTTCAACGATAGGCTTGCGAGAGTCGTGACTATAACTTTCCCGACGGGCACCGACGAACTCCACCTCCGTATCATTGAACTTCACCTGGGCGGTACCAAAGTTCTTGAACACAGAAAGATGAGCTTTGCGACCTATCACTTTTTTCAGTGCCTTTGCCACCTCAATGCCACTTCCTACCACCACTACGTCAATGTCGTTGCTGGGGCGCTCCAAGAAAATATCACGAACATAGCCACCTACCACGTAGCACTCTACGCCAAGCTGGTCGGCCACCTCACTAATTTTATGAAAGACATCCTGGTCAAGTATAGCGGCCAGTTCCTCATCAGAATACAACTTCATTACGCAACTAATTACTTTTAGGGGTGCAAAGTTACTAACTTTCAGACAAAAAAACAAGTTCTTTTTGCTTTTTGTCTTTTTTTGAGTAACTTTGTCCCCAAATAAGCGTCCTATTAATATTAAAAGGTAAACGCCTAACCATAGTAGTATGAGACAAAAACAAGTAATCATAGCAGTTATAGCCGTAGCATTACTCACTGCCGCTTGCGGCCAATCGAGAAGAGGAGAAATAGAACAGCGACGTGCCGCACTGAAGCACAAGCAGGACTCTACCCTACTGGCTTCACAACAAGAATTGGCCATCGTTGACTCGACATTAGAAAAGGTCAAAGCCGAATACGAACACAAGAAAGCCATCGTTGATGAGCACAAAAGTCAACTAAAAGCCACAGCCGAGGAGCTGACCGAGCTGACGATGCTACGTATGAAACGCGATTCGCTACAAGTACAATGGAACATGCTTGGTGCAAAAATAAAATACATCCGCAAAAAACAAAATGATTAATATTTCATAATTCGCGGTTCATATTTCCACATTATTTAATGTGTAATTCATATTTATTTCGTAACTTTGCACCCGAAATATGGATAAATTTGAAAAAACCAATGCCCAGTTTGAGGCTGCCATAGCCGAATGCCGTGATATCTTCTCGAAGAAGCTACACGACTATCGTGCGTCGTGGCGCATCCTGCGACCTGCATCGCTGACAGACCAGTTGTTCATCAAGGCCAAGCGCATACGCTCACTTGAAATTAAGCAAGAATCGCTGGTTGGCGAAGGCATACGTCCCGAGTTCATGGCTCTCATCAACTACGGCATCGTAGGACTGATTCAGCTGGAGAAAGGCTTTGCCGACTGCGTCGATATGAACAACGACGAGGCCATGAAGCTTTACGACCACTATGCAAAAGAAGCACTGGAACTGATGAAACGCAAGAACCACGACTATGACGAAGCGTGGCGCGACATGCGTGTAAGCAGTTACACAGACCTCATTCTTACAAAGATTGAGCGCATTAAAGAGATAGAAGACTTAGGCGGAGCCACGCTGGTGAGCGAAGGCATTGATGCCAACTACATGGACATTATCAACTATGCAGTCTTCGGACTGATCAAGTTGGAGAAGTGAAAACGCTGATTGTAAACATAGCCCGCCTCGTGTTGGCGCTGGTCTTTATCCTATCAGGATTCGTCAAGGCCATCGACCCACTTGGTACACAGTACAAGATACAGGACTATATGACAGCCATGCACATGAACGGATGGCTGCCCGATATGGTGACACTAGGACTATCTGTTATCTTAGCAGCCATCGAGTTCAGTCTGGGAATCTTCCTGCTGTTTGCTATGAGAAGGAAATTATCATCGCTGATGTCGTTATGCATCATGCTGGTGATGCCCCCCCTCACACTCTGGTTGGCTATCAGCAATCCCGTCAGTGACTGCGGATGTTTTGGAGATGCCATCATCCTCACCAACTGGCAGACATTCTGGAAGAACGTAGTGCTGCTGGCCGCTGCGGCCGTCGTTGCATACGATCCAAAACGGATGTTCCGTTTCATCAGTGAGTCGAACCAGTGGCTGGTTATCAACTATACAGCCCTGTTCATACTGATTATCTCCACATGGAGTCTCTACGACAGACCGCTGTTTGACTTCCGTCCCTATCACATAGGAACCAACTTGCGAGAAGGGTGGCAACGAATGATGGCAGGCGAGGATTCACCCTATACGGACTTGTTTATCGAGAACGACGGGGAAGACATCACGGAACAGGTGCTTAACGACAGTAGCTACACCATGCTACTTGTCTCACCACACCTGGAGCAGGCCGACGACTCACAGCTTGACGTGATCAACGAACTCTACGAGTACACCAAGGACCACGGATATGCCTTCTATGGGCTCACTGCAAGCAGCGAGAAAGCAGTAAACCGCTGGCGCGACATGACAGGAGCTGAATATGCATTCTATCAGACCGACGACATTCTGTTGAAAACCGCCATACGCAGCAATCCTGGTCTACTGTTATTACACGACGGCGTCATTATCCAGAAATGGAGTCACAACCGTCTGCCGTCATTAGACAGTAGTCAACCACTTGAAGCGCTGCCAGAAGGTAAGATACAAGAAGACTCTGTGGCCAGACGCATCGCAATGCTGATGTTATGGTTCGTGCTGCCGCTGACACTGCTCAGCATAGCAGACCGAATGTGGATGTGGACAAAATGGATAAGAATTAAAACCAATCGTTTAACACCAACAATAAAAAAAGAAAAGAAAATGAGAAAGAAAATTGTAGCAGGTAACTGGAAGATGAACATGAATCTCCAGGATGGTATCGCTCTTGCTAAAGAGCTGAACGAGACACTGAAGGCAGAGAAGCCCAACTGTGGTGTTGTTATTTGCACCCCATTCATTCACTTGGCTTCTATCGCTCAGTTCCTCGATCAGTCAATCATCGGTCTGGGTGCAGAGAACTGCGCAGACAAGGAGAAGGGCGCTTTCACCGGTGAGGTTTCTGCCGAGATGGTAAAGAGCACTGGTGCACAGTATGTCATCCTGGGTCACTCAGAGCGTCGTGAGTACTACAAAGAGACTCCCGAGATTCTGAAGGAGAAAGTGCTGCTGGCTCAGAAGAACGACCTGAAGGTTATCTTCTGCATCGGTGAGTCACTCGAGGAGCGTGAGGCTGGCAAGCAGAACGAGGTTGTTAAGGCTGAACTCGAGGGTTCTGTATTCAATCTCTCAGAAGAGGACTTCCGCAAGATCGTTATCGCCTACGAGCCAATCTGGGCTATCGGTACTGGTAAGACCGCTACTGCTGAGCAGGCTGAGGAGATCCACGCTTACATCCGTTCAATCATCGCTGAGAAGTATGGTCAGGCTGTTGCCGACGACACAACCATCCTCTACGGCGGTTCATGCAAGGCTTCAAATGCTCCTGAGCTGTTTGCTAAGCCCGACATCGACGGTGGTCTCATCGGCGGTGCTTCACTCAAGGCTGCAGACTTCAAGGGTATCATCGATGCCTTCAAATAAGAAAATGCGAACATGATGAAGTATTTCATCAACATATTTATCCTGTGTGTCGGTATTGCAATCAATGCCGACGCACAGACTTTCACTCAACGCGTTCAACAGAGCACGTCGGGAGAAGGAACTGTAACCATTCACCAGGACAAGCAGATTGACGACTTGGTGAACGGTACCCATTCGTCGGCAAAACCGACAACAAGGCCAGCCACAACCAAGCCAGCCACAAAAACAACAACCACAACAAAGACAACACAAGTTGCCGCTACGGGCGGACACGCCGATGTTGCTAACAACAATGCAACTACCGATACTGTCAGCGCCCCCAAACATTATCACAAAGCCATTGGCTATCGTATTCAGGTCTTTGCAGGAGGTAACACACGTAGTGACCGCCAGAAAGCAGAGAAAACAGGAAACACGCTGAAACAACTATTCCCAGGCGAAGAAGTCTATGTACACTTCTATTCACCTCGCTGGATATGTCGTATGGGAAACTATCGCAACTACGAGGATGCCAAAGCAAAAGTTGAAGAAGTACGCAAGCTCGGATATGAGTCTGCTACCATCGTAAAAGGTAAAATCAGCGTTGCAGAATAAACACTTTATCATGGAATCGGAACAGAAATTAGAAGAACTCTCGGCACATTACAAACGTATCATAGAACTATTGGGCGAAGACCCTGAGCGCGAAGGTCTGTTAAAGACGCCCATGCGAGTAGCCAAGGCCATGCAGGTCCTAACACGTGGTTACGAGATGGATGCCCACAAGGTATTGACAGATGCACTCTTCAAGGAGGACTATAGTCACATGGTCATCGTTAAGGACATTGACTTTTTTTCCCTTTGTGAACATCACATGCTACCCATGTATGGCAAGGTGCACGTAGCCTACATCCCCAACGGCTATATAACTGGTCTTTCAAAGATTGCACGTGTTGTTGACATCTATAGCCACAGGCTTCAGGTTCAAGAGCGCATGACGCTACAGATTCGCAAATGCATTGAAGAGACCCTTCATCCTCTGGGTGTCATGGTCGTGGTGGAAGCCAAACATATGTGCATGCAGATGCGTGGTGTAGAAAAGCAGAACTCTATCACAACGACAAGTGAGTTCAGCGGAGCTTTCGAACAGGCCAAGACGCGTCAGGAGTTCATGAATCTGATTCGCAACTCATAAGCGCAGTAACTAATATTTAACTTCAAATTCTTAACGCATATGTATCAGTCAGGTGGCGGTTCATTCCGCAAGCGAGAATCACTTAGTTATGAGTTCACCCATAGTTGTATGGGCAGACTTATCATTACTGGTGCCATCCTTGGTGTTTTGGCAATCATTCTGGCCATCTTCTGTCCTTCAGAAGAGCGTATGCGTACCATTATGGAGGACGATATTCGTCAGTGTATCAACGCTCACGACAGTATCAATGGTGACTGGATAGACAATGCCATTAACAACTTCAGCTATATGTTTACAACTGCTGATACCATCAGCGAAGTGGAAATGTACAAGCTCTTTAAAAAGAACAACCGCTTGGAATACAATGACCATACCATCTTTGCTACGATGAATGTATGCAACAACTTCCGTCCTGAAGGCATACGCTGCGGTATTGGTATCCTTGGCTTTGTCATTCCCACCATCAACTACAACGACTTCTTACTTGTAGTTGGTTCTCTTCGCAAGGAATACAACCAACCTATCATTGAAAACGCCCCCACCAACAACAATGAAGATGATGATGAGGGCGAAGTATTTGGTGAGAATCCTGACTTCGGAGGCGTCTTTGAATACAACGATTATTAATACTATCGCAACGCACGCATAGCATTTAGCACGGCAAGAACAGTAACGCCGACATCTGCAAAGACTGCCATCCACATAGTTGCCAAGCCGAAGGTTGCCAGTATGAGTACTAAGGTCTTGACACCAATAGCAAAGAGTACGTTCTGGCGTGCAATACCAAGTGTTCGACGAGCAATACTTATTGCTATTGCTATCTTCGAAGGTTGATCATCCATCAGTACCACATCGGCCGCTTCAATAGCAGCATCGCTGCCAAGTCCACCCATAGCTATTCCAACATCGGCACGTGCCAACACTGGCGCGTCATTAATGCCGTCACCCACAAAGGCCAGTCGGCTTCCAGGTGATAGTTTCTCTACTATTGCAACCTTATCCTCCGGAAGAAGCTCTGCATGATATTCCGTAAGGCCGAGTTTCTTCGCCACATCATCAGCAACCTCTTTTCTATCTCCAGTAAGCATCACCAGTCGTTTGATGCCTAAGCTCTGCAAGTGGCTCACAGCCTCCTTGCTATCTTCCTTAATCTTATCATTGATAACGATATGACCTGCATATTCGCCATCGATGGCCACATGGATAATGGTACCCACATGAGAGCAGTCATGCCACTTGGCTCCAATGGCATCCATCATCTTAGTGTTTCCTACACATACCAATTGCTCCCCGACTCTTGCCTTTACACCTTGTCCAGCAACCTCTTCTACCTCACTGATCTTACAGCCATCAGTAGCCTCCTCGGGGAACGCATCACGAAGAGCAGCACCAATAGGATGAGTAGAGAAGTGCTCTACATGTGCAGCCAGATGAAGCAAGTGATGCTCATCGAAGCGATCCGGATGAACAGCCGTCACAGCAAATTGTCCATGAGTAAGCGTTCCGGTCTTATCAAACACCACAGTATCCAACTTTGAGAGCACATCTATATAATTAGCGCCCTTAATCAATATGCCCTTACGAGAAGCGCCACCAATACCGCCAAAGAACGTCAGAGGCACGCTGATAACCAAAGCACAAGGACATGAAACAACAAGGAACATCAATGCACGATAGAGCCACGTGGTAAAGTCGCCTAAACCAAACAAAGGAGGTAAAGATGCAATACCTATAGCCAAGAATACGACAACAGGTGTATAGATACGAGCAAAGCGCGTGATAAACGTCTCACTCTGCGACTTGCTCTCACTTGCATTCTCAACCAGATTGATTATTTTAGAAACGGTACTCTCGCCAAAGTTCTTCGTAGTGCGTACTCGTATCACGCCCTGAAGATTAACACATCCTGAGATAACCTCATCCTCTATAGTGACATCACGAGGAATGCTCTCCCCCGTCAGGGCTATCGTATTCAACGAAGAAGAACCCTCTATGACGACACCATCCAAGGGTATCTTTTCTCCAGGACGTACGACAATCGTCTCACCTACGTTCACCGCATCAGGAGCCACATCAAGTATTCCAGCCGTACGTTCAACATGAGCAACATCGGGACGAATATCCATCAAGTGTGAGATACTCTCCCTACTCTTGCCTTCTGCATATCCTTCGAAAAGTTCACCCACTTGGAAGAACAACATCACGAATACTGCCTCGGGATATTCGCCAATACAAAGAGCGCCAATAGTAGCTATCGACATGAGGAAGTGCTCATTGAAAGCATCGCCGCTCAGCAATCCCTCTACGGCCTCCTTCAACGTACCGAATCCTACTAAGAGATATGGTACCAAATAAACGAGTAACAACTGCCAAGTAGGCCATTCCACATTTTTTTCTATAAGGAAGGCGCCAAGCAGCAACACTGCCGTGAGGATAATCAGTATCAACTGACTTCTCAGCCCATGTTCATGATGATGCTCATGATGATGTTCATGATGATGCTGATGAGAACAGCATTCATTGTCCTGATGATGATGTTCGTGTGACATAGTCTTTACCTTTTATTATATATAATGTTGTTTCTGGGTGCAAAGGTAAGGACTTCCCATTGCAACTAAGTTGCAAAAAAGCCCGCCGTACTGGCGAGCTTTTCACTTATCTCAATTAAAGAAGTATTTCAGACCAATTGTCGCGTACCAACATTGACTGATGTCATAACTGTATGTCCACGTCTGCGTATTACCATTAATAACAGCGGGTGTAGAGAAGAGCGGGTACCCTTCAGCATCTTTTCCTGCATAGGTCAGGATACGGGCCTCCGAGCCAATAGCAGGGTTCAGATACTTAGCTACGCCCCATGTTGAGTCAAAGAAGTTCATTACGTTCTTCATATCAAAGCTCAACTGAAGCTTATGCTTTGTATTCTTAACGCTGAAATCAAAGTCATGCTTATAGCTGAAGTCAATACGGTGAACCCATGGTGAAGAAGCGCTATAAGCCTCAGCATATTCACCTTGATGCTTCTTCAGATAGTCATTGTTGTGTACATAAGCCATGAAACGATCACGATCGTCTGTCGAGACAAATCGGAATTCATTATCAGCCACTTCCTTATCTGTTGGGATATAAAGCAGATCATAACTACATCCATCGCGGTTAATATCCTTATTAATATCCTTATCTTCAGTCAACATATAAGAATAGTTATTGGAAGTAGAATAACCATTAGCATCTATACGCACACCTCCATTATAACCCTCATAGATAAAGCTATAGTGGTTGCCCGACTTATCGTGAAGCGTTGCACTAGCCACCAAGCGATTGGGGATAACGAACATAGAGTTATGAACACCTACACCATTTGGTCCCTTATACGAAGGAATACTAGTATAGGCCGAAGCTGCATCACTACCTGGCATACCAGATATTTCCTTATTAACAGTATGCGTATAGGCAGCCATCATGTCGAGCCACTTGAAAGGCTGAGCAGTCAAGCTAACATTAGCAGTCCATCCATAGCCCTTGCTCGTATTCTCCAAAACAAAAGCATTGGGAAGGGGATTGCCCTGCGTATCGACCTTCTTCACCGTTGTGAATTCAGGACGGTTGTCTGCGCCCTTAAACAAAGGCAGGCTCTCGATGTCACAATAGCTCCAATCTCTGATGCACACATCATTAATGCTCTTATTAAAGATACCTTCCACGGTCACCGTCATGGGGAACGAAACAGGCACCTGATAGTCAACTGCCAGAGAGGTCTTCCACACCTGAGGCAGCTTAAAGTCATTAGCCACACCACAGAACGACGAACTTGGCGCACCTTGTGAAGGTGTCATTGTCAGAGGTTCACCAAATTTTGCTGCAACAAATTCCATCAGTTGCTGACGTGTCATAATATCACCAGCAAACTGACTCATGTCCACAGCCTTACCCTTATTCAATCCAGTAGAATTCCAAACGGCATTGTTCTGCAGCATATTTGAGTTAAGAGGCATATTGGTAAAGAACACCAAAGGCAGACGTCCCTGGAACAGACCTGTACCGCCACGTACCTTCAGACTCTTATCGCCAAACACATCCCAAACCACTCCTAAGCGAGGAGAGGGTGTCAAAGAGTTCTTCGGCCACTTTCCTGTATCAATCGAACGACCATTATAACTGACGGCAGCAATGGCATCGTTCGTCATAAGGTCAGCATTGTCATACATCAACTCGTCGAGACGTAGGCCATAAGTCAGTTTCAGGTTTGAGCGTATCTGCCATTCATCCTGCACATAAATGCCCAAGCGATTGGTACGAACACGAACGGCAGGATCCGACACACCATTATAGCCATAAGACAGCGCCACGATTTCAGGGGTAGCACCAGCATAGAAGTCACTCAGAGAACTATAGCGATAGTAACCGGTACCATTACGAAGGAACATATTATCGGCCATTTTGTGCTCAAAGCTCACACCAGCCATAATCTTATGTTCGCCCAGATAATAGGTTATATCATCCTTGATGTTCCACACATCGTTGTGAACGCCATTGTTCCATGAGAACAACTCATGACCCAACGAAATATAGTTTCCGCCATTACCATCAAGAATATCAATAAAGGGGAAATTCGAAGAGTCTGTCTCACGTAGATCGTCCTTCTTTGCATAGGTTACCAACAGCTGATTCGACAATTTATCTGTCAAACGGCTATTCAAATCGAAAGAGAATGAATAAACCTTATTCTTCTGCTTATACATCGAGTTAGCATAGGTCATTGCATACTGGGACATGCGCTGATATGAAGAACGCTTACCGCCATCCATAGAGTTACCACTCACGGCCTTCCATATTGTATTATCCGTGAAGTTGTAGCGCAGCGCCAGATGATGGAAATCATTGATATTCCAATCCAAGCGTGCCAAGAACTTATAGTTGCTATCTGAAGCAGGATAATTAGACCAAGAGCCAGTGTTATAACCATACTTGTTAGCAACAAACTCCGAAACCTGCTGCAGATCGCTCAGTTTAACTCGGGAAATATAGCCCGTCGGATCAGCCACGCCGTCCTCCGAACCACGCCAACGGTTTACCACAGTAGGCGTTTTCTCCATCTCTCCATTAACAAAGAAGAAGAGTTTGTTCTTAATGATGGGACCACCCATTGTGAAACCATATATGGTATTTTGGTCCTTTGCTCGTGTACCAGCTATTTGTTCACGGTCCACAGCATCGCCATGCATGTTCTCATTTCTGTGATAGACATAGGCCGTTCCCTTAAACGTATTAGTACCCGACTTTGTGATAGCGTTCACTCCACCGCCAATGAAATCCGTCTGACGCACATCAAACGGCGATATGACTATCTGCATCTCCTCAATGGCATCGATAGAGATAGGATTACCACCACCAGGCAAGCCCATACTTAAACCGAAGTCATTATTGAAGTTAGCACCATCAATGGTAAAGTTGGCCGTACGACCGTCACGTCCTGCCAGAATCATACCATTACCTCCATAAGGTGACAAGCGTAGCAAGTCCGTAATCTGACGATTCGTAGTTGGTATGTTCAATATCTGGTTCGCCGTGATATTGGTTGAAGGGCCAGTTTTCTCAGTAAGAAACTTAGAAGCTCTGCCACTTACGACCACCTCATCCAAATCTGTGGTATTTTCCGAAAGCCATACCTCCAGACTTGTCGTCTCACCCAGTTCCAGTACCACATCCTTGAAAACCTTTGGTTGACAACCAATATAGCTCACCGTCACCGCATAAGGTCCACCAGTACGCATACCCTGGATTGTAAACAGTCCGTTCACGTTAGTAATGGCCACATAGCGCGTACCAGAAGGTTCGTGCACGGCCTGAACAGTTGCACCAATAATAGTTTCAGCACTGCCGGTAAATGCCACTTTACCAGTCAGACTTGAATTAGTAATCTGTGCCACTACCGACACCGTGATGGTCAGCAGTACCACTACCAGCAAGAAGAATCTTTTTACCATTGTTAATAGATTTCTATTTTAAACTTCTTCGTCTTCGTCGTATTCAAAATCTTCCAAGTCTTCGACATCCTCTACATCAATGTATTCGATGTCCTCATCTTCGCCTTCATCGGCCAGTTCCTGCGCAAATACACTCATATCCTTGTCGCGATGTACCAAGGAATCCTCAGCCATAATGCCTTGAATCTTATTGCTCTCGGCATTCAGTTCACGCCAGAGCACATCCTTCAATTCTTCGAGTCCGAATCCCGTTACTGCCGAGATAAACACGACAGGAAGATCCTGTGGCAATGTCTCGCGCAACATCTCAATGAGTTCCTCATCCAGCAAGTCACATTTTGTCACTGCCAGCACGCGGTGCTTATCAAGCATTTCCGGATTGAACTGTTGCAATTCGTTGAGCAGAATCTCGTACTCCCGCTTAATATCGTCGGTATCACCTGGTACCATAAAGAGCAACAAAGAGTTGCGCTCTATATGACGCAGGAAACGCAGTCCCAAGCCTTTACCCTCCGAAGCGCCCTCAATGATACCAGGAATATCAGCCATCACAAATGACTTTCCATCGCGATATCCCACAATACCCAGCGATGGCTCCATCGTGGTAAACGGATAATTGGCAATCTTTGGCTTTGCATTCGACAATGCCGATACCAATGTTGATTTTCCAGCATTGGGGAATCCCACCAAACCAACGTCAGCCAGCAGCTTCAACTCCAGGATGATGGTCATCTCCTGCATGGGTTCACCAGGCTGTGCATAGCGCGGAGCCTGGTTAGTCGCCGTGCGGAACTGGAAGTTACCCAGTCCGCCGCGACCACCTTTCAGCAACATCACCTCCTGTCCATCGTAGGTAACGTCGCAAATATATTTTCCTGTTTCGGCATTATACACCACAGTTCCACAAGGCACATCGATATAGATATCCTTACCATCGGTACCATGACACTTATCACGTCCGCCATTGCCACCATGTTCAGCGAAGATATGTCGCTCATATTTCAGGTGCAACAGTGTCCAGTAGTTATGGTTACCACGCAGGATAATACTTCCGCCCTTGCCACCGTCGCCACCATCAGGTCCTCCATTGGGATTATACTTCACGTGGCGCAGGTGCATACTGCCCTTGCCGCCCTTACCCGAGCGGCACATGATTTTTACGTAGTCTACAAAATTAGATTCCATCTATTGCCTCACAAATATCTGCGAAGATACGCTCCAGCTCACCTAAGCCGTCGATGTGGTGGTGCAGACCTTCTTGTTTGTACCAGTCAATCAGTGGCTGTGTCTGGGTGTGATATACCACCAGGCGCTTCTTGATTGTCTCTTCATTATCGTCAGCGCGACCACTCTGCTGTCCACGCAGAATCAGGCGCTTCATCAGTTCGTCCTCGGGAACGTCAAGTTCAATCATGGCAGCCACCTTGTCACCACGCTCTGCCAGCATCTTTTTCAGTGCTTCTGCCTGTGGGATGGTGCGGGGGAATCCGTCGAAGATAACACCCTTATGCTCACGACCGAATGAGTCATATACAGATGCGAGGATATCGATCATCAACTCATCGGGAATCAGCTGTCCGTTGTCAATGAACTGTTTAGCTGTCTTACCCAGCTCTGTGCCGTTCTTAATCTCAGCACGCAGTACGTCACCTGTAGAGATATGCTCCAATCCGTACTTTTCAATCAGTTTGTCACTCTGTGTACCCTTACCTGAGCCTGGGGCTCCAAAAATCACAATGTTCTTCATTTCCTGAACCTTTCTAGTTTTTGTTATAATGTGTGTTCCTAAAAAAAAATTATTCTTCTACCAGTGTGTAAATATCACGCAGGTTACGTCCCTGCTGATCGTAGTCCAGACCATAGCCCAAGATAAAATCGTTGGGGATACGGAATGCTACATACTCCACGTCCAACTTCTCCTTCAACTTCTCAGGCTTCAGCAGCAATGTGCAGATATGAATGGATTCTGGATTTCTTGTTCCTAACGACTCAATCATCTGCTTCATTGTCAAACCGGTATCTACAATATCCTCAATGATGACGATGGTACGACCACTCAAGTTCTCGTTGACGCCAAGTACCTCATGTACTTTTCCCGTAGAGGTAGTTCCTTGATAGGAAGCCAACTTCACAAACGATATTTCACAGGGAATTGTAATCTCGCGCATCAAGTCTGCCGCAAATACAAAAGCGCCATTCAACACGGCCAAAAACAGCGGGTTCTTGTCTGCCATATCCTGATTGATTTGGGCAGCCACAGCCTTTACACGCTCAAGGATTTCAGCTTCTGGAATCGACGTTTCAAACGTCTTATCCTTGATTGTAACTCTACTCATTCGAATGATTTATTTGAAATTTGATGCAAAAATACAAAAAATTTAGGAAAACCGACCACTTATTGCCAATAAATTTGTATTTTTGCACCGTTATGAAAATTTTCACTAGCGCGCAGATTCGCGACCTTGACAAATACACCATCGAACACGAGCCCATAAAATCTATTGATTTAATGGAGCGCGCAGCACATGCTTTCACACGAGTCATTACAGAGAAGTGGCCCACCATCTATCCCGTTGTGGTATTTGCCGGTCCCGGCAATAACGGAGGCGATGCACTGGCTGTGGCACGCATGCTGTCAGAACTCGGCTACCAGGTGCAGACCTATTTGTTCAACATCACAGGCAGTCTTTCGGCTGACTGTGCAGAGAACAAGCAGCGACTCATCAGCAAGAAGGGATTTGCACTCTTTACTGAAGTGACACAAGAATTCGATCCGCCCAAACTTGAGAAGGGCATGCTGATCATCGACGGTCTCTTTGGTGCCGGACTCAACAGACCGCTGGCTGGTGGTTTTGCATCGCTCGTGAAATACATCAACGCTTCCAAGGCAGACATTGTCAGTCTCGACGTCCCTTCCGGACTGATGAGCGAGGACAACACCTATAATGTGCGTGCCAACATCATCCGTGCTAACATGACGTTGACACTCCAACAAACCAAGCTTTCATTCCTCTTTGCCGAACATCAGCAGTTCCTAGGTGAGGTGCGCGTGCTTGACATACGCCTTAGTCAGGAGGCCATCGAAAAGACCGATGCCACCTATCGCATCCTTGAAGAAACCGATGTACGACAGCTTCTGCATAGTCGTGACATATTCGTACACAAAGGAGCTATGGGGCATGCCCTACTCGTTGCGGGAAGCTATGGCATGGCTGGAGCTGCAGTCCTTGCTACCAAAGCATGCTTACGCAGCGGTGCCGGCAAGGTGACTGTCCACACGCCTAAGCGCAATGCCATGGTGCTTCAGACTGCTATCCCCGAAGCTATCCTCCATATGGACCGTGAAGAGACCATCTTCTCTGAAGCAGTCGCCACCGAGGACTTCCAATCACTGGGCATTGGTCCTGGAATCGGCACCTCTGAACAGACAAGCATAGCGATGATTGCGCAACTTCGTCGTGCGCAGTGCCCTGTTGTGATCGATGCCGATGCACTAAACATACTGGCCACCCGCAGGGCATGGCTACAGCAATTGCCCAAGGGAGCCATCCTAACGCCCCACCCCAAGGAGTTGGAGCGCCTTGAAGGACAGTGCGTTGACAGCTACGAGCGCCTCTCCAAAGCACGTCAACTGTCTGAGCGTATAGGAGGTTATGTTATCTTGAAAGGACACTATACTGCCATTTGTATGCCTGATGGACATGTGATGTTCAATCCCACCGGCAATGCTGGTATGGCAACAGCTGGTAGCGGTGACGTTCTTACCGGCATACTCACAGGTTTACTGGCTCGTGGCTATCAGGCTCATGAAGCGGCTATCCTTGGTGTTTACCTCCACGGACTGGCTGGCGACCTGGCTGCCAAGGAGCTGGGCGAAGAGAGTCTCATCGCCAGCGACATCATACAATACCTGCCAAAAGCATTCCTAAGATTAAAAGGTTAACGAAAACATAATTTACAATGAAACGATACTTCTTCCTTGCCTTGCTCCACTGTTGCGTGGTAGCAGCAATGGCACAGACACAGCTTAACAACTATCAGCCGGGCGTTACTCCCGAGGGAGCCGTGTACTTCCTCCCGAAAACCGCTATTAAGTTCCATGTACTGGTGGAGAAATCAACTTTCCAGCCTGGCGATTTCGCACGCTACGCCCACCGCTATCTGCGTCTTATCGACGTAGCACAGGAGCCCAGTGTCAGCTGTCGTCTGCTTAGCGTACGCCAGGAGCCTGTCGCCATTGCCGACAGCACCAAGGCTTATGCCGTAAAGTTCAATGCCAAGACCGTTGCCGCCAACGTGGCACTCTCGCAAGAAGGTTGTCTGTTGGCTATCAATGCTACACCTACAAAGGCCGTCAACGACTTCCAACCTTTCGAGGCTGCACCCAAAAAGGCCGCTGTAAACCCTCGTACACTTCTGAACGAGGAGATTCTGGCAGCAGGCAGTACTGCCAAGATGGCTGAGCTTACAGCTCGCGAGATCTACGACTTACGCGAGAACCGCAACCTGCTCATCAAAGGACAGGCAGACTTCATGCCACAGGATGGTGCGCAGCTCAAGCTGATGCTTAACCAACTGGAGGAGCAGGACAAAGCGCTCACTTCATTGTTTATCGGTACCACACAAAAGGATACTACAGAGTTTGTCGTTACAGCCACTCCTGACGGTCCTTTCACACGCCAACTCCTGTTCCGTCTTTCCGACGTCAATGGCGTTGTTGATACCGACGACCTCTCAGGAACGCCCTATTACCTCACCGTGGAAGACCTGAACACCGTTCCTCCCGTTGACGAGGAAGCTGCAGCCAAAAGCAAGAAGAAGCCATTTGAGGCTGGTATCTTCGTAAATGTTCCAGGCCGCATGCGCGTAACCCTTTACGATGGCATCAGCCCCATACAGACAGAAGAGCACCCCGCTCCCCAGTTTGGTAATGTAGAATTGCTCAGTGGCGAACTGTTCAACAAGCGCTATACCACGCACCTTTGGATTAATCGTCTTACCGGTGCCGTAGAGCGTCTTGAAGCCGAGCAGCCCAAATAACAAGCAGTGCCTTTGAAGTTTGACGGCACTATTCAAAGAGTTTGGCGGCGTTATTCACACAGAATAGCGCCGCCAAACTTTATTCTTTCGTTCCTACTTGTCACCCATGGCCTTCATGTATTCTTCCCAGAGTGAGTCAATCGTATATCCTTTGCCCAAGGCATACTCTACTGCCCCATTCCAAGACCAAGGCACTATCTCAAGACAAGAGCGGTTCATCTTACGGATAAAGTCGGGATCTTTTGTCTCGCGTATCCAGTTGAAGAAATAGCCTATGTAACGATAGCCGTCATGATAGCTACCACCCTTAGGACGGTCTTTCTCACCATGGAAGCCGCCACATGCCACACGTACGGCATCAGCTGTTCCTTCCACCATTTCCCATACGGCCTTATTAGGACCGCCATAAGGGCCAATGCCCTGAGGTTCGAGCTGGAATGCATGGGTTAACTCGTGGAGCAGGACGCCGCGGGTCTCGAAATCCACACGTGCCGTGTCGTTATCTACAAACGAGCGCTCTACATGTCCGGTAGTATAGGTGATGTTCACAAAGCCATTGCCACCGTCTTTCCACGACACGCCATCAGCATCGCGGATAATATAATCCAGACGTTTCAGCATGGGAATACTATCCTCGGGCGTGAAATACAAGCACTTCATCACCTCGCGCGCCACACTACGAATGTAAGGATCGGGCTGCGAAATGAGTGCATGGTATATCTGAGAGCCCTTTGTCTCTGGGTTCAGGTCCACGAAGCTGATGTCGCGCAAGTGTGTGTTCCAGCGCTTATCCTCCTCTGTCAACTTCGTGCTCATGCGACGAGCAATAGACGAACCAGCCGACTGCAACTCATCGGTCAGCGAGTAAGGCTTGTCAGCATTCTGAAGTCCACGTTTCTTATTAGGCTTCGACGCCATCTGGAACTCAATGACGCATCCCTTCGTCAACATGTCGTGGGTGATGTATAGCTTACTATAGGGCTGTCCGTTCACACGCACCGACTGCACATAGCGGTTCTTATCGCTTACCTTTGGTGCACGAATCTCTATGGTATGTCCGTTCTCGAGTGTAACTTTCATATAGGGCAGATAAGGCGCACCAAACACATACTGGTCAGAACCGGGACATACAGGATAGAAGCCCATGGCAGTAAAGAGATACCAGGCCGACATCTGTCCACAGTCATCATTACCGCCAAGACCACGAATCTCGCTGCGATACATCTTGTTCATGATGGTGCGCAGCCACTGCTGGGTCTTCCATGGCTGTGAGGTCCAGGCGTAGAGATAGGGCACATGATGACTGGGTTCATTGCCGTGTACATAGCCACCCACGAGACATTCTGCTGTAATATCCTCATTATCGGCATAGTATTTCTCCGGTAAGTTCATTCCAAAGAGTGCATCCAACTTCTCCACGAAGGAAGCCTCACCGCCCATGCTCTTCATGAGACCGCGCACATCATGGGGCACATGGAACGAAAAGTTCCAGCTATTACCTTCAATAAAGCCTTCTCCATAGGTCTGATAGGGATCCAGGTTGGCTTTGAACTTACCATTACGATAGCGAGGACAGGCAAAGCCACGAGCTGGGTCGAACACATTACGATAATTGGTAGCACGGTCCTGGAACTTGATGGCTATATCATCGTGTCCCATCTGCTGGGCAACACGGAAGATGGTCCAGTCGTCATAGGCATACTCCAGGGTGTTGGAGGCAGCCGTAGCATCTTTGTCGTAAAGGGCATAGCCATAGCGGCAGTAGTCTTTGATGCTGGGGAAATACTTATTATTGGCTGTAGCGACCATAGCTTTTAAAGCCTCCTCGCCACTGATATCGGCTCCCTTTGCTATGGCATCGGCCAGCACGCTGACGGCATGATAGCCGGTCATGCACCAGCCCTCGTTGCCCATCAGGCTCCATACAGGCAGCATACCAACGATGTTCTGATGCTGATGCTTGATCATGGAGCGAATCATATTGTTGTTGCGCGAAGGTTTCAGCAGTCCCAACAGGGGATGCTCGGCACGATAGGTATCCCAAAGTGAGAACACGGTATAGTTATCGAAGTCCTCTGCCACATGGATATTACCGTCCAGTCCACGGTATTTACGGTCCACATCCATATAGATAGAGGGGTTGATCATGGTGTGATAGAGCGAGGTATAGACCATGGTCTTCTGTGCTTCAGAGCCCTGACAGTCGATGACCGACAGTTCTTTCTCCCACTGCTGACGGGTGGATGCAGCTATTTCATCGAAGCTTTTTCCAGCTACTTCAGCCTGAAGGTTGGCCTTTGCGCCCTCGGTAGATACGGCAGACAGGGCCACTTGTACTTCCAACTGACTATCATCGGTATCAAACTCGAAGTAAGCTACCAATGAACGTCCGCCCATATCGGGGAAACGATGATACTTATCAAACTTACCCCAGAAACCCTGATAGCGCTCTGCCTTACGGTCGCGATAGCCATAGTCCTTGATACGCTTGTTGAAAGAGATGGCGAAATAGGTATAGTTTGCGCGAGCCCATCCGTTGGTAAGGCGATAGCCTGTCACCAAGGTATCGTTCTCTACGCGCAACTGCGACCAAAGCACCTTACCGTCGTAGTTGTAGATGCCATGCAGCAGGTCGACAATCAGTCGCTGATGGTCGGCTTCTTTGGGGAATGTATAGCGATGGATGCCCACACGAGGGGTAGCTGTCAGTTGGGCACGCACGCCATTATCGGCGAGTGTTACCTCGTAATAGCCTGCTCGTGCCTGTTCTGTAGCGTGACTGAATCGCTGGCGGTAGCCACCATCGGGATTTTCTTTTGTACCTGGGTTCAACTGCAAGGCGCCCGTTTGTGGCATCAAGAGCACATCGCCCAAGTCGGAATGACCCGTACCACTGAGATGGGTATGGCTGAAACCTACGATAGTATTGTCGGTATGCTGATAACCAGCACAGTAGTCATACACTTTTCCCTGATAGCGTCCGTTCACATTGTGAGGAATCGTGTCGGTCTCTGGCGACAATTGCACAATACCGAAGGGGGCACAGGCACCTGGGAATGTGTGTCCCATGCCTTCTGTTCCGATGAACGGGTTTACATAATCTGCCTTGCTCTTCTGCAAAGCAGTTGTTTTTGGTTTTTGTGCCATAGCAGCACCTGTGAGACAAGCCAACAGCAATGCCACACAGTAGTTAAGGTAATTGTTCTTCATTTCTTGTATTGTATAATCATTACTATTTAGTCAACATCGCGCAGTTGATAAACTATTGAGATGCAAAGTTACAAATATCTTGGCAAAAAAGAAAAAAAATTAACTTATCTTACCAACTATTTTGCAGTCCATCTAAAGTCTAGAACAAGCGATTCTAGAGTCTGAAAGTGACTGTTCTAGACTCTAGAAGTTGAGGTTCTAGAGTCTAGAACTAAGACAATAGTTATTGTTTTAGGCCCTGGAAACATCACTTCTAGCCCCTGAAAGAGTTGGTTCTAGGGGCTGGAAGTGATGCGTGCAGCCCCTGGAACAGTTTGAAAAGTAACGCTTTTAGAATAGAAAAGTGGCACTTTTCGATGTGAAAAGTGCCACTTTACCATGAGAATTCAGCTACTATTTCGTATAGAGAGCAACGATAGCCTCGTATTTCTCTTGTTTGCCAGAGATCTGCTTAGGTTCACCCACTTGCTTTCCGTACTCATAGACTTGTTCGAAGGTCAGCTTGCCATCCTCGAAGTCCTTGCCGATGCCTGCGTCGAAAGAGGCATAACGTTCTTGTTTCATCTTAGGCAGTTCGCTATGCTCAAGGATATCGGCTGCATTCAACAGGGCGCGGGCCATAGCATCCATACCACTGATATGGGCTATGAAGAGGTCCTCGAGGTCGGTGGAGTTGCGGCGAATCTTAGCATCGAAGTTGGTTCCGCCATTACCGAAACCGCCATTACGGATAATCTCTAGCATGGCCTGCGTGAGTTCGAAGTTATCGATGGGGAACTGATCGGTGTCCCATCCGTTCTGGGCATCACCACGGTTGGCATCGATACTGCCCAGCATGCCCGCATCGACAGCGCAAGCCAGCTCGTGTTCGAAGGTGTGTCCTGCCAGCGTGGCGTGGTTCACTTCTATATTCACCTTGAAGTCTTTATCAAGACCATGGGCACGCAGGAAGCCGATGACGGTCTCGGTATCTACATCGTACTGGTGCTTGGAGGGTTCCATGGGTTTGGGTTCAATCAGGAAGGTACCCTTGAAGCCCTTGGCACGGGCATAGTCGCGAGCCATCGTCAACATGCGTGCCATGTGTTCTTTCTCTCGTTTCTGATCGGTATTGAGCAGACTCATATAGCCTTCTCGTCCACCCCAGAAGACATAGTTGGTTCCTCCCAACTTGATGGTGGCATCTATGGCATTCTTAATCTGCACGATAGCGCGAGCCACGACATCAAAATCGGGATTAGTAGAGGCGCCATTGGCATAGCGCTTATGGCCAAACACATTGGCAGTACCCCAAAGGAGTTTGATGTTTGGGAACTGCTGCATCTTCAGAAGGGCATAGTCTGTAATCTCCTGCATGCGGTGCTCGTACTCCTCAATGGTGTCGCCCTCCTCAACAAGGTCCACATCATGGAAACAGAAATACTCGATGCCCAGCTTATCCATGATCTCGAAACCGGCATCCATCTTATCCTTTGCTCGCTGCATGGGGTCGGCAGCCTGGTCCCACTCATAGGTACGGGTCTGTCCGCCAAACTGGTCGGCGCTGGCGCCGCCAAGCGTATGCCACCAAGCCATGGCAAACTTCAGCCAGTCTTTCATCTTGCGTCCCATCACCAAGCGCTCGGGCTCGTAGTAGTGGAAAGCCATCACGTTCTTACTCTCTTTTCCCTCGAAGGGAATCTTTCCTGTAAAGGAGAAGTACTCTTTTGTCATAGTCATTAATAGTTTTAGTTTATAGGTATTTGTTGAGTGTTTCTTTCCAAGCTACATAGGCTGCAGCATAATCAGCATGATGCTGCTCATCGGGAGTGATGACCTGCAACTTTTGAAGTGTTGCGAAGGCTTCATCTGCATGCTGATAGATGCCGGCGCCAATGCCTGCACCACGGGCGGCTCCCACGGAACCATCGGTATCATAGAGTTCGATGGTTGCACCGCTCACGCCTGCCAGCGTGTCGCGGAACAACGGACTGAGGAACATATTGGCTTTTCCAGCATGTATTTTCTTAACGTCCATACCCATCTGCTGCATCACCTCCATGCCATAGCAGAAAGAGAAGGCGATACCTTCTTGGGCAGCACGAAGAAGATGTGCCTGTGAGTGCTTGTTGAAATTCAGGCCACTGACGGAGCAACCCACTTCGCGATTGCCTAACACGCGTTCGGCACCATTTCCGAAGGGTACGACAGTGACGCCATCGCAGCCTATGGGAGCCTGGGCCGCAAGGTCGTTCATCGCGGCATAGTCTAAGTGCTGGGCTACATTGCGGTGCATCCACGCATTGAGGATGCCCGTGCCATTGATGCAGAGGAGGACTCCCAAGCGGGTATAGGACGAAAGAGAGGTTCCATGATTCACATGGGCAAAGGTGTTAACTCGCGACTGGGCATCATAACGCACATCACCCAACACGCCATAGACTACGCCACTGGTTCCTGCTGTGGCTGCCACTTCTCCAGGATTCAGCACGTTCAAGGATAATGCATTGTTGGGTTGGTCGCCGGCACGGTAAGTAATCGGCGTGCCTGCCTTCAGACCAAACTCGAGGGCTGCTGTTTCGGAAACAACGCTTTGTTCTGAGAATGTTGGGACTATATCTGCAAGAAGCGAGGCGTCGATACCATAATTGTCGAGTAGGAACTGGGCCACGCGGTTCTCTTTGAAATCCCAGAACATGCCTTCTGACAGGCCACTTACCGTGGTATTGGCAACTCCTGAAAGGCGTAAAGCCAGATAATCGCCTGGCAACATCACCTTATATATTTGACGATAAACTTCGGGCTCGTTGGCCTTTACCCATGCAAGCTTGGCTGCGGTAAAGTTTCCTGGTGAGTTGAGCAGGTGCGACAAACAAAGATCGCTGCCTAGCTCTCGGAAGGCGCGCTCACCATAAGGCACAGCACGTGAGTCGCACCAGATAATGGCGGGACGAAGAGGACGGAGATTCTTATCGACGCATACCAGTCCATGCATCTGATAAGAAATGCCGATGGCACAGATATCGTCGGCCTTGGCACCACTGTCTGCCATGACTTTACTGAGTGAGAGCTTGGCATACTCGCACCAAGAATTGGGGTCTTGCTCTGCCCATCCTGTCTTCACGGCTATAATGGGGGCCTCACTTTCTGGGGAAAAGGCGGATGCCACACACTCACCACTATCGGCATTGACCAACGAGGCTTTTACGGATGAACTGCCGACATCTAGTCCCAACAAGTATCTCATAGGCTGAAAGGTAAAGAGAAAAGGCGAGCCTCTCCGTAAAGAGACTCGCCTTGTATCATGAATAGAAGAATAGTTTTTTAAATAGCTACTATCTGAGCAGCGGTCTCATTGGTGGGATCAATCTCGATAATCTTACCTGCAAAGACCTTAGACTTCTCTACATCGTCCTTAATCTTCAGGTAGTAAACCATCAAGAAGTTACCTGCCTCCTTCATACGAGCCACATCGCTCTTATCCTGCTCGGCCTTGGCTACGATGATATCCCACAGCTGCTCATAGAAGGGCTGTGCGATACCCTGAGAAGCATCGGGATCGAGCATAGTGCCTACACGACCACGCCAGAAGAGTGAATACTCTAATGCATCGGGGTTCTTCTCGGCCAAGTCGGCATAGATCTTCTCAGCCTTCTTCAGGTTCTCTGTCTTAGCATCACCTTCCAACTTAGAGGCATACTGAACATAGAGACGGCCCAGGTCGGCAAAGTCGTTCAATGTGGGAGCTGAAACAGCTGCCAGATACTCGTCATAGTACTTTAGGGCATTCTCATAGTCGTTAACGCCCTTGTAGGCATCAGCCAACTGTTTGATAACACCTGCGCGCTTATCCTGAGAGTCAAACTCCTGGTCGAGTGCCTTCTTGTAGATATCAATGGCTTCCTGATGTTGCTTTGCACCGTTCAGGGCATTACCATAATACACATAGTCACGATAGTTCAGCTTCACGCTGTCCTTGTCGATCTGATTGAACATCACTTCTGCACGTTCCAGTGCCTCGGCAAACTGGCCATTCTCCGTATAGCAATACAATGCCAAACGGTTCAGCGAGCCATTCTTGGGATCGTTCTGCAGACCTTGCTTCAGCATCTTGACACCCTTATCATACTTCTGTGAAACCCATGCAGAGAAGCCATACTCAATGATATCCATCTTCTGCATCTGGGCAGCAGGTACCTTATCGAAGGCGTCAATAGCCTCAGGATAGCGCTTTGATAAATAGTTAATGTGACCAATCAGGGCATCAACGGGGAAGTCTGGACGAACGACACGGAGTTCCTCGAGCTTGTTAACAGCACCAACGGGGTCAACCACACGATATACAGATGCATAACGACGGTATGGCTCGGGGTCTTCCTTATTGAAAAGAATAGCCTGCTCATAGTTCTGAGCAGCCACACCGGGATCATCCTTCATGGCTGCGATGTCACCTAACAAGAGGTAAGCAGGACCAAATGCATTCTTCTTAGCAGCCAATGCCATGCTTGCCATGCTTGCTGCATGGTCATAATCCTTCACTTCGTAGAAAGCACGACCAAAGTCCACCAGGTTCTCTGCATTCTTCTTGTTCTTACTCAAGTAAGCCTTCAACTGCTTGTCTATGTCAGCTGGGTTACTCTTGATAATCTCTTTTACGGCAGCTACGTCGGCCTTAGTACCGTCTTGTGCCATTGCCGTTGTGCTGAAGCCTGCCAGCACAAAGCTCATTGCTAAATATTTGATTGACTTCATAATTTCTATTCATTAATATAGTTAAACTTGTTTTCTTCTTTTTGACGTGAGTAGCTACAAAAGGTTTATTCGACCTTAACGTGAGAGCTACAAAAGGTTTATTTGACCTTAACCTCACGAACATTGATATTGGCGGTTATAGGCAGTAGCCCCGCCTTGAGGATAACCAATTGTCCTTTTGGTAAACGACAGAAATGAGCAAAACCTGAAGGCACACCATTACGAGGCTCGTTGAGCAGCGCATAGATAGTGCGAATCAGCGGATAATTGCCATTATATAGGTAATACTGATATGGACGCCAACTATTCTGGGGTGTAGCTGTATCCATACGTGATACCTTCATCACCGTGACATTCTTATTGAAGGTCACATTCGTAGTGTCGCGTTTATCGTTGAGCCAGTTTGACCCAATAATGCCGATGGCATTGTTGTGTTTCTCCACCCAGTCAATCACCTCGCTGCTTTTCTTTACGGCACCGATATTCTTGCTGTTGATGGGCTTTCCACCCAAAATAGAGTCAACACACCACGTGACTGTGCTCGACTTAGGGTTGTCGAACACCACGTCAATTTCTCCCAATTTCGAAGTGGGATAGATTTCCTTCCATTGAGATACCTCACCCGTAAGAATACGAGCAAAATCCTTAATGGTGATACATGTGTCAGGGTTGCTATTGTTTACGATAATAGCCAAACCATCGTAAGCAATAGGTATAACTCGAGGAATAAAATGACGGCTCTTGAGGTTTTCCATCTCGCGCTCACTCAACTGGCGGGTAGTAAAAGCCAACCAGGTCTCGTTCTTCATCAACTTTGTGATGGCTTCCTCCTGATTAGTATAAATGGGCTTTAGAACACCCTGAGAATGGAGTGCATCGAAAATCTCAAGCTCCTCGTCAAGGATAGGGAAAAAACTTTCATCGGCCGTAAAAACCATAGCAGCCGATTCGTAGTCAAAATCAGTTTTAGGCTTGTTCCCACAAGAGAGGAACAAGCCTAAAATAAGAGATAATCCAATAATATTGAATTGTGATCTGTTCATACTTAACGTATTGCTTACTGAAGTTTGAAGGTTACAGGCACGGTGTACTTCACACGCACTGCAGAACCATTCTGCTTACCAGGAATCCAACGGGGCATTCCCTTCAACACGCGAATAGCCTCGCGATCCAGTGATGGGTCAACACCACGCATTACCTGTACGTCAGTGATAGAACCGTCGCGCTCAACCACGAAGGTTGCAACGACACGTCCCTGAATACCATTCTCCTCAGCAATAGGAGGATACTGAATATTCTTGCTCAGGTAAGCCATCAGAGCTGCATCACCACCAGGGAATGATGGCATCTGCTCAACCACGGTAAACACCTTGGTATCCTCTACCTTGGCTTCCTCCACAGTCTGCTGGTTTGCCTTCAGCACTTCACCTTCAGCTTCGTCATTACCTTGTACGTCGAACACACCGATAGCAGTGTTATTCTGAGCGAGTTCCTCTTGCGATTTCATCTCTTCCTCAGGTTCAACTTCCTCCTTAATGACAGGAGCTGTAAACTTCACAGAGCTTTTTACTTTTTCAACAACCTGCTGTTGTTCAACCTTAACCTGCTCCTTACGCTCTACCTTGGTCTCCTTCTTCTGCTCAATCTTTGATAACTCAACATCGGCAGTATTGACCGTAGCCTTAGGCAGTGCGTTTTCGATAGCAACCTTTGCGATAGCAATCACGAAGATAAGGGCAATGACTGAAACAACAGTCACAAGAGCCTTAACATTTCGTGAACCAGTTTGTTTGCGGAGCTTATAAGCACCGTAAGACTGGTTTTTGCCTTCGAAGACGAGGTCGACCCAGCTATTGTCTATTAGATCTACTTTTGACATAGTTCTTTTCTGTTTTTTAATTGTTAGTCATCATTACTTAACACCTTTCAGAGCGAGAAGGGCCTCGTCGTCTGGGCTAATCTTATCGATGACATACTTACCAATAGTACAAATCTGCATCTCGTCCAGAGCACCTACCATATTATCATAGGTTGCGGTGTCAAGCGGTTTGATAATAACAGTGACAGTAGGAATCTTCTCACCCTTTATCACACCGTTACGGATTTCACTCAGTTGTTTCTGATACTCCTCCTCCGTCATCGTGCTACCATACTCTGTCTTCTTGGCGTCGAGTTCCTGCTTAGCCTTCATAACGCGGGCAACGGGAGCGATACCAGCACCTGTAGTGTGGTGAATCAACACGTTGCGGAAACCGTCACGGCCATAGGTTGTTTCCTTGAGACAAGTAGGATCGTCATACTTGGGCAGACCCTCAATGTAATAGATCTTATCATTGGCAGCCAGATATACGGTGATAGTCTGGTCAGCTTTTGTTACCGACTTATCTTGATCTTGCATATTCTCATCATTGCTAGGCATTGTGAGCTGCATAGCCTGAGGCTTACTCAGGGTAGTACAGAGCATGAAGAAGGTAATCAGAAGCATCATCATATCTACCATCGGCGTGAAGTTCACGCGGGTATCCATTTTTTTCTGCTTGCTCGCTTTCTTTTTAGCCATATACTAATCCTCCGATGAAGTTTTAAGATTCGTAATCAGTTGGTAACGGTTCTCATTCATATCCTGGAGTTCCGACATCATGGTTCTGATCACACGGTAAGGAGTTGTGGCATCACACTTGATAGCCAACTTCATATCGGGATCAACCTCATGTGCAGCCTTAATCCACTCCTGGAACTCGCTCATACCACCATCGATACTGTCGGTGGGGATACCAAGCTTCTGGATGGCTTCCGACATTTTATCGGGTTCAAGATTATAATAAGCATCAAACTGGCTCAGTGAGGCGCCAATCATGGCATCTTCCTTGAAGTTCTTAATCTGCTTACTATTAAGCGAGATATCAAACTTAGAAGTTACCTCCTGCATCATCGCCAACATGGTGTTCTTATTCTCGGTGCCCACAAATATCTTGCCCTCTGGGCTTACAAGGATATTGAGGACATTCTCGGGAATCTTGACCTCGGACACCGAGCTAGGCGTGTTGACTGTGATTGGCTCTGGCGTCAAGAATGTTGATGTCAACATAAAGAAGCAGAGCAACAAAGTCATCACGTCCGACATAGGCGTCATGTCGATCCAGATGTCTTTTTTCTCAATTTTTATTTTACCCATAATCGTTTAAGGAATTAAAAGGTAAAACAAATTATGCCTCGACGTGATTAGAATCGTATGTAGCAGCGATAGTGTAACCAACCTCGTCAAGAGCGAATGTCAACTTATCAATCTTGTTTGAGAAGTAGTTGTAGACTACAGTAGCAACCCATGATGTCAAGATACCTGATGCGGTGTTAACCAAGGCCTCAGAAATACCTGCAGACAGAGCCATAGAGTCAGCACCACCACCAGCAGACAGAGCCTGGAATGATCCGATCATACCGAGCACAGTACCAAACAGAGCGGTCAGAGTACCCAGAGATACGATAGTAGCAACCATAGGAAGGTTCATTGTCAGAGTAGGCATCTCCAGCTGAGTAGCCTCCTCGTGAGCCTGCTGAATCTTAGAGATCTTCTGAGCCTTCTTCAGAGTAGAGTCGCCCTCAACAGTCTGATACATATTAATAGAAGCCAGCACTACGTTAGCTACAGAACCCTGCATCTTGTCGCAAAGAGCCTTAGCCTCATCAAACTTCTGAGCCTTGATAGCCTCCTTAACCTGTGCAGTGAACTTAGCCAAGTTCATCTTACCAGATGCACTCTTGATAGCGAAGAAACGCTCTACGCCAAGTACGATAACGGTGAGCAAAAGAGTCAGGATAAGACCTACTACGAAACCACCTTTATATACGGTACCCATCAAGTCAGCGGGATGTCCGTCGCGGTCACCACCAATAAAGTGGCTGGGATCTCCGAGTACAAAGAAGTAGAAGCAATAAGCGAGTGCACAGCAGAGTACGAGAATGATCCATGCATCCTTAACGCCTTTAAAGCCAGAATTTTTCTTAGCTGCAGGAGCAGCCTTTGTTGTTGTTGCCATAATTTTAAATTTTAGTTTTAAGTTATAAATTAAATTGAATTATTTACGATGTTTATACATAGTCTAAATGTAAATGCGTACTGGCCGAATTAACTTCAGCCAGTTATTCACCTCGCAAAGGTAGCAAATAAAAGTAGATTTCAAAATAGATTAACTACTTTTAACGCATCAATATACATTTTTATTTCAGTTTCCCAAGCGCCTCACCAATTCGTCGCATAGCTTCACGAATATTGTCATCGCTGGTTGCGTAGCTCATACGGAAACAATCAGGATCACCGAAGGCATCACCACCTACTGTAGCAACATGACCTTCCTCCAATAAATACATGGCCAAATCTGTTGAATTGTTGATGACGCGATCGCCAACCTTCTTTCCGTAGAAAGAGCTACATTTTGGGAAAAGATAGAACGCACCTTGAGGAACATTCACCTCCAAGCCAGGAATCTGGCGAGCCAAATCAACGATCAGATTGCGACGACGTTCAAAAGCCTGGCGCATTTCTTCCACACAAGCCTGACTCTCGTTGTATGCAAACTCTGCAGCTTTCTGACTAACAGAACAAGGACCACTGGTATATTGTCCCTGCAACTTATTACAACCCTTCACGATCCATTCAGGAGCGGCAATGTATCCAATACGCCAGCCAGTCATGGCATAAGCCTTAGAAACGCCATTCACCACAATTGTACGTTCCTTCATACCGGGGAACTGGGCGATAGACTCATGATGACCAGTATAATTAATATGCTCATAAATTTCATCTGCCAACACGTAAAGATCCTCATGTGCGAGAATAACCTCCGACAGAGCGCGGAGTTCCTCTTTACTATATACAGAACCCGTAGGATTGCTTGGAGAGCAGAGAATCAACAGACGAGTCTTAGGAGTGATTGCAGCCTCCAACTGCTGAGCAGTCATTTTGAAATTTTGTTCAAAACCAGCCTGTACAAAAACAGGCACGCCACCAGCCAGCAGAGCCATTTGAGGATAGCTAACCCAATAAGGTGTGGGAATAATCACTTCCTCACCTGGGTTTACCAATGCCATTACAGAATTACATACACTCTGTTTAGCTCCATTAGAAACACAGATTTCATTGACGTTATAGTCAAGTTGATTCTCGCGCTTGAGTTTATCAACGATAGCTTGCCTCAAATCAGCATAGCCAGCCACAGGTGAATAACGAGAATAGTTCTCGTCAATAGCCTTCTTGGCGGCTTCTTTAATGTGGTCGGGAGTATTAAAGTCGGGCTCGCCCACACTCATGTTAATCACGTCAATGCCTTGAGCTTTCATCTCAGAACTTTTCTGCGACATTGCCAGCGTTGCTGATGGAGCCAGGCGTTGCAAACGGTTGGATAATTGTGCCATAATCTTGTCAGTTTGTTTGTATCAACGTGCAAAATTAATCAATTATTTCGTGACAACGAAAAATTCGCATCACTTTTTCATAAAAACTAAGGTTTTTCACATTATTTTGATAGTTACATCACACTATCAAAGATGAAGTGTATGTCCCATGCGTTGCTGTTTGGTTCTAAGATAACGAAGATTGTACTCATTAGGAGTAATCTCAATAGGCACATTCTCCACGATCTCCAGGCCATAGGCTTCCAAGCCTACACGCTTCACAGGATTATTGGTCATTAGACGCATTTTATGGACACCCAAATGACGCAGCATCTGAGCGCCACAACCATAATCACGCTCATCTGCCTTAAAACCAAGACAAAGATTAGCATCCACGGTATCATAGCCCTCTTCCTGCAATTTATAGGCGGCCAATTTGTTCATCAAACCAATACCTCTACCCTCTTGTTGCATGTATACGATAACGCCTTTTCCTTCTTCGTCTATCTTCTTCATAGCACGATGCAACTGTTCCCCACAGTCACAACGACGAGATCCCAAGATATCACCCGTCATACATGAAGAATGAACGCGCACAAGGATTGGTTCATCCTCTTTCCACTCCCCCTTTATCAGAGCGAAATGTTCTTGTCCATTACTCTTCTGGCGGAAAGGAATAATACGGAAATGACCGAATTCCGTAGGCATATCAGCCTCAACGCCAACCTCTATCAGAGACTCCTGACGAAGACGATAGCTGATAAGGTCTTTAATGGTTATTATCTTCAAGCCATGTTTCACAGAGAACTCCTGCAACTCCGGCATACGTGCCATAGTACCGTCATCATTCATAATCTCCATCAAAGCTCCAGCAGGATACAGCCCTGCTAGTTTACAGAGATCAACTGCAGCCTCAGTATGTCCACTACGACGCAGCACACCATTATCCTGAGCATAGAGAGGATTGATATGACCAGGACGACCGAAAGTTTCCGGTTTCGAATTGGGATCAGCCAAGGCTTTGATGGTTGCCGCACGATCATGAGCACTCACACCTGTTGTACAGCCTTCCAGTTTATCAACAGTTACCGTAAAAGGAGTTCCCAACATTGAGGTATTCTCACTAACCTGGCGAGGCAAGTCCAATTCCTCGCTACGACTGATTGTAATTGGCGCACAAAGCACACCACGAGCCTCCTTCAACATGAAGTTCACCATTTCAGGTGTAATCTTCTCCGCAGCGCATATCAAATCGCCTTCATTCTCACGATCTTCATCATCGACTACAATCACAAACTTACCATCACGAAAATCATTGATGGCATCCTCTATACTTGACAGCTTATATTCCATAATTCTTAGTGTTAATCTGATTTATTATTTTCTCGTTGGTATGCTCTACAGCCTTCAAATCGCGATAAAGGCGCAGCCTAAAGCGCAGCATTCTCACATAAAAGAAGATTCCCAAAGGCAGGAACAGACCAGTCACCACGTTCAACCAACGACGTCTGAAAGGCCTCGTATGAGCATGTGTTGCCATAATAGGATAGTTATTCAACTGATGCAGGATAACTTTATCACGCGTATACGACAAGTCCTCAATCACAGCCTCCAAGGTTTCATTAATATGTTCGATGGCATGATCATCACCAGCACGGAAGAACACCTTAATAGGCGACGGCCATCGTAACAGCTTATGTTCATCCACATAAGCACTAATCTCCCGAGTTATACGTGCTAACGACTCTGCATCCTCACCATATTTCGGGTCTTCAATAATTACTTCTTTCTTCGAAATATTACGCTTCATACGGAGACCCAGCATACGCATGATTACCATTCTGTAAACATCCATATTAAACACGGCCGAGTCACCGTTTGCCTTATACGTAAAGAACACGGCCAAAGGTGCTAGTACGGCAGTTGATATAAGCTTTCCGAACCAGATAGTCCAGTTACCGTCACGCGCCATTCGCATGCCCGAGTTCTCAAAAATATAATAGACAATGAATACCACGACAGAGATAATGACAGGCACACCCAAACCGCCCTTTCTAATGATAGCGCCCAATGGAGCACCTATGAAGAAGAATATCACACAGGAAAGAGCCAACGTAAACTTATTGATTGCCTCAATCTGGTGACTTCTCACCTGTCGGTTCATCCAATATGCATAATCACTCTTCATCGCCAAATCGCTCGTCACATTCTGAGCAGAACGAGCAGCATGCTTTACCACCTCGAGTTTTTTCTCATCACTCAACTTCTCATAGAGGCTATCAGGCTGCGGCATTGGCTGTGCCATTAGTTTCTTCAGACGAACAGAGTCACCGTCCACTAACCGTGGCACACAAAGGATATAATCTTTTGATTCCTCATAGAACTGTCGTCCCACGGAATCATTAAAGTTTCGAATAGAGTCAATATCATGAAGAATCTGACTCTCCGACTTCTCCACGGCTCTACCACCAATTTCCGCCGCATCGGCCAGATTAAAGCCACTATCGAAATCTAATAGAATGCGCTTATTACCAAATGTTTCGCGACGATAAGGAACCTCAGCCGAACCACCCAGCTCCTGCGAACGCATATTCTCAAACCACTCGCCGCTCCACAAGGTCAACAAGAGATGTTTCTTCTCCGCTGTTGTCTGCATCATGCCAGAATCAGCCAATATAATGGCCTGGTCTTCGTAAGAGCCCGTCTGTCTGTAAATCATGATACCATAGAGCTTTCCTGTATCCAAGTCTTTCCTATGAACATAGATATTCGCATTAGGAATACCATCATAGAAAATACCCTCCGGAATCTCCAGTTCCGGGCTCTTCTGCTTCATTGAAACAAGCAGCTGGGCAAATGCCTTATTGGTTGAAGGGCCTATAACATCTTGAAAATAGAATGAGACACCTGCAATCAATAGCGTAATAACAATAAGTGAACGCATAGATTGCATCAATGAGATACCGGCAGCCTTTATAGCCGTCAACTCGCTACTCTCACCCAAGTTTCCATATGTAATCAGCGAAGACAAGAGGATTGCCAATGGCAGTGCCTGCGGAATAAGCATCAGTCCCATATACCAAAAGAACTGAGCCAGAATTTCAATAGACAAGCCCTTACCTATCAGTTCGTCAACATAGCGCCACAGGAACTGCATCATCAGCACAAAAAGGCAGATGAAAAAAGCGCCAGCGAACAGCAATCCAAACTGTTTTGCAACGAATATATCTAACTTTCTAATCCGAATCATACAAATTCGGCTGCAAAGGTAGTGATAAAAATCGATAATAAGTAATTGAGAATTAATAATTACCTGTACTTTTTACATAAATTATCAATTCCCAATTACACATTATTATAATAATAGAGGCTAAAAGCCGCTGGACTGATGCAGACGTTCCAGATTACCATCCCATAATCCCTGCAAGTCTTCTATATCGTCAGCATACGCATAATCAACAACACACAAGCAGAGTTCATTAGTCAGTTCACTGCGTACAATCCGCATTTCCCAAAAAGCATCAGGATCCTCCTCGTCAATCCACCTTAATCGTATATGGTTATTCTTACTCTTCTCTACGACGTTGGCCTGCATTGTATGATGTTCTCCCCACGGGTCACCCCAAGTCATATGCATCACGCCATCCTTCTCGTCAACTTTATCCGCCAACCAACGTTCCATTCCATGGTCAGTACTCATCAATTGCCATAGCAGTTCTGGTTTGCCGGCATGCAAAGGGTATTCCAGGGCCAGTTTCTGTTTTCGCATATCTATTTCGGTTAGTTTATGAATGCATTTAGGTCTTAATTATCGTTGGCAAAGATAATAAAAAGATTAGATTTAAGCGATGAACTCCCTCTTTTTTTTTGCTAGTTTAATAAAAAATGTTAAGCAGAAGAAAAATATCCGACTAATATTTATTAATTTCGGATAAAGTTTGTACCTTTGCACCCGCTTAACAAAAGTGATGGCGGGATAGCTCAGCTGGTTAGAGCGCATGATTCATAATCATGAGGTCGCCGGTTCAATCCCGGCTCCCGCTACAGAAGAGAACGAGAATATAGAATTTTCTATCATTCTCGTTTTTTCTTTTCACCCCTAAAAGCCATAAAAGGAAAGGCAATCCTGGAATTCAGGATTGCCTTTCCTTTTGCTTCATACACTTTATTAAATGTACTTTGAAATCGTCTCCAAGCACTTCTTGCTATTGACGGGCTTCGTCAGGAAATCGTTACACCCCGCGTCAAGCGCCATCTGTCGGTCTGTCTCAAAAGCATTTGCCGTCAACGTAATGATTGGCAAATCAGGGAACGTTTCCTTGATTTTCTTTGTAGCTTCCAGTCCGTCCATAACGGGCATCTTGACGTCCATCAACACCAAGTCAATACCTCCGGCATTAACTTTCTCCACGGCCTCTAAGCCGTTGACAGCACGTATCACCTGATAATCACGTTTCAGGATATAAGTCATCAAAAGATAATTGCTGTCGTTGTCCTCAGCTACTAATATTGTTTTCATAACATTGTTAAGTATGTTCGTTAAAGAGATACAAAAGTAGTACTTTTTCTGTAAATGATTTGCTCCTTTGTCATTTTTTAACTAATTTTGCACGTGTAATTCCACTAAAGTCAATAAAACTATACATACAACTAACTATTTTATATGAAACTAAAACTTATCTCCTGCACCATGTTGCTCGCCGCCTCACTGTCAGCTCAGGCTAGTCATGTGATGGACGTAAACACCAAGAAACTGGGCGCGCGCGTATCGCCGACCATGTACGGCATCTTCTTTGAAGACATTAACTTTGCTGCCGATGGCGGCCTGTATGGCGAACTCGTCAAAAACCGTTCGTTCGAATTTCCCCAGTCGTTTATGGGCTGGCGCGTGTTTGGCAACGTTGCTTTGAAAGACGATGGTCCTTTCGAGCGCTGCCCTCACTACGTCATCCTCTCCGACCCTGGCCATCGCGAGCGTCGCACAGGCCTTCAGAATGAAGGTTTCTTCGGCATTGGCGTCGAGAAAGACAAAGAATACCGCTTCAGCGTATGGGCCAAAGCCCCGAAGGGTGACTCTCAGATTCGCGTTCAGCTTATCGATGAGAACACGATGGAAGAACGCCAGCAGTTCGTTGAGCAGAAGCTGGACATCACTTCAACCGACTGGAAGAAGTACGAAATCAAGTTAAAGTCAACCCGCACCAATGCCAAGGCCCAGCTGCGCATTTTCCTCAGCAGCGGCACCCCCGTAGCATTGGAACACATCTCACTCTTCCCCGTCGATACCTACAAAGGACGTGCAAACGGCATGCGACGCGATCTGGCCCAAGCCCTTGAAGATATGCATCCTGGCGTATTCCGCTTCCCTGGCGGATGCATCGTTGAAGGCACCACGCTCGACAGCCGTTATCAGTGGAAGAACACCATCGGTCCTGTTGAGAACCGCCCATTGAACCGTAACCGTTGGGAAGACACCTTCGACTATCGCTATTTTGCAGACTATTATCAGAGCTACGGTCTGGGATTCTTCGAGTTCTTCCAACTTTGCGAGGATATCGGCGCCGAGCCCCTACCCGTATTAAGCGTTGGATTGGCATGTCAGTTCCAAAACAGTCTGAGCGCCCATGCACAGATGGACGAGTTGCAGCCCTTCATTGACGACTGTCTGGACCTCATCGAGTTTGCCAATGGCGACCCCGCCACCTCAAAATGGGCAAAGATCCGTGCTGAGATGGGACACCCCGAACCCTTTGACATGAAGTATATCGGTGTAGGCAACGAACAGTGGGACACTCCTTACTTCGAGCGTCTGAAACCATTCGTTGAAGCCATTCGCGCCAAATACCCCACCATTAAGATTATCGGCACCAGCGGCCCCGATTCAGAAGGCAAGATGTTTGAGAAGGGATGGGAAGCCATGAAAGCCCAGAAGGCCGACCTCGTCGACGAGCACTTCTATCGCCCTGAGGCCTGGTTCCTGGCTACCCCAGAAGCCAAAGCCAAATACGGCAACTGCGGTGCTATGCGCTATGACAGCTACGACCGTAAAGGGCCGAAAGTCTTTGCCGGCGAATACGCCTGCCACGGAAAAGGTAAGAAGTGGAACCACTATGAGACCTCACTCTACGAGGCAGCCTTCATGACGGGCATTGAGCGCAATGCCGACATCGTCGAGATGGCCACCTACGCTCCCCTCTTCGCCCATGTTGACGGCTGGCAGTGGCGTCCCGACATGATCTGGTACGACAACCTGCGTATGTTCAAGTCCGTAAGCTACTACGTACAACAGATGTATGCCATGAACAAAGGCACCAACGTCTTGAACCTGACCATGAACCAACAGGTCGTAGCAGGACAGGAAGGGCAGGACGGCCTGTTTGCCTCTTCTGTCTTCGACAAAGCCACCGACGAGGTCATCGTGAAGGTCATCAACACCTCGAAGCAGGCTCAGGACATCACGCTCAACCTGCAAGGCATGAAAGGCGAACCTGTCGCCGAGACTCTGACACTGAGCTACAATGGCTCGATGGACGACGAGAACACGCTGAGCAACCCCACAAAGATTACACCGAAAACTGGTAGCTTGAAGTGCGAGGCAGCTAAGAAGGCTGTGGTATTAAACGACCAATTGCCAGCCATGTCGTTCCGAATCTATAAAATCAAGAAATAAATCTCTTTCTTTTCCATAAACCGATGAAAAAGATTACAGGAATCATACTTGCCTGCATGATGGCCTTCCCGGCTGCCATGCAGGCAGATTCTGTTTCTACGGCACAGTCCGTAGTAACCAGCGATAGCATGATTGTGAATGTAGAGTTTCTCTCATCCGACATCGTGCACGTTACGAAATACTACACCGCCCCAGAGAAGAAGAGCTATTCCGTCATCATGAAAAAACAGAAGACAGAGCAGGCCAACCTACAGGTCGATGTAGACAAGCAAGGCATCGTCACGTTCAAGGACCTGCAAGGCAACATCCTCCTGCAAGAAATCGACAAACCTGTCATGATACCTTGCACCAACAAGGCCGATGCAGGAAAATACGAGATAGGCCAAGCTTGGAAGATGAATGCCGGCGAACAGATATTCGGTTTGGGACAACTACGCGACAAAGCCATGACATGGAACAACCGAGAGGTTGAGCTATGGAATCACAACACCTATATTGCCATCCCCTACTTCACCACCGATAAAGGCTACGGCCTCTATTGGGACAATGCCGGACGTTCCTGGTTCAAGAGTGATGAAAAGGACGACAACAAAGTCATGTTCACGTCAGAGGTAGGCACCTGCATTGACTATTACTTCATGTATAAGGACGGTACTCAGGACGGTGTCATCGCAGCCATCCGCCAACTCACCGGACAGGCCACCATGTTTCCACTCTGGACCATGGGCCACTGGCAATGCCGCGAACGCTACAAGACCAGCGACGAACTGGCGGGCGTGCTCGACAAGTACCGCGAACTGGAAATACCCCTTGACGGTATTGTGCAGGACTGGCAATACTGGGGATGCGACAGCAACTGGAACGCCATGCGTTTCATGAACCCCTATTATATTAATAAGGTAGGCGACAAAGAGTGGGCCAAGTACCTGCCCGAAGATATGCGCAAGCTCAAACCCAAAGAACCAAGACTAAAAAGTCCCGACGAGATGGTGAAATATGTTCATCAGAACAATGCCCATCTGATGATCTCCATCTGGGCCAACTTCGGCTCATGGACCGAGCCCTACAAGAAGCTCGAGGAGATTGGAGCGTTGTTGCCCTTTGACACATGGCCACGCAACAAGGGCGTATTCCCTTACGATCCCTTCAATCCTAAGGCTCGCGACATCTACTGGCAATACCTCTCACACCTCTACCAAATGGGCTTCGACGCCTGGTGGACCGACTCTTCCGAGCCCGACCATTTTGAAAAAGAGGGCGATGCATGGCAGATGACCCACGACGGCACATGGCATAGCGTGAAGAACGCTTTCCCACTGGTGCACAACAAGGGTATCTACGAGCACCAGCGTGCCATGAAAGGCAACACCAAGCGCTCGGTACAGATGACCCGCAGCGGTTCATTTGGCATTCAGCACTACGGCACCTTCTCGTGGAGCGGCGACATCAACGCATCGTGGGACGAGATGAAGAAGCAGGTGCCCTCCGGACTCAACTTCACGCTCTGTGGCATTCCATTCTGGAACACCGACCTGGGTGGCTTTTTCTACTGGGACTATAACAACGACCCAAAGAACCCCGCCCTGCAGGAGTTGCACACACGCTGGATGCAGTGGGGTACCTTCATGCCCCTGATGCGCAACCATTGCTCCAGCCCTATGGTCAGCGAACTCTATGAATTCGGTCAGAAAGGCGACTGGACCTACGATGCCATGGTTGACGCCATCCGCCTGCGCTACCGTCTGTTGCCCTACATCTACTCAACAGCAGGCGATGTAGTACAGCACAGCGGTTCCATGATGCGCCCCCTGGTTATGGACTTCCCCAAAGACCGTCAGGCCATCACACTCAACGACGAGTATCTGTTTGGTCGCAATTTCCTTGTAAAGCCCGTTACAGACCCGCTTTACACCTGGAAGGACGAGCGCAAAAACGGTCACGAGATCTATCCCGACATCCGTCAGGCCAAGGCACCCGTCAAGGTCTATCTGCCTGAAGGCGCACATTGGTACGACTTCTTCACAGGTCAGAAGTACGACGGAGGACGAACGATTCTGCGCCCCACCCCCATCAGCGACATGCCCGTCTTCGTGCGCGAAGGCAGCATCGTGCCCTTCGGTCCTGCTGTGCAGTATAGCAGCGAGAAGACCTGGGACAACCTTGAGATATGCATCTATCCTGGTGCCGACGGCCACTTTGTACTCTATGAAGACGAGGGCGACACCTACAACTACGAGCGCGGACAGTTCACCGAGATACCCTTCACATGGAACGAGAGCACACGCACCCTCACCATCGGTGCCCGCAAAGGTAAGTTCAAGGGCATGCTGAAGCAGCGCCAGTTCCGTGTACACTGCGTGGGTGGCGATATCCAAACCATCAGTTACGACGGCAAGGAGATTACCATTACCATCCAATAGTCTGCGATTGACAAGACAAGACATTCCATTCAAAAATAAATTATAGCTATAATTGCAACGATTATAGCTATTTTTTATTAAATTATAGCTATAATTCGATTTTAAATTCTGGCCATTATTTTCTAAATTTTGGCCAAAATTCAATTAATTCTGGCCAAAATTCTATTTAGCCCTTACACCTTTCCACAACACGGATACAACTTTTGCATCACAAAACAGACACAACAGCCCTCGACAATTGGTTAAAAAACGCTAAACTTTGAGTTAAAAACAAAACATAAAGTACTCACTTTCAACAAAAAGCAGTACCTTTGCACCCGCTTTCCGCGTAATCGCTGGCAGGAAGATAGGAGTGTTGCCTGTTATGTTGCGTTGGAACGATACAACAACCATTTAATTATAATAAGGTAAAATGAATTTAATTAAAGTTGCTGAAGAAGCATTTGCAACCGGCAAGCAGTTCCCTTCTTTCAAGGCTGGTGACACTGTAACTGTCGCTTACAAAATTATCGAGGGTTCTAAGGAGCGCATCCAGCTCTACCGTGGTGTAGTTATCAAGATTGCAGGTCACGGAGACAAGAAGCGTTTCACAGTACGTAAAATGTCGGGTACCATTGGTGTAGAGCGTATCTTCCCCATCGAGTCACCCAACATCGATAGCATTGAGGTAAACAAGGTTGGTAAGGTTCGCCGCGCCAAGCTGTACTACCTGCGCAAGCTCACGGGTAAGGCTGCCCGCATCAAGGAGAAGCGTTCTGCTATCAAAGTGGAAGATTAAACTTTCCCCTTCGAAAACAATAAAAGCATCGATTCCTCAAGGAGTCGATGCTTTTTTATTCACCATAGTTACTTTTTCCATCCGCCTCGCCATGAAGAGCATCGCGGAACGTGTCCCAATCCTGAAAACCAGCCAAGAGAGCCAAGCGGTCCAACGTCTTGTGATTGGGTTTCTTGAGCACCTCTTTCTCAACGGCCTCCAATAGTTTCTTCAATTCGAAATGTTTCTTTTCCATAGGGGAACTAAAATTTTCGGCAAAGATAGAAAAATATTATGAATATTTTGTAACTTTGCAGCAAAATATGTAGAAAAACTATTGATTAATAATGGCGGTCAAGGAATACGACTATCTGATTGTTGGTTCTGGTCTCTTTGGAGCAACCTTTGCTTATCAGGCGCACCAAAAAGGCAAGCGCTGTCTTGTCATCGACAAACGTCAGCATCTGGGAGGCAATATCTACTGCGAACAGACTGAGGGCATCAACGTTCACAAATACGGAGCGCACATCTTCCACACATCCAACAAGAAGGTATGGGAATTCGTGAACCATATCGTTGAGTTCAATCGCTACACGAACTCACCCGTAGCCTACTATCAGGGAAAGCTGTACAACCTTCCTTTCAACATGAACACCTTCTACCAGATGTGGGGTGTCACCACGCCCGACGAAGCCAAGCGCATCATTGATGAACAGCGCCAGGAGGCATTGGCATCTATTGTCACAACGCCTCAAAACTTGGAAGAGCAAGCGCTGACATTGGTGGGACGTGACATTTATGAAAGGCTAATCAAGGGCTACACGGAAAAACAATGGGGACGCCCTTGCACAGAGTTGCCTGCATTCATCATCAAGAGGCTGCCGGTAAGACTGGTCTTCGACAACAACTATTTCAACGATACTTATCAAGGCATCCCCATCGGTGGTTATAATAAGCTCATCGACGGGCTATTGGAAGGCATCGAGACACGTACTGGCGTGGATTTCTTCAAGGAGCGTAGCCACTGGGAAGAGATAGCCGAGAAGATTGTGTTTACCGGTCAGATTGACGAGTTCTTCGACTACCGCTATGGAAAATTGGAATATCGCACCGTGAGCTTCGAACAGGAAACACTCGACACGCCCAACTATCAGGGCAACGCCGTGGTCAACTATACAGAAGCCAGCGTACCCTACACACGTATCATCGAGCATAAGCACTTTGAAATGTTTGGTGCACAGGTCTATGACACTCCCCGAACGGTTATCTCACGTGAATACAGCACAGAATGGAAACCTGGCATGGAGCCCTACTACCCCATCAACGATGCGCGCAACAACACCATAGCCGAGCGATATTGCGAGCTGTCCAGCCAGTGCGGCAATGTCATCTTTGGCGGCCGACTGGCTGAGTACAAATACTACGACATGGCTCCCATAGTAGAAAAAGCGCTAAGCATGCCCATTTCTGAGAAAAATTGATTACCTTTGCACATTAAAAGAAATAAAAACTTAAATCATCATTATGAACAAGAAGATTTACCTTGGCATGATTGCCGATATAATGCACCCCGGACTTATCAACATCATCAACGAGGGTGCCAAATACGGTGACCTAATCATTGGTCTTTTCACTGACAAGGCCATAGCACAACATAAGCGCCTGCCTTATCTGACCTATGAGCAACGCAAGAGTGTGGTTGAGAACATCAAGGGCGTTAGTCAGGTTGTTCCACAAGACGAGTGGAGCTACGCCGAAAACCTGCGCAAGTTGAAGCCCGACTATATGATACACGGCGACGACTGGCAGCAGGGTGCTGACAAAGAACTGCGTGAAGAAGCTATCGCCGTGATGAAGGAATGGGGCGGACAGGTCATTGAGATACCCTACACCAAGGGCATTGACTCATCTTCTCTTGACAAGGAAATCAAAAAGATCGGCACTACACCCGACGTTCGACTGAAGTCGCTGCGCCGTCTGATTGACGCCAAAGACGTGGTTCGTATTCTGGAAGTACACGACGGTCTGTCAGGTCTTATCTGTGAAAACCTTGAAATCAAAAACGGTCTGAACACCGAAAGCTTCGACGGTATGTGGAGCAGTTCGCTGACCGACTCCACTTCGAAAGGCAAGCCCGACATTGAGGCTGTTGACCTGACCACCCGCATGCAGGACCTGACCAACATTCTGGAATGCACCACCAAGCCTATCATCTACGATGGCGACACAGGTGGTAAGCTGGAGCACTTCGTCTTCACCGTTCGCACCTTGGAGCGCAACGGCATCTCTGCTGTCATCATCGAAGACAAGGTAGGACTGAAGAAGAACTCGCTCTTCGGTACCGATGCCATTCAGACACAGGACACCATTGAGCATTTCTGTGAGAAGATCCGTGCAGGAAAGAATGCACAGGTAACCGAAGACTTTATGATTATTGCCCGCTGCGAGAGTCTGATTGCAGGCAAGACCGTCGACGACGCCATTGAGCGCTGCTGCGCCTATGTAGAACAGGGCGGTGCAGACGGCATCATGATTCACTCTAAAGAGAAGAGCGGCGAGGACATCCGCGAGTTCTGTCGCCGTTTCCACGAGATGCACCCCTACGTGCCCATCGTGGCTGTGCCCACCACCTACAACCACTTCCGCGAGGAGGAATTGGCAGAATGGGGCATCAAGGTAGTTATCTACGCCAACCATATGTTGCGCGCAGCCTACCCCGCCATGGTCAAGGTAGCTAGCAGCATTCTGGAGAACCACCGTTCATACGATGCCAACGACCTGTGCATGCCCATCAAACAGATACTTGAACTTATTCCCGGAACAAAATGATAGACGTAAAAGAAGCTTACGAAGCACTTATAGCAAGCGGTATCGACATGTTTACTGGCGTGCCCGACTCGCTACTGAAGAACATCTGTGCCTATATCACCGACACAGCACCACGCGAAAAGCATATCATTGCTGCCAACGAAGGCAATGCCGTAGGTATTGCCGCAGGCCACTATCTGGCCACAGGTAAACCCGCACTGGTATATATGCAGAACTCAGGTTTAGGCAACACGGTAAACCCGCTGTTGTCGCTGGCCGACGAGAAAGTTTATAGCATTCCCATGGTTCTCATGATAGGATGGCGCGGTGAACCCGGTGTTCACGACGAGCCTCAGCATGTGAAACAAGGTGAGGTAACACTGGCACTGCTCGACGCCATGCAAATCCCCTACATCATCCTTGAGGATGTAAGCCAGATTAAGAAACAAGTAGAATTGTCATTGGAGCGCAAGGCTCCCACAGCCATCGTCATTCGCAAAGGCACCTTCGGAAGCTATAAGTTGAAAAACGCACGCAGCAACGACAACCCCTTGAGCCGTGAGGACGCCATGAAGTTGGTAGTTGACCACCTAAAGTGTGATGACATCATTGTCTCAACAACAGGAAAGCTATCACGCGAGCTCTTCGAATATCGCGAAGCTAAGCAACAAGGTCACGGTCACGATTTCCTGACCGTCGGCTCCATGGGCCACAGCAGCAGCATCGCACTGGGTATCGCCTTGGAGAAGCCCCAGCGTCGCATCTTCTGCTTTGACGGCGACGGTGCTTTCATCATGCACACTGGTGCGCTGGGCATCGTGGCATCCATGAAGCCCCGCAACTTCTTCCATATCCTATTCAATAACAATGCCCATGAGAGCGTAGGTGGACAGCCTACCATCGGTTATGAGCTTGATGCCGTCGCCATGGCAAAAGCCAGTGGCTATCAGCATGCTTTCAGAGCTACCACTCAACAGGAAATGATTGATGCCCTGAAACAGTTGGAGCATCAGGAGGGACCCGTGCTCTTGGAACTTCGCGTAAAGATCGACTCACGCGATGATCTCGGACGTCCTACCACCACACCTATTGAGAACAAAGAAGCATTCATGGAGGAACTTGGCGTATGATAAAGACTGCGGTGATTATGGCTGCCGGCATGGGCACACGCTTTGGTTCAATGACCGAAGAGCGTCCCAAAGGCTTTATTGAAGCTGGAGGAAAAGCGATGGTCGTTCGTTCTATCGAAACCCTTATCAGCTGTGGAATAGAACGTATCATCATAGGAACTGGCTATCTGAGAGAAGCCTACGAAGAGTTGGCGAAGCAATACCCACAGATAGAGTGCTGCTTCAGCCCCCGCTACGCTGAGACCAACAGCATGTACACGCTCTACAACTGTCGAGAGGTGGTTGGCGATGAGGACTTCCTGCTCTTGGAGAGCGACTTGGTTTTTGAGCGTCGCGCCATCACCTCACTGATAGACTGCCCCAAGCCCGATGTAATGCTGATTACACCTGTCACAAAATTCCAGGATCAGTACTATGTAGAAAGCAATGCTGAGGGTACGCTGACTAACTGCTCAGTCAACAAGGACGAAGTGAATGTTAAAGGAGAGTTGGTGGGTATCCACAAGCTGAGCAACACTTTCTACAAGAAGATGTGTACCGATTACGAGAAGAAAGTGGAACAATTCCCCAAGTTGGGCTATGAATATCAGTTGCTCTACATGTCACAGCATATCAGCCCTGTCTTCGTACTTTGTGAGGAAGGATTGAAATGGTATGAGATTGACGATATCGACGATTTAAAATTTGCAGAAGATAATATCATCCAATATTTATGAATATCAAAAGAAACGTCCTGCTGAACCCAGGCCCCGCCACCACTACAGATACTGTAAAGATGGCACAGGTAGTGCCCGACATTTGTCCACGCGAGAAAGAGTTCGCCGGCATGATGAAGCAGCTGCGTGCAGACCTGCTACGCATTGCCCATGCACCTGCAGACAAGTTCACCTCAGTCTTGTTCTGCGGTTCCGGCACTATCAACATAGATATCTGTCTGAACTCTTTGCTTCCTGAAGGCAAGAAGGTGCTGGTAGTCAACAATGGTGCCTACAGCTCACGCGCTGTAGAGATATGCCAATACTACGGACTACCATACATTGACTTGAAATCTTCAGTCTTTGAACAGCCCGACCTTGCTGCCGTTGAGAAAGCACTCAACGAGAACCCCGACGTTGCCGTGGTTTACACAACCCATCATGAGACAGGCACTGGCGTTCTGAACCCCATTCGTGAGATTGGCGCCATGGCTCATCAACATGGAGCCATCTTTGTCGTAGACACCACCTCTTCACTGGGTATGATTCCCTTTGACATGGTACAGGACAATGTAGACTTCTGCATGGCCTCTGCACAAAAGGGACTGATGGCAATGACAGGTCTGTCATTCATCATTGGAAACGAAGCTGAGATTCGCAAGAGCAAGGACTATCCCAAACGTTCTTACTATTGCAACCTCTATCTGCAATACGACTTCTTCGAGCGTACTGGCGAGATGCATTTCACACCTCCCGTACAGACCATCTATGCCACTATGCAGGCACTGAAGGAATACTTCGAGGTTGGCGAGAAAGAAAAGTTTGCCCGTCATCATCGTGTCATTGAAGCCATTCACAAAGGATTGGAAGAAATGGGACTGCAGGAGGTCATTCGTCGCGACATTCAATCAGGACTGGTTGCCAGCGTGCTCTACCCCAACGATCCCAACTGGGACTTTGAGCGCGTGCATGACTATTGCTATGAGCATGGCTTCACCATCTATCCAGGTAAGATTTCCACGACAAACACCTTCCGTCTTTGTGCGCTTGGAACCATTGACACGCCAGACATTGAGGCGTTCTTCAAGGTTCTAAAAGAAGCTTTTGAGAAATTAGGAATTCAGGTTCCTGCTAAATACTAAGAAAAAAGATACGGTCATCAAATAATGACCGTATCTTTTTTATGGTAGAAATCATTGATGATATCAACGATAGCGGCAGAGGTCTGTTCATCGACATAACCCACTGAGCCGCCAGTCTGAATAGCTTTCTTGAAGGATACCAGCATATAACGAATACCCTCGCCATCCAACTGATAGAAGTATCGGCGATTATTTGAAGGATTCTCATATCTCACCTCAAAATAATCGGTCTTCCACCACGGCGCAGGCACATAGGCATATCCTTTTGTACCAGATATCACAAGTTCACCCTCGGACTTCACACCCTGTCCCACTTTAAGAGAAGCGACAGCATGAGGATAGACAAAGGCTACCTTTGTGAAAGTGTCAAAGTCATCTGTACCCTCCATCAAGTGAGTAGTAATCATCTTACTGCTATAATCCGTGCCCAGCAACTGGAAGATAGGCAGTAAAGCTGTTGGTCCCCAGGCACCGATACTGTTCCACAAATGCGCCATATCACCCTTCTGACTCATTTCCAGGTTGGTCATACTCGTACAGGTAGCATCTACCGACATTACCTGTCCGATAATACCACTCTTTGCCAAGAGGATGAGACGCGCATAGGCCATCGAATAGGCTGTCTTCAAAGAGTCAATCATAAGGCACCCCTTTTCTTTGGCAAGTTGCTTCAGCTCCAGCAACTGCTTCGGATCAATCACGATGGGAGACTCACACAGCACATGGCATCCTTTTTGTAAAGCCCTGCGGATGTGATCGTAGTGATAACGGGGATTTGATATGATATAAACGGCATCGCTCTTCTCAAACAAATCATCCAACTCCGTCATGGGTCTGCATTGTGCCTTCAACGTATCTGACAGCAAATGAGCATTCTCACTGCAAACGCCACTGATGGTCATACCATTGACATACTTGCTTTCATTCTCGAACTTGTTCAAGATTGGCGACTCACCTATCAAGCCCAGTCGCAGTTGATGATCCTTGGAACGAAGGTCTGTGCTGGAGACGCCCTCAGTGCGGTCTAGATAAACCACCTTACAGAACTCATTCAGATAGTCGAACTTACCACGCCAGTCACTGCCAATAGCGAAGATATCCACGCCATAACGGCGAATATCATCAATCTTCTGTCCTTCGTATTCCTCTACGATAATCTCATCGGCAAGACCTGTTGAACGCACAGCTTCGATACGCTCCATCAAAGACTGTTCTACATTCAATTTTCCGCGAGCCATATCAAAACTGTCGGCAGTAACGCCTACAATCAGATAGTCGCCAAGCGCCTTAGCACGTTCAAGCAGCCTGACATGGCCATAGTGCAACAGGTCATAGGTTCCGTATGTTATGACTTTCTTCATTTGATAAGTCCACGTTTTTGCATGTCTAACATCGCATTTATCAGCGTCGTATTATCCTCTGTAGTCAATGCGCCTAAGTGTCCTACACGGAACACACGGTCGCGCAAGTCACCTCCATTCGGGCAAATCCAAATCTGATATTCATCCTTCAGCGTGGTGAAGATATCATAAGCAGACACGCCATGAGGTTGCAGAGCTGTTACGCCATTCTGGGGAGAGGTGGTAAACATATCGAAAGGTAACACAGAAACTTTCTTCCTAAAATCTTGAGAGAGTATCCTCATTCTTTTCAGTTCGCTCTCTACGCCTCCTGCAGCCTTAATATCACGCAAGCGCTGGTTTATCTGCAGAAGCGTTCCTACGGCAGGTGTAAAAGGAGTCTGCCCACGCTCACCATTCTTCAGAGCAAGTTTCAGATCCAAATACATAGACACTGACTGATGGTGTTCCACGCGATCCAAGGCACGTGGTGAAAGCACAATCAAGGAAATACCTGGAGGGCAAGCCAACGCTTTTTGCGACCCTGTAATCATCACATCGGCTTCCAAGGCTTCCATATCAAACGGGTCTGCCAAAAAGGTACTAATAGCATCAACAATAAGTACCAAGCCATTCTCCTTACAAAAACGACTAATCATCGGCATATCATAAAGCACACCTGTAGACGTCTCACCCATATTGACCAAAAAGGCTGTGTAACCCTGATTGGCAAGGGGAGCCAAATGAGCTTCCGTCAACGGCTGACCATAGTCAAGGCTTACTTCATGATGAGGTATCTGGTGAAGTTGTAATAACTCTACAAAGCGGTGACCAAACGAACCGCCATTCACAACGATAGCTTTATCTTTCGGTGACAACACATTCATCACCGTAGCTTCCATTGATGCCGTTCCAGAACCAGTCATAAAGCATACGCGGCTATCCTTTGGTGCATGAGCAAACTCGCTAACCAGACGTTCGTTCTCCAACATTACCTCAGAGAACTCTGGTGTACGAAAATATGGCACATGCTCACTACCTATAGCGCGAACTGCTTCGCTCGACATAACTGGTCCAACAGTAAAATTCAGCATTTTTCTTTCTTCTATTTTTTATTTCACTGCAAAAATACAAAACTTTTCCGAACACTGAATCATATCTATGAAAAAATGATTAACTTTGCAGAAAAATTTAGGTTAGCCATGCACGAAATAAAAGAAAAACCCGGTTATGAACTTAACGAAGAGTTGAAAGAGCTGTGGCAGGTTCAACTTGACCTGCTCGAGAAGTTCATTGATGTATGCCAACGCCACAACCTGCGTTGCTGGGTTGACGGAGGTACATTACTCGGAGCTGTTCGTCACAAAGGGTTCATTCCCTGGGATGATGATGTCGACGTGGCTATGATGCGCGAGGACTATGACCGTCTCAACGAGATTGCGGCTCAAGAGTTTCAGCATCCCTTTTTCTACCAAACCGCCTATAGCGACACCGACTATTACCGCAGTCACGCTCAATTGCGAATGGATGGCACCACAGCCATCCGTCCCAGTGACTGTTTCCAACCCTTCCACCAAGGCATCTTTATTGATGTCTTCCCAATGGACGGCATCCCCACCGACGATGTACGCGTAGATGAAGTACTCAGCCAAACGCGTCGCATCTTGCGCTTCCTAAAAGCGAAGAACACTCGCATCCTAGCATCGGGCCGTATAGGTCTGATTGGTCGCAAGTGGCGAGCACGTCGCGAAATCAAGAAACGCGGATGGAGCACCATTTTCCGTGAAGCCGAGGATCTTTTCCGTCAATTCCCCGTAGAAACGAGCAAGGGAATAGGAGAATTATCGTTTAGCGGAAAAGAGTTGATTTACCCAAAGGAGATCTATAACGAAACTGTTTGGCTGGACTTCGAGGACATCAAAGTACCAGCGCCAGCAGGATGGGACACCTATCTCACCACACAATATGGCAGCAACTATATGACGCCACTCAAAGACCCTACCCTGCATGGCCATTTGGTCATTGACGCCCATCGCGACTATCGCGACGTCCTGCCCGAAATTCAGAAAGAATATCGCAAGTCAGCCATCAAGCGTTTTTGGAAGAAAATCATCAAATAGCTATTCGAATATGAAGATACTGCTGTTCTGTGAGAACAAATATGCTGTTGACATTGTCAAGCCACTACAAATAGAAGCCGACTGCCAAGGGGGGCATGAGGTGCTATGGTACGTTCACGAGAAGAAAATACCCGTCTTTCCATTAAAGGACGAGGTTCGTTGGACCCATTCTATCCAAGAAGCCTACGATTTCCATCCTGATGCGGTGTTTGCACCCGGCAACATCGTTCCTTACTACCTAAGCGGTGTAAAATGCAGCATCTTCCATGGCTATGCAGCTGAGAAACGTGACCAATTTCATATCCGCAATTACTACGACATCTACATGACTCAAGGTCCATACTTCACAGAAGAGTTCCTGAAACTCAAGAAACAGTATAAAGACTTCGAAGTACTTGAGACGGGATGGACACGACAAGACTGGATTTTCCAACATCGTCAGGATTTTGAGGAAGAACGTCAGCAATTGCTGAAGGGCCATAAGTGCCAACGCATTGTTCTCTATGCCCCCACCTTCTCGCCCCGTTTAACGTCTCTTCCCAAAATAAAGGAAGACTTGGTTCGTCTTGTAGACGAGAAAAACGTACTATTACTCATCAAACTTCACCCCCTGACCCGTCAGGAATGGGTTGAAGAATACCGACAGTTGGCAGCTTGCCACGCAAATATCATCTTTGAGGACGACTTTGCTGTTACCAAATATATGCTCATGGCAGATGCGATGGTGAGCGACACCTCCTCAACCATTTATGAAATGCTCCTTCTTGACAAGCCTGTCATCACACTTGGCACCGTCAGCCAGACGCCCTATTGGAAGGATATCCACGAAGCAAGTCAACTGCCTGAAGCCTATGACGAGGTGTTCAATAACCAAGAGCTCATAGAGAAGCGCCAATGGATTATAGACAACTACGACCCATATACAGACGGACACTGTGCAGAGCGCATGCTGCAAGGCGTGACAGAATACATAAAGCGCCACGGCGTGCCTGCAAAACGCAAACTCAACCTGTGGCGCAAATATGTAAGTATTAAAACGTTTGGGCGCGTGAAATAGCCATTTATTTCACCTCTTTATTACCTTTCTGTTCTGCGACATACTCTCTCCATGGCTTATTCAAGTCAAGGAAACGATAGTTTCTGGGAGGAATCTCAGAAGGAATCTCCATATAATTGCCATAGAGATGAGTTAAATATTCATGAGGCTTCGCCACACCCATCAGCTGACAATCCTCGAACTTGACAGGAACCGGTTCGCCATACCATTCTTTAGGCATAGCTCCTTTCTCAGGACGATAGTCATGATCAGCAAGAAGTGGGCTATCCGCTATACGCCACTGACGACGCACATTATCAAGTTTGCGATGCACAAGCTCAGGTTTAAACAAACGACGTAGCAATAGCGTGATACAACTTCGGAATCCACGACCATGCTTATACGGATCCGTATGGGTAAAGTACAACATCTTCCACCACATCTTATAACGCGCATAATGACGTCGACGAGCTCCACAATCCCCTATCATACCATCTAGAGGAAACAAATCTATAGGAAGACCTCCCACAAAGTCGTAACTGCGATGCATGCGATAGGTGGAGCCAGCCTCTTGAACACGTGCAAAAGGATAAGGATATCCCGGTGTCCGTCCGCCACTAACAACCTCATAACCTTTCGGCATCCACTCGTCGGCATGAGCCAACAGTGTTTCATAATCATCGCGAGGCATACCTACATCAGCATCATCATCCCAAGGAATAAATCCCCCATGACGTACTGCACCCAACATAGTTCCGCATAGCAGATAATAAGTCAGATGATGTTCACGACACACCTGATCAATCGCCTTTAAAATACCAAGAAGTCGAGTCTGCACCTGTCGGGTCTCCGCATCCACACGATCACCATGCAAAGCCAACGCCTGTTCATTTGGATTGTAACTGGTTTCCATATCTCAAGAAGTGTAATTTCGTTTGTAGTTTATAATAGTTTTGACTAAAAGTGTAATGCATCAAGTTGTGCCAATCCATTCCTGATCGACATGGTTGGATGGTGACCTGCTGTTTAGGAGCATCAGGATTCATCTGGTCACACAAACGAGCCACATATTCAAACATATTGTATTCCCCCAAGACACGCTGTTTCATGTCATCCAGCACTTGGACAGAAGCCTCGTAACGCTGCTGTTCGATAGTACGACGAATAACATCAATAGCATGCTCAGGCCTACGGATATCGATAGGTTCGAATGCCGAAGGGAGGAAATAATCGCTCAGATTGGTACATCCATGATAAATGGGGAACGTACCAGCCAAGTAGCAATCACTAATCTTCTCCGTCCAATAATAAGGCTCCGAAGAGTTCTCAATAGCAATATGGTACTTATAAGGACGTAACACATCCCACTTATCGCCAAAGGAGCGAAAGCCGCGTCCGAAGATGTCTATCTGGTCGCCAAACTGTTCTTTCAACTTCTCAACGAACTTGATGCGGTCTAGATGTCCACGAGTAAAAGCCTTATTGCTGGTAATAACAGAGATGAGCTTCGTCTTCTCCTGCGGTTCAACTGGACGTTGAAGAGAATCATAGTCCTCGGTGAATACATATCCCCCCTTTCCATCAGGCTTGTAGCCCACGAACCAAGGAAGAATAGCCGGACCATATTTCACATTCCGATGATGCATCTGCTGCTGACAGCTCACCACCAGTCCAAACTGATCAATGTAACGTTGTGGATATACCAACACAGAACGAGGCTCCGTGGTCAATAGAATCGTATTCTCTGGCGCCACACGACACGTCTGAAGGTCACGCACACCTTTACCCTGTACCACCCAGAAGTCAGCTTCCTCCATTGAATCATCCAAACAGAACTCATAGCGTCCATCCTGTGAACGCAGGTTATGTCCAGGTGTCTGGCGATGCATGATGGTTGCGAGCCCTTCGCGGTAGGGCATGAATCTTACTTTATACATGTTGATTAAGATAATCGTTGGCTGCTGCTATTCCTTGTTTAATATAATAACCCTCATTCAGGCGTTTGCTCATGTCAAGCGCATTCTGTCTCATTTGAATATAGTCATCGGACGACAGTTGTGCCACACGCTCCGATATCTGCGAAAGGGAATCAACACTAATACCCACCTTCTCGCTTACGATAAAGGGAGCCATTGCAGCTTGACTCCATACGATAACGGGAATGCCGGCACGCAGATAGAACGATGTTTTGTGCGGATCGTTGATACGCAGGTATTCTCCCCAATCGCCCGTACATTCATCCAGAGAATCACCATCCCATACAAGACCGAAGTCTGCCTGAACCCTTGCTATGAAATCATCACTAGCCATAAAGCCATGATAGTGCAAAGATGGATTACCATTGGACTGATCATCGAACCCCTTTCCATAAAGATCCATCTGCCAACCTTTCATGACGGGCTCCAGCTTATAAAGGAAATCATTACGCCAGCGTCCCAAATTACCGGCATATACGATAGTAGGGGTCTTCTGCGAAGCCTGTTCAGCCTGAGTATTATGACTTTGCGACAAGTAATCAAATATCTGTAAGCAATGAATACCCCCACGGAACCCATGCTTTATGACGTAATCACGCATGGTAGGATTATGAACAATCAGGAAATCAGTCTTTGAAAGGCGATTATTCTCTTTTTCTGCCGTGAGCTTATGGCGGCGGAAAGCGCCTAAGTCATGGATAACCGTTACGACCTTAGCACCTTTCCATTGCGCCAAGGTACATGCCATATAGTAGAACTTCTTCATGGGATACTGCAAGAAGAGCATGTCGTTCTTCTTGAGATTCCAAAGAATACTGGTTACACTAACTAGCTTCGTAAGGAATCGTCCAACCCCACCTTCGCCAAAGTTATGGCGAGTAAGATTGCGAAAGCCCTCACGTCGGCATATCTCATCAATATCTTGCTTAGCCTTATTATTTGTACCTACTTCAATGTAATACTTCATATTTTCCAAGATGAGTTATTTTCTTTCTACGTATCCATCGCTTATCATGGCGTTCCTTCACTCGGATTGCCTCTGCGATATCGGCTTCTGTCCATCCTCGCTGACGAGCATACTCTTTGAGAATGAAGCGATAAGCAGGTGTCAGCCAATAGAAAAGAGTCAGATTCTCCATACAATCATTTTTAGGAACCGGTCCGTCAAAGAACCTCATACGATTGATGTCTATCAGTTCAAAATGATTTTCTGAATCGACCAGGACGTTTGTTGGATTAAGATCGCGATGCAATACACCTGCATCATGAAGAGAAGCCACATACTGCGCATAGACCACCGCCAACTGTTCATCGAAGGGAGTCTGTTCAATCAGTCGCGGACGAATAGGCTGACTATCTGTGTACTCACAGACATAATAGACCTGCGAAATAAGACCAAGGCTGGTTTCCTCGATGTATGCAACCTCATGTGGGGTATAAAAACCTCGTTTACGCAACAGTACCGCATTCTCATACGAGCGACGTGCCTTACTTTCGCGAAAAAATGAATATACTATCCTTTTAATGATATCATTGCGCTTGAAACGCTTCACAACCAACTTTTTCCCTTCTACCTCGAATAGCCGCACTTGATTTCGTCCTTTAAACAACAAATCGCCATCGCCTGTAGCAAACAGACGGGGAATCTGATGAATCCAATTGCTCAGATACTGATATTCAGGACAAATAACAATTCTCATAGACTATATATTTTTTGCACGGCGTCCCAAAACGACGGGTAAGACACGCTTTACAATCATAATAATTGGAACAAAGGCTATCAGGACTAATACTGACGAGAAGAACAAAGCTAAATTAGCTGAGACAATGTCCATATCTGAATTCTTCACCAGCTTAATAGGCGTATGAAGCAATTCACGATGGAACACAAGCGTTACGATAGAGCCCAAGGATGATATTCGTACCCATTTCCAGTCTATACCATTGAGACGCACGGACAAAAGGTAAATGATAGCACTACCTGTTAAGGATGCAAGAGAGAACAGCCAAAAGCTCTCACCATAGTGTCCTTCATACATCTTGGCTGTATCATTCCAAGAACTAATCATATAAGTGAGGGCTATACAGCCTGTTAACATAAGCGTCCACAAGCCCCAGTTTATAGACATCAACCTACCATTTATCTCTTCAAAGCGCTTTTGTGAAGCAAAATAGTTACCCAACATAAAGAACGGTAATGCCAGTAGCATATTAACGGCCGACCATGCCAAATCACTCTCGTACTGATTATAAATCACGGCCCCACCAATACAAAGGCAAGACAAAAGCAATCGGTAATTGGGCAATAACTGATAGATAAACTTTATGAGAATCAAAGTATAGACAAACCACAGATTACTGCATCCATAGGCATCGTGCAGTTCATGGAATCCTCCTAAGATAGCTAAGACGGACCATAGCCACTGACCATCAGAAAGATGAGCGAACATATAGCCAGCAGCCTTGATGAAGGCAAGAATAAAATATGGGATAATCAGGTTGTGAAGGGTTTTCTCGAAACATACCTTCATGGATGTTTCCTGATGAGTGAGATAACCAGAAATCAGGAAAAACACAGGTACATTAAAAGCATAAACGAATGCCGACATCCCATCAGGAAAACAGTGTCCCCATATAATGGTTAGCATGCCAAGGGTCTTCATCCAGTCAACCCATACTTTCCGATATTTTGTTTGAGTCATATATACTATTCCGCGTTTAAACTAAAACTATTCAAGACAGACACCACCTGGCGTGCCTCATCCTCCGTCATCACCTGACTGATCGGCAGACTCAGTTCCTGACAATGGATTTGCTCTGTAACAGGCAACGACAACTGAGGCCAATGGCTATAGCATTCCTGTTGATGAGGTGGTATTGGATAATGAATAAGTGTTTGCACACCATGTTGAGTCATATAATCCTGTAGTAAATCACGTTTCTGACACAATACAGGAAAGATGTGATACACATTCTGCTGACTTGGCAGGCGCTTAGGTAAAGTAATTAATGGATTACGGAGCTCTGCATAGTATATGTCTGCTATCATCCTGCGTTGCTCATTGTCTTCATCAAGATACTTCAACTTCACATCCAAGACAGCAGCCTGCAACTCGTCCAAACGACTGTTGCGACCTGTATATTTAAAGACATACTTACGCTGCGACCCATAGTTTGCAAGCGCACGCACAGTATCTATGAGCTCTTTATCATTACTTGTCACAGCGCCTCCATCACCCAGCGCACCAAGATTCTTTCCTGGATAGAAGCTATGGCCAGCAGCATCGCCAAGAGAACCCGTTCTTCTTCCGTCTGAACAACGACAGCCGTGTGCCTGGGCATTATCTTCCACAAGTTTCAAACCATGCTTCCGGCATATCTGAGAGATCTTCTCGGTATATGCACATCGACCGTAAAGGTGAACGAGTAAAATAGAACGAGTACGTGAAGAGATGTGCTTCTCTATGGCGTCTTCATCAAGTTCGAGCGTGTCTAAACGCGGTTCTACAAGTACAGGTACCAGGTTATTCTCCGTAAGTGCAAGAATAGAGGCGATATAGGTATTTGCCGGTACTATAACCTCATCGCCAGGATGCATAACACCCAATTCGATATAAGCGCGATAAATCCATATGAGTGCATCGAGCCCATTGGCACAGCCCACACAATAACGGCAACCAATATACTCTGCATAGTTTTTCTCGAAGCGTTTGTTCTCAGAGCCCTGCAGATACCATCCAGACTCAACGACCCGTTGTATGGCCTTACTGATCTCTGCACCATGTTTCTGCGTTACCTTCTGTAAGTCTAAGAATTTTATCATGGCTTTATCTCCTTGACTTATTTATATTCCTCCTTACGTATGATTTTACCATCAATCACGTCATACTTCCTGTTGAATTCCTCGCGCCCTCGCTTCCATCGGTTATGTGTCCACAGATAGAAAGCTGGTTGACGGCGGATGCTCTCTTCGAGCATCTCGAAAAAGCGACGAGTGATAGCGAACTCCTCTTCTTTGGCAGCCTCGTTAGTTACGAGTCGGAAAGTGCAGATATACTTTCCTCGACGAGGGCGCTCCATGTCAACATAGAACACGGCATCGTTCATCTTTTGCATGATGCGCTCTGCACCTGTAAAAACAGGGGTGTCATGATTCAAGAAATCAACCCATAGATGCATATTCTCCCACTTCGGACTTTGGTCACTAATATAGCCAAAGAGCGAACGACGATTCTCACGTTTCAGGGAGATAAGGCTACGCAAGATGTCTTGCTTTGGCACGCATTGTCCGCCATGCGAAGAACGAATATCAATGAACAACTGATTGAATGCTTCGTTATAGAGCGGGTGGTAAATAAGTCCCATAACAGCACTCGGGTGACGTTGGAAAGCCAGCCCTGTTGCCGAGAGCCACTCCCAGTTACAGTAATGTCCTAATATGGCAGCGCAATTGCGTCCTTCATCAAAAACCTTCTCCAACTCCTCAACACCTCTGAACTCAATATGCTTCAGCAGGGTTTCATTACTTATACTCAGCAATTTCACAGTCTCTGCCACATAGTCGCAAAGCCAATGATAGAACTGTCGTTCAAGTTGGCTACGCTCAAGCTGACTCTTCTCCGGAAAAGAGTCTGAAAGATTTTTCTGCACCAATTTTCGTCTGTACCTTACTATATAGAAAACGATGAGGAAGATACAGTCGGAAAGAACGTAATGCACGCACAAAGGCAGTAGCGATAAACTATAAGCTATGCCATAAAGCAAGTGGTATGACAGTCTCTTCATTACTGTTTTAGCTTTCAACGTTGCAAAGGTACAAAATAATTAGCAAATCATCAAATAAATTTGGCATTTCTCATGATTATTCGTAACTTTGCACTCATGAAAGAATCGCTTACCAAAGGTTTTATATACTATATTATAACGTCGTTGTTCCTTGGCTGCTTGTTCATGTGCTACATCCAAGGTGACTCGGTGGTAGGAAAAATTGATCTCGTGGGATGGATCTTCTTTATTTTCTCTTGCATCTCACATGCAGCATTGTTAGAACTGGCATTATTTCTTGTTCTATTTCTCCCATTAACACTATTGCGTTGCCGACGTGTAGCTACGACAATGTTTGTGAGTAGCGTGGCGCTGTTATATGCCATTGTTTTCTTAAACATGCAGGTGTATAAGATATATCGTTTCCATATCAACGGTTTTGTACTGAACATGTTAACGGGGCCTAATCCTGGCGACATCTTTCAGTTTGACGAATCGCTCGTTCTACGCGAAGGAATAACGCTCCTCATTATAGCACTTGTCGCCGTGGGCGCATGGTGGGCAGCTCGCTGGCTATCACAGCGATGGAGACGCAACTATAATCATTGGGCTGCCGGGCTACTGGTGTTTTCATTATTGGTGGCCAACGGATTGCATATCTATGGAGCCTTTGTCGTTAAGCCTTCAATCCTACTAACAGCCCGTTTGGTACCTTATTACTTCCCTATATCCATGAGTTCTGACCTCGAGGCAATGGGATTTGAACGTAACATTCTTGATATCGACGAGAATGATGGTGGTAATGGAGAACTGCAATATCCACTACACCCCATCGAAGCCCAGCCAGACTCGGCAAAAACGAATATCGTCATGATTCTGATAGACTCATGGACCCGTAGGGCGCTTACCGAGGAATGCATGCCCAATCTATGGAAAATGGCGCAAGAAGAACAGTTCTTTGCCAATCACATGAGTTGCAGCAATGGCACGCGCTATTCCGTTTTTGGACTTTTCACAGGATTGCAGCCTTACTATTGGCCTGCATTCCAAGGTAGCCATCAAAGTCCTTTGCTCATCGACCAGTTACTTTCTGAAGGGTATGATTTCCGTGCCTATCCAAGTGCTACGCTGCAGTCTCCCCCATTTGCACGCGTTCTCTTTCACCACGTTCCTAATCTAAGAACAGAAACATCTGGAAAGACGCCCTACGATCGCGACCATCGCATCGCTGCTGACCTGATAGGCGATATGCCGAATATGGCAAAAAGCAAAAAGCCTTTCTTCGCATTTGCTTTCTTTGACATGCCTCATTCGCTAGCTTGGCCTGAGGACAAACCGCAACATTTCAAGCCCGCATGGCCGTATGCAAACTATGCCACATTGGATAACGACACCCCTGTAGAACCATTCTGGAACTTGTATCGCAATCTCTGTCATGCCACCGATTCGCTCATTGGCAATATCATCAACGGGCTCAAGCAGAATGGTATCTATGACAACACGCTCATCATTATCACAGGCGACCATGGACAAGAATTCAACGAGAATCATAATAACTACTGGGGGCACAGCAGCAACTTCTGCGTTTATCAGGTAGGTGTACCATTCATTGCGCATATACCAGGCAAGGAGGCGAAGACCTATTCCCATCGCACTACGCACTACGATGTTGTCCCAACACTCATGCATAACTACCTAGGGGTTCAGAACCCGATAGAGGATTATTCTGCAGGACGGTTATTGACGGACACAACACCACGTTTATGGCACTTCGTAGGTAATGAACTACGCTATGCTTTCCTTCTGGAAAAGGATACTATCCTAACCAAAGAAGGAGCGGGATGGATAGAAGTGACCGATGCCAATATGAAACCTGTGGACAACTATCAGATAAAACCCAAGGAATTCGACAAGGTGATAAAGAACCTAAACAGGTTCTTCAGATAAGAGTTACTTTAATATATGAAAAGTGGCACTTTACTCAGTGAAAAGTGCCACTTTTCCATGCCCAAAGCATAGCTTTTCAATACCCAAAGCATAGCTTTTCTGCCCCCTATCAATATAGATACTGAACACACTATTTGGTGATGAGGTCGTGAGAGATAAGCTGTAGCAAGGCCTTTCCTTGCTGCATGAGTCGCTCTGTGTCTTTTCCCTCCTTAGCAACAAAGTTCTCCACATCAATATTGTAGGCCATAAAGCCCGTTGAGTCATACATACTCATGCCTTCTGTATAAGTATGGAATGCCATACTGCGAGTATAGCTCTTGCTGAGTACATCACGACTGAACGTAAAGTCGTCATGCTGAATACCCAACTGCCCTAAAAGAGTGGCAGGAAGATCGCTCTGGTTACATATCGCAGGAATCTGCTTAGCTTCTTTTACCGCGCCACCTGTCCATATCATAGGAATATGATTGAAGAGGCGAGTACTTTCGTTGATGTTCTTATAGCGATAGCCGTGATCGGGCAATATGACAACAAGAAGATTGTCCCATGCTGGCAATTTCTTCAGTTGAGCCACAAAACGTCCGACGCACTTATCAAGATAGTTGAATGCATTATACACCTCATCATCAATATCATGGGTAGGAACATCCCAGGGTTCATGACTAGACAGGGTGAGCAAGGTCTTCATCCAAGGTCCGTCCGATGGTTCTGCCTTGATATCATTGAGCAACGACTCAAACATGATCTCGTCTCTCACTCCCCATTTTGCAGTACTCTGCTCATCACGACTATAATCAGCTTTCCATCTTAAATGCTCATAGCCTGTGCTCATCACATAGCTTCGCATGTTGGTGAAATTAATATCGCCACCATAGTAGAAACTATTCGTATAGCCTTCCTGATGCAATGCCGACGCAATGGATGGCAACTTACGACTCTTCTCTGGTATTTTCATGATAGAGGTAACGGGCAATGCAGGATATCCGCTCATGATACTGACCACGCCTTTGTCCGTACGCCATGAGTTCGCGTAACATTGAGTAAAGTAGATACCTTCATGGGCAAGACGGTTTAAGTTGGGAGTTATATCCTTGTTTCCGCCTATCTCCGTGAACTGTCCGCCACAACTCTCCATGACAACAATCAGAATATTGGGTCGGGATGTCTTGAGAAGCGTGTCAGGGTCGATACTCTTCGTATTATAGAAGCCTTCTGTCAACTGGCGACACGTATCATCGTCGTAATAGTTGTATTCAATAATATAATCACTTGACTTACCTAGAGAATACAAAAAGGAAAAGAGAGGATTGACAGCCGAGTGGTTCAGGAACTGATTTTCGCTGTAATACACCTGTCCAATGTTGGTCGTTGACTCGCTTAGTCCGCCACGAATACCAACGACTATTAGAGGAGCCAGCAGCAAATAAAGAAAGACTTCATGCCAAGTGCCACGTCTCTGCAAGGGTTTTGCAGCCTTGTCATATGAAAGAAATAACGCTATAACAAACAAAAGCCAGAAGAAGACTCTCATCACTAAATATCCCGTACTGACACTTGCAAAGGCCTCTGTAGGGGTATCCAAATATCCCAGACACAAAGCATCAAGCTTGAACTGCCAGAAAGCGTAGAGGCTCGTGTCTGCGACAAAAGCCAAAGAAAAGACAATAGCGATAATAACATAATAAGTACGATATACCCAACGCGGTATCCGTACCCATATATTAGCTATTACGAGTAAGAAGGGAACAATAAGGAAATAAAGAGCCGTTGAAAAATCAAGCGACAGCCCATGCCATATTACATCTCCCACATCTGCCAAGCCAAACGGATGATCTGCCTTATAGCAAAGCATAAACACAGGTTTGGCTACTACAAAGAAGAGTACCGTCAACAGGTAAAACTTCAACAGATATTTCACACTACTTTTCACAGCGACTGCATATCATTCAGTTTCTTGTAATAGCCATCCATATTGAGTAGCTCATCATGTGTGCCTCGTTCCACGATACGACCATCATGGAGAACACAAATCTCATCCGCGTTCTTGATGGTTGACAGGCGGTGAGCAATAGCCACTGTCGTTCGTGTTTTCATCAGACGTTCCAATGCGTCCTGCACCAAACGCTCGCTCTCTGTATCGAGAGCAGAAGTAGCCTCATCAAGAATCAGGATGGGGGGATTCTTCAATATGGCTCGGGCTATGCTGACACGCTGGCGCTGTCCGCCAGACAAGCGTCCGCCACGGTCACCGATATTCGTATCAAAGCCATTCTCACTCTGCGTGATAAACTCATAGGCATTGGCAATCTTAGCAGCCTCGATGATTTGTTCATCGGTTGCATTATCCACGCCGAAGGAAATGTTATTGCGGAAAGAATCATTGAAAAGAATGGCTTCCTGATTGACATTTCCAATCAACTGTCGTAGGTCATGAATACCTAAATCCTTCACGTTGATACCATCAATGAGCACCTCACCTTCCTGTACATCGTAATAGCGAGGTATCAAGTCTACGAGTGTGGACTTTCCGCCTCCGCTTTGTCCCACCAAGGCTATTGTCTTTCCTTTAGGGATAACAAGATTAATATTTCTCAGCACCCACTGGTCGGCATACTTAAACGACACATTGCGGAACTCTATCTCGTGTTCAAATGAAGCAATATGTTTTGGATTCTCCTGTTCTACGATAGTATTCTCAGCCATCAGTATCTTATCAATACGCTCCATAGAAGCCAATCCCTTCGGAATATTATAACCTGCCTTTGAGAACTCCTTCAATGGATTGATAATTGAATAAAGAATGACCATGTAGTAAATAAACGTAGGACCAGTGATTGTCTGGTTGTTGAGCACCAGAATACCACCAAACCACAACACGATAACAATCATGACCGTTCCCAGGAATTCACTCATAGGATGGGCAGACGACTGACGTATGTTCACACGCATCAAATTATCACGATACTGGGAGTTGATACGGTCAAAACGCTGGTTCATTTTATCTTCTGCACAGAAGGCCTTGATGATACGAAGACCGCCTAAGGTCTCTTCCACCTGACTCATGGTATCACTCCACAAAGCCTGTGCCTCAATACTCTTACGCTTCAACTTTCGGCCGACAACACCCATAACCCATCCCATCACAGGGACAATAACGAGGGTAAAGAGGGTCAATTGCCATGAGATGAAGAGCATCGTACAGAAATAGGCAATAATCAGCACAGGATTCTTGAACAGCATATCGAGCGACGACATAATAGAACTTTCCACCTCCTGCACATCACCACTCATACGGGCAATGATATCACCCTTACGTTCTTCAGAGAAAAAGCCTAAGGGCAAAGACGTAATCTTTTGATAAAGCTGATTACGAATATCACGAACCACACCTGTACGAATAGGAACGATGCATGCCGACGTCAGGAAATAGGCGCCTGTCTTCAGCAGGGTGGTAACAGCCAGGAACAAGCCGATAAACAGCAACGTCGTTGTTTGACCATAATCGCGAATCAGACAATTAACAAAATAATTCAAGTTGTTCATCAACACTGCCTGAACATCACTCCAATCCCATGCCATATAGCCACTCGCGGCATCAGTCTCACCCGTCTGGAACAGTATCTGTAAGATTGGAATCAACGCTGCAAACGAGAAGATATTGAGTACGGCTGACATGATATTGAAAAAAACAGAGGCAGCCAAATGGCGCTTATAAGGTGGTACGAACCTCCGTAGCACTTGCAGAAATTCTCTCATGTTCTGTATTTCTTATTTTATTAATACGTGGTGCAAAGTTACGAATATTAATTCGGAAAACTATTATAGACCAATGTAAAAAAACAAAAAAGGTCCTTCTTATTGATTTTTCTTGTGCTTACCGACAACCAATTGATCGTTGTTCATGCGATACATATATTGTTGAATAATAGATTTCATTTGCTTAGTCATATTCAACAACGTATCTGTAGGAATCTCATGTTTTATATTGTGCTTAAAGACTGAATCCGTACGATATCGGTAGGCTGCTGTCACCTCCTTGCCATCGAACTCCAAGGCATAGTTCCCTTTCACGAACTCATAGCCATTGCTCTCAGGAACCCAATGCAGCGCATGAGTCTTTTCAGCAGGTGTGTGCAACATATCCTTACCGAAGGCAAGATAAGGATAGTCGTAATGCAGATACGACAATACCGTAGGCATAATATCCACCTGCTCCACCACATGTTGTGTATCATAGCCATGCAATGTATCGTCACCGGGCACATAGATAATGATAGGCACATTGAACAGCCCTAATGTGGTTTTGTAGAATGGGTCAATTGGCGAACTGCTATGATCAGCAGTAATCACGAATACGGTATTCTTAAACCACGGTTGCCGACTAGCCGTTTGAAAGAAATGGCGCAAAGCATGATCTGTATATGCAACGCATTCCTGCAAAGGAAGTTCCCCTTTAGGAAAGACTCCTTTATAGCGTTCTGGAAGAGAAAAAGGAGTATGAGAAGTTGCCGAAAAGAGTGCAGTCATGAATGGTTCCTGCATCTGATTCATTTGCTTTGCAAAGAACTGCATGAACTCTTCATCCCAAATGGCCCATGTACCATCAAAGTCATCGTCTCCATGGAAGTCGGCATCCTCATTATATTCCGTCCTACCATAATACTTTTTGAAACCGGTAGCCCTTGCAAAAGCCTGGAATCCCATAGAGTTATTCTGTGCTCCATGGAAGAAAGCCGTCGTATAGCCTTTCCGTTCTCCTAATTCACGAGCAAGTCCCGACATATGGTTTAGTGAAGCCGGCGTTAAGAAAAGTGGTTCTACATAATTTGGAAGTGAAGACAATGTTGAAGGCATTCCTTCTATACTTTTTCGTCCATTGGCATAGGAATATTGCCACGTCATAGCAGAATTGGCTATCAACGAATCAATAAAGGGAGTAAATCCCTTATACTGACCATTACGCAACGTCTGATTATAGAAGCCCATATGCTGTTTTCCGTAGCTTTCCAAAATAAACACCACTACATTCTTCGGAGTAAAGGATGCTGTGTCTGATGGTTCGTGGATAGGCGTAAAATATTGCAGGGCCTCTTGTTCTGTCATGTAATCAGGAACCACAAGTGGCTTTTTACTTAATGTGCGATAAATGCTGAAAGGGGTATTCAACACTATTCCCGTTTCTGCTGGCTGGTTCACAAACTGATTGGCATTACTGATAGTGATGGGACGTACCGCATGAGAGAAGCCACCACGCATACCAGCAATAACCAACGGAATGGCCACCAACAGCGTCAAACTCTGAACGGCATAATAATGCCAAGTGGCTCTCACGGTTGTTATCGTCTTACCTTGTGGACGGAAACATTTCCACAACAGCCACGAAAGTACAAATGCAAGCAATACAAGATACCAGTTTGCCAGAAACTGTTCACCCATAATCTTAGCCATCCCCCCTACTCCTTCGTGACTAAACTCATAGAACACGGATGTTGTTGTACGCTTTCCTGTATATGGGAAATAGACACAGTCACACAGGTTTGACCATACTGCCACAGAGTTGAATACCACATAAATCCATTGAACCACCCGATAGTACCCTTTACGTTCTTTCAAGTGCAATGGAAAAAGCATCATCAGTATGACCAGTGCATTCGTATAAAGAATGGCCGTAGTATCAAAGATGAGTCCCGCAGCAAAGAGGCTGACAGCATGGCCCCACGTCATGGTGTCTGCATAGAGAGACCAGTTTACGAAAAGGAAAACCAATCTACAAAATGTGAACAACAGGTAAACGACAAGTAGATTACAAGCCAAGCCCACAACGGGGTATCTCATGAATGATTTTATCATATTATTCATCTATAAAGCGGGTGCAAAGTTACAAAAAAGTGTATAGATAGTTGCACTTTTCGAAGAAAAAGTAGTAATTTTGCGACCTATGAAACGGAAAAGAATAAAGAAAAATGTAACTTGGGCCATAGTCATCATCTTAGTTGTGGGACTTGGTTCATGGATTTATAGTCGTTGGAACGTATGGTTTCACAATCCGGAAGAAGAGGCATATATTGCCGCAGACACTCCCCACAGGGTACTTCTCACTTTTGGCGACTCTACAGAATGGTCACGCAATGTGAGCTGGCAGTGCGACAGCGTGGTTCTTCCTTCTCACCTCGAGCTGGCACTCATACCCGATGGTGACACCTTACAGGTAGAAGCGCAAGGCGAAGTGTTTCAGTCACGTGCAGGCAAAGCGGCCTACTACGTTGCCCGCCTGCGCCATTTACAGCCTGGTGCGAATTACGCTTATCGCGTTATAACAAATGGGAACGCCTCCCAATGGTATCATTTCTCGACAAGCAAAGCCACACACAACGACCTGTCATTTCTCTATGTAGGCGATGTACAAGACACGCTTTGTGGTGAGGCCAATCGTTTCCTACGTGAAGCCCTTGAACGTCATCCTCAAAGTGAGTTCCTTGTATGTGGCGGCGACTTAACAGAACGTCCGACAAATCAACATTGGGAAGAGACCTTTCGCGACGTTGACAGCGTTGCGCAACACATGCCTTTGGTCTGCGTCACAGGCAATCACGATTATCTGAAGGGAGTCATTGTATCACTTGAACGCCGATTCTCACTCATCCACTCCTACTTTCTGGACTCTAAGGTTGGCGACAACCAAGTCTATACCTTCCATTACGGTCCTGCACAATTCTTTCTTTTAGACAGCAATCGCGAGTTCCCCTACCTCATCACACAGCGTCACTGGCTGGAAGAACAACTCAGAAAAAGCACAGCACGTTGGAAAATCGTTGTTCTCCATCATCCATTATTCTCCCTAAAGGGCAACAACAACCTTATCCAACGATGGGTGTTCAACGATCTGATTGAAGACTATGGCGTTGACTTAGTTTTACAAGGCCATGAACATGCCTATGGTCGCATGACTCGTCATACGGAAAACGGTAAAGCCACCACACCAGTCTATACCGTCAGCCACTGCTCTCCAAAGAACTATTATATCCAGTTCGACGACCGTTTCGACAAGTTTGGCATATCCAGTCGTTACTATCAGACCGTGCACATCTCTGCTGACACTCTGACGATGGCTGCATACGAAGTCTATAAACACACACTTTATGATTCTCTAAGAATTGTAAAGAACGCATCGGGTCGCAATATCGAAGACTACGGACGTAACATTCCTGAGTATATAGAATTTACGCCCGACCTCTCTCGAAAGAAAGATCGGGCGTATGCCGAACGCATTGACGCGTATAAGAAACGTCACCCAGAACGCCTTAAAGGGCTTCGCCCAACAGAGTAGCGCTAGTGCTACCCGTAATACGAACACGGACAGTTTCCCCTATATGGTGGTTTTTCTTATCGAAGACCACCATTTTGTTTTGTTCCGTACGTCCGCACAGTTGTTCGCGAGAGCGCTTTGAGAAGCCCTCAACAAGTACGTCGAACTCTTTACCCTCATCCTTTTTGTTCTGTTGAGCAGAGATTTCAGTCTGCAAGGCAATCATCTCATTCAGTCTACGAATCTTCTCTTCCTCGGGAACATTATCAGGCAGATGCTTCGAGGCATATGTTCCAGGGCGCTCCGAGTATTTGAACATGAAAGCAGAATCATAGCCCACCTCGCGCATTAACGACAAGGACAACTGGTGATCTTCTTCCGTCTCATCGTGATAGCCCACGAATATATCAGTAGACAGTCCGCAATCAGGAACGATACGACGAATAGCTGCCACACGGTCCATATACCATTCACGTGTATATTTACGGTTCATCAGTTTCAGGATACGGTCACTTCCGCTCTGTACTGGCAGATGGATATGCTTGCAGACATTTGGCATCTCTGCAATAACCTTCAATGTTTCATCGCTCATATCCTTAGGATGTGAAGTGGTAAAGCGCACACGCATGGTTGGAACCTCTTCGGCCACACGTCTCAGCAAGGCAGGAAAGTCAGGACATTCCGTATTGTCTGGCAAGTGATAGCTGTTCACATTCTGTCCCAAAAGCGTTACTTCCTTATATCCTTTATCACGCAGATCACGCACTTCACGCAGGATGCTTTCCACATCACGGCTGCGCTCACGTCCTCGAGTATAAGGAACAATACAGTAATGGCAGAAGTTATTACAGCCACGCATGATACTAACGAAGCCTCCGATTTTATGTCCCAAGCCTATACGCTGAGGTACAACATCACGATAGGTCTCCGTTGTAGAGAGTTCAATATTAATAGCCTTATGTCCCAACTCTGCCTGAGCCACAAGATCAGGCAACGACAGATAAGCATCAGGACCGGCCACAAGGTCGGCACCATGGTTCATCAGCAGATCATCCTTCACACGTTCTGCCATACATCCCAATACGCCAACAACCAAGCTGCGCTTACGCTTCACAGCATTCAGCGCTTCCAACCTATGATAAATCTTCTGTTCGGCATTGTCGCGAACCGAACAGGTATTCAAGAATACTGCATCGGCTTCATCTATATTCTCGCAGTTCTCATAGCCTGCCATCTTCATAACCGATGCCACTACCTCCGAGTCTGCCACATTCATCTGGCAGCCGTAAGTCTCAATAAAAAGTTTCTTCATTAGCTAATTTCTCAATTTCGGATGCAAAATTACGAATTAATTACGAATTAGAGGCTCGAAAAAAAATATTTTCACTTTGTACGCATATAATTATTAATTATTTGTACCTTTGCATTCAAATTCTAAAACTACGAAAAATGATGCATTTCTCTAAAGTGTCCATTTGGACTGAAATACGCGATTATACCCTTTTAGCCATCGCCATGATGAGCTATAGTATCGGATGGACCGTGTTTCTTTTGCCAAACAATATCACTACCGGTGGTATTGCGGGTGTTTCGTCTATTCTATTCTGGGCCACTGGTATTCCCATCAACATAAGCTACTTCTTTATCAATGCGGTACTGCTGCTCTTTGCCCTGCGTATCCTGGGACTAAAATTCTGCCTAAAGACCATCTTCGCTGTCACGGTATTGACCACGTCACTGACAGTCATGTCTGAATATGTCACCGTTCACCTGCTCAGCGACCAGCCATTCATGGCAGCCATCATCGGTGCCGTGTTCTGCGGTAGCGGTGTCGGATTGGGATTAGCAGCCAACGGTTCAACTGGCGGTACAGATATCATTGCAGCTATCATCAACAAGTATCGCGATATCTCTTTGGGACGAGTCATCCTGATATGTGATATCATCATCATTTCCAGCAGCTACTTTGTGCTTGGAGATATCGAACGCGTCATCTATGGCTACGTGGTACTCTACGTCACCGCTTTCTGTATAGACCAAGTAGTCAATTCCATGCGTCGTTCCGTACAGTTCTTTATTATCAGTGATAAGTTTCAGGAAATTGGCGAACGCATTAATCGTGAGCCCCATCGCGGCTGCACACTGATTAATGCCCAAGGTTTCTATTCAGGAAGAGAAGTGAAGATGCTCTTTGTGTTGGCAAAACGACGCCAAAGCGATGTTATCTTCCGCATCATTAACGAGATAGACCCCAACGCCTTTGTTTCTCAAAGTGCCGTTATTGGTGTTTACGGAGAAGGGTTCGACCGCTTTAAGGTACGTCGCAAGAGTCCTAAAAACAGCTAACAAACAGTATTGCCCCCTCTTTTACTCCTTAAAAAGGCACACTTTACCTTCGCGCAGAGAGGTAGGCACGTCAATAAGACGCTGATTGCGAGAACCGCGAAAGTGAAGTGTTTCGTCGCGTTGTGACTTGACAAAAGGTCCGTCAACCAACACGTCTATCTTTTCCAGAAGTGCACGTTGACGTGGATTATTGACCAGTGTCTCAAAAGTAAAGCCCGTATAGCACCATATATCCTTATCCGTACGCGTCTTGATAGCCTGTGCCAACTCCGCGAATCCCTCAGGCTGATACATTGGATCGCCTCCCGAGAAAGTCACATTAGCAAATGGATCGGCCTCTATCACACGCATGATATCTTCAGTACTCATAGAGTGGCCGCCCTCGAAATCCCACGATTGTGGATTATGGCAGCCGGCACACTGATGCATACATCCAGCACAATAAATGGAGGTCCGGAATCCCGGACCATCCACCATTGTATCTTCTATAATACTTAATACACTTATCATGAGAACAGTTTCTGATCGCCGTCGTCAATATGTGTCACACGATCGTTAAGCTCAGCCAGCTTACCACTATTCCATCTGTCTGTTGTACCTACCAGATAACCAGTGATGCGCTGCAAGCGATCAATATTGGTTGAGCCGCACTTAGGACAAGTTTTCAGGTCAGACTGTGCGTTCTCATAACCACAATCCATGCAACGGTTACGGTTATGATTAACAGATCCATATCCCATATTCAAACGATCCATCATGTCAACCACACTCATAATCACCTGTGGGTTGTGAGTAGCGTCACCATCAATCTCTACATAGAAGATATGTCCTCCACGAGTCAAGTCGTGATAAGGTGCTTCTACTTCAGCCTTATGGCGTGCTGAACACTTGTAATAGACAGGAACATGGTTCGAGTTTGTATAGTAGTCACGGTCGGTAATACCAGGAATAGCACCGAAGTCACGACGGTCTTTCTTTGTGAAACGACCTGCCAAGCCCTCTGCAGGCGTAGCCAGTACAGAGTAGTTGTGATGATAGCGCTCGCAGAACTCGTTGACACGGTCACGCATATAGGTCACAATCTTCAATCCTAACTCCTGAGCCTCCTCACTTTCTCCATGATGTTTTCCTACGAGGGCCACCAAGCACTCAGCCAGTCCAATGAAGCCAATGCCCAGCGTACCCTGGTTGATAACACTTTCCACGGTATCGTTGGGACTTAACTTGTCGGCACCAATCCACAGACTCTTCATCAGCAATGGGAACTGACGGGTGAAGGCAGTCTTCTGGAACTGGAAACGATCGTCCAGCTGCTTGGCCGTTACCTCGAGCAGTTCGTCGAGCTTAGCAAAGAACTGACCGATGCGCAACTCCTTATCCTCTATACCGCGACACTCCAATGCCAAACGAACGATATTCATCGTTGAGAACGAGATATTACCACGTCCCACACTGGTCTTTGGTCCGAAGCGATTCTCAAACACACGCGTACGACAACCCATCGTTGCCACCTCGTGCAAGTAGCGCTCAGGATCATCTGCGCGCCACTCATCACACTGATTGAAGGTTGCGTCAAGGTTCAGGAAGTTGGGGAAGAAGCGGCGTGCCGTCACCTTACAAGCCAGCTGATAAAGGTCGAAGTTACGATCCTCCGGCAGGTAGTTCACCCCACGCTTCTTTTTCCAAATCTGAATGGGGAAGATAGCCGTCTCACCGCCGCCTACGCCCTCGTAGGTTGAAAGCAGCAACTCACGCATCACGCAGCGTCCCTCTGCTGAGGTGTCCGTACCATAATTAATAGAAGAGAACACCACTTGGTTACCACCACGAGAGTGGATAGTATTCATATTATGAATAAATGCCTCCATAGCCTGATGAACACGTCCTACGGTCTTGTTGATAGCATGCTGTCGCACACGGTCAAGCCCTGTCAGTCCGTCGAGTGGCTGTTTCATATAGTCCATCAATGGTTCCTGATACATCGAAGAGTAGTCTTCACCATTGAGGTCTTCCAGATATTTCAGTTCTTCGATATACGACAGGCGTACGAAAGGTGCCAGATAGAAGTCAAAAGCAGGAATGGCTTGTCCGCCATGCATTTCGTTCTGAGCGCACTCCAGCGAGATACAAGCTAGCACCGAAGCCGTCTCAATACGCTTGGCAGGACGCGAAGCGCCATGACCGGCAATGAAACCGCAATTCAGAATATGATCTAGAGGATGCTGCACACAAGTGAACGACTTGGTGGGATAATAGTCCTTATCATGGATATGCAGATAGTTGTGAGCAACGGCATCACGACTTTCGGGCGAAAGCAGATAGTCGTCAACGAAAGGCTTAGTGGTCTCCGAGGCGAACTTCATCATCATGCCCGCTGGGGTATCAGCGTTCATGTTGGCATTCTCGCGCGTGATATCATTATTCTTAATGTTCACAATATCCAGGAACACATCACGTGTCTTTGCCTTACGGGCAATAGAACGCTGGTTGCGGTAGGCTATATACTTCTGAGCCACGTCCTTACGGCTCGACTTCATCAGCTCCACCTCCACCAAGTCCTGGATGGCTTCCACGGTCATCTGCGTTTGTCCACGCTGAGCAATATGATCGGTTATCTGATTAACCAGTCGCTCATCTTCACCCTTGTCAGTATGCATCATGGCTTTACGGATAGCTGCCATGATTTTCTGTTCATTGAAGCCGACAATACGCCCGTCGCGCTTTACAACTGTCTGTATCATAATGTATTCGAAATAACTGCTTTTATGGTTTTCAAAAATTCACTGCAAAGATAGCAAATTCTTTCCGAAATCATCTCTCTCGGAGGTACTATTTTGTAGTTAAAAAATGTTTAGCCATCAGTATTCAAACGATGAACCGCCTAAGAACTCGCGCAACAGCGATGTTGGTGGAATCTGGTCTTCTGGGATAGGCTTAATATATCTCAGGAACTTACGCAGTCTGTAAGCCTCCGAGTACTCCGGACAGTTCTCCGGCACCTGTTCCAACAGGGGTTCTGCCTGACTCTTTATGACAGCCAATTCGAAGAGCATCGCAGAGTTGAACATCTGGTCAGCATTCTCCTGATAAGGGAATATCCACTTGTTCTCTCCCCTACGCACCGAGGGCCAACGACGAATGCTCTCGCGTGCCGACACACCACGGTATTTATAGTCACGCACAATGCGTCGCAGCAGTCGGTTGTCGGTAGTGGGAATGTAGTTGTGATTATCCAGCAGCAAGGTGGTCAGTGCCGATGCATAGACGCGGTAAATCTGTTCCTGTGGTACGCCCGCTGTCAGTTCGGGGTTCAGGGCATGAATACCTTCCATCACCAGCACCTGGTCTTCCTGCAGACGCAGTTTTCTTCCGCTCTTCACGCTCTTGCCCGTTGGGAAATCATAGCGTGGCAGTTCCACCTCCTCACCACGGAACAGCGCGTTCATCTGTTCGTTCAGCAGAGGCAGATTCAGCGCATGCAGATTCTCGAAATCATAGTCGCCGGTCTCATCGCGTGGTGTCAAGTCACGGTCCAGGAAATAGTCATCAAGCGAAATGGGCACCGGTTTGATGCCATTGGTAATCAACTGTACCGACAAGCGTTTACAGGTAGTGGTCTTTCCGCTTGACGAAGGACCAGCGATAAGCACCAGTCGGATGCCTTTCCTGTTGGCAATATCGTCTGCAATCTTGGCTATCTTCTTCTCCTGCAAGGCCTCGCCCACTTGTATCAGCAGGTTGCTATAGCCCTTCTGTATAGCCTCGTTCAGGTCGCCCACCGTTCGCATGCCCATCAGTTGCTGCCAGCGATGGCTCTCCTTGAAGATGCCAAACATTTTGTCCTGCATCACCAATTCGCCCAGTTCACTTGGATGTTCGGGCAAAGGAGTACGCAGCAACAAGCCATCGTAGTACTTCTCCACCCCAAAAAGATAGAGGTTTGACGTTGTCGTAAGCAGCGAGCCGTAGTAATAGTCATAGTATCCGTCTATGTCATAGAAGGTGGCATAGAGAGCGCCCGTGCTTTGCAGTAACTTCACCTTTGACATCGTTCCCAACTCTGTAAACAGGCGGATAGCCTCCTCTATAGTCGTCTCATGGCGGTGAATGGGCATACCTGCCTCCACGATTTCCTGCATGCGGCGTCGAATCTTACCAGCATCCTCCACCGTCACGGGTCTTCCCAAGTCCAAATCCACATAGTAACCATTAGACACGGGAATATCAATGCTCACCGTACAGGGGTCATACAAATCGTGACAGGCCTTACACAATACAAAAAATAAGGTACGCGTATAGGTGCGCAAGGCTGTGGGGGAATACATATCCAAGAACTCTATCTCCTTGGCCTTATACACCCTGAAGTGAATACCCTCAATCTTATTGTTCACACGAGCGCACACCGGTCCGTATTTCATCTCCAAGCCCGAGAGTTTAAAGATATCGTATAGGTTGCATCCCATGGGAACCTCTATCTCTGTACCTGTATTCTTACAATATATGCTTATCTTTTTTTCCATAACTTTAGTTTTGATTAGTAGCGGAAATAACGCCTCAAAAGTACAAAAAAAAAGTTATAATACTGCATAATTAAAATTATTTTATTAAATTTGCCACCAAATTCATAATCAAAAAATCATTTCACGTTTATGATGATTACTATTTTCACCATGCTCGGCTCGCTGGCACTTCTCATGTTTGGTATGAAGTCCATGAGTGAAGCCTTGCAGAAAATGGCAGGTCCACAGTTGCGTCACGCACTGGGAGCCATGACATCCAATCGCTTTACTGGTCTTTTGACAGGTTCCGTAGTGACAGCCTCTGTTCAGTCGTCAACAGCAACTACGGTGATGACTGTTTCATTCGTCAACGCAGGCCTGCTCACTTTGGCACAAGCCATCTCGGTCATCATGGGTGCCAACATCGGAACCACGTTCACCGCATGGATCATGGCGCTGGGAGCATCGTTCGATATTAGCATTGTTTCCTATATCGGATTCTTCCTGGGCATCATCCTCATCTACATGAAGAAGCACCGCTATATCGGCGACTTCCTCTTCGGATTGGGCTTACTGCTCTTAGGACTCACCACGCTGCGCCTCACAGGACAAAAGATGGACTTGGGACATAATGAGGCTGTGCTCAGTTTCTTTGCCTCTTTCCCCAAAGACTCCTATCTCACCGTCTTCGCATTCCTGCTTTTGGGTGGTGTGCTGACCTTCTGCGTGCAATCATCTGCTGCCGTGATGGCTATCACCATGTTGCTCTGCGGCAGTGGCGCCATGCCTATCTCGATGGGTATCGCCTTGGTGCTTGGCGAGAATATCGGAACAACTATCACCTCTAACTTGGCTGCCCTCTCTGCCAACACACAAGCCCGTCGTGCAGCCTTGGCCCACATGTTCTTTAACATCTTCGGCGTGGTCTGGATACTCTTTGTGTTCTTTTGGTTCGTCGAGGGCGTGCAGTGGGTTGTAGAGTATATAGGCACAGAGATGTTCCATCAGGACATGGCACATATGCCTAAGGAGAAATACCTCACCTTCGTTTTGGCTGCCTTCCACTCTGGCTTCAACATCATCAACGCCAGCATCCTCATTTGGTTCATCCCACAGATTGAGAAGTTCGTATGCTGGGTCATCAAGCCCAAGAAGGTCGACGAGGAAGAGGACTTCCGTCTGCACTTCATTACTGCTGGTTTCATGAAGACCCCCGAGCTCTCTGTGCTGGAGGCACAGAAGGAAATACGTGCTTTTGCACAGCGCATGCAGCGCATGTTCGGCATGGTACAAGACCTGCTCAACATGTCGTCGAGTACATCCAACAAGGACAAGAAGGACAACGAGGCCGACTTCAACAAGCTATTCACCCGTATTGAGAAGTACGAGAGCATTTCTGACAACATGGAACTTGAGATTGCCAAGTACCTGGAGAGCGTCAGCGACGCCCATCTCTCTGACGAGACGAAGGCAAAGATTCGCGCCATGCTCCGTGAAGTCAGCGAGTTGGAGTCCATCGGTGACTCTTGCTTCAACATGGCCCGTACCATCAACCGTAAGTTCAGCGACAAGAAAGACCACTTCATCGAGAAGCAGTACAGCCATCTGCACCAGATGATGGGACTCACCGACCAGGCATTGGTACAAATGAACCAGTTGTTGAGTGGTCGCAAGGAGTCATACGACGTGAACCGCACGTTCAACATCGAGAACGAGATCAACAACTACCGCAACCAGTTGAAGGCTCAGAACATCGTCGATGTGAACAACCACGAATATACCTATGCCGAGGGAACCATCTACATCGACCTCATCAACGAGTGCGAGAAACTAGGCGACTATGTCGTTAACGTTGTAGAGGCTCGCATGGGTCTGCGATAAAAGTGGCACAGAATATTTAACTGATATTTCAAAAAAACGGGTCTTCCTATTGGTTGACTCGTTTTTTTATCTTACTTTTGCAGAACTATTATCAACCATAAAACAATTATAATTATGAGAAAACAAGTATTCATAATTATTATATTTCTACTTCTGTTATGTGTAAAAGTGGTCTCAGCACCATTTACGATAACAGGGACTATAAAGAACCAAATAGACTCCTTGTACTAACGGTGTAATCAGCAAAATCTTCTAATATGAATTTGACGAAACAAATACCAATAATGTAAGTTACGCATTAGATGATTTTGATGGTTACATATCTCAAGTTGAAGAAGGCGTAGAAGTCTTGTCGAAGGCATGGCAATCGAATAAGAACCTTTGCCCACGTACCCCAACAGTTGAATAGTTCTTATTGAAAGAGTAGGGCTTTAGTATATATTAGCGAGTTTTTAGGTATGACCAGCAGAACGGATATAAGCTTCATAAATATCCTTGCCACGAAGATAGATGGGTTTATTAGTCTGCTCTGCAATACGGATAAACAGAATAGCAAGTCCTTGATAATCAACAACAGCATGCTCCAACTGAACAGACCATGCCAGATTATTCTTGGCGATATTCCCCAGTTTGTTGGTAACCATTTTGGATGCAAATTTACAAATTATGTACGAGAATTGGAATAATATGGCCTGATTTTCCTACATTTTTATATTAAATAGGTAAAAAAGGCAAAAAAAGGGGATTCCCCAGTTTATTTCATCAAAATTCCGTATCTTTGTAGCGGTGTTCTCAGGAACACGCAGAAAGAATGACAATAACTATCTAACCAAACATCAATATGAAACAAAAAAAAGACTTTAGTCTGGGCAGTAATGATTAGCACGGCAGTCGTTGGACTGACGGCATGCGGAATAGATATGCCTAAGGAAAAGAAGACATCGTTTGAGACGATGACGGTAGAGAAACAGGATATCACCGTGCCCGTGAAATTCAGCGCCACGGGTATGGTGAACGCCACAACGGGAACCATCGCCTGCAAGGCTACATTCCCCAACCCTGATGGCAAACTGTTCTCGGGCATTCAGGGTACGGTGGTGATGCCGTCAGCCAAGCAAGGTGTGACGGAAGAGTACAAGGAACGCGCGCTAGCGTTTATCGACAAGTCGCCCGATGCCGACACCTGCCTGCCCGAAGATGCCCTGCAACAATTGCCGAAGGTAATAGGATAAACAATAGAAAAAGTCATGAATAAAATGATAGCACTGATAGGTTCCTTAACGGAAAGTTTCACCAACAATCTAATAGCCGAGGATCGCTATAGGATGATTCTTGACGGTCTGCAGGTGACGTTGCTCATCACGCTCTGCGCTGCTATACTGGGTACGCTGCTGGGTGGACTAATGTGTTGGATGCGCATGAGCCGGCGAC
>Ga0265298_10000044_pt1 | contig 169434 bp, 124 predicted proteins | sample AusTroGonzalo_MG_3_FD_193486 | JGI IMG/M metagenome (GOLD analysis project Ga0265298, IMG submission 193486) | Bovine rumen microbial communities from tropical cattle in Woodstock, Queensland, Australia - Gonzalo_01 | ecosystem: Host-associated > Mammals > Digestive system > Stomach > Rumen ...
GGCATGGGCGGCTTCGGTGGCGGCGGCATGGGCGGCTTCGGTGGCGGCGGCATGGGCGGCTTCGGCGGCGGCATGGGCGGCTTCGGCGGCGGCATGGGCGGCTTCGGCGGCTTCTGACTCGGCCGGTTTTCTTTTGATCGATTCCAAAAAGGCCATTTCCCTGCGGATTTGGCCTTTTTTTTGTCTTTTTTCCGTTTGCATTCGCGCGCATATGATGTTATATTGATAACATTCTGCGGAAAACCGATTCGCCGACATAAAGCGAATCGGCAATTCGCTTCGGCATAACGCCCCATTCATGAACAAAACAAGGAGTGTAATCATGAAGGTCCTGATCGCAATCGTCATGTTCCTGTTCGGAGTCTTCGTCGGAATTCTCGTTATGCCGATGTTCAAAGAGTTCTCCACCTCTATGTACATTGAAGAAGAGTATTCTTCGCCCCGGATCAAATCCCTGCTGCGCGAATTCGACATCACGCTCCCTCTCGAAGCGGCGGATGTGAATCTTTTCCTGAAACAGGACGGTCTGAAGAAGAAAATATGGTTGAAATTCGAATGCTCTCCCGAGGTCCGGGACGATTTCATCTCCCGCCTGACCTCCAGACACGCAGGGATGTTCAACCGGGAAATCGAGTCGCCGACAATGCTTGACGGAACCGTGATCACATGGTGGGGCTACCGTAATTCGTTCCGCTACTATGAATTCAATGGCATGTGCGCCGCCTACGATGAAACTCTCCGCCAGCTTTATCTCTATGCCGTTTCCGACGAAGGCGGCGAACAGGAGCGTTCTTTCTCCGACGCGGAGTTGTCCGTGGATTGATTCTCGTCCGTCATCTTCCCGCCGCATGGGGCTGCGGTCCGGTCAGGCGGTGCGGCGCCGGGTATGCCGTCTCCGATGGGGAAAATGTCCGCGGACGCCCCGGAAAAACAAAAAAACACGGAAAAAACCGCATATTTTCTGAAATGCCGCTTGACAATGCAGACTTTTATGCTTAATTTCTCTATGCAACTCATCTGAACCCCTTTCACGAAGGAACTCAAGGCATGGACAAATACTACTCGAAAACCCACGAATGGGTCAAAACAGACGGAGAAGAGGCCATCGTCGGCATTTCAGGATATGCCGCGTCCGATCTCGGCGACATTACCTTTGTCGATCTTCCCAAAGAAGGAACCGATCTGATTTGCGGCGACAGAGTCGGCACGATCGAATCCGTGTCGGCGTCCTCCGATGTTTTCTCGCCCGTGAGCGGAACCGTGACGGCGGTCAATCACGCGCTGGACGACGATCCCGGCGTCATCAGTTCGAGCGCCGAGGGCAAGGGATGGCTGTACAAGCTCGACAATATCGACGAAGACGAGCTTGAGGATCTGATGAACGAAGAGGCTTACGCAGCCTATCTCGAAACGCTTTGAGGTGGATTCATGCCGGATACCTCATTCAAGGATATCGCCGGGCTCTCCGAACTCTTCGGAATGAACGCCGAAGAGCCCTGGCGCATCTTCCGCATCATGTCGGAGTTCATCGACTCTTTCGAGGTCATGGCAAAACACAAACGCCTCGTTTCCGTTTTCGGATCCGCGCGCACGAAACCGGACGATCCCGTTTATCGGGACTGCGTCCGTCTCGGCGAACTTCTCACGGACAGCGGATACGGCGTCCTCACCGGCGGCGGCCCCGGCATCATGGAGGCGGCCAACCGCGGCGCGTGGAATAAAAACGGCGAATCCGTGGGGCTGAACATCAAGCTGCCAATGGAGCAGCATCCCAATGCATTCCAGTCGGAATCGCTTGATTTCCGCTATTTCTTCGTCCGCAAAGTCTGTTTCCTCAAATATTCCGTCGCGATCGTGGTCTATCCCGGCGGGTACGGTACGCTTGACGAATTCTCCGAAGCTCTTACGCTTATCCAGACCAGCAAAGTCCGCACCGTACCACTCGTGGCGGTCGGAAAGGAATACTGGGGGCCGCTTTTCGACTGGTTCCGCAACACCATGCTCCGCGACCGCATGATAAACGAAGACGATTTGAATCTCTTTTATGTCGCGGAAAACGCGGACGATGCGTTCCGGCATATCAAGTATGTCCACGACAGAAGCGGCGTCAAGACGACTGTCCGAAAAGACATCTGAACGTTTCCACGTTCATTCCCGTTTCGCCGGTGCGGTTCGCTCCCTATGAGTCGGCCGCACCGTTTTCCGTCTTTGTCTCCAGTCACCATCCGACGAAGATGATTTTTCACGGGCACACGCGCGGGATACGCAATCATTAGAATAAAAAAAACGAAGAAAAAAGCATTTGCCTTTTTTTTGTATGATGCTATATTTCTATAGATCAAACGCAATTTCCCTTCTTGAACCTCACACATTCTGAAAGGTTTGCCCTATGTCCCGCATCTTGACCGTCTACCCCGGTTCCAATGACTCCGGTCTGACCGTAAGCGCCTATGACGAATTCATCCGCGTCTCCAGCGGCGGAACTGCGACCTCCGCCAGCGTCAGCGGAGGCGGGGAGATGACCGTTTTTTCCGGCGGGAAGGCGAGCGGGGCCTATATCAGAGAAAAGGGCGTTCTGCATGTCTCCAAGGGGGGATCGGCGAGCAACCCAAGCATTTCGGGCGGGATCGTCTATGTCTCATCAGGCGGAAAAATAAAGCTTTCGACGGTTGGAAACAACGGTTCCGTCTTTGTCTATTCCGGCGGAGTGTCGGACGACGCCCATTTCTTTCTGACCAAGGGGAGCATGTTCGTTTCCGGCGGCAAGGCATGTATCAACAGGCTGACTTCCGGCGGATGGTTGGGAATCTACTCCGGCGGTCTGGCGAGCGACAATGTGCTTTCCGGCGGCAGCATGATCGTCTCCAGCGGCGGCAAGGCCGTCAAGACGGACCTGCAGAAAGGCGCCGTCGCCCGCATTTATTACGGCGGCGTCATGAAGGATACGAAAGTCAACGTTTACTTCTCCGAGGGCGGCGAACTCCACGTTTCCAACGGCGGCGTGGCGTCCAATACCACAACGTATTGGCTTATGAATGTTTCAATGGGCGGCGTGGCGTCGAAAACCACCGTCGCCGCCGGCAGCATGTGCGTTTTGAACGGCGGTTCGGCAGTGCGGACCACCATAACTTACGGCAACATGATCCTCTCTCTCGGCGGCATGGCGACGAAGACCACCGTTGCCAGCGGCTCCATGATCGTTTCCTCCAACGCCACGGCGACGGACAACACCGTAGAGTCCTTTGGCCGTCTCTATGTCTCCAGCGGGGGCACGGCAGCGAAGACCACAGTCAAGGGCGGCTACATGGAAGTCCTTTCCGGCGCCTATGCAAACAGCGTCACCCTCAAGAAGGGGGATGCCCTGTTCCATATTTCCTCGGGTGCGTCCGTGTCCAAGGTCGTCGCCAACGGCGGCCGGATGTACGTTTCGAAAGGCGCGACCGTCACCAACATCACGAACAATGGCGCGGAAATCTATGTGGCAAAAGGCGCCGTCGTATCCAAATGCAATGGCAATCCCCTGGTTTTCGCCGATGCGGACAATGACAATTGCAAGAAGGGGAAAAGGCCGGATAACCCCACGGCCATCCCGTCGCTGGAAAAGATCGCAAAAAGCACGTCCAAACTGCCGTTGGACAAGGATGGCTCCGTTTCCGCGAACGGCATGATCAACTTCGTCGGACCCGAAGACGAATACGACTATGCGAAGATCAGCCTGAGCAAATCCGCAGCGAGCGTTTCCTTCCGGGTCGAGGCCACCAGCGCGGCGAAGTTCACGATCTGGAAGTGGAACGGCACGAAGATGGTGTCGCTGCAGTCGACCGCGCTGAAGAAAGGCCAAGACGGGATGTATACGGTGAACACACGGAACTGCGTGCTCGAAAAAGACGGCGACGACCACGAATACTACATCTCCGTGCAGGCCCTGAACGTGAAGAAAGGCGGTTTCGCATATTACAACGTGTATCTCAACACAGACGCCTGCATCTACTACAGCCGCGCTGACAACGGCAAGAACAATATCCTGGTCGATTCGGAAAAGAATCTGGTCGGCGTCTGCGAAACGATTTCTCTCGGCATGACTTCGAAACAGGTCCAAATGGACAAGGAAACGCTTAATTACGAAGGCAAATGGAACAATTTCGTCGGACACGACGACGACACGGATTATGCGAAGATCGCTTTGACGCAGGACATGAAGTCGACTTTCACGATCGAGGCGAAAGACGCCGCGAAGTTCACGATCTGCAAACTCGTTGAAAAGAGCGGCGGAAGTTATTCCCTGAAGACGCTTCAGTCCAAGACGCTCGCGAAACAGAAGAACGGAACCTACAAGGCGACGCTCACCTGTCAGCTCAAAAAGGACGACGATCTCTACATCTGCATGAAATCCACCAATGCGAAGAAGGGCGGCAACGCGTATTACAATGTAACGTACACCCCCGTTGCGCAGAACGGCGCCGCGCTCTCCGGCCCGGAGGAAGACTTGAACGCATGGATCGGATTTGAGAATGTCGCGGCGGATTTCGTTCCGGCTGATGATGCGCTTGCGGAGTCATGCTTCGTGACGCTCTCCTGCGCAGCGGATTGCGATGGGCTGCGGATGCCGGACGAGGCCGGTCTTGCAGCGTCTCCGATCCCGGTCGCCGCCCCGGAAGACATCTTTGCGGAACTGTCCGCTTCCGGCGCAGCCGGTCTGCTGGCGTAGAACCGACTGAAACAGTGAAAACAATTCAGGACTCCGGACGGGCTCTTCCAGCCGGAGTCCTTCCTTTTTCCGCATTATTCAGAAAGATTATTTCATTCCCTGCTTGAAAAACCTCGAAACGAGGCTATATTTATATCCATTCTTTTTCACGCATCGAGGACAACAAGACATGATGTTCCGCACGACAGACGTTTTTGAACAGCGCGACGGGGAGTTTTCCGCCGCGGCGTTCGCGTCCGCCCGCGACATTGCCTCGATCCGAATCGCGTCCGATGCCATTATCGACATTATTATTACGAAGGCCGCCCGTTGAAACCCTTTGCACAGGGAAGATACGGGTGGTCCGGACGTGTTCCACCCGTATCCGGATGCCTGATTTTTCCTGAGCAATCCTAATAAACTCCAACACAAGGATCGCAAGACATGGAAAACAAAGAACAAATCTCCATGAGAGTCCGTGAGCTAAGGGCTCAGAAAAACTTCACCGTTGAACAGATGGCGGAACTCCTCGGCGTTTCGCCGGAGGAATACTCCCTGTTCGAAAGCGGAGCCAAGCAGGCGCCGTTCTCGTTCTACTACAATCTGGCCGGTCATTTCGGTCTGGATGTTTCCTCCGTGATCAGCGGCGAAGCTCCGAACCTGGCCCTGTATACCGTCACGCGGAATGGAGAAGGTTTCCCGTTTGTCCGCCGCCCCGAATTCTCCTACCTGCATCAGGCCATACGCATGAAGGACCGCACCGGCGAACCCTTCATCGTCACCGCCCCGCCCGCGGGCGAGAACGAACCGCTCCAGTATTCCGAGCACAACGGTCAGGAATTCGTCCTGATTCTCTCCGGTTCCCTGAGAGTCTTTCTGCACGGCAAGGAGGAGATCCTGAACGAGGGCGACAGCATCTATTTCGACGGCCGCGAAGCGCACGCCATGCTCGCAGCAAACGGCAAGCCCTGCAAGTTCCTCTCCATCGTCATGCACAGCAAATACGACGACGCAAAGCCCGACCGCTTTGCGTTCGTTCCGCAGAAGGTCGTGAAGGAACCCGCCGTCGGAACCCGCCGTCTCCTGTACCAGGACTACATGGACGAGGAGTGGAACGAGGACGGAACGCTGAAGGCCGTGCATTTCAAGGTTCCGGAGAAATTCAACTTCGCGTTCGACGTGGTGAACCGTCTCGCCGCCGAATGCCCGGACAAGATCGCGATGAAGTGGGTCTCCAAGGACAAGGTCTGCCGCGACTTCACCTTCCGCGATATCTCCGAAAACGCCATGCGCACGGCGAATCTGCTTCACTCGCTCGGGATCCGCAAGGGCGACCGCGTAATGCTGGTCCTGAAACGCCACTATCAGTTCTGGTTTGTCCTGAACGCGCTTCACATGATCGGCGCGGTCGCGGTTCCGGCCTCCTGCCAGATGACCGCACACGATTTCGAATACCGTTTCAAAAAGGCGGACATCCGCTATGTGATCTGCTCCGCCGACGGCAATATCACGAAGGAAGTCGACGAAGCCGCCGCCGTGACCGGAATGACGCTGAAACTCTCCGTCAACGGACAGAAGGACGGCTGGCTTGACTTTGACGCTCTTTATCCGAACTTCCCGCCCGTCTTCCAGCGGCCCGCCGATCTGAAGACCACCGATCCGCTGCTCGTCTTCTTCAGTTCCGGCACCACCGGCTATCCGAAGATGGTCGAACACGACCACGCCTATCCGCTCGGACACATCATGACCGCGCGTCACTGGCACAAGGTCAATCCCGACGGCCTCCATTTCACGGTCGCCGACACCGGCTGGGGCAAGGCTCTCTGGGGCAAGATCTACGGCCAGTGGCTCTGTGAAGCCGGCGTCTTCACCTATGACTTCGACCGCTTCCACGCCGCCGATCTGCTCCCGATGTTCAAGCAGTACGGCATCACCACCTTCTGCGCGCCTCCGACCATCTTCCGTTTCCTCGTGAAGGAAGACCTCTCAAACGTCGATTTCTCCACGCTCGAACACGTCACCACCGCCGGCGAGGCCATGCCCGCCGAAGTCAGCGAGGCGTTCGCGCGCGTCTCCGGACAGCTGCCGTACGAAGGATTCGGCCAGACCGAGACCACGCTGACCATCGCCACGCTCGCAGACATGAAGCCGCGCCCCGGTTCCATGGGGCGTCCGAATCCGCAGTACGAGGTCGTCCTGCTCGATCCCGAAGGAAACCCGGTCCGTACCGGCGAAACAGGCGAAATCTGCGTGAAGGCCGAACCCGACAGCCATCCGTGCGGGCTTTTCTGCGAATATGTCAAGAATCCCGAGGACACGCGGAAAGTCTGGCACGACGGCTACTACCACACCGGCGACCAGGCATGGCAGGACGAGGATGGCTACTTCTGGTATCAGGGCCGCGCCGACGACATCATCAAGACGTCCGGCTACCGCGTCGGCCCGTTCGAGGTCGAAAGCGTCCTCATGGAGCTCCCGTACATCCTCGAATGCGCCGTGACCGGCGTGCCCGATCCCGTCCGGGGCAAGGTCGTCAAGGCCACGATCGTGCTCGTGAAGGGCAGGGAAGGCGGCGACGACCTCAAGGAAGAGATCAAAAACTACGTCAAGACCCATACCGCGCCGTACAAGTATCCGCGCATCATCGAGTTTGTGGCCGAACTCCCGAAGACCGTCAACGGCAAGATACGCCGCGCCGCGATCCGCGAGCAGAACGCCGCCGCTTCGGCCGAAAAGAAAGGTTAAGTCTCGTATTTATTTGTGCCCGACCGGAGCCGGGCGCTACTGCAGTGGAGATTTGTTTCCCTCCCGATGCAAACAGGGCATATAGGACCAATGCGACCTATATGCCTTGTTTTTATGCGCCTGCGCAGACAAGAGCGCGCTGCCGCCGGGGCAGGGGAGGTCATGCTTCCGCGGATTCGAAATAGACCCTCACGCGGCGCGTGCGCGGTCCGTCGTATTCGCAGAAGTAAACGCCCTGCCAGGTTCCGAGCTCAAGGTGTCCGTTGCGGAACGGCACGGTCTGGCAGAATCCTGTCAGGATCGCTTTCAGATGCGCATCGCTGTTGCCCTCGCAGTGCTGATAATACGCCTCGTCGTGCGGGATCAGCGAGGAGAGTTTCTGAAGGACGTCGTGCTTCACGTCCGGGTCGGCGTTCTCGTTGATCGTGATCCCGGCGGTCGTATGCGGACAGAAGATGTGACAGACGCCGCACGGGATGGACTGCGGCAGCGCGCGGTTGACGTCCTCGGTGATGTCGACGATCTCGCAGTGACGGCTGGTCTTGACGGTGAATTCGGCCATGATCGAATGCTCCTTCTTGGGTGTTTTCCGGTTTTGAATCAATATCCTTCCATAATATACCCCGTGTGAACCGCGTTTGCAAGCGTGCGCCGCGTGGAAACAGGCTCTTTTCGTCCGGTCCGGCGGGCGGGGGCAGGGGGGGGCGGCGAAGACAGCGGCCGCCAGGCGAATCCGCACGACTTGAATCCTTCTGCGCTTGAAATTATACTGAATAAAGTTTGAATAAAGTTTCAAATTGCGCTTGACTTTCGTTGCGAACGGCACTATATTTTCCGGGGATCCGGAGAAATGGCTTTTCAATACGGAAAAGTCGACCGGAATCCCGTTCGTTTTCACCGTCTTTCCCTCATTCAAACGAAAGGAGCGCCCATGAGCCGTTCGCCGCCCTCCGCGTCATACAATTGTATGGCTGAATCCAATGTCGCATCAACGCACCCCCTCCACAATGAACCCCATCCATAAAACGAAAGAAAGATGCGGTTTTTATCATGAGTGAATACATCGAGGAAATCGGATCGGATCAAGGCGTCGGAATGGACCAGATCCTCCGCGAGGCGGAACGCGATTCCGCTTCCTGGGAAAAGAACGATATGCCCGGAACGGAAACGCTCCGGCGGATGATTCTTCTGGCGGACTGGGCCAGCAGAGAACCCAAACGCTGGACCGCCTACAGGATGTTCTATTACGAGAAGGTCGGCAGCTCCACCGTCATCGCGCGGAAACTCCATGTGGCGGAGCGAACCGCGCGGCGGTATCTGCTGCCCGTCAGGCTCGGCAGACATCTCCGGCGCGGACGGAGCGTCACGAAATCCCTGCGCCGCTTGTCACACCAGAGTAAAGGAGGCGATTCCGGTCTGAATATGCTGTAAGTTCCCCTGAACATGGATCACGGAAAGGGAATTCCGGTTAATGCTCGGGATTCCGGCGTGATCGGGCGTCCTGTCCGATGCGGGCTTCCTCATTGCGAAGAACAGCTTCGGGCAGGGCGCTTTTTCGTTATGTTTTGTCTGTCTGGGGCGGGGCAGGGGCTGGAACGATTTCATCTCCCCTGCTCCGTCAGTTCGGGATAGATTAAGAATATAAAAGAATGATTGAAGGATTCAATGCGCGTGAAGAAACTGAAGCGCCTCTTTCACAATGTGCATGGATGGGGTCCTCTCGATAGGGGAGGGGAGTGAACAAATCCGATATGAGTTCAGGAATCGCAAATGTTGTGTCCTGATTCGGAAAGAATCGAGCGGAAAATGTGAAAAGATGCCACGAAGATTTTCATAAAAAAAGCTCATTCCATATGACAAACGATATAAAAAGACACGAAGGCGAAAACATCGATGATGATGGACGGGAGAGGGCGAAAAACCACTTTTCCTTCTTTGCCCTGCCCGCTGATTCTTCCCCAAAAAAGCAGACAAGTGTTTTTATGGGATACTGTTCCACTCCGAATGGTCAATATCCACTTGTCGACGGAAGACCGAATAAACCTTATTCATCAGGATATACGTTGTCGGAGACGCTAACAATCCCATGGAATCCTGTCGATGTTTCGGAATCATGTTTTTGCCTGTCACGAAAAACGGACAGGAACGAAATGCCATATTTTGATGGTCTGTGACCATGATTGCAGCGATCCGGCGTGATTTATTGAAAAGTTGTTGACAATGGGGTTGTCATGATTTCGCAACACATTATAGGATATGTAGATGCAGATTTTCTGTTCGGGGCGAATCGGCATGTTTGATTTAACATAATATATATTATGCGACGTTATAAACACACCGGGAAAGCGCATTGAGACTGGGATAAAGTCCAGATGGCTACAGATGCGGACCGGTCGTTATCATCCGCTTAAACAGCGTGGAACGAAGAAAGAATTTCCCGGCGAAAATGACAGATCATTGTCGATGGTTTTTCGACATGGAGAAAGCCGATGGTCTGTGGCGCTGGGATATTAGCCCTGCCATTATTTCTTCGGAGATTCTTCCGGATATTCTTTCCCGCGGAAAAGCGCAGACGAAATCCAGTAGATCAGACAGACGATCGTTCCGCCGAGGAAAGCATAAAGTATGACGACCAGGAGAAGCAGTCCCAATCCGAGCGGAACGTTCCCCAAAGACATCTGTTTCCCCAAAAACAACATTTCTCCGAGCCGGTAAGCGGGGTTCAGGTACCCAAGATCAAGGAAACGTTCAAATCCGCCTCCCCTCGATCCGAAAACAGACCAGAACAAAGCTGCGGTCAATTGCAACGCCAGCAGGAGAACGAGACAGAGATACCAGTGCGACAGGGCATGGAAAATTCTGCGATTCAAACTCGGTTCCATTTGATATGCCCCCCTGCCCTCACTGTTCAGCCGGTTCAATTCTTCATCAGCGACTTCAGAAAAACCTGATCCTTCGCCTTCCGCAGGAATCCGAAGAGGTCGGTTCCGATCGGGATCGCGTCGGATTCGCCCCCATCGTATTCCGCCAGATAATACAGCGTGTGTTGTTTAGCCGGGTCGGCGGACGCCAGCAAATAGGATTCATTGATGGACGACGCTTCGTTTTCGATCCTGGCGACCAGATACATCGCGGTGTCGCCCGGATGCATGGGGATGAGCTGCATTTCCTCGCCGCACCCGTAAACGACGGCGCCGTGATAATGAAGCTGGAAGAAGGATTCGCTGAATTCCCGCCAGTCATCGGTGAGTTCCGCGTGGATCGCATGTTGCCAGGCATGTCTTTGTTCCGGCGGCAGAGCGGGCAGAAACTCCGCGGAATCGTCGTCGTTTTCCTCAAGGTCCGCCTTAGGAGGCGCGAATTCGCGATCCCACTCCGGACCGAGGATCGAAACGAGTTTTTCGGAGATGCGGAACGCCGTTTTCCGTTCCGGGGGACGGACGTCGTTTTTCATGATTTCAGGGTAGAAATCGACGCCCGACACGTCGAACACGCAATCCTTCGGAAAAAACGTGAACTGGATCGCGCAGATCGTGCCGTCCGGTCCGATATGGAAGTCGGCGAAAAACTCCTTTTCCGCTTTCTTCAGCCGGACGGATGCGAACGGAACTTCGTCGTTGACAGAGACCATCGGACGGGCTTCTTCCGGCAGGCGCTTGAAGAATAAAGCCAGAGCGGAATCGAGATTGCAGAGTTTCGCCTTCTTCATCAGATCGCGCTGCATGAGGATATCCTCTTTCCAATCATCCGGAACCGCCTCGGCAAGCGCGGCGAAGAGTTTCTGCGCGACATCGTAGTATTTGTCTTTTTTGGCGCCGAAGAAGAACATGGTCGATTCTTTCATGAGTGTTTTGTTTGCAGGATAAATCTTATAAAAGTATTATACCACGCCGATGAGGGAAATGCAAGCGGGAACGGGAAATAAATAAAGAAAAAAAAGAAGTAATTTGCTTTTTGTGCGATCCGTTCTGAAACATGAACGGAACCGAGGGAAAAGCTAGGGCGTTCTGAGGTCGAAGAACCGCACGGGCTTGCGCGACTGACGGGATATCTTCGCGCGGGCCTGTTCGTACGGGATGAGTTCGACCGGAACATGGATGCGGATGCGTTTGTAGAGCTGTTCGGCAATGAACTGCGCGGTGCAGTCTATGTTGCGGACCGCGGCGAACACGCGCACCTCGTCGCTGAGCGCGCTGCCGGTGACTTCCAAGTAATAGTCGGAAACGTCTTCGAGACTGTCGAGGACCGTGAAGAACGAGTTCGGGAAGAGCGTGGTCCCGCGTATCTTCAGCATCTGCGCCTTGCGTCCGAGGATCGGGCCCAGGCGGCGCGTGTTGCGACCGCACGCGCAGCGTTCCTCCGGGATCAGGAAGGACACGTCTCCGGTGCGGAACCGGACCAGCGGCATCCCGGTCACGCGGAGCGGCGTCACCACGACTTCGCCGACTTTGCCCGGAGGCAGAGGATGTCCGTCCGGATCGACGATTTCCACGACGGCGAGGTCGGCGGGCGGGTGTCCTCCCGCGCAGGCGCCGCACTCCGTGAAGCTGGTCACGATCTCGGAGGACGCGTAGGTGGAATGGGCGGCGTCGGGGAAATAGCGGTCGAGTTTGCGCCCCAGCGGGGTAAGTTCAAGGTCGCGGGTGCGGAGCGGCTCGCCGATGCAGACGAGCGTGCGGACAGAGGAGCAGTCGTATCCGGTTTCCGCGAGATATTCGCCGAGTTTCGCCAGGAACGACGGCACGCCGACGATTGCGCCTGGGTGCGTCAGGCGCATGATCTCGGCGTGGCTTTCGAGCGTGTTCAGTCCGTTGCGGATCGCCGTCGCGCCCATTTGGATCACGCCGGAATAATACGCGAGTCCGGCGATGAAACAGCGGTCGATGGTGCAGGTCAGCAGCACGCGCTCCCCTGCCCTGATCCCGGCGGCGAGGAAGCCCTTGGCGTCGTTGTATCCGAGGCGGCGCAGGTCGCTTTCGCTGTAGGAGATGCGGCACGGACGACCTGTGGTTCCGCTGGTGAAGCTGATGTCTGCGATCTCCCCGGGCGGGAGCGCCACGAAAAGGTCGTTGAACTCGGCCAGTTCGGTCTTTCCGGTCAATGGCAGATCGGCGAGCGATTCGAGCGTAACGGGGCGGTCGGGGCGGCCGCTCAGGATGCGGCGGTAGTACGGCGATTTTGCGCGGCAGTACGCCATATGTTCGTTAAGCAGACGCGTCTGTTCCGCGCGGATCACATCCGGCGCTTCGAAATCCAGCCGTCCATATACATCAAATTCCATATCCTGCCGCCATTCCGGTTCCGCAGGCGTGAAAGCGGACGGAGAGGCGCCTGCCGGCCTGTCCGCGCACAAAAAAGGGAACGGAGGATCATTGATCTCTCCCGAACCCGACGGAAAATAAATATACATCAATTCATGCGCATTGCAAACGCCGGAACGATATTTTTAGCTCGAAAACGCCGGACGACGCATGTTTTGCCGACCCCCCCCTGCCCTTTTCCGGGAGCGAAAAAAATGCGGGAAGGCAAAGTCTTGTCCGGCTACGCTCGGACACACATGCGGTGTGCCGAAGTTGTGCTTGGCCAAGCTCAAGCACGGGGAAGGCGGAGCCTTCACTGCGACCCGACACGAAAATGCCCCGCGGGAAATTGAATTCCCACGGGGCGGAAGACGGAGCCTTCACTGCGGAAGTGTCCGGCTAAGCTCGGACACGGGGAAACGAAAAGTTTCCTTTGCAGTTTGTTCTCAGTCCTGCTTCAGATCGAGGTTGTCGAGAGAATTGCCGAAGATGGCGCTCATGTCGCCGAGGGCTTCGCCCGGCTTGAGTGCGGCGGAGACTTCCTCGCCGGCGGCCTTGATGGACTCTTCGTTGAAACCTTCCTCAAGGGCCTTGATGCTGAGGCCGATGCGGCGTTCGTCCTTGTCGATCTTGATCACGACGGCTTCGATTTCGTCGCCGAGATTGAGCTTGTCCTTGACCTTTTCGACGCGGTCGCGGGAAATCTGGGAGATGTGGACGAGACCGTCGATCTTGTGGGAGAGCTCGATGAAGGCGCCGAACGCGGTGACCTTCGTGACTTTGCCCTTCACGACGTCGCCGATCTTGTATATCTGCTCGATGTTGGCCCACGGATCGACTTCGGTCTGCTTCAGACCGAGGGAGATGCGCTGCTGGGTCGGATCGATGTCGAGGATGACGGCTTCGACTTCCTCGCCGACCTTCAGGACTTCGTTCGGATGATTGATCTTGCGAGTCCAGGACATGTCGGAGACGTGGATCATGCCGTCGATGTCGTTTTCGATCTCGACGAATGCGCCGTAGGTGGTCATATTGCGGACTTTGCCCTTGATGTGGCTTCCCGGAGGATACTTCTCTGCGAGGACTTCCCACGGATTGCGGGTCTTCTGGCGGAGACCGAGGGAAATCTTCTTGCCGTCCTTGTTGACCTCGAGGATGACCGCTTCGACTTCCTCGCCGCTGCTGACGACGTCGCTGGCCTTCGTGATGCGCTTGGTCCAGGACATTTCGGAGACGTGGATGAGGCCTTCGACGCCCTGTTCGATCTCGACGAACGCGCCGTAGGGCATGATATTGACCACATGGCCCTTGACGGTGGAGCCGACGGGATACTTGGTCTCGACGTCGTCCCACGGATTTGCGGACTTCTGCTTGAGGCCGAGGGAGACGCGCTCCTTGGCGAAGTCGATATCGAGGACCATGACCTCGATCTCCTGTCCGACTTCGAGCATTTCCTTCGGGTTCGTGATGCGGCCCCAGGACATATCGGTGATATGAAGGAGTCCGTCCACGCCGCCGAGGTCGATGAACGCGCCGAAATCTGTGATGTTCTTGACTTTGCCCTTGCGGAGTTCGCCGACCTTCATTTCCTTCAGGAACTGGGCGCGCATGTCCTTGCGGGATTCTTCGAGCAGTTCGCGGCGGGAAACGACGATATTGTGGCGTTCCTGGTTGATCTTGAGAATCTTGAAATCGTATTCCTGGTCGATGAGGTCGTCGATGTTCTTGACGGGGCCGATGTCGATCTGGGAGCCGGGGAGGAACGCCTCCACGCCGTCGAGGTCGATGAGGATGCCGCCTTTGACTTTCTTCTTCATCTTGCCGCGGATCACGCTGCCTTCGCCGAAGTCGGACGTGATCTTCTTCCAGGTCTGGATGAAGGCCGCCTTCTGGAGGCTGATGCCGGGCTGGTTCTGTTCGTTCTCGAGTTCTTCCAGATAGACGTCGATCTGATCGTTGACGTTAACTTCTTCCCAGTTTTTGAACTCGGTGTAGGGGATGAACCCTTCGGCCTTCAGACCGATGTCGACCAGCGCGCCGTCCTGGCGCTTCTCGACGATCGTGCCGGAGACGATCGAGTCGACCTTGAAATCGGTTTTGGTCTGTCCGCCCAGCAGATCGTCCATCGTCAGCTTGTCGTCGATGATGACGTAGCTCTTCTGCACAACGGGTGCATCCTGTTTCTTTTCTTCGCTCATTGTTTTTGTTTCCTGGTTCGGTTGTTGGTTTATTGGTTTCCAATCCGCCCAAAAGCCCATTCGCTTTTCGGGTCGTAAGCATATAATATACTCCGAGTCAATCGCTTTTTCAAGCCATTTTCTTTCGGAATTCTGAAAAATGCGATAAAGATGCGCGTATGCGCATGAAAGCGGGGCGTTGTTGTTTCTTTTTTCCGGCAAAACATTTTTTTCCCATCTTGACTTTTCCTCCGAACGTGATACATTGAATATGAACTTGATTTAACTCGATCCGGTTTTTTTACAGGAGACTGCCGTGAAAGACAAAAGCATACTCGGATTCATCGCAATAGACATCCTTTTAGCAGTCGGCGTCGTCTGGGGTCTGTCGAAAGGATACAAACTGCTCGGGTACGGCCTGCTGGTCTATCTCGCGATCAACACCCTCGCGCTCGTGCTGAAGCTGACCAACAGCAGAAAAGACGGCGACGACGACCTCAAATGACCGTTCCGCCGTTCTGAAACAATTCACTCCCAAATCATCCTTTTCCGAAAGACTCCCCACCTTATGTCGGACAACGCCCGCGAATCGCTCGGTTCCCGCCTCGGATTCATTCTCCTTACAGCCGGATGCGCCATTGGACTCGGCAACATCTGGCGTTTCCCGTACGTCACCGGGAAATACGGCGGCGCATGTTTCGTGGCGTTCTATCTGTTCTTTCTCGTTGTCATGGGGTTGCCGCTGATGGTCATGGAGCTGTCCATCGGACGCGCAAGCAGACGCACACTGTTCGGCGCCGCGAGGGCGCTGACGCATTCGCATCATGAATGCTGGCAGGTTCCAGCTTGGATATTCTGCATGGGGTGCGCCATGCTGATGATCTTCTATACGACCGTGACCGGCTGGATGCTCTGCTACACGTTCGACTATATCTTCGGCGGACTGTCCTCTCTGGACACGGAAGCCATCGGGAAACATTTCGGCGAGCTTACGGCCAGCCCTTGGAAGAACGTCTTTTTCATGTGCATCACGGTCGCCGCCGGGTCGGCGGTCTGCGGCGCGGGGCTGAAAAACGGTGTGGAACGCATCACGAAAATCCTGATGGGCGGACTCTTCATCCTGCTCCTGGTCCTGTGCGGCCGGGCGCTCTTCCTGCCGGGCGCGAAGGAAGGCCTGAAGTTTTACCTGACGCCCAGCATGGACGCGGTCCGCGAAACGGGCCTTTCCGAAGTCGTGGTCGCGGCGATGGGGCAGGCGTTCTTCACGCTCAGCCTTGGCGTCGGCTCCATCGCGGTCTGCGGCAGCTACATCGGGCGCGACCATTCCCTGCTGAAGGAATCTCTGATCATCATCCTGCTTGATACCGCGGTCGCCGTGCTCGCGGGCATCGTGATCTTCCCCGCGTGCATGTCCTACGGCATTGACGTTTCATCCGGACCCGGCCTCGTTTTCCTCTCGCTCCCGGACGTCTTCAACCACCTGATCTGGCCGCGTCTCTGGGGCGCGTTCTTCTTCCTCTTCATGAGCGCCGCGGCGTTCACCACGGTCGTGGCCGTCTTCGAAAACCTGATCGCGTTCATGATCGACGAACTTCACTTCTCCCGCACGAAAGCAGCGGTCGCGAACGCCATCGTCATCACGATCTTCTCCCTGCCCTGCGCCCTCGGTTTCAATCTCCTGGGCGGCATCCATCCGCTGGGCGGAGAATCCACGTTCCTTGACCTGGAGGATTACCTCGTGAGCGACATCCTGCTCCCGCTCGGGTCGGTCTTCGTGGTCATCTTCTGCGGGGCGTCATCCGCCTGGGGGTGGAAGAATTTCTTCGCGGAGGCGAACACGGGCAACGGCATGAAACTCCCGCTCTGGACTCGCTACTATCTCTTCACGCTGCTCCCGCTCGCCATTGTCGCGCTCTTCGTGATCGGCACGATCAAACGCTGGTGGCCGTAAGCAATCCCACCGCAAGGCCGGTCTCCCCTCCCCTTCCCTATAAACACAAAAAAGGCCCCGCCAGGAAGTGGTCCACTTCTTCCCGGCGAGGCCGAATCGTTTCTGCTGAAACATCCGCCGGATTCGAATCCGGCGCAAATCCGTTTTGACGATAGAGTTCAGGCGGCTTTTTTCAGCAGAACCGAACGGACGACTCCTTTCGGGTCACGCACGAGCAGCACGGCGATCCAGATCACGAGTGCGATCGTGATCACGGCCAGTCCGAGCAGGGAATCGTTGAGCACGTCGGCGAACGCGGGTTCGAAGACCTTCGCGCCTTCCTCGGCGTACTCGAACACCAGGTCGACCAGCCACATGATGGCCGCGCCCCAGAAGAGCCAGCACAGCACGCTGATCTTCATGTCGCGCATTTTTTCGGAGGCGTACCAGACAGCAGTGCTGACGACGGCCGCTACGGCAGTCAGAATCAGGCACATGGTCAGGCCTCCGCTTCCGCGGTCTTGCCGCGCTTCACGATGAGCGAGGACGCGATCAGCATGCCGATCCACACGGCCACGATCAGCGCGGTCATGGCGCCGCCGACTGTCGCGATCTCGCGGAGGACTTCGGCGGTGTTGCCGTCGCGGACTCCGGTCAGAAACGGGAACTGGAAGATGATTTCGCCGTGCCAGACGTGTTCGAACGCCAGTAGGACGCATCCGCCGAAGAAGAGTTTTTCGAGCCAGCCGAGCTTCGTGGCCCAGCTGATGGTTCCGGGCTGTTCGACGGTTTTCGCCGCCATGCCGCGACGGACGATTCCGGTTGCGATTGCGGCTGCAAGGGGAGCGCTGAAACAAGCCATTTTGACCTCCTGAAGTAAAATGGGTGGTACGTTTCCTCTTCCGGGAAACAACTCCTCTTCGTGAGGAGCCTTCGTAATTTGAATTGCGGAACCGGAACCGGAACGCTTCTGCGCCCCGCGTGACAGCGGCTTCCGCCGTCCCCGGTTTATAAAACATATCTATACTATATCATGACTTGCGGAAAAATCAAGCGACGATTTTCCGCAATTCCTCAATTGCCTGCTGAATCAGATGGGCAAGCGTGAAATCGGACACGCCGACGATCACGTTTTCGCAGTTTTTGAACGGCAGCAGAATCCGTTTCGCACTGGACTGCGCGATCGCGTTCGCCATTGCGGGCGTAATCTCCCCGCCCAGGGAATCCGCCACGATGATCCCGAGCGGGCCTACGATGACGTCGGCTTTCCGCACCGCCACCAGCACGGCGTTCTCGCCCGTCGCGGCGGAATCCGCCCCGCCTTTCAGCATGGCCGACGTGGCGATGGTGTTCGTTCCGACTGCCGCGAGCTGGGCGTCCGGGAACGACTGCTTGATCTGGACGGCGAGCTGACGGCCCACGCCGCCCCCCTGCCCGTCCACAATAAGAATTTTCATGGTTCCTCCGTGTGTTGCCTGTTAAATAATCAGCGGATTCTCCGTGATAGACATATCCCTATAAAAATAGCGGGGCTTTGCTTTTTTTTCAAGCGGATTCCGTCCGTTTCCGTCCGTTTTTCAAGAGTTTTCCGACCAGCGCTAAGAAATCGGCATGTTCCGACATCCAATTCTTGAACGAACAATTCAGAAAACGTTTTTTTGCAGAAAGGCTTTCGCCATGAACAAGACATCTCTTTTCGCCCTCCTCTTTACCGCCGCCACGCTTTGCAGCATCCTCTCCATGCTCGCAAAACTGAACGCGGCAGTCGAAACCGCGGCCGCGTCGCTCCCGTCCGTCATAGGGTGACGCACCCGGATCAATGCCGGCTGTTCTCCGGTTCGGTCCGGATATTCCGTTTTTTTCAAAAAAACGCTAAGAAATCATCGTCGAACGCCGTCTAACTCGCAGAGAAAAACAAGTTTTCATCCTCATTTTCATTTTTGGAAGGATTCAGGTTATGAATAAGACCACGATTCTCGCAGCGGCCTCCGCGGCCGCGCTCCTCAGCGCGATCCCCGCTTTCGCGCAGACCAACCGGCAGGGCGGCTTTGTCACGCTTGACCTCAATTGGACCGAGGCCGACGCTCCAGCCGCAGAAACCGAAACGGACGGCGACGCCATGAAGCAGATGCTCGAACGCGACGAAGCGCGCGTCAAGTGGATCCGCGAACGGCAGAAAGCCAAAGCGCCGGAGATCAGGCCCGAACTCATCAAGGATGACGCTCCGAAGACCGAGGAAGCCAAGGCCGACGCTCCGAAGACGACCACGATCACCGTGCCGCTTACGAATTCCGGCAATGCGCTCAGCGGCGATCAGATGCGCCAGATACTCGAACGCGACCGCGCCCGTGTTCAGGGAATGCAGGAACGCGTGAGGGCCGCGCAGGAAAAGGCCGAACGGGAAAAGGACGATGCATCGAAAACCGAGGCTGCGACTCCCGTTGCGCCCCCGGATTCCACTCGCCGCACGTTCACCTCGGACCAGATGCGACAGATCGTCGAACGCGACCGCGCCCGTGCAAAAGCCATGGGCGAGCGCATCCGCGCCGCACAGGTCGAGGCGGAAGCCGAAAAATATCTGAAAGAACATCCCGTTGAGTTCGTTCCCGGCAAGACGCCCTCGGATTGGACGGACAACTTCACCGCCGCAGTCGGCAAAGCCAAGGCAGAAAAGAAGCCGCTCCTCGCCCTTTTCACCGGTTCCGACTGGTGCCCGCCGTGCCAGCAGCTCGAAAAGAACATCCTGCTTCAGCCCGCGTTCAAGGAATTCGCGAAACGGCATCTTGTGACCGTCTTCCTGGATTTCCCGCGCGAAGCGAAGATCGACGACGGCGTGAAGAAGCAGAACGACGACCTCGCAAAGAAGTTCTCCGTCGAGGCCTATCCCACCATCCTCGTCCTCTCCTCCGACGGCGAAAAGGAACTCTGGAAACAGGTCGGCTACACTGCCCTCTTCCTTGAAAAGCTCAAGGAAGGCCTGATGGGGCTCGACAAGGATTTCCCCGCCACGGCCAAGGCGCTGAAGGATGCGAAGGAAGCCGAAGAAAAGGCGAAAGCGGAAAAGGATAAGGCCGAACTGGAAGAGTTCGAAAAACAGCAGAAGGAACTCGAAGAGGCGGCCCGCAGAAACGCCGAACTGCATCCGTTTGGAGCGGGACGCATCTACACCAGACAATATCATCCCGAGTGGGCCGACGACCCCGAAATGAAACAGATCATGCAGGACCTCGACAAGAACGGCCCGATCAAGGGGCCGGACGTGCTCCCGAACGGCGGTCCCGCCCCGATCCGCAACCACGTCAAGCGCGACTGACCGTTTTCCTCCCTCGCTGACAAAGGAACCGCCCCCGGAACCATGACGGCCGCCGGGGGCGATTCTTGTTGCGCGGCTTGATCCCGTTCCGCTTACAGCGAGGCAAGGATGCCTTTCGAACGGTTTTCTTCCGTCTCGAAAACCGCCTGCGTCGTGCTGCCGAGGAACGCGCCCATCTCTTTCAGATTCGCAAACTGAACGGCATCATCGGCCCCCGCTCCGAATTTGAGTTCGATGGCGGTCGCGCCGGAGACTGCGACGCTGTTTTCACCGTCCGTGTAGGTCAGCGTTTCGGCGTTCCAGTTCGCTTCGCTGCCGGACTCGAACCAAAGCGTGACAGAGTTTTCCTCGCCTTCAGACTGGGAGACGACGTCGTTTCCCCAGTTTTCGCCGAATGTGAAGATGTCGTTCCCGCCGCCGCCGTTCAGAGCGTCGTCGCCCGCGCCGCCTGCGATCACATCGTCGCCCGCGCCACCTGATATCCGGTCGTTTCCGGCGTCGCCGAACAGCGAATTGCCGCCTTCCGCGCCCCAAAGCACATCGTCGCCAGCGCCGCCGCGCACGGTCATGCCGGCCAGTTCGGCGGCGTACTTGGCGCTGGTCATATCGACCACGTCGTTGCCTTCTCCGGCGCGGACTTCGCGGATCAGGGAGAGACGCGCGTCGTCGCCGAATTCGGAGTAGATGTCGTCCATGAAGAACGCGTCGCCGTTATCCAGATCGGAGAGATACAGGATGTTCGCGTCGGAATCCGACCCCGTGAACGTATCGCGGATGCGGTTCTTCCCCCTGATTTCCGCCGTTTCGCCCGTCGTCATGTTCTTTGCCTGGTAAAGCCCGCTCCAGACGTCATTCCCGTCGACGGACGCAAAGAAGACATCCGCCCGCCCGTTGCCGTTGGATGCGACCTGGCGCGGAACGGTTTCGGAGGAAGTCCACGATGCGGATCCGGCAGTGAAAACGCCGTCCGCCTCGGATGCCCGGCAGGAATACGTTCCCGCCCGGCCCGCGACATCGAACGCCGTTCCGCTCGTGGCGATGCGGATCGCTTTGTCGAACGCATCGTCCTGCGCGATCTCGACACGGTATTCCCCTGTGTATTCGCCGTCTGTCCAGGTCATGACCGAACCATCCTTCGACACAGCAGGAACGAGCTTCTGCAACGCCTGCCGTTTGACAGACAGCGCGCCGCCCGTTTCCGACAGACGCAGAACGGCGTCTCCGGCGATTGCGAGATCGTTCCCGACGCCGCCGCCTTTTATCGTGAAGGAATCGGAAGACGCAATGTCATCCAGCTTGACGGACAGACTGCCGGAGAACGTTCCGGCTGATTCTGCAAGTTTCGCCCCGGCGGCAGCCGAATCTCCGGAAAGCTTCACGAGAAAAGAGCCGCTTCCGCTGAACGCGCCCAGATCGCTGAGCAGAGCGTCGGTTCCTGATGCAAGACTGAACGTGATTTTTCCCTCGTTGACGACCCCTGCCCCGAGGACGTTCTCCCCCGCGAATGCCAGAGACCCATAGTTGCAGACTGTGTCGGACGCGGTCGCAAGGACGATGTTTTCAAGCTTCATGTTTCCCGCATTCCAAACCGCGCCGCCCGCATTGGCTGTGTTGCCGCTGAACGTGCAGCCGCGGACCGTGACGACGCCCGTGGAGTTCTCGTCGTTCCAGACGGCGCCGCCCTGCTCCGTCTTTTCGCCGCCGTTTGACGTGAACGTGCAGCCGCTGATATTGAGCGCAGCCGACGCCCAACTGTGCGAGATTGCGCCTCCGTAGGCGGCTGTGTTGGAGCCGAACAGCGCCCCGGAAACCTCTGTCGCGGTGTTGCCTGAATCCCACACGGCGATCGCGCCGCCGTCTTTGCCGGCGCTGTTTGCGCTGAACGTGCCGCCTGTCACGGTCAACGGGCCAAAGCACTGGCAGACCGCGCCGCCGCCGTAGCTTGCTGCATTGCCGGAGAAATCGGAACCGGAGATGCTTGTGGAATCGGCCATTCCCGTCTGGATGTAAATGCCGCCGCCGTAGGTCGCGATGTTGGAATCGAACGACGCGCCGGAAACGGTCAGGCTGGCGGCGTCGGAACTTCCGTAGTCGATGAACGTGGCGATCGCTCCGCCCTGCACCGCGCTGTTCGCGCTGAAAGTGCCGCCCGTTACGGTCAGGCTGCCGTTTTTCGTATTGGCGACCGCGCCGCCGAACGACGTGTAGGAGTTCGACTCGGTTTCAATGACGCTGTTCCCGCTGAAAACCGAATCTGCAATGGTCAGAACCGCATAATTGTAAATTGCGCCGCCCTGGTAGTCGACGGAGTTTGCGTCAAATATGCATCCGTCGACAGAAGCCTCGCTCGCTGCCGTGTTGTAGGTGTCATTGTAGATCGCGCCGCCGCTGCGGGAGACGTTCGCGCTGAATGTGCTGCCGGAGATCGAGGCCGTCGCGCCGTTGTGGATTTCGATTGCTCCGCCGCCCGGCGCATAATCCGCGGTCGGATCGCCCGCGGTCGCATTGCCGTCGAACAAAGCCCCGCTTACGGTCATGCCGCCGCCGTTCTGCTGGATCGCGCCGCCGAAGTATGCCGTGTTTCGGGTGAACGTGCCGCCCGAAACCGTGTTGTTCGAGAACATCAGGGCCATTGCGCCGCCCGCCGCGCCCGTTCCGTTCGCGCTGTTGCCCGAGAAAACGGCGTCCTGCACGGAAAGCATGCCGCCGTAGGTCTCGATTGCGCCGCCGTGCCCGGTGTAGCCGTTCAGCGGATTCACCGAGCAGCCTGAGAATGTTCCGCCCGTGAGGAGAACGGCGCCCGGACCGTCCTGCGTGTAGTCCGCGGACGACAGGCAGATGCCCGCGCCGTACCAGCCGGAGGCATTGACACAGAGCGGAGCGCCGGTCAGCGTACCGCCGGTAATGTTGATGCTGGCGATCTTTCCGTCTTTATCGACAAACACCTGCCCGTCGGCAAACACTTCGATCCCGGTAAACGTCGCATCTTTTCCGATGAAGGCGGTGTCGTAGTCGCATTTGCTGACTTCTTCATCCTCGTAGTCGATGTATGTGCCGATGTTCACGGCGCTGACTTCGGGCTGTTCCAGTTTGAGTTCGCCGTTCAGATACAGCTGTACGACGCCGTCTTTCGTTGTCTTGACTACCATGTTGCGGTCCTTTTCTGTTGTTTCGCGCCGGAACGCGGACGCACGGAAACAACGGAACGCAGCCTGTTCGTTCCGCCGAAGCGGCGGCAAACGGACTGCCCGCGATGTTTCCCCGTCTTGCGTTTCGGGCGCAATTCCGCGTTTTTGCGGAGGGAACTTGAACAGAGCGGGGATCTGGCTCGCCGCACCATGCGGCTCACAGTTGCGCGACAGTCCGTGAATTGCACACGGTTCACCCGGTTTCCGTCCGATTGGTCTTTTGATATTGATAATATAACACTAGACCGGAACTTTTTCAAGCCTGGCCGGTTCGATTCCCCGTTCCCGCGTTAACAATCCTTTTCAACAGATGCCGGGAGCCGAAAAACGCGCCAAATAATCCGCCGCCGCAGTTGAAAACGCATTTTTCGCGCATTATATTTATATGGTGATAATAATAAGGACCCGATTCGCCCCGGTCAGGGGTCAGAAAGGATTTGATCCCATGAACACACGCCTTTTCAGAAGAGGACTCTCCGTTTTCGCCGTGCTCGGCGCCGCCCTGGTCGCGGGAGCCATGGTCCATGGATGCGTCTCGTCCGAACAGTCGGAAGACGCTCCGGCTGCCGCTCCGGCGGTCAGGCCCGTCGCGGCATCCGTGCAGGAAATCAAAACGCTTGACTTCAAACGCAGAAACGACCCGGACTATGTGCCTGTCGATCTTCCGCACACAATGAACGCCCTGAACGGAACCGGCGTCGTTCCGCTCGAACGCGGCGACGGTTATTACCGGTACGTGCTTGACCTGCAGGAATCCGACCTCGCGAAAGACTACATCATCCAGTTCGAAGAAGCCGGTCAGACCGCCGAAGTCTCTCTGAACGGCACGCTTCTCCATACGAACCGGTGCGGATACACGCCGTTCGCCGTGAAGCTGAACGGACTCAAGGTCGGGCGCAACGAAGTCGCCATCCACACGGACAACCGCATCAACAACGACATGATCCCGAACAGCGGCGACTTCAATTTCTGCAACGGCGTCTACGGACGCGCCTACCTGCTCAGCGGCAACGTCTATTTTGATCCGCAGGCCTACGGCATCGACAAGATGCACGTGATCCCCCTCTCCGTGAAACAGGACCGGGTCCGATTCGGCATCGCCGCGTCCGTTTTCAGCAGGGAGGTTTCCGCAAGCGCGACCGTCGCCATGACGCTGAAGGACAAGGACGGCGCCGTGGTCCTCTCCGAGACCGCCCCGCTCGCCGTCGCGCCCGGCGGCAACGAGTTCTACCGCGAATACACCTTTGCGAACCCGATCCTCTGGCAGGGCAAGGAGAATCCGTACCTCTACACGGTCGACGTCGCGCTCGACCTGGACGGCGAAACGATCGACCGCATCACAATTCCCTACGGATTCCGCGACATCCAGCTGCCTTTCAGCGCCAGGGACAACCATCTGCGCCTCAATGGGAAGAACGTCAGCCTCCGCGGCGTCTCCTACCACCAGGATGCGCCCGGCGTCGCCGTCGCCATGACCGACGAAGACCGCAGGCGCGACCAGGAAATCATGCTCGAACTTGGATTCAACTGGCTCCGCTGCGCCCACTACCCCCACAACGTGCGCGAATTCGCCGACTACGACCGCATCGGCATGATGTGTCAGACCGAAATCCCGTGGGTCAACGGCTTCACGAACACGCCCGCGTTCGAACGCAACGTGATGCAGTTCACGCACGACATGATCGTCAACCTCTACAACCACCCCAGCATCATCCTCTGGGGGCTCTCCAACGAGATATTCTACTCCTGGAGCGGACCGGAGTGCGTCCGCGTCCACAACGACGCCTACACGTACGCGCGCCGCCTCGACCCGTATCGCCCCGTCGGCCATGTCGAGCGCGAACAGGAAGTCCGCAACGGCGCGAGCAACGGCCTCATCTCCGACTGGTTCGGCAACAACACCTACCCCGGCTGGTATTCCCCCCTCACGTTCGATGACCCGAAAACCAGGGACGGCGTGACCGACACGCAGGTCCTTGCGAAATTCTATCTCCACGGCATCACGGAGTACGGGTTCGGCGGAAATCCGTTCCAGCACAATGACGACTTCATGACGCTCCACCCGAAGAGCAAGACGAACAAGACCGGAACCAGCAACGACACCGGCGGCTGGCTCCACCCCGAGGAATATCAGACGCTCGGACACATCCACTCATGGAACAAGATCGTCGGCACGCCCGAAGGCCGCCGCCTCACCTTCACATCTCTCTGGATTCTCTTCGATTTCGCAGTCGGCAGCCGCAATGAGGGCGACACCCCCGGCATCAACGACAAGGGCCTCGTGACGCGCGACCGCAAGACGAAGAAGGACGCGTACTATTTCTACAAATGCATCTGGAACCCCGAAAACGAGGTCCACATCATGTCCGCGCGCTGGGAAAAGCGCGACACGAAGGATATCGCCATCACAGTCTTCTCCAATGGCGACAGGGTCGAACTCTTCCAGAACAAGAAGCTGGTCCAGGTCCTCGACAAGCCCACGGACACTGTCAACAACGTCGTCTGGAAGTTCGATCCCGTTCCGTTCAGCGAGGACGCCCGCGCCGGGCATTACGATGAGTTCTCGGCGGTCGGATACCGCAAAGGACAGATCATCGGGCAGCACAACGTCCTCTTCACCACCACCGCGAAATAACACCGTTCAAAGGAATTGAATATGAAAATCCTGGTCACCGGCGGAGCCGGATACATCGGAAGCCACACCTGCGTCGAACTCCTCAACAAGGGCATGGACGTGGTCGTCATCGACAACCTCGACAACTCCAACTCCGAATCGCTGAACCGCGTCGAAACGATCACGGGAAAGAAAGTCGCGTTCTACGAGGCCGACGTCCGCGACCGCGCCGCGCTCGAACGCATCTTCACGGAGCATAAGATCGACTGCACCATCCACTTCGCCGGACTGAAGGCGGTCGGCGAGTCCGTCGCGAAGCCGCTGGAATACTACGACAACAACCTGAACTCCACGATCACGCTCGCCGAGACGCTCCGCAAGTTCAATTCGAAGAGGATCGTCTTCTCCTCCTCCGCCACGGTCTATTCCGGCGCAAACCAGATGCCGCTCGCAGAGGACAGCGTCACCGGAAACTGCACCAACCCCTACGGCTGGACCAAGTACATGTCCGAACAGATCCTCCGCGACCTCGCGAAGGCCGACCCCGAATTCACCGTGGTCCTGCTCCGCTACTTCAATCCCGTCGGCGCGCACCCCAGCGGACTTATCGGCGAAGACCCGCGCGGCATCCCGAACAACCTCATGCCGTTCATCTCCCAGGTCGCCGTCGGACGCCGCGACCATCTGAACGTCTTCGGCAGCGACTACGACACCCCGGACGGAACGGGCGTGCGCGACTACATCCACGTCGTCGACCTCGCGCGCGGACACGTCGCCGCCATCGACTTCATGCAGAAGGCAAAGGGCGAACATGTGTTCAATCTCGGCACCGGCGTCGGCTGCAGCGTCATGGACATGGTCAAGGCGTTCGAGAAGGCCAACGGGATCAGGATCCCCTACGAACTGGTCGACCGCCGCCCCGGCGACCTCGCCACCTGCTACTCCACCCCCGCGAAGAGCGAAAAGGTCCTCGGATGGAAGGCCGAATTCGGCCTGGAGGACATGTGCCGCGACTCCTGGAACTGGCAGAAGAACAACCCGAACGGCTTCGGCAAATGACCCCTGCCCCGCCGCAGGCGGCGGAGCAGTTCAAACGAATAACGAGGATTTTTTACCATGAAACTCAGTAAATTATATTCTTTTATCATAATCGCGACAACCTTCTGCGCCACGTCGCTTTGTACGCATGCCGCAAGCGCCGGGAGCCCGGGAAATCCGTCCGCATTGGAACTGCTGAGACAGGCGCAAGCGGGGAAGGAGTTGACTCCGGAGGAACGCGAGGAACTGGCCGCGCGGGCGTTTCTGGAGATGATGAAGACGAGCGAGGACCGGATGGAATCCATGGAAATCCTCATCGAGGGAAAGATCACGGACGACAAGGGGAATCCCCTGACCGACGTCTCCGCAGACGTGGAGTATGAACGCCTGAAGGAATTCATCCTCACGGACGCCAGCAACTCGGAAAGCAAAAGATTCGGCACGACCGTCGGCCCGGAATTCAGCTTCAGGGAAAAAGGATATCTCGGCGTCGAGATCGATTTCCGCAAGGACGGCTATGCGCCCCGGACGCTCCGGTATTCCGCAAACGTTTTCCCGTTTGGAGAGGAGGACGACGGCAACAGCCTGATTCAGAAGGATCTCCATGTCGTCATGAAGAAACTGCCGCCGCCCGCCGTGCTGAACGGATGCTCCGGGCGCATGACCTATATCCCCGCTGACAACGCCAGAACCGTCTGCGATCTCTCGAAGATTACGCGCAACGACAAAATCAGCCTGAAAAGTCTCCCGCTGAAGGCGAAGCCGGACGCGAAACGCTGGCTTGAGTTCGACCTGAAACGCGACGAAAAGGGCGAGATCGCGCCCGGCGAAGTCACGCTCGGTCCCGCCGACTCCGGCATCCGCGCCCCCGCGGAATTCATCCTGCGGCTTCATTCCGACGATCCCGAGGACGGTTTCCTCGCGACGGATCAGATCACGGTCCGGAAGGATATGGACTACAATTTCAGGTGGGAGTGTTCGGAAGCGCCGGAGGGCGCGTACCCGGCGCAGGAGATCGTTTTCCCTTACAAAAAAGAATCGGTGAACGGGCAGGACAACAAAGTGATCTGCGCCTACGTGAAAATCGGCGGCCACTACGGGAAACTCGTGATGTATTATCCCGCGGTTGACACGCGCAGGAACCAGCAGCGGGAACTCGAGGTGGAGCGGTACCGTATCGAACTCAAACTGGAACTCAATGTCGAGTCCGGCGCAAAAAGTCTGGTGAGCTATACGATCCGTTCCCCGGAAGAAATCGCCCGGAGGAAGGAGGCGCTCGAAAAACAGGCGGCCCAGCTTTTTGCCGAGCCGGAGGGGCTGCTGCGGATCCCGCTGAACGACAAGGTCTCATTGGCGCTCGCAAAGGTCGAAGCCGGGCGTCTTTCCCCGCATATCCTGACGGAGGATTATTACCTCGGACAGTACGAGGTGACGCAGGAACAGTGGAAGGCCGTGATGGGCACGGATCCCTCGCGGTTCAAGGGCGACAAGCTTCCGGTCGAACAGGTCGGCTGGCATGACGCCATGAGATTCTGCGCGAAGCTCAACGAAAGCGGAAAAGCCCCCGAAGGGTACCGGTTCTCTCTGCCGACGGAGATCCAGTGGGAGTACGCGGCGCGAGGCGGGAAGAAACGATTGGGTTCCGACGCCAAATACAGCGGCGCGCGTTTCGGGCTGGCAGACGTGGCGTGGTACTATGAAAACTCGGGCGACAAGCCGCTGCGGGAAAGAGCGCTGCGGGACCGACAGGAAGAGCAGAAAAAGAACAACTGCACGACGCATCCCGCGGGGCAGAAAGCGCCGAACGAACTCGGCATCTGCGACATGACCGGAAACGTCTTCGAATGGTGTCTGGACGATGCGACGGACGACGTTCAGGACCTGAAGGCGGAATTCATACGGAACGACGACAACAGCGATGTGCCGCGTTCGTATCGCGGCGGCTGCTGGAACAGTATCTCCGACGACTGCCAGATAAAGAACCGGAACGCCGCCCTCCCCTCGGACAGGAAGGACACCATCGGATTCCGCGTCGCGCTTGTCCCGGAGAAATATACGATTGAGTCCGTCCGTTTCAAGCTGGGGCCGAACGCCTTCCTGGATATGGTCCGGGTCGAGCCGGGCAAGTTCCCGATGGGCGAAGGCGATCAGAAACACAAGGTCACGATCTCCGCTCCGTACTGGATCGGCCGGTACGAAGTCACGCGCGCCCAGTGGCAGGAGATCATGGGCACGGAACGCGACTATGTCAGAGACAGCCGCCCGGTCACCAATGTGTCCTGGGATGACGTGCAGGAATATTGCAGGCTGCTGAACGAAACGGTGAAGGCGCCCGACGGATACGAATTCGCCCTGCCGACCGAGGCGCAGTGGGAATACGCCGCGCGCGGCGGCGCCAGGAGCAAGGGGTACAAGTACAGCGGGAGCGACAAACCGGAAGACGTGGCGTGGTGCAGCAAAACCCCGCATTACGGGGTGCAGTACGCGGGGCAGAAAGCGCCGAACGAGCTCTGGCTGTACGACATGAGCGGGAATGTCATGGAATGGTGCGCCGACGCTTATCAGGAGGACATCTCCAAAAACACAGACGGCGACACCCCTGTGGAAACAGGAGACAAACGCGTGGCGCGCGGCGGATGCCATAACGGCGACGCGGCTCTTTGCGCCGTGTCCGCCCGTCAGGCCGAGTCCCCGGCGAAACAATATGCCTCAATCGGGTTCCGCCTCGCCGCCGTCCCAATCAGGAAGAAGCCCGCACCGACGAAACTGCCCGCAATGGACGCTCCGGCGGAGAACATCCCGGCAACCGTGACCGTCGAACTCGCGGACGGCGTGTCGCTCACGATGAAGAAAGTTTCCGCGGCCGGCGCGCGGTTCCGCATGGGCGAAGGCTACAACTCCAAAACCACCCCGCACTTCGTGAGTTTCAAGAAAGATTACTACGTCGGACAGTACGAGGTGACGCAGGCGCAGTGGAACGCGCTGATGGAGGCGAACCCGTCCGGTTTCAAAGGGGACGATCTGCCCGTGGAAAAGGTCCTGTGGGACGAAGTGATGGAGTTCTGCAAAAAGCTGAACGAATCGGGAAAGGCCCCCGCCGGATGGATCTTCACGCTGCCGACCGAAGCGCAGTGGGAGTTCGCCGCGAAGGGCGGAAAGGACAGCAAGGGGTACAAATTCAGCGGGAGCGACGAACTGGAGGATGTGGCGTGGTACAACGACAACTCCGGAGATATCAGCATGAAGGGCATGAAGCGCGGCCGCGATTATGATATCCTTCGCGGGAAAAACAACCTTCGGCCGCATCCGGTGGGAACGAAAAAGCCGAACGAGCTCGGATTGTACGACATGAACGGAAACGTGAAGGAGATGTGTCTGGATTCGATGGACTTCAACAATACCGGGTATTCCGACGGGGATGTCGCCGTGCCGGAATCGAGGAAGACCATGAAAAACACGTGCGTTATCCGCGACATCGGATTCCTCGGCGGTGCGGAAATGGGATTCAATACCGAACGGACTTACACGCACACGGGCGGATCTTCCGGCAACCGGAGCGCGATCCACGGATTCCGGCTCGCGCTCGTGCGGGCGCCGGAGAAAACGGACGACGATTCGTACGACGACGATTCGGATGACGACGATCCGAACGTGATGAAAGTCGAACTGCCCGGCGGCGTCCCGCTCAAACTGGTGAAGGTCGAGGCCGCGGGCGCGGAGTTCGACATGAAGACGCGCTTCGAGACCTCCGATTACGAGAGCGAACATCCGATGCGGTTCCGGAACGATTATTTCATCGGGAAATACGAGATCACGCAGGAACAGTGGAAGGCCGTGATGGGAACGAATCCCGCGTACAATCAGGGCGACCGCTATCCGGTGGAGAAAGTTCCATGGGATGATGTGCTGGAGTTCTGCGCCAAGTTGAACGCCGCGGGAAAGGCCCCGGACGGATGGAAGTTCACGTTGCCGACCGAGGCGCAATGGCAGTACGCCGCGCGCGGCGGAGCGAAAAGCAAAGGATACAAGTACAGCGGCAGCGACGATCCCGACGAGGTGGCGTGGTATTACGACAAGTCCGATAATCCGAAACGCTCCGCCCGCAACTGGGAAATGGAAGACCTGGAGCGCTACAAACTGAACACCCATCCCGTCGGACGGAAGAAGCCGAACGAACTCGGTCTGTACGACATGAGCGGGAATGTGTACGAACTCGTCCTGGATTCCTATCACAATAACATCTCCGACCACATCGACGGCGACGCGCCCGAAACGGGCGAGATGAACGTTATCCGGCTCGGCGGATGTTTTGCCACCGGGTCCCTGCTCACTACCCCGTCACACAGGTCCGGCGCGGGGCCTTATAACGGGTATTTCATGGACGGCTTCCGCATCGCGCTGGTGAAGAAACCCGTGTTCGCGTCGTCTCCGGCGGACAGCCCGATCGGGACCGCACCCGGCGCAAATCCATCCGGGCAGGCCGACGAGTCCGGCAGTTTGACGGTCACCGTGGACGGCTATCTGTCGTTCGAGTTCGTGAAGGTGCCCGCCGCGGGGAGGACGATCACGATGAAACTGCGCCCGCAGTCGGAACGGGAAAAGAAGTCGCACACGTTCTATTTCCACAGCGACTATTACATCGGCAAATACGAGGTGACGCAGGCGCAGTGGAAGGCGTTCAGCAGGAATTCGTCGAAGGACAAAGGCGACGACCTGCCCGTGGACAACGTCTCGTGGGACGATGCCACGGCGTTCTGCAAGCTGCTGAACGAAACGGGGAAAGCGCCCGAAGGATGGGAATTCGCCCTGCCGACCGAGGCGCAGTGGGAGTTCGCCGCGCGCGGCGGCGCAAAGAGCAAAGGATACGTCTTCAGCGGCGGCAACGATCCCGACGAAGTGGGGTGGTTCCTGGACAACTCCGGCGGCAGGACGCATCCCGTGGGGCAGAAGAAGCCCAACGAACTCGGCATTTACGACATGACCGGAAACGTCTGGGAATGGTGCGCGGACATGTACAACGGAAATTACATCAGGAACACCAACGGCGACATGGCGCCGCAAAAACGGGAAAATGCGGAGCTCGTTTATCGCGGCGGCGGCCGTGGCTATGAACCGTGGTTCTGCGTCGTGTCGAACCGGTGCGCTTTCCCGTCCTACTACAGGCTCGACCGGTTCGGATTGCGTCTCGCGCTGGTGAGAAAACGCGCCGAACTCCAAAAACTGGCGGCGGAAGCGCCGGACCAGGCCAAAGGAAACGACGACGAAGACGACTATGATTCCGACGAAGAGGACGAAGAGGAGGAAGAGGAGGAATGACATGAAACGCCGGCTGTTCCTGTTCGCTTTCCTGTTCTGCATCGTGCTGGGCGGGGTGTGTTCCTGTTCGCAGGAGGACGCCGCGTCTTCGTCCGCGCCAGCGCAGTCCGCAGCCCGTCCGGACCTCAACGATCCCGAACAGAGAGCCCGGCTGATCGAGAATCTGTTCCAGTGTCTTCGCATCTGGGAATCGAACGATGTTATTGAAATTGATGAAAACGGAAAGAGCCTGACCCCGACGCCCGCTGAAAGCCTTGAAAAGTGGCGTCAGGCAAAAGGGCTTACGAAAGAGGACATGACGGACATCTTCGCCCGAATCATCCGGGAGCATCTGGCGGAACAGGAAACATCCCCCGATCCCGGCAAAACGCTGGAGATGTATAACAGGTATATCAGGGCGCATAGGTATCTTGCATCTTATCCGCCCCCGCGGGAAGAGTTCATGGCGCTGATGCGAAAAACCGTCGATCTGGACCCGGACCACGCGGAAGCGATCTTCCGCAGTTATATCAGGACAAATCCCGACTGGCTCTTCGGCGACGGGACATTCGAAATAATCGCGGAACGGGTCCATTTGAATACGGAGGATATTCAGACCTTATTGATCGACATGTGCGAACAGATCGACAGAGAGACCGACGAAGTACGTAAAAAGAAACTGCTGGACAAGGTGTTCGAATCGTCATTTCAGGATGACAACCTGGATATCTTCCGGTATCTGGACAGGACTCTGCTCGATCATTACGACAGGAGCTATGCCTCGATGCCCGAACGGAAAGTCCAGCTGGAAAAGGCTTTTGCCAGAGAGGAAGAGAAACTCCTCGAAAACAGACAAAAAACGAACGAGAGATACCGCAGGGCGAAATATGCGCTGGAGCATTTCGGCGAAGGGGAAAGGGTGTTGAAAACACTGCGCGAGCTGGACACGAACCGGCGAAGGTATTCCGCTGAGTGGGCTGAACGGAGAATGCGCGACGATTTGCTTCTTCGTTTGCAGGAAGTCGTGGAGGAACACCCCGGACTCGCCGTCTGCGCCGGAGCCGCCCTTGTCCTGCTCCTGGCGGCGTCCGCGTTCCTCCTGATCCGGCGCGCAAAAAAAGCGGTGAACCGGAAGCCGATGCAGGGGGGGGAAAAAACCGTTAAAGAACGCATCTTTCCCGTTCTTTAACGTCTATTTTTCACGAACGGTGCGATTGTTTGTCGTTTTCTTCCTTGCATTCATGCCGCACAACGGTATAGTATAGTCCGTGGACGCCGGAGCACACCATCTGCTTTTCTATCGTTCCGCGCCTCTTTCCCGCCCAGGCAAACAACACCCCGTCAAATGGAGTACGCAAATATGTTCCCCACGCTCAAACACACAATCGCGCTTTTCGCGCTTTCCGCCCCGATCCTCTTCTCCGTCGCCCTTCTCGCGGCCGACGCACAGTTCATGCACCCGGACGCCGAAGTCCGGAAAAACTTCCCCATCCTCTCCAAATTCAACGCCGGGCGCGCGCCCTCCGAACGCATCCTGAAGCGCGGCGACCACGACATCTACGCGATCCTGCATTTCGGCCCGAACACCTTCTACGACAAGGAATGGGGTTACGGCGACGAGGACCCGCAGAACTTCGATCCGACGGAATTCGACGCCGAGCAGATCGCGAGGGCGTGCAGAGACGGCGGCATCACCGGCATCATCATCGTCTGCAAGCATCACGACGGCCTGTGCCTGTGGCCGACCAAGACCACCGAGCACAACATCACGAAGACGAAATTCCGCGACGGCAAGGGCGACTACGTGAAGGAAATGGCGGACGCCTGCCGCAAATACGGCCTCGACGTCGGGTTCTACGTTTCGCCGTGGGACCGCAACAACCCGAAATACGGCACGCCCGACTACCTGCCGGTCTTCCAGGAACAGCTCCGCGAAATCCTGACCAACTACGGCCCGGCGTTCGAACTCTTCCTCGACGGAGCGAACGGGGGCGACGGCTACTACGGCGGTGCGCGCGAACGCCGCAACATCGACCACCGCACGTACTACGACTGGATTCATACCTGGCAGATCATCCGCGAGCTCCAGCCAAGCGCGGCCATCTTCAGCGACGTCGGCCCGGACGTGCGCTGGATCGGAAACGAACAGGGATTTGCCGGTGAGGAATCGTTCGGGGCCTGGACGCCGCGCGCTCCGTGGGGTCAGCAGGGCGAACCCGCGCCCGGCTTTTGCGATTTCGCCGACAACCCGAACGGAAAGAAGGACGGCGTCTTCTACATGCCAGGCGACGCCGACGTGGCGTTCCGTCCGAACTGGTTCTACCACGCCTACGACGACAACAACCAGAAGAGCGTGCATCACCTCGTTCGCATCTACCTGCGCTCGGTCGGCTGCGGCGCGTACATGAACCTCGGCATGGCGCCGGACAAACGCGGCCTGATCCACGAGAACGACGTAAAGCGCCTGAAGGAGTTCAAGGCTGCCATTGATTCGCTGTACGAAAACAAGGTCTTCGGCGATGAAGTCAAGATCGAAAACAACGTCGGAACGGTCGAATTCGGCGGCGCGAAGAAGCTCAACTTCCTCAAGATGGCGGAACTCCTCTCCACCACGCAAGGCGAACTCGTCTCCGGTTACGAAGTCGACGTCCGCAAGGACGGCAAATGGGAAACCGTGCTGAAAGGTCAGGCGATCGGCCTCAAACGCCTGAAACCGATCCCGACGCAGGACTGCGATGCAGTCCGCATCCGCATCACCGAATCTTCCGGCACGGTCAAGTCTCTGAAATTCTCCGGCTACCTCGCGCCGGAACACCTCATCGGCGTCGGCACGGCAATCCAGGAGAACGACATCCGCTCGCTCCCGAACTACCGCAAACTCGAGGTCAACCCCGCCAGCCAGTTCACTCCGATGCACCCGCTCCGCTACCTCGAATTCCCCGTCTCGCGCGACAAGGCCATCTCCGGCTTCGTCTTTACTCCTGCCGCAGGCGCTCCGCTCGGCACCCCCGACCGCTGCACCATCGAGATTCAGCAGGACGGCAAGTGGGTCAAGGCCGCCGACCGTGAGTTCTCCAACGTGAAGTCCAACCCCGTACCGCAGCTGATCCCGCTCGACAACGTGAAGACCAACCGCATCCGCATCCGTGCGGATCGCTTCCTTGACAATGCAGAGGAAATGGTCTTTGGCGAAATGGGCATCCTCCTCGCGGAATAAGCTCTTTTTCCAAAACTGTTCCCCCGTTCCGGTGACAGTTCCGGCACGGGGATTATTTTGCCTTTGAACTTACATATTCTAAAAAAGTTAAAGATTCTTTGTTTTCTCGCTTGATTTTTCGTTGTTTTACGTTAAATTAACCGGTGTAACGCATCGAAACAACGACATTTTCCACGATAAGGGATCCTGCCATGAAGAAACAGAAGACCACGCTCCGCGACATCGCAAAAGCCGCAAACGTCTCCATGATGAGCGTCTCACGCGCGCTTCGCGGCGGCGCCGGCGTGAGCGGCGAACTCCGCACGCGCATCGCCCGTCTGGCGGAAGAACTCGGCTATGTGCCGAACCGCCTCTCCTACGAACTCGGCCAGCAGAAGAACACCATGACGGTCGGCGTGGTGATCCCGCACTTCGGCAACTCGTTCTTCACGAGCATCCTGCAGCAGATCGAAGCCACGCTCTTCACGCACGGATACCGCATTCTGCTCGCGTGCAGCTTCAACAACCCGATCAAGGAGTTCCACGACATCTCGGCCCTGCTCGAACGCCAGGTCGACGGCATCATCTGGGCGCCGGTTGTCTACGACGAGGGACGCCGCGCCGCCGAACTCATCATGAAGCAGAACTGCCCGCTGGTCTTCATCGACCGCAAGATACCCGGCATCAACACAGATTCCGTTGTCGTCGACGACCGCCACGGCGCGCTTTCCGCCATGCGCCACCTCACCAGCATGGGCCTCCGCAAGATCGCTTACTTCGGCGCGCGGCTGGATTCCTATGTGACGCAGGAACGCCGTTCCGGGTATCTGGCGGGACTCCGCGAGGCGGGGATCGAAGTGCGCGGCGACTGGATGTTCCGCACGGGCAACGACATGATCGCCGGGCAGAGCGCGGTGGCGCAGCTGCTGGAACAGAAGGAACCGGTCGAAGCGATCTTCTGCTTCAACGACATGCTCGCGGTCGGCACGGAACTGGAATTGCTGAATCGCGGCATTCGCATCCCGGAGGACATCATGCTCGTCGGGTTCGGCGGCGTCTTCGAAAGCGGCATCGTGCGCGTGCCGATCACCAGCGTGCATCAGGACGAAAACGCGCTCGCGACAGCGGCCGCGGAACTGCTCCTCACGCGCATGAACAACCCGACCATGAAACTGCCCTCGGTGGAACGCGTGATCCCGACCAGCCTGATCGTGCGCGAATCGACGCAGCGGCTTCCGCCCGTGAAATCGGCATCGAAACGCAAACCGCGTTAACCGGACGGTTCTTTCATCCCGGGAAACGTTACGCCAGACGTTTCTCCATGACGTAATCGTCCATGAAGAAACCGCCGCCGATGTCGTTTTTAACGGATTCGACGGTCTCGAACCCGTTCTTGCGGTACACGGCGATCGCGCGTTCGTTATGCTTGTTCACGTTCAGACGCAATCGTTTGAAACCCGCCGCGCGGCACGTTTCCGAAACGTAGTCCAGCAACAGCCGTCCGAGTCCTTTCCCGTGGCGCGAAGTCAGCAGATACACCTTATGCAGCTTAGCCGTGTCGCCATGGTACGGCGACCATGACACATACCCGGACGGCGCATCGTCCACGAGCAGAGCGGCGAAACGATACCCCTCGCGAAGTTCGCGTTCCATGACCTCCGGCGCATACATCATCCGCATCATGTACGGGATCTGCTCCGGCGGCAGGATCGGGGCGAACGTCTTCGGCCACACCTCATCCGCGATATCTCGCACAATCTGAAGGCTCTCCGGCGTATCGAGCGTTAAAAACGACGTTTTCATTTCTTCCCGCCCGCCTTCTTCGCCTGTTTCAGCATGTCTTCCGCGTGGGCCGACGCAGACTCGCCTCCGCCGAGCATTCGGGCGATCTCCTTCACGCGGGCCGTGTCGTCGAGACTGAGGATGCCAGAGAGCGTGCGGCCGCCGGAAACGTGTTTTGCGACGCGGAAGTGCGTGTCCGCGCAGACCGCGACCTGCGCGAGGTGCGAAATGGAGACGATCTGCTTGTAGCGCCCGAGCAGCGCGAGTTCCTCCCCGACCCGGCAGGCGGTCTCGCCGCCGATGTTCGCGTCGATCTCGTCGAACACCAGGACCGGGATCTCGTCGACCGCCGCCAGCACGGTCTTCACGGCCAGCATCACGCGCGCCACTTCGCCGCTGCTCGCGACGTCGCGAAGCGGGATCATCGGAACGCCCGGGTTCGCGGAGAAAAGGAACGTGACGGCGTCCGCGCCGAGCGGGCCTTCCTTCGCGGCGGAGAATTCGAGCTGATAGGCGGCCTTCAGGAATCCGAGCTTGCGCGTCTCCTTCGACAGCGCGTCTTCGAGCTTTCCGGCGGCGGCTTTGCGCTTTTCGCGGAGACATGCGGCGGCGTCCTGATACTTTCGATACGCTTCCGCCTCCCGCTTCTCGAACTCCTTGCGACGGAGTTCGGCATCGTCGAACGCCGAGACGCGTTCCCGGACGCGTTCCAGATGCGCCAGCACGTCGTCGAGCGTCGGCCCGTAACGGCGTTTCAGCGTCTGGAGCAACCTCATGCGCTCCTCCATCTCCTGAAACTCCTGTTCGTCGATCTCGACCTCGGACGCGAACGACGCGAGATCGGAGGAAAGTTCGTCCACGGCCTCCTTCGCGCCGTCGAGCGCATTCAGAAAATCTTCGGCTTTCGTCGGCTCAATGCGTTCCAGTCCGCGCAGGATCCGCCGGCAGTCGGCGAACCGCTGGGCGATGCTGTCCTCGCCGTCGGTCAGGCCGCCGCACACCTGCGACGCGAGCTCGATCACGCTGCGGGAATTGGCGGCGAGGTCGTGCCGGGCGGTCAGTTCGTCGTCCTCGCCGGCATGAACATCCGCGCGTTCGATCTCCTCGCAGTCGCGGCGGAGGCGCGCGGCCTCTTCCGGCGACGGCAGGGATGTTGCGAACGCGGCTTTTTCCCGGCGGATGTCGGAGAGATGTTCCCAAAGCCGCCGCACCTCGTCCAGGTCCTCCTGAAGTCCGGCGAAGCGGTCAAGCACGTCAAGCTGGTTTGCGGGATCGAGGATTGCGGCGTTTTCATTCGCGGCATGGACGTCGACCATCGCCGATGCGATCGAACGCAGCACGTTCAGATTGACCGCCGAGCCGTTCACGAAGTTGCGGGACGAAGCGTGCGTGATTACGCGCCGGACCAGAATGCTGTCCGGTTCGTCGTCCGAGATCAGGCTGTTCTCCGCGAGAAAGGCGCGGAGTTTCGGCAGGGTTCCGGGTGCGAGCGTGAATTCTGCGGAGATTTCGCAGTGGTCAGCGCCGGTGCGGATAGCGGATTTGTCGGCGCGGTTTCCGAGCAAAAGTCCAAGCGCGCCCATGATAACGGATTTTCCGGCGCCGGTTTCGCCGGTAATGACATTGAACGAGGGGCCGAATTCGATTTCGGCCTCTTCCACGATGGCAAGATTCTGTACGGACAGCCAGTTGAGCATGATGAAAAGGAGAAGTTTTGATCCGGCGGAGGGCTGTCGGACGGGGATGCACGAGGACGCCCGGCGCGCGGATGGAGCTTATTTTTTACAAGAAAAGATACGTCTTCCCGGCAAAAAATCAATTCAAACAGCGAAAAAAAACGAAAAAAATACGTCCGAGGCTTGAAAACGGTCAAACATGAAGCTAAATTTTTAACCGTTTCCGGCAAATGAACAATCCCCAACCGCACCCCCCCCCAGGCGGGTTGCGCAGCCTTCTTCCCACGCAATGCAAACCATGAAATCCGACACTGCAACCGCAAAACAGGTCTACGATAAACTGCTGTCCGTTTACGGCCCCCAGAAGTGCTTTCTGGAACATATGACTCCGTTTCAGCTGCTCGTCGCCACGATCCTGTCCGCCCAGTGTACGGACAAACGCGTGAACATGGTCACGCGCGAACTCTTCAAACGCTGGCCGGACGCCGGGGCGTTCGCATCCTGCGGACGGGAAGAGCTCGAACAGGCCATCTTCACATGCGGTTTCTACCGGGCGAAAGCCGCCCACATTCTGGAAGCGTCCAAAGCCATCGTCGAACAATTCCACGGCGAACTTCCCGACACGATGGAAGGTCTGCTCAAGCTCCCCGGCGTCGGCAGAAAAACGGCAAACGTGGTACTCGGCGACGCGCTCGGCCAGCCGGGGTTTCCGGTCGACACCCATGTGCGCCGTCTGGCCGGACTGATCGGCCTTTCGGATTCGTCCGATCCCGAGGTCATAGAATCCGACGTCTGCTCCGTCATGCCGCCGGAAACATGGGCTCAGTTCTCGCATCTGCTGATCGTTCACGGGCGCACCCGCTGTCCGGCGAACCGCCCGGACTGCGCAGCTTGCGAAATCGCATCCCTCTGCCGCCGGACGGACGGAAAAAAGCGGAGTCAGGACAAAATCGCAAGGAAGTCATCCGTCCGCGGAAAAGCGACGACAAAATCCGCCGCGAAAAAAGAAGCCGGGAAGACGCCCTCGAGGTCCGGCGCCGGATCCGCCGTGAAGTCCGCCGCCGGACGAAAAAGGAAATCATCGAAGGACTGAACGGACCATGTTCAAGAAACGTTTCAGAAAGATCAAGAAACTGCCCGATTGGGTCTATTGGCTTCCGGCCCGCGTCATCCTCTTGTGGCGCAAACTCATGCCATTTGAAATCATCGATCCGAATGGACTCTTCGAGATATACTGCAACGATCCGCAGAGGGTCTGCATTCTCAACATCTGGCACAACCGTCTGCTCATGCTGCCCCCGATGTTCGATCTGCCGCTGCGAAAACGCACCGTTGCCGTCGTCAGCGCCTCGCGCGACGGCCAGTATGTCGCCGACTTCGCCGCGCAGTTCGGGGCGAAATGCATCCGAGGATCCACGAAAAAACATGGCGTCAAAGTCATATATGACGCGATCAAAACGATTCAGGGGGGCTGCATGGTCGTCCTGACGCCGGACGGACCGCGCGGCCCGCGCTACCGCATGAGCAAAGGCCCCATCCACATCGCATCCCAGCTCGGCATCCCCGTTGTCGCACTCGGGATCAACTACTCCGCGTACTGGGCGGTGAAAAGCTGGGACGGATTCCGCATTCCCAAACCCTGGTCGAGGCTGACTTTGATCATCGGCAACGAGCTGAACATTCCGGCCGAGCTGAATGCGGACGAACTTGAACGCTGGCGGAAGGAAGCCGAAGACGAACTGAACCGCGTTTCCCTCGTGGAACCAAAGGATTACGTATGAGTGAAAAAATAGCCGTCATCTGCATCGGCGACGAACTGCTGAAAGGCGCCGTCGTCAACACCAACCTCGCCGCCATCGGCGTCCGTCTGCTTTCGCTCGGCGTCGTTCCCGTTTCTTCCATCGAAGTTCCCGACCGCCGCGCCGACATCCTCGCCGCACTGGAGTTCTCCCTTGCCCGCGCAGACGTCGTCATCACCAGCGGCGGACTCGGCCCGACCGCCGACGACGTGACCAAGGAATACATCGCGGAACGCTGCGGCATGCGGCTGGAGGAGGACGGCGCCGCCGCTCTCAACATCATGAAGCATTGGAAGATGCGTCATCCCAGCGAGGAGATTCCGCCGCGCGTCTTCAACCAGGCGCTCGTTCCGCACGGCGCGAAGGTCCTTCAGAACGACTGCGGCACCGCGCCCGGCCTGGTTCTCCGCACCCCGGAAACCGACGCGTTCCCCGGCCGCACGGTCATCATGCTTCCCGGTCCGCCGAACGAACTCTGCCCCATGATGGACGCCTCCGTCGTGCCGTTTCTGAAAAAGACGCTCAAGCATTTTACTTTCACCCGCGAATTCCATGTCGCCGGACTGGGCGAAAACATCGTCGAGGAGCGCATGCTTCCCGTTATCGCGCGGTTCCATTCCCTGCTCTCGGTCGCATATTGCGCGACAGCGCAGTTCGTCCGCCTCTTCCTGACCACGGAGTCTCCCGAAGTCATGGAGTCCGCCATCCAGTCCGTGCAGGAGATTTTCGCGCACGAACTGCTGTCCGACGACGCCGATTCGCTTTCGCACGAGATCCTGCATCTGCTCGGCGGGCGGGACGAAACGCTTGCCCTGGCCGAATCCTGCACGGGCGGTCTGGCCGCGAAACTCCTGACCGACATCCCTGGGTCCTCGAACGTTTTCGCGGGCGGCGTCGTAACCTACAGCGACGCATCGAAAACCGCCCTGCTGGGGGTTCCCGCCGACACCATCCAAAAATACGGCGCAGTCAGCAAGGAAACCGCGCGCGCCATGGTCGACGGGCTCGCGAACGCCATTCCCTCGGACGCCGCGATCGCGCTCACCGGCATCGCCGGGCCGGGCGGCGCCACGGTCGGGAAGCCGGTCGGCCTGGTCTACGCCGCCATCCGTTACCACGGCCGCACCGAGGTGTTCGAACTGCGTCTCCGGCGTACGCGCGAGCAGATTCGCGAACGCGCCGTGGCTGGCGCTTTTTTCCGTCTCCGCTCTATGATCCTGGCCCCTGAAAGCGAAGCGTGATGCCTCGTCCTTCTCCTCGTCTTCGCCTGGGAACGAGGCGCGAATCAGTTTTCCCCGCATCCTTTCGCATCCGGCCGTCCGCGAACTTGGGTCACACTCGAAATACTCTATGTTTTAACCTGTTTTTTCTGAAAATAATCCTGCTTTTCGCTTGACAAGGCGGATTTGCAGGACTATATTACTGGAAAATACATGTCTTTTATTAACCCAACCCAACCTTTTCAGGTGAATCATGGCTGAAGTCATCCTTAAAAATGTCTGCAAGATCTACGAAGGCAACGTCAAAGCTGTCAACAGCGTTTCGATCGACATCCACGACAAGGAATTCATGGTCCTTGTCGGTCCCTCCGGATGCGGCAAATCCACCACTCTCCGTATGATCGCAGGCCTCGAAGAGATATCCGACGGCGAGATCAAGATCGGCGAACGCGTCGTCAACGACGTTCCGCCCAAAGACCGCGACATCGCCATGGTGTTCCAGAACTACGCCCTCTATCCGCACATGACGGTCTATGAAAACCTTGCGTTCGGACTCAAGCTTCGCAAGTTCCCGAAGGACGAGATCAACAAGCGCGTGAAAGAAGCCGCCGACATCCTCGGCATCGGCGATTACCTCGACCGCAAGCCGAAAGCGCTTTCCGGCGGCCAGCGCCAGCGCGTCGCAGTCGGCCGCGCCATCGTCCGCAAGCCAGCCGTCTTCCTCTTCGACGAACCGCTCTCCAACCTCGACGCGAAAATGCGCGTCCAGATGCGCGCCGAGATCAACAAGCTCCATACCCGCCTCGGCACAACCATGATTTACGTCACGCACGACCAGATCGAGGCCATGACCATGGGCGACCGCATCTGCGTCATGAAAGACGGCGTGATCCAGCAGATCGACACGCCGCTGAACATCTACGACAAGCCAGCCAACACCTTCGTCGCCGGGTTCATCGGCACTCCGCCCATGAATATCTTCAGGGGCGCTCTCGTCTCCGAAAACGACGCCCTCGTTTTCAAGGCCGGCCCGATTTCTGTCGCCCTGCCCGCGGACTGGAAAGCCGCAGTTGAATCCTATGTCGGCAAGGACATCCTCTTCGGCATCCGCCCCGAGGACATCGGCTCCGAACGCGCCACGAACGACGCCAACGCCCCGGCCATCTCCGCCAAGGTCGATGTCCGCGAGCCCATGGGCGCCGAGATTTATCTCCACCTCGACACCGGCGTCGAAGCCCCCTGCGTCGCCCGTGTCGCTCCCCACCTCGACGCCAAGGTCGGCGAGACCATCACGCTCAAGCTCGACATGGCGGGCGCGCACGTGTTCGATCCCGCGACCACGAACCGCATCGTCTGACCGGAACCGTTCCATACGCGAATTCCAGAGCAAGGCTGTTTCCCGCGGCCTTGCTCTTTTTGCGTTTCCATGAAATGAAATCTCTCGTTTTTAACTATTTAGAAAATGACGAACAAACATGAAAAAAAACATGCGCCGGGATTGATTTTCGCTTCGGGCAGGCTATATTAACGTAAAAAGTCCATAACGCCATATCATTTCCAACCGTTCAACCAATATCAACACAGAAAGACAGGCATCTCCATGAACCGTATCCTTTCCTCGTTCGCCGCCGCGGCCGCAATCGCAGCCCTCGCAGCATGCATCAACACCGTCAACCCCGTACCCGACAACTGCACGCTTTACAAGGCTGTTCCCGACGCGGAACTGGATCCCGGCTATCAGAAGGTCACCACGCCGACGCTTAGCCAGAACTTTGTCCAACGCATCGCCGAGAAGAAACAGCAGGCCGAGAAGGAAGGCAAGGACATCAAGCTCGTGCTCGTCGGCGACTCCATTACGCACTTCTGGGAAGGCGGCGGATTCGGTGGTTTCGGCGGCGGTTTCGGCGGATTCGGAGGCTTTGGCGGATTCGGCGGCGGATTCGGCGGCGGTTTCGGCGGCGGCCAGAACAATCAGAACGCCCAGCCCAGCGAGAACAGCTGGAGCAAACTCGCGGTGTACCATCCGCTGAACCTCGGCTTCTCCGGCGACCGCACCGAGAACATCCTCCACGTGGTCAAGAACGAGGGCATCTTCGAACTCATCGACCCGCAGCTCGTCACGGTCATGATCGGCACGAACAACTTCGGCATGCATGAATCCGAACCTGTCGCCACAGCCGAAGCCATCCGCCAAATCGTTCTCGCCATCAAGGAAAAGGCCCCGAACGCCAAGATCCTGCTCTACGGCATCTTCCCGCGCGGCGACGGCCTCGGAAACAAGTGCGCCGAAACGAACGCGATCATCAAGGACTTCGCCGACAACAAGACCGTCTTCTATGAAGACCTCACCCCGAAGTTCACCGACGAGAACGGCAACCTCATCCAGGGCGTGATGAACTTCGACCGCCTGCACCCCGCGGAGCCGGGATACAAGATCTGGGGCGAGTCCATCAAGGCGTTCGCCGACCAGCACAACATCAAGTGAGCCGACCCGTTCCGCACAATCAAACTCAAACAACAGCATCTATAATTCTTATATGGCCTTATAGGTCCTATTTATAAAAAGCATTGCCATGAAACACATCTTCTCATTCTTCGCGGCCGCCGCGGCCGCTCTGATCCTCGCGGCCTGCGCCTCCGAACCGGAAGTCGTCTCCACGCTGAACACCCCCGTGCCAGGCGCGGAACAGGATTTCGGCTACCAGCGCGTCACCACGCCCGAACTCAGCCGCAATTACGTCCAGCGCATCCAGGAAAAGACCGCGCAGGCGGAACGTGAAGGCAAGGATATCAAATTCGTCATGGTCGGCGACTCCATCACCCACTTCTGGGAGAACGCCGGCCGCAACGTCATGGAGGCCAACTTCGCGCAGTATCACCCGCTGAACCTCGGATTCGCCGGCGACCGCACGCAGAACATACTGTACGTGATCGAAAAGACCGACATCTTCTCAAAAATCGATCCGAAGCTCGTCATGCTCCTGATCGGCGTCAACAATTTCGGCTGGAGCCAAGGCGGCCCGATCGCCACGGCCGAAGGCATCCGCAGGTGCGTCCTCGCCATTCAGGAAAAGGCCCCGAACGCCAAGATCCTGCTCCTTGGCATCTTCCCCGCGGGCAACACGCCCAACGATCAGAACCGCCCGAAGATCGCCGCCACGAACGAGATCATCAAGGACTTCGCCGACAACAGGAACGTCTTCTATGAAGACCTCGGCCCGAAGTTCCTGACTCCGACCGGCATCCTCGAACGCGATATCATGGGCGACTACCTGCATCCGACCGAAAAGGGCTACATCATCTGGGCCGACGCCATAAAGCCCTACGTTGAGAAATATTGCAAATAATACACGTCACAGAGCCCTGCTTTGCGACGGCGCAATAGAAGCCCCGTTTGAATTATATGCCTCCGTCCTCTTCGCGAGCGGCGGAGGCTTTTTTCACGCCTGTTTTTTGTTCCCGGACTTGCTTTTTCCGCATTCGGGCGCTATAGTTTTCTGTGCAAAAAAACATCAACGGGATTTCAATCTTTAAAATATCATGAAAAAGGCTCCCCTGCCCGCCAATCTGCTCAGGTCAAAACGCTGGGATTGGCATGTTCCGTCCGAAAAGGATCTGGAAGCCGTCCGCTCCTTCTCGCTGACCGAGCCGCATCTTGTGAAAGACACGCCGGTCCGCGCCGTGTACCGTTGCGGGGACTTCTTCCTGAAATTCGAACTTGCGCCGGGTGGCATGACGTCCTTCCGGAATCTGCTCCATCCGAAGGCCCGCGCGGAATACGAGATCGGACGCAATCTGACCGCGGCGGGAGTTCCGGCCGTGGAATGCCTCGGCTGGGGCAGGCTCGGCGGAACGAACGTCCTGATTACGCGCGCCATGCCGGGAACGGTCACGATGGACGAGTATTTCTACACGCATGTCGTCTACGGCGGCGAAAGCTCCAACGGCCTTGTTTCTGAAATCGCCGCCTTCATGAAAAAGTTCTTCGACGCCGGGTTCTGCCATGGAGACCTGCATTTCGGGAACATCCTGTACAATCCCGGCACGCATGAACTCGCATGGGTCGACCTGATCGCGATCGAGCACACCGGCAATGTCACCCCGGCCGACCGCCGGTTCATGAGCCGGTGCATCGTCACGCTCCGTGAAGGGCTGACCCGCACGCAGATGCTCCGCGCCATCCGCGAAGTCGGCGCGGCGGAAACGGACACGGAAGCGGAGACGTTCTATTTCACCGAGATCCGGCACGAGGCGCAGCATCTGCTCGAGACGTGGGAGAAGCGCAGCGGGCAGGCGGTGAACGCCTATCCGAAATTCGCCGACGCCCTGCCCTGTTCCGGCGCGCCGGACCGTACGATGCTCCTGCGGAAAGACTGGCTGGGGCGTCCGCTTCTCCCTAAGGATGAGGCGGCGAAAGGACTGCCGGCCGGATTTGAACGGATCGTCATGGAAGACGAAGACGCGGCGGAATGCATCTATCTGCGAAGCTTCTACCTTCAGGCGCTCCGTGTCAAGCACCGCCGCGTCGCCGCGTTCGTCCGCCCGAACGAACTCTGGCTGGAACCCATGCCCGACAACATTGCGGGTTCTTTTTCCACCGACGATCCGGATGTGGCGTTCTTCTGGCGCACGATGGACGAACAGTTGATCGAAACGCCTGCAAGCAACGTCGGACGTCTGCCGGACGGATCGTTCTATCTGATCGACCTGAGACAGCTTTGCGCCGGTTTCGAGGAGTAAAGAGAGACTCTTCACTACGGCGCGGAAAGCCCGTCTGTCTGAGAAGTTTTCTCGGACAAACGGGCAATGATTTTCTTCGAATCAATCGCTTATTCCGGTTTGCGGAAATCCAGCGTGCAGCTCCATGCGTACCGGTTCGGACGAAGCACGTATTCCGGATGGACGCTGACCGACCAGCCGTCGTCGCCGCCGACGCCCATGTGGAAGCCATCAAGGATCAGCCACGTCTTTTTGCTTTGTTTGAGCTCCCAGCTGTGGTCCGCGGCCATCAGGTCCTTCGGAGAGACATGCAGCGCGGAGAATCGGAACGGCTTGTCGCCGGTCTCAAATGCGCCGAGATGCAGTCCGTTTTCTCCGGTCAGGTCAAGTTCGCGCACGTCGCCGCGGCTGCCGCATTCAGACGGCACGAGGTAGTTTTCCAGCATGTCGGAAATCCTGTTTTCCCAGCGGCCGACAAGGGAGGCGACGAAACGGTCCGGGTAGTTCTCGTACGGGCCGCGACCGAAATACTTCGCGGTCTCGAAGCCTTCGACCAGCGGGAACATCATGCCGACGCGCGCCACGGAGTGAATGTCTTCGTTGCGGAAGGATGCGTTCTGGCGGAAGTTCAGGAACTGCGCTTTCGCGGGATCGACGATCCATGTGACGGTGGAATCGATCACGCCGCCAATGCGAGCGGAAACCGTGACTTCATACTTCCCGTCAGTTTTCTTCCAGTCGAACCTGACGTTTTCGCGTTTCGCGTCGAAGAGCGGCGGCCAGTCCTTCGCGAACGATCCGTCGGCATCCATCATCCTGTCGTTGCAGGTCGGCGCGCGGTAGAATATCTCTTCCACGGGCGCGGCGAGGAGTTCCTTGCCTTCGGGTTTCATGGAGACGAGTTCGCCGGTCGCTTTCGACCAGGTCAGGAACCCGATGGCGAGCGTGTCCGCCGTCTCCTTCACGTCGGATTCCGCGATGGTCATGTCGCCGGAACGTGCGGACTGTTTTTTCGCGATGGCTTCGGACGGCTGAGCAGGAGCGGAAAGCGCGAACTGCACGCGAGTGATCTCGTGTTTCGGACCGTCGCAGTAGACGTTCAGGTAGTACACGCCGGTTGGTTCAGGTGTCACGAACGGCACATCGACGACCGCGGATTCAAAGCATTCCGTTACGGGAACATCCAGCACGCCGGATTTGATCACGTCGCCGTTGCAAGTCTCCTCCCAGCGGAATTTCAGCCCGGCGGTCGAGGCGTTGTTGCGTTCGTTGATGACGGTGAGCTTTTTGCCGTCGAGATTGAAGCGGATCGGAGACTGGCAGACGCGGACTTCCTGCGCGCCGGGATGCGGCGTGACGGAGGCGTCCACGATGCCGTTCAGGACCTGCGTTCGGTTCTGTCCGTTGGCCTTGTAATCGTAGTTCTCGCCGAAGTCGTTGCCGTACCCGTAGTTGACCTCGCCGGTCTTCGCGATCACGTTCAGGAGCGCCTTGTCCGCCCAATCCCAGACGAACCCGCCGTGGAACCCCTTGTTCTCATGCACGAGGTCCCAGTATTTGAACAGATTGCCCGTGGAGTTGCCCTTGGCGTAGACGTATTCGCACAGGATGATCGGGCGGTTGTCGCGCTGGCTGTTCATCATGGACCGGATGCGGTCGGGACGCGCATACATGGGGCACAGGATGTCGCTGATGAGCGGTCCGGGGTTGCCGCTTTCATATTGAACAGGACGGGTCGGGTCCGTGAAGCGGATCCAGTTCGCCATGGCGGCCTGGTTCGCGCCTGTGCCGGATTCGTTGCCGAGCGACCAGAACCCGATGCACGGGTTGTTGCGGTCGCGGAGAACCATGCGTTCGGCGCGTTCGAGGTAGATCGGCGCCCAGGCGGGATCTTTCGAGAGCTGCGCGCCGAGGCCGTGCGTCTCGATGTTTGTCTCGCCGACAAGCAGCAGGCCGTATTCGTTGCAGAGTTCGTACCAGCGGTTGTTGTTCGGATAGTGGCTGGTGCGGACGGCGTTGAAGTTGAGTTTCTTCATCGTCTCGATGTCGAGCCGCATATCCTCCTCGGTCACGGCGAACGCGTGTTTCGCGCTGAAGTCGTGACGGTCCACGCCGCGTACGATAAGGCGCTGGCCGTTCAGTAGGACATTCCGTCCGCGGATCTCGATCTGACGGAATCCGACCGGCGCATACTGCACCTCCAGCGTCTTGCCGGAATCGTCGACGAGGTGCAGGAAGAGCTTGTAGAGATACGGGGAATCCGGAGACCATTGTTCGGGGGCGGCAATCCGCATGGAAATGTTCGCCGCGCCGCGTTCCGAACGCTGACCGTACATGCCGGACTGGCCGGCGAAACGTTCCGGACGGCTCTCCGCGACAAGCTTTCCGTCCGCATCGACCAGGCGCGCCTTCACGCGGATGCCGGGATACGATGACAACGGGATGTCACCGATGGGCTGACGCGGCAGCGCGCGCGTCTCCACATACGCCGTGATCTCCAGATTCGCATCGGATTTTTCGTGGCGCTCGTTCTTCGCGGGATCGGTGAACGTCGTTTTCACCGACCAGTCGCGCAGATGCACGGGAGACAGCGCCATCAGGCGGACGTCGCGGTAGATGCCGCTCATGCGCCAGACGTCCTGGCACTCCAGATACGACCCGGTCGAGAACCGGTACACCTTCACGGCAATGGTGTTTTTACCGGGCTTCAGGAGCTTCGCGATCGCGAACTCCGACGGCAGACGGCTGTCCTCCGCATAGCCCGCGTACTGGCCGTTCACCCAGAAGTCGTACGCGCTGTCCACCCCGTCGAACACGATCCGCACGTCGCGTTCCAGCCAGTCCGCCGGAACATCGAACGTGCGGCGGTAGCATCCGGTAGGATTGGCCTCAGGCAGCAGCGGCGGGTTCGCTTCTTTCTGGAAGAGGTAGATGTTATTGATATAGACGCCCCGGTCCGGAACGCGCATGTCGTTCTGCCAGTTCGAGGGGACCGTCATGTCCAGCCAGGAGGAATCGGCGAAATCGGGCCGGATGACGTCGTCCGGGACATCGTCCGGCTTGCCGAACAGCTGAAATTTCCATTTGCCGTTCAGATTGAGCGTGTACTTCGACGGCGTTTTCCGGTATGCCGACGCGGATTCTTCATCGAAGAAGGTTCCGTAGATCGGCGCATGGCTGAGTTCACGGTTGACGCCGGTCGTCCGCAAATCCGCGAAATGCCGGGGATGGGCCGAGACGGCATCCGGCGTTTCCGCGCAATATGCGGAACCGGCGGCCGCGCAAGCGACTGCGAACGAGAAAAGCGTGAGGGGAGCGCGTTTCATTTTTCGTCTTCTCTTTTTGCGGTTGGGGGTATCATGAGAGTTAAAAAAAAGTTAAAAGTTGAATCGGTTCTGTTTTGCGGTTCTTTCCGATTTTGAATTTGAACGGAACAGCATTGCAGATGTCCGCATCACGCAAAACTATACCCTCGTCTCCCCCAAAAGTCAAATGCTCTCGTGAGAAAGCGCGAAAATAACGTAAAAATAACTTTTTTAGCGCAGAGAAACGGTTCCCCGCATAATCGAGGCGGACCGGAAAGCATTCATCCCATTGTGGCAAACAACTCCACGAGCTTGTCGTACGTCAGGGGCTTGAGAAGCGTTCCGGTGAAGAGACCGGTTCTGGCATCGCGTTTGAATTCCGTGTCGGCCGTCAAAGCATAGACGGGGAGGCTGTCGAATCTGGAATCGGAACGAAGCTTCTCGACAAACTCCATGCCGTTCATGTTCGGCATCCAGAGATCGGAAAAGACGAAATCGTAGGAGAGCCCCTCCTTCGCAGCCGAATCGAGTTTCGCAAGAGCTTCCTCGCCGTCGCACGCATGGTCGATCGAAACCACGCCCGTTTTTTTCAGAAAGGCCGTCAGGATGGAACGGTTGACCTGGGAATCGTCGACGACAAGCACATGTTCCGGGTGTTTCTTCGTCTCGGCAAACCGCTTCGGCGCGGCAGCCGTTTTTGTTTTTTCCTCGGAGACTGCGATTCCCGGAATGCGAGCCTTGAACGTCGATCCTTTCCCGAGTTCGCTCTCGACAGAAAGTTCGCCGCCCATCGCTTCGACCAGACTTCTGCAGATGGAGAGGCCCAAACCCGTTCCGACCGCCCTGTCCGGCGCATGGCTGGGGTCATGGACCTGGACGAACGGATCGAGGATGCTCTTCAGCATATCGGACGGAATGCCGCAGCCGGTATCGGAAACGGAGAACTCCAAGTTCGCATCCGCGTAAGACGCGGCAACCGTGATGGAGCCCCGTTCCGTGAACTTGACCGCATTCCCGATCAAGTTGAAGAGAATCTGACGGACGCGGTGTTCGTCCAGAAGGACTTCCGGCACATCCGCCGTCCTATTGACGAGTTCGACTCCCTTTTCGGCGGCGGTCAGCCGGAAGGAGGCGAACACATTGTCCGTCAACCGTGTCAGCAGCACGGGCTCGGGATGGAGCGACATCTTTCCCGAGTCCAGTTTCGCGAGGTCGAGGACATCGTTCACGAGCTCCAGGAGCGTCGTGCCGCTTTCGCGGATGGATTCGAGCGCTTCGTCCATCTCGGCCGGACTCTTGATCCCGTTCTGAAGGAGTTCGGAATATCCGAGAATCGCGTTGAGGGGCGTGCGGATGTCGTGGCTCACGATGCTGAAGAACATGCTCCGGGCCTTCTCGGCCTTGCGCGCCCGTTCAAGAGCTTTCTCAAGCTCGACCATATGGATCGCAGCCTGCTCGTCCTGGATGACGAAGACATGGAAGAAGCAGTTGCAGACGAGGCAGCCGAGCGAGGTGAACGGCGTGAGCGGCCAGATGACCTGAAGAAGATTGGCCACTGCAATCGTAATGGAGAAAAGAAACACCATCATATTCCGCCTGCGGACAGCCGAATCCCGGGAACAGACGGCTTTTCCCGACGAGGAGCCCGCGATCATAAGAATGAAGATGATGAGAAGAGCAAAGAGCAGAGAGCGTTTGTCTCCGAAAAGGTACTTTCCGTCCTCATTGAAAAAGAAAACGCAGCCGTTGAAGAAATTGGCCGTCAGCATTGCGACATTGAATGCCAGAAGCGCATATCCGGACCAGGAGAGGATCCGCGAAATCCATTCGCCGAAGTCAAGATAGGCCATGACGAAACGGCACCACATGAAAACGAACACGGGAAGGGAGAGGAAGTAAAAAATGGTGTCGGCATACAGGAGCCGCGTCCAGCCAAGACCCGCCAGAATTCCCCATGCCGCGTCCGTCACATAATAAAACAGGACGCCGAACAGGAATCCGCGGTAACGGGTTCCTCGCTCGGAGACGATTCCCCGGCCGATGAGGAAACCGAAGTTGATGATCAGATGAATCGCTATCGCGACGCTGGAAAAAATCGAATAAGAGTAGCCCTGCATAATATCAACCCTGCCGATCCCGGATTTGCTTCAGTGCGAGTTTGCCTTTTTCCTTCTGGAAAGCCCCTTCAGCTGAACAGTCTGGACAGCTTGTCGATGGTGACGGGTTTCAGGAGAAGTCCGGTGAATCCGTGCTCCACGAACGCCTTCTGCTCCTCGATGTCGGCGGTGACGGCGTAGACGGGAAGATTGGCGAAGCGTTTGTCCGCGCGGATTTTCGCGACCAGGTCCTTGCCGTCCATCTTCGGCATCCACATGTCGGTCAGGACCAGATCGAACGGCTTTTCCGACTTCGCGATCTTTTCCCAGGCGTCCTGCCCGTCCACGGCGGTCGCGATGTCGCGCATTCCGATCCTTGTGAGGAGCGCTTTCAGGACGGCCAGGTTCAGCGGAACATCGTCGACGATTAGCATGCGGCCTTTCCCCATCTCCTTCTGCGCCTCGACCGCCTTGACTCCGTTGCGGGCGTCGTCGTCATCCGGCTTGACATCCTGTCCGGCGGCGGCTTTTCTGTCGGCGTCCGGCGAATGGTCGGCGCACTTCACCTCGCGCAGTTCAAGCGTGAACGTGGAGCCTTTCCCCAGTTCGGAAACGAACGTCAGGCTGCCGCCCATCCGGGTGGCGAGCTGCTTGCAGATGGCGAGTCCGAGCCCGGTTCCCTTGGTCCTCGCTTTCGCGCCCGCCTGGACATACGGGGTCATGAGCTTTTCCTTCTCGGCGTCCGCGATGCCGCATCCGGTGTCCGAGACGGAGAGCGTGAAAACGCCGTTCGCGTTGCTGATGTTGTTCCGGAAGGAGGCCCTGACGCGGATTTCGCCGTGCTCCGTGAACTTGACGGCGTTCCCGATGAGATTGAAAAGTATCTGCCGGATGCGCTGCGGGTCGATTTCGAGCAGCGGCAGAGGGCCGTATTCCTCCTTCAGCCTGACGTCGCCGTTCATGGTGGTCACGTCGAAGGAATGGAGCACGGAGGAAACGATCTCGCGGACGTCTGTGAGTTCCGGCTTGATGTCCATCTTGCCGGATTCGAGCTTGGAGAGGTCCAGCACGTCGTTGATGAGCTGGAGCAGCGTATGTCCGCTGGTGGAAATGGCGGACAGGGCTTTGGCGCGTTCCGTCTGGTCGTCGATGCCGCCGATCAGAAGCTCGGTGTAGCCGATGATGGCGTTGAGCGGCGTGCGGATGTCGTGGCTGACCGAGGAGAAGAAGTAGCTTTTCGCCCGTTCCGCCTCGATCTCCTTGTCCAGGGCGGTATGCAGTTCGTCGTTGACGCGCTTGCGTTCCAGCGCGTTCTCCAGGACCTTCACGCTCATCTGGATGAATTCCTTCTCGATTTCGGAAAGAGACCGTTTCCCGGCATAGCCGATGACAATGTCTCCGAAGCGCTTCCCGGCCCTTATGACGGCCATGGAATAAGACGTTGACGGCTTCCATGTTCCGGTCTCAGGATCAAAAACGCCATAGGTATGGATAAGCGACTGCGGCGCCTTCCCGTCTATTACGAAGGGCTCCAGCGGCTTGATGTTTTTTGTGTAGTAGCGGAAGTCGTCCAAATCGGCGACGAGCCGTTCGCAGGGAGCCTCGTGGATGCGGTGCGCGTGGCAGTCCGGCTCGACGATCGCCTGGTCCAGGACTTCGTCGCAGCGGATCAGATGGCAGAAATCCGCGCCGAGACGTCTGCGGATGATCTCGATTACTTTCTGCGGATGGGAGACCGCGTCGTAGGACTGAAGAGCAAGGAGGGCTTCGCCCAGCGCTTCGCTGTTGCGGTGGTTCTCCATCGCCTCCGTCACATCCTGCGACATGCCGAAAAGACAGGTGTTTCCGTCCAAATCCGTAATCTTGAGCTTGGTCGTCAGAAAACTGTACGTTTTCCCGTGCGCATCCAGCGCGTTCTCCAGAAACGAATTCGGTTCATTGCCGGAAAGCGCCTTGCGGTCTTTCGCAACGAAGTCGGTTGCCGTGGCTTCGTCGAACAGATCGGCATCGGAATATCCGACTGTTTCGGCAACCGTGGCCTTGCCCGCGAAGTTGCAAAACGCCATATTGCAGTCCACATAGCGCTCCGTTTTCGCATCCTTGATGAAAAACATGATCGGGATGTTGTCCAGAACGCTCCGCAGAAATTTGTGCGCGCGTCCGCGCAGACGGAGCAGGAACAGGGTGAACGCCACAAGAAGCGGAGCAAACGCGGTCATCGCGATCATGTGGTAGGAGTAGAAACGATGATAGCGGTCGAGGACGTCTTTTCGATGCGACGAATAGTACAGGATCGCGTTCCCGAGGTTTCTGTCGATTGCGTTGTATATCTGGTCTTTGTAGAGGGAGTAATCTTTCCCGAAGACGATCCCGATCGCCATTTCCCGGCGTTGTTCCGGCGATGCGGCCTCTTCCGCTTCCGAGAGCGCAAAGTTCCGTATTTCCTGCGGACAGGTGGGATCGGCGAGCTCCTGATCGGAAGCGATCAGCCTCATGGCATGGAACTCCAGCTGCATCAGATTGACCGAATGCTTCATGCCGTTCACGAGTATCTTCTCGAGCTTGTCTCCGTTCGGAAGACGGGCGGCTTCCTCAATGCCGGCCTCGCGATGTTTGTCGACATAGGCTTCCTTGAAATACGCGTCGCGGTAAGCTGTATTCCCCGAGACGATATAATTCCGCACGGCGTTCGTCAGAATGTCCGAACCGGACTGGAGGAGATCGCCCGCCTGGTTGCATTCAAGGAGATACTCGTCCGTCATCCCCGTTTCGATCGTGATGCGGTTCAGGCGGGCCGTGTTGAAAACAAGAAAACCGAGCAGGATCAGAGTCAGCAGACTGAAAAGCAGGATGTAAAGTTTCGCCCGGTGCGCAGAGGTGATTCGGGAATCCAAAGGAAGCTCCTTTCCGATGAACAGCATTCACGTTAGTTTTTTTCGAGGAATATAGCATCATTCTTCCGTTTTGTCAAGAAAAAACGTGACGTGGATGCAAAAAAAAAATTCAGAACAATCGCCTCGTCTTTTTTGTTCCGCGTCATTTATGCATAAATACGGAAAAAAACTGCGCCGAACTTGCATTTTTCAGTTCAGCGGGATATATTATAACTTGTATTATGTCTCGTGGGCGATTAGCTCAGCTGGTTAGAGCGTCATGCTTACACCGTGAATGTCGGCGGTTCGAACCCGTCATCGCCCATGTCCTTCTGTTTTTTCAACCAATTCAGATACAACGGAGTACGAATCATGCACGAATTCAGAACGCATACCTGCGGCGAACTGAGGAAAAGCGATGTCGGAATCACTGCGCGCCTGTCCGGCTGGATCCACAGCGTGCGCGACCACGGCGGCATCATCTTCATCGACCTGCGCGACCACTACGGCAAGACGCAGGTCGTGATCGACCCGACCAAGGATTTCTACCAGGAACTCGAACGCTGGCGCGTCGAGACGGTCGTGTGCTTCACGGGCAAAGTCGTCGCCCGCACCCCGGAAACCGTGAACCCGAAGATCGCGACCGGCGAGATCGAACTCGTGGCCGACGAGATGACCGTGCTCGGCGAGACCGAACAGCTTCCGTTCCTCGTGGCGAAAGACGAGGACGCGCCGGAATCGCTCCGCCTCAAATACCGTTTCCTGGACCTCCGCCGCGACGAGCTCCACAACCATATCGTGATGCGCGCCAAGCTCATCGAGGCCCTGCGTCGCAAGATGTGGGACCTCGGATTCACCGAATATCAGACCCCGATCCTCACCAGCAGCTCCCCGGAAGGCGCCCGCGACTACCTCGTTCCGAGCCGCGTCCATCCCGGCAAGTTCTACGCCCTGCCCCAGGCCCCGCAGCAGTTCAAGCAGCTGCTGATGGTCGCCGGATTCGACCGCTATTTCCAGATCGCGCCGTGCTTCCGCGACGAAGACGCGCGCGCCGACCGTTCCCCGGGCGAATTCTACCAGCTCGACATCGAGATGAGCTACGCCACGCAGGACGACATCTTCGCGATCCTGGAAGACCTTCTCACGGACATTTTCCCGAAATTCACCTCGAAGCAGATCAGCCCCGCCCCCTTCCCGCGCATCCCGTTCCGCGAATCCATGGAACGCTTCGGCACGGACAAGCCCGACCTCCGCAACCCGCTTGAAATGATCGACGTCACCGATATTTTCAAGGACAGCGGATTCCAGGCGTTCTCCAAGACCGTCGCGGCGGGCGGCGTCGTGAAGGCAATCAAGGTCAGCGGCATCGCGAAGGCGGACAATCCGCAGCCGCGCCGTTTCTACGACGAAATGATCGCGTTCGCGCAGGAATGCGGCGCAAAGGGCATGGCCTACATCATCTGGAGCGCGGGCGAAACCAAGAGCCCGATCGTGAAGTTCCTCACCGGCAACGAACTGCCCTCCCTCGCCGAAAAGGCCGGCGTCCAAGACGGCGATGTGCTGTTCTTCCTCGCCGACAAGCGCGCCCTCGTGAATTCCGTGGGCGGCAAGGTGATCGGCGAACTCGGACGCCGCCTCGGCCTCATCGACCCGAACGTCTTCAAGTTCTGCTGGATCGTCGATTTCCCGATGTTCGAGACCGACGAGGAGACCGGCGCGCTGATCTTCTGCCACAACCCCTTCTCCATGCCCCAGGGCGGGATGAAGGCCGTCGAAACGCAGAATCCGCTGGACATCGTGGCGTACCAGTACGACATCGTGTGCAACGGCATCGAACTCTCCTCCGGCGCGATTCGCAATCACCAGCCCGAACTCATGTACAAGCTCTTCGAGATGTGCGGCTACACCCGCGAGGTCGTCGACGACAAGTTCGGCGGCATGATCCGCGCGTTCAAGCTTGGCGCGCCGCCGCACGGAGGCATCGCCCCCGGCGTCGACCGCATGGCCATGCTCCTCGCCGACGCCCCGAACATCCGCGAAGTCATCGCCTTCCCGTTCAACCAGCAGGCCGAAGACCTGATGATGAACGCCCCGGCGGCCGTCGACATGAAACAGCTCCGCGAACTCCGCGTGATCCCCGTTCCGCAGGAACTCAAATACGAAGAGACCTTCAAGAAACTCCTGGCCGAGGCCGAGCGCATCCGCGCCGCGGAAGCCGCCGCCGCGGCCATGAACACCGCATCCGCGGCTCCGGAGCGGAACTGACCCCCGCTCCGGGCCGCCCTGCCCGCCGCAGCAACGGAGGACCGGCATGCCCGTAAAACGAAAACAGACCATTAAGCGGAAAACCGCCGGAAAGAAGTCCGGAAAGGCGAATCCGCAGCGGAGCAGACTGCGGATTTCCGTCCGACGGACGCAGGCGGTCCTTCTGCTTCTGCTTTTCGCGCTGGTCGGCGTCCTGATGGGCGTCGGCGTCTGGAAGGCCGGTTCGTTCTTCTTCAACTACGCCGACCGCACCTCCCGTTATGACAAACTGATCGTAAACGCCGGACGCAGAAACGGCGTCTATCCGCCGCTCCTGAAGGCCGTCATCTGGAAGGAAAGCCGGTTCGACGCCTCCGCGCGAGGCAGCAAGGGCGAGATCGGGCTGATGCAGGTCATGCCTCAGTCCGCCGTCAAGGACTGGGAGAACACCTTCCACCGACAGGTGCCGTCCGACGGCGCGCTGATGGATCCCGAACTCAACATCGAGATCGGCTCCTGGTTCCTCGGACGCGCCCTGGACCGCTGGAAGGACTACAACGAGGCGGAGGCGCTCGCGCTCTGCGAGTACAACGCCGGCATTCAGCGCGCCGAATCGTGGAAACCGCTCCTGCACGACGGCAAGGTCATGCCGAACATCGACATCGAATCCACGCGCAAATACGTCCGGGACATCCTCGAACGGCGCGAACAATATGAACACGAATGGAAATGGGAGAAACTCAAATGAACAAACGTTTCCGTCTGATGAAATCCGCCGCCCTGACCGCCGCCCTGCTCGCTCCCTGCGCCTTCCTTTCCACCGGATTGGACGCAAAGGAACCCGTCCGCCATTGGGATTTCGAGAAATCGAAGCTCGACAAGGAAGACATCCCGGAAGGATGGAGCTACCGCGGCAAACCCGGCACGCCCGACGTGAAATATGAGATCGTCGAGGACAAGGAGCTGAAGCATAAAGTCCTGCACATCGTCTCAGACAAGGCGTCCGGCGTGATCATGGTCGACTGCTCCGACGTCGATCTGAAGAAATACCCGGTCATGCGCTGGCGCTGGAAAGCCGTCACGCTCCCCACCGGCGCGGACGCCACGGTCAAGTCCAAGGACGACCAGGGCATCGCCGTCTACGTCGGCTACGGCAAACTCACTCAGAGCAGCATCTCCTACAACTGGCAGACCGAGACCCCGAAGGGAAAATCCGGCTCGTCCACCTACAACTGGGTCGTCGACGTCGACTGGTTCACCCTGCGCGACAAGAACGACAAGATGGACACCTGGTTCGAGGAAGAGGTCAACGTCTACGACGACATGATGAAGATATTCAAGAAAATTCCGTCCAGTTGGGCTCTCAGCATCTCTTCGAACAGCCAGTACACAGCATCGAAGGCCGACGTCTATCTGGACTACGTCGAGTTCGTCGAGAAGAAGTCCGGCGAAGTGAAAAAGGACGACGGAAAAAAGGGCAACTAAGCCGTTTCCCTCTGTTCTCATTTCGGCGCGGCTTCCGGCGAAAAGCTCCAGGGAGGTGCGCCATTGGGATCGGCACGCTTTGAAAAGCGTTTCCACGTCATCTTTCCGAATCCGCAAAAAAACACAAAAAAAATATGTTTTCGTCTTGACATCTTAAAAAATCATGCTACAGTACTATTCGGAAACCTGAACAATTTGAGTTCCGTTTCGGATTGCATCAGGAAAGACCGTTCGAAATACGAAAGGAGACAACCTATGAAAAAAAAGATTGTTGCAGTTCTGACCGTCTGCATGCTGATGGCCTCGGCAGCCGTTCACGCACAGACGACCGTCGTGGTGCAGAGGCCCGGACTTCTCACCGGCCTTGTCGATACGGCTGAAGCCTTGCTACTGCTTCCCTTTGCTGTCGCGGAGGGGGTTGCCTTGAGCGCAGTGGAAACCGCCGATGCGGTTTTGAACGGAACAACCACAGTCTACACTACGCCTGCTCCGGCTCCGGTCGTCGTTGCATCGCCCGCCCCGGTTTACACTGCTCCTGCTCCGGTCGTCGTCGCGTCGCCCGCCCCGGTTTACGTCGCGCCGGCGCCAGTCCAAACAGTTACGACGTCCACGGTCACGACGACAATCGTCCGTCCGGCGCACACCGTCGTTCTCCCCCGGCGGCATATCGTCGTTCCCGCCCCCGCAGTGCGTTACCGCTACAGGTAAAAACGCATCCAAGTCGGCTTTCGGCTTGAAAAAGAACCATCCGCACACGCGCCTCCGCCGTGTGCTTTTTTTTGTTTTGTCCATACGTATTGTTTATGCGCGGACTCGCCTTTCCGCATATCCGGCAACCGGACTGGAAAAGTTTTTTTCCGGGAAAACGGCTTCTTTTCCTCGGAATATGTTTGCAAACGCCTGACACATGCATATATTATCATAAACAGAGCCGCAATGCGGGCTTTTTTATCGCCCATACTTAACCCAGACGGAACGCGGAAGCGCGCCGTTCCCTCCCCCCTGTCACAGGAGATAGCCATGAGGAAACTTCAGGCAAAACGAAACAAATTCATGTGGTATGACGACAGCCTCCCGTTCGAGGAGCGCGTGGAAGCGATCATCAAGGCCATGACCGTGAAGGAAAAAGTCGGCCAGCTGCTGCACGACGCGCCCGCGGTTGAACGCCTCGGCATCCCCGCCTACAATTACTGGAGCGAATGTCTGCACGGCGTGGCCCGCGCCGGCATGGCGACCGTGTTTCCGCAGGCGATCGGCATGGCCGCCACGTTCGACACCGACCTGGAATACCGCATGGGCTGCGCGGTTGCGGTCGAGGCGCGAGCGAAGAACGCCGCCGCCCGCAGGTTCTCCGGAGACGGCAGCAGTCCGATGTACCGCGGCCTGACCTTCTGGACGCCGAACATCAACATCTTCCGCGATCCGCGCTGGGGTCGCGGGCAGGAGACGTTCGGCGAGGATCCGCACCTCACCGGCGAATTCGGCGCGGCGATGGTCCGCGCGCTTCAGGGCGACGACCCGAAATATCTGAAGCTCGCGGCTTGCGCGAAGCATTTCTGGGGGCACAGCGGCCCCGAGGCCGAACGTCACCGCTTCGACGCGAAGATCGGCAAACGCGACGCGACGCAGACCTATCTGCCCGCGTTCAAAAAGCTTGTGACCGAGGCGAAAGTAGAATCCGTCATGGGCGCCTACAACCGCACCAACGGACAGGTGTGCTGCGGCAGCGCGAAATACATCAAGGAACTCCTCCGCAGGAAATGGGGATTCCAGGGGCATTTCGTCTCAGACTGCTGGGCGATCATGGACTTCCATATGAATCACAAGATCACCCCCGACCAGACCGCTTCCGCCGCCTACGCGCTGAAGAACGGCTGCAACCTCAACTGCGGCTGCTCCTATGAAAAGCTCCTCGACGCATACGAGAAGAAGATGATCACGGATGCAGACATCGACGACGCCCTGCGCCATGTGCTGATGACCCGCATGAAACTCGGCTGCTTCGACCGCGACGAACTCGTACCGCTGGCGAAGACGCCGATTTCGAAGGTCCACTGCACCGAACATCGCGCCATCGCGCTCGAAGCCGCGCGCAAATCCGTCGTCCTGCTCAAAAACGACGGCATCCTCCCGCTCAAGCCGACAGCGAAACTCAATCTCACCGGCCCGAACCTGACCAGCCTCGCCGCGCTCTGGGGCAACTACAACGGATTCTCCGACCACATGGTCACCGTCCTGGAGGGCATCGCCGCCAACGCCGATCCCGCCACCGGGTTCGAGCCGCGCAACAGCGTGCCTCTGAACGGCCCCGCGGTCGATCTCTCCGCCCGGAGCTGGCTCTATGACAAGAAATACCCGGTCGTCGCGGTCGTCGGATTTGATGAATCCATCGAGGGCGAGGAGAGCGACAGCGCCGAACGCAACACCATCGCCCTGCCCGCCTCCCAGCGCTCCATGCTCGACTGGCTCTATCAGGAAGGCTTCCAGGTCGTCCTCGTGGTCATGGCCGGTTCCCCGGTCGATCTCCGAAGGGACGTGAAGAAAGCCGCCGCCATCGTTTACGCCTCCTACCCCGGCGAAGCGGGCGGAACGGCCATCGGCGAAGTCCTTTTCGGCAGGACCTGCCCCTCCGGACATCTCCCCTTCACCATCCCGTTGAATCCCGCAAAACTCCCGGACTACCACGACTACAGCATGGCGAACCGCACCTACCGCTACATGAAGGACAACATCCTCTATCCGTTCGGGTTCGGCCTCAGCTACACCGAGTTCGCATACTCCAACGCCAGAGTTGCGGATTCCCTCGCGAAGAAAGGCCGTGCGACTGTCTCCGCGAACGTCACGAACATCGGCGGCTGCGCGGGCGACGAGGTCGTCCAGCTGTACATCCGCCACACGAAGCCCGACGTGGAAGCCCCGCTCGTCGAACTGAAGGGCTTCAAGCGCATCCACCTTGAAAAAGGCGAGACGGCCCGCGTCGCAATCGAGGTTCCGGTCGAGGCGTTCCAGCTCGTCGATGCGCAGGGGCGATGGTTCATGCCGAAGGACGACGTCGAGATATTCTTCGGCCATGACAGCCGCACGCCGGCGTCGAAGACACTCACGGTCAAACTCGCGAAGTGACCTTTCCTCACCACACGTTCTGGCGTCAGATGCGCCTGTCGCCGGTTTGAGGGCAGTCCGTTTTCGTCCGGTCGGCCCTCCTTTTTGTGGAAAAAAAGGCTCGCCCGCTTGCAAAACGCGCGCATGTGCTTTATATTTAGATGGACTTTTTTCCAAAAAAAACAAAGCAAACGGAGAAACCCCGAATCATGGACTACGATTTCACCGCCATCGAAGAGAAATGGCAGAAATACTGGGACGAACACCAGACGTTCCAGGCGGAAGAAGACACCTCGAAGAAAAAGCTCTATGTCCTGGACATGTTCCCCTATCCCAGCGGCGCCGGACTTCATGTCGGCCACCCGGAGGGCTACACCGCCACTGACATCTATTCCAGGTTCAAACGCATGAACGGCTTCAACGTCCTGCATCCGATGGGCTGGGACGCGTTCGGCCTGCCCGCCGAGCAGTTCGCCATCGAGACCGGCACGCATCCGTCCGTGACGACGGCGAAGAACATCGCGAACTTCAAGCGCCAGATCAAAATGCTCGGGTTCAGCTACGACTGGAGCCGCGAGATCAACACCACCGATCCGAATTATTTCCGCTGGACCCAGTGGATCTTCCTCCAGCTCTACAAGAAGGGGCTCGCCTACATCGACGAAGTTCCCGTGAACTGGTGCCCCGCGCTCGGCACGGTGCTCGCCAACGAAGAGGTCATCGACGGACGCAGCGAACGCGGCAACCACCCGGTCATCCGCCGTCCGATGAAGCAGTGGGTCCTGAAGATCACAGCCTACGCGGAACGCCTCCTCGCCGACCTCGACGACCTCGACTGGCCGGAAGGCATCAAGGAAATGCAGCGGAACTGGATCGGCCGCAGCGAAGGCGCCGAAGTCGTGTTCCAGCTCGACGGACATCCCGGCAGGACGCTGACCGTATTCACCACGCGCCCCGACACCCTTTTCGGCGCGACCTACATGGTCCTCTGCCCCGAGCACGAACTCGTCGACGAAATCACCACGCCGGAACACGCCGAGGAAGTCGCCGCATACAAGAAACGCACAGCGTCCATGAGCGACCTGGAGCGCACCGGCCTCAACAACGAAAAGACCGGCGCATTCACCGGCGCATACGCCATCGACCCGGTCAACGGCGCGCGCATCCCGATCTGGATATCCGACTACGTGCTGGCCTCCTACGGCACCGGCGCGATCATGGCCGTTCCCGCGCACGACGACCGCGACTTCGCGTTCGCGCAGAAATTCAACATCCCGGTCATCTGCGTGATCAGGCCCGACGAGGCCGCCGCCGCGAAAGACAAGGTCGACATCGAAGGCGTGCTCGCCGGAAAAGTCTGCTGGATCGGCGACGGCCCGCTGATGAACTCCTCGAACGCCGAAGGCCTCGATCTGAACGGCCTGCATGTGAACGAAGCCAAGAAACGCATCATCGACTGGCTCGAATCGAAGGGCATCGGCAAACGCACCGTGAACTACAAGCTCCGCGACTGGCTCTTCAGCCGCCAGCGCTACTGGGGCGAACCCTTCCCCATCATCATCATGGACAGCGGCGAGATCCGCATGGTTCCCGAGGACGAGCTCCCGCTCACGCTCCCGGACATGAAGGACTTCAAGCCGTCCGGAAACGGCGAATCCCCGCTCGCGAACGCGACGGACTGGGTGGACTACGTCGACCCGAAGACGGGCGAGCACGGCCGCCGCGAGACCAACACCATGCCGCAGTGGGCCGGTTCCTGCTGGTACTATCTCCGCTACATCGACCCGCACAACGACCGGGCGTTCGTCGACCCGGCGAAGGAAAAATACTGGATGCCGGTCGACCTGTACGTGGGCGGCGCGGAACACGCCGTGCTGCATCTTCTCTACGCCCGCTTCTGGCACAAGGTCCTCTACGACCTGGGCCTCGTCTCCACCAAGGAGCCGTTCCGGAAGCTCGTCAACCAGGGCATGATCCTCGGCACATCCTACAAGGACGCCCGCGGCGCGCTGGTCCCGACCAACCTCGTCGACCTCACTGGCTCCGAGCCGAAGCACAAGGAGACCGGCGAAACGCTTGTCGAATTCCCCGCCAAGATGTCCAAGTCGCTCCGCAACGTGGTCAACCCGGACGACGTGGTCCGCGAGTACGGCGCCGACAGCATGCGCCTCTATGAGATGTTCATGGGGCCGCTGGAGGCCGTCAAGCCGTGGAACACCCGCGGAGTCGAAGGCGTTTTCCGCTTCCTCAAACGCTCCTGGCGCATGATCATGCAGACGCCTGTCGTGGACGAACCGGTTCCCGCCAGTCTCCGCCGTCTGCTCCACGCCACGATCAAGAAGGTCACGGAAGATACGGATACGCTCAACTTCAACACGGCGATCAGCCAGATGATGATCTTCCTCAACGACTTCTCCAAGCTGGAAAAGATGCCGCGCGAAGCCGCCGAAACCTACGTCCTCCTGCTCGCCCCGTACGCGCCGCATATCGCGGAGGAAATGTGGGAGGGCCTCGGCAAACAGGCCCCCGTCTCCCTGGCGCAGTGGCCGGCCGTCGACGAATCCCACCTGCAGGTCGAGGAACACGAGATTCTCGTGCAGGTATGCGGCAAGCCGAAGGCCCGCATCATGATGCCCGCCTCCCTCTCCGCCGACGGCATGCGGGAAAAGGCGCTGGAGAATCCCGCCGTGGCCGCCGCGCTCGCGGGGAAGACTGTCGTGAAAGTCATCGCCGTTCCCGGCCGTCTCGTCAACATCGTAGCAAAGTGATCCGTCCATGACTTCCGAACAAGACTACATCGAAATCTTCGAACAGTACACGCCGGTCTGCATTGATCTCGGACCCGGCGTCCTGACCGACCTGTCCGCTGAATTCCTGCTCTCCGACGAGAAGCCCGTCGTCACCTTCGTGACAGGCGGCAGATCTCTTTCGAAATCCGGCGCACGCGCCGATATGACGAACATTGTTCTGCACTACGAATTCGAATCGCGCATCGTATGTGACATTCCTGCCGAACCTGACCTTGACGACGTCGCCCGCATCCGCGAAGCCATCGAACAGAGCGCATCCTCGGAAGTCGTCGCCATCGGCGGCGGCAGCGTCATCGACGCCGCGAAGGCCGCCTGGGCCTCGCATCAGACCGGGCTTGACGTCTCCGAACTCTTCGGATCGGGGAGAATCACGGAAAGATTCCCGGGGAAGGAGTTCAAACGCATCATCGCCGTTCCGACTACAGCCGGAACGGGATCCGAAGTCACGCCGCACTCGAACATCGTCGACCGCGCCGCGGGGGTTAAACGCATCATCGCAGACAGGCAGATCATTCCCAGGATGGCCCTCATCGATCCGCACTACGGATGCTCCATGCCGGGCAGCCTCACCGCCGCGACCGCGCTCGACGCGCTCACGCACTGCGTCGAATCCCTGCTGAACACAGGTTCGCCGGAAACAAAGTGCGCCACGAACGCAAACGCGCTATACGCCATCCGCCTCATCAAGGATTTCCTCCCCCTCGCTTTCCGCGACCCGAACGACGTCAATGTCCGCGAACGCCTCTGCGCCGCCGCGACGATCGGCGGAATGATGATCGCCGACCGTCCGACTTCGCTTCCGCACCTCGGCAGCTTCTCGTTCTACGACCAGGTTCCGCACGGGATCGCCGCTTCGATGCTCCTGCCGCCTTTCTGGCGCTACTACCTCGCGGAAAAAGCCGTTGCGGAACGCACCATGCTCCTCGCGGACGTGTTCCCTTCGGATTCTCCGCAGAAGACCCCGGACGATGTCGTCTGCGCCGCCGCGGCCTTCATCGCGAAATATGCCGGCGTGCCGAAACTCTCCGCGCTGCCGTGTTTCGACGCCGCGATGATCGACAAGATCGCGTCTGACGCCGTCAAGAATCCGATGAAACTCGCTTCGGCGCCGCGTCCGGTCGCACCGGAAAATGCAGCTGGGATCATATCCGGAATTCTGAAGAAGGAGCTCTGACCATGAAAATCGTGTTCGCGCCCGATAAGTTCAAGATGTGCATGAAAAACGCCACGGTCTGCCGTGTGATGCAAAAGGCTTTCCGCACCGTCTTCCCGGACGCAGAACTCGTTTCCATTCCGGTTTCCGACGGCGGCGAAGGCATGACGCGCACGCTGGCGAAAGCGCTCCACGGAGAAATCCGCACGGTCAGGGCCACCGGCCCGGACGGCAACCGCGTCGAAGCGGAATTCGCGCTCATCAACAACGGCCTGACCGCCGTCTTCGAAATGGCGTCCGCCAGCGGGCTTTACCTCGTGGAACCGCTCAAACGCGACCCGATGACCGCTACAACCTACGGCACGGGCGAAGTCATCCGCGCCATTCTGGACCTCGGCGTCCGCGACATCCTCATCGGACTCGGCGGATCCGCCACGGTCGACGGCGGCGCGGGCATGGCCCAGGCGCTCGGCTACAGCCTGCTCGATCCGCGCGGACGCGAAATCCCATGGGGAGGCGGGGCTCTCCATATGCTTTCCAGAATCGCCATCGCCGGAGCCGACCCCCGGCTTCAGGAAACGCGCATTACGACCGCGTGCGACGTCCGCAACCCGCTTGCCGGCCCGTTCGGCGCGGCGCAGGTCTTCGGTCCGCAGAAGGGCGCCACGCCCGACATGGTCGCCAAGCTCGACCATAATCTCCGCCATCTTTTCGATGTCTGGGACCGCCATTCCATGCTGCTGCCGAAGGAAATGCCCGGCGACGGCGCGGCGGGCGGCCTCGGAGCCGGACTCCGCGCATTCTGCGGCGCGCAGCCGAAATCCGGCGCGGAACTCATCCTCGACGCCATCTCGTTCCGACGTCAGATCGCGGGCGCGGACCTCGTCGTGACAGGCGAAGGGCGTACGGATTCCCAGACCGCGGAAGGCAAGCTGTGCTGCGCGGTCGCCGACGCCGCGCACCGCGAGGGAATCCCAGTCCTGCTTCTTTCCGGCGCAGTCGAGGGAGCCCCCGAAGAACTCGCGAAAACCTACGATTTCGCGTTCAGTACGTCCACCGGACGCCGCACGCTCGAAGAAGCCATGGCGGCCGCCGCGGACGACCTGTACTTCACGGCGGTCAACGCCGCCAAACTTTTCCACCACACGGTACGCGCATGAACACCGCATCCGACGCGCCGGACCGCACCGGCATGATCCTGATCCTCTCCGGCCCCAGCGGGTCCGGCAAGTCCTCCATCTACAAAGCAGCCATCGGCGACCTCGGCGGCATCGAATTCTCCGTATCCTGCACGACGCGCCAGCCGCGCCCCGGCGAGATCGACGGACGGGACTACTATTTCATCACCCGTGAAAAGTTCGACGCGCTCGTCGCCGAAAACGCGTTCGCGGAATACGCCGATGTACACGGAAACTGCTACGGCACGCTCAAATCCGAACTGCTAGGCCGCGTCCGGCGCGGGATCGACGTCCTGCTCGACATCGACGTCCAGGGCGCCGCGCAGCTCCGCGCGCTCTGCGCCGACTCCGACGAATTCTGCGAGGCGTGCGAGTTCATCTTCATCATGCCGCCGTCTTTCGAGGAACTCGAACGCCGTCTCCGCGCTCGCGGCACGGAAACCGAGGAATCCATCCTCCGCCGTCTGGCCAACGCGAAAGGCGAGATGGCGCACGCGACAGAATACGACCACGTCATCGTGAACGACGACCTCTCGCGGGCCGTGAAGGAGTTTACGGAACTCGTCCGAGGTCTCCGCAACCATCCGAAACGCCAACGCACAGTCTGACAAACCACGGGAGAACGCTTATGAACGGGAAAAATATCATCCTCGGCGTCACCGGCGGCATCGCCGTCTACAAGTCGGCCGACCTCTGCTCCAAACTCGTTTCCGCAGGGTTCGATGTCCGCGTCGCCATGACAGCCAACGCCCTCCGGCTCATTTCCGACCGCATCTTCCTCACCCTCTCGAAACATCCCGTCCTGACCGATCTCTTCTCCGGCCTTCAGCCGCGCCCCGAACACGTCGATCTGGCCGAATGGGCGGACCTGCTCGTCGTCGCCCCCGCCACAGCCAACTTCATCGGCAAATACGCGTCCGGGATCGCCGACGACGCCCTGACCACCACCGCGCTGACCTTCCGCGGCCCCGCGCTGCTCGCGCCCGCCATGAACGAAAACATGTGGAACAGCCCGATCGTACAGGAAAACCTGTCGCAAATCGTGGAAAAGCTCGGCGTCCGCACGGTCGGCCCCGACACCGGACATCTCGCCTGCGGCACGTCCGGAAAAGGACGCATGGCGGAACCCGCCGACATCCTCGAAGCCGTCCGGAAGATTGTCTCCGCATGAACCTGCTGATCGTCGAGGAACGCGACCTGTCGCCCGAACGCGAGTTCACGGTCGGCGGCGAACACGCCGAACACATCTTCTGCATCCTTCACGCCAAGCCCGGCGACACGATCCGCGCGGGCATCCTCGGCGGCGGCATCGGCACGGCGCGCATCCTCGAAACGACCCGTCATTCCGCCCGACTCAAACTGGAGGACGCATCCAACCCGCCGCCCCCGCCGTCGAACATCCTCCCCGTCATCGCCCTGCCCCGTCCGCAGAGTTTCAAGAAGACGCTCCATTTCATCGCCTCGTCCGGCATCCGCCGCGCCGTGTTCTTCCACGCCGCGAAAACGGAGAAAAGCTACTGGACCAGTTCGTGCATGGCGCCGGACGCGATCCGGTCCGCGCTGATTGAAGGATTGGAACAGGGCTGCACGACCGTCCTGCCTGAGCTGACATTCGTACGCTCCCTGCGCGAGTTCTTCAGTTCGGGGCTTTCCGCGCGGCTTGCGGACGGCGCGACCGTTCTCATCGCGCACCCCGTCGACGCCGCGCCCTGCCCCGTCGCGCTACCCGGCAAAGTCGTCCTCGCCATCGGCCCCGAGGGCGGATTCACGCCGGATGAAGTCGCAGCGTTCCGCGCCAACGGCTATGCGCCGGTCACGTTCGGCCCGCACATCCTCCGCGTGGAGTTCGCGCTGTCGTTCCTCGCCGGACGCCTCGCATCCGTAAAACAGAACGCATGAAAAAAGAAATCGCATCCAATCCCAGCCTCACCGCCGCCGATCTCGAACGCGCCATGCTCGCGCTGGCAAATCCCGCCGACGCGGAAATCCTCATGTCCTTTTTCAAAACCGGAAAAGGACAGTACGGCGAAGGCGATCGTTTCCTCGGCATCCGCAATCCCCTGACCCGCCGCACGGCAAAGGCGTTCCGGGATCTTCCCGTCCGCGAGGCTGTCCGCGCCGCGCATTCCCCCTGGCATGAAATCCGTCTCTGCGCCCTGCTCATTCTGGCGGATAAATATCAGTCGAAAAAGACGGACGACAGGAACCGCGCCGCCATCTTCATGGAATACGCGGAACTCGCCCGGCGCGGGTTCGTGAACAACTGGGACCTGGTCGACCTGACCGCGCCGGACATCGCCGGCGCATACGCGTTCGAACACGGCGTGTCCGAGTTGGAGCGATTCGCCGCGTCCGGCCGTCTCTGGGAGGAACGCATCGCCGTCCTCTCCATGTTCCCGTTCATCCGCGCGAATCGGATGGAAGAGCCGTTCCGCATGGTTGATAGATTCCTGGCGCATCCGCACGACCTCATGCACAAGGCGTGCGGATGGATGCTCCGAGAGATCGGCAAACGCGACCAAGCCGTGTTGACCGCCTATCTGGAGAAAAACAAGGCGGTCATGCCGCGCACCGCGCTCCGGTATGCGATCGAACATTACCCCGAACCGGAACGGAAAGCGTTTCTTTCCCGCTAATCAACTCCCGTGCGCGAGCGCAGCCGCGCACTGCTTGTCACCCCTTGGGGTGTTGGTCGAACGCCTTCGCGGCTTCCGCGAGCAGTTCGCGGATATTGAGATGCTGCGGGCAGACTTCCTCGCACTTGCCGCATCCGATGCACTCCACGGCGTCCTTCTTGCCGAGATTCGCGACCGCCCAGAATATCTGCACCTTCGCACTCTCCACGTTGCTGTACTGCGTCAGCAGGTTCCGTCCGTTGAACGTGCCGGAGATGCCGATGTTCATCGGGCAGACCTTCGCGCAGTAGTCGCAGGATGTACACTGGATCATCGGAACCGCCGCAAGAGCCTTCTGCGCCTCGGAGATCGTGTTCATGTCCGCCTCGGTCAGCCCCTTGAAATCCTTCATCGACTTCAGATTGTCGTCCATCTGCTCCGGCGAACTCATTCCTGACAGGACCGTGATCACGCCCGGCAGGCTCGCGCCGAACCGGATCGCCCAGGCCGCCGGGGAGATGGCGGGATTCGCGTCACGGAGGATTTTCACGACGGATTCCGGTGGCGTCGCCAGCATGCCGCCCTTCACGGGCTCCATGATGACGACGGGCTTGTCATGCTTGCGGCAGACCTCGTAGTTCAGGCGCGACTGGATGAACTTGTGATCCCAGTCGGCGTAGTTGATCTGAAGCTGCACGAATTCGGCTTCCGGATGCTTCGCGAGGATGCCGTCGAGCTGGTCGGCGGTGGAGTGGAACGAAAAACCGATGTGTTTGATCCTGCCCAGTTTCTTCTGTTCCAGCACGAAATCCCACATGCCGAGTTCATCGAACAGGTCGGTGCGCGTATCGCCGAGGTTGTGAAGCAGATAGAAATCGACGTAGTCGGTTCCGAGGCGCTTCAGCGACGTCTCGAACTGGGCGATCGCCGCCTCGCGCGTCTTGTCGTCGACCCATGCGGCGTTCTTCGTCGCGAGCTGGAAACTCTCGCGCGGGTAACGTTCCACGAGCGCCTGACGCGTGGCGTCCTCGCTGCCCTGGTAGATCCACGCGGTGTCGAAATAGGTGAACCCTGCGGCAAGGAACTTGTCGACCATGACTTTGGTCGTTTCGATGTCGATCGCTTCGCCGTTTTTCGGCAGGCGCATCATGCCGAATCCGAGTTTTCCGATTTCTTCGCCGAGGTAGTGTCCCATGGATGGTTCTCCTGTGTTGCTGGTGTAGGGGGATTGTGCCGGGAGTTTCGTTCTCTTACCATAGCACACAATGACGTGTTCTGTCAAGCGCGTTTTCGAAAAAACAACAAAAAAAGCCGATAACAATAATCAATCTACGGAACACTCTTTTCGCGAAGTTCCGGCAACGTTTCGAATTCACTTGCGGGAACGCTGTTTTTTGAGCATATTTTACGTTATTAACGTTGCGTTTCGTTAAGTAACGGTAAAAAGTCGTATTTTTATCCCCGCGACGGTTTGAATAATATCCCGTTAGGAGGTAAATTATTTTCAGAGAATCAACCAACCAGGGAGCCACGACCATGAAACGCACAAATCGCAGCACGCTCCGCCCGTTCCGCGGCTTTACGCTGATCGAACTTCTGATCGTCATCGCCATCATCGCGATCCTCGCGTCGCTTCTTCTTCCCGCGCTTCAGTCCGCCAAACGCACGGCCTACACGGTCGGCTGCGCCAGCAATCTGAAGCAGATGATGGTCTGCGCGCTTCAATATGTCGGAGACACGACCTATGTCACCCCGGCGAAATCAGGCGGCGGCAACAACGACTCCCTGTGGGAACGGCTTCTCCTGAAATACACCCCGATGAGCAAGCTTGACGTCGGATTCAGGGGCGATGCGCCGTGCAGGAACAAGGACGAGTTCAAATCGCTGAAATTCTTCCAGTGCCCCGCCGACAACTATAAGCGCAACGAAAGCTATTCCAGCGGATATCCCATCCGCTCCTACGCGATCAACCACTCCCCGGGCGGCAACACCACAAACGACGAAAAAGTCGGCGAACCCGCCAGCGGACAACCCAACGGGGCGCAGTCCATCTGCAATGACAGCAATACCGGAAGAGGGCATTGGGTCGGACTCAAATACGGCAAGATCCCGATGCCTTCCCGCATGATCTACTTCGTGGAATACATCCCAAGCAAGGACCACAGCCGCTCCAACCGCACCGGATTCTTCTCGGCCTGGTGGTCCTCCATCTCCTGCCCAGCCCAGCAGTCCGAAGCATGGGGCGGCGACGAATCGGCCAGCGGGTCCTCCTCCTTCGACGCAACCACTACGCTCCACAACAACATGTGGAACTATGCGTTCGCAGACGGACATGTGAAGATCATGTATCCGCGCAACACCATCCGCAGGGACCAGGCGCTCAGCCGCTGGAACGCCGGAAACTACTGGTCCATGCGTCTCGACGACGACAACAACTGACAACGGGTCCTTTTGTTTCTCTGAGGTTTCGTCATGGCGTCGGGAAAAGGCTGCTTCTTCACCTCCCTGAAGATACTGTGCCTGCTCCTGATCGTCCTGATCCTCGTTCTCGCTGCTCTGTTTTTCCTCGCGACCGGATCGCCGACCGCCTACCCCGCGCCGAAATTCGACGGCGGCGACACGGGCGTCGTCGCGAACATCGTCACGCGTCTGGCGCGTTCGCTGGTCGACAAGGAGGGCCGCGTGGTGGAAACCGCCGTTCTGCGCCTTAGTCGGGATGAGGTTCAGACGCTCCTGAACGCCGCCATCGCGAAGGCCAACGACCGCGGACACGAAACGCTCCCCTATCAGGCGACATGGGAGAATGGAAATCTTCATGTCGTTTTCTCCTCCGACCCACTGTTCGCCGGACGCTCCGTGAATCTTTTCCTTGAGGTTTCGCCCGTCGTCGACAACGGCGAACTCACGCTCATCCCCGGAAGCGGTTCCTTCGGGCATTTCCCCATGCCCCGGAAGGCGCTGGATTCCGCCGCAAGAAAACTCGAACGGGCGGCCATGCGGAACGACAACACGCGCACCTCGCTCTCGGCGTTCAAGCGCATCGAGCCCGGCGAAGACGGCACACTGCTCCTGATGTTCGACCCGCGCGACGTGAACACCGTCGTCCGGGTCCTGCGTTCCGCGGGGGCGCCGCCCGAAGAAGACAGGGATGCGGATAAAACCGACGTCCCGGACGAGGCCGAAGACGGCGGTTCCGGCGCAGACGAAGAGGAAGAAAGAGAGGAAACGGAAGAATAATAAAAAAAAAGATTGTTCTTCCGCTTTTTTTCGCTAAGATTTCTCTACGCCCCTCGTCAAACTGTCAGAAACGAACGAATTCAACCAATATTATTTCATTTTCCGGTTGCTTCTGCACGGAGCGGACAAATCTTCCGTCCGCCCCCCGACGCCGCCGGATCACCAGAGAAAGGATTCTCCCATGAACCGAAACATCCGCTTCCTCCTGACAGCGGCGGCCGTTCTCCCGGCACTCTTCGTTCTGCCGGAATCTTCGGCGCAGGACGACAAGTCGCAGGCCGAGACCGCGCAGACTCCCGCCGAAAAAGAGACGATCGCCAAGATCCGCAAGCTCATGGAACAGGGCAACTTCAAGGAATCCGCCGACGCCGCGCGCGCCGCGCTGGAGGCCATTCCCGCGAAATCCCAGAGCGAAGCGGTCGGTCCGATCTGGAGCATGTACCGCACCAGCCTGGTCCGCAACAACCGCGTGAAGGAATACGACGACGCATACGCATTCGTGACCGCGCGCTTCCCGAAGAACGTCTCCCTCGCGGCGGAGTTCAACGCATCCGTCACGACCTACGGCTACTTCTTCAACAACACGTTTACGCGCGGATCCAACCGCGGCAACGCCGGACGCCGCGTGTACAGCGCGGAGCGCGACCGCGTGCAGAATCTCCGGTTCATGGCGTCCGCCTCCGAAGAGGCGAAGAACGTCTCCAAGCCGCTTCAGATCAGGTTCTACCGCACGCTCGCCGCGCTGCTCCTCCGCAACCACACCGGCGGACAGTCCTTCAAACTCCAGACGCTCACCGACCTGACCGCCCTGCCCGACTACTCCGACGGCGATTTCGGCAGTTCCTCGCGTCCCCCGGTCAACAAGGACGGCTCCCCGGTCCTCTATTCCTGCCCGAAGGATTTCGCCTCCGCGAAGAGCGACGGCGAACGCGTCCGCTGGGCGTTCGAGCAGGCCATCGCGCTCGGCGACTATCGCAGCAAATTCGAATGGGCGACCTTCCTCGCAAACGAGTTCGATTTCTCGCAGATCAACTGGAACGTCCGCAACGAATACCAGACCTCCGACAAGTACCGCGATTTCCTCTATGAGATGAAGGACAGCGAAACCGTCGCCGAACTCGCAGATGGCGTCCGCAAGATCGCCCTCCCCGAGGAATTCAGCTATTTCCGCATCTTCAAGGAACTTGCGAACGACGACAAGGCCGGTCTTTACAAGCAGCAGTCCGCGTCCCAGCTCGGCAGCCTCTACCTCGCCCGCATGCAGTACGAGACCGCCGCCGACTGGTATAAGAAAGCCGGCGAAAACGACATGGTCCAGCAGATCCTCTGCAATTGGGGCTCCACGCAGAGCATCCAGGTCGTTCCCTACGGATCGAAGCCGGTCCTGGCCTACCACAGCCGCAACACCACGAAGGTCCGCGCGGTCGTGACGAAGGCCGACGCGAAGAAGGCCGTCGAGATCATGCTGCAGAGCCTCCGCGACGGCGGCGATCAGTCCTACCGCACGAACGACGCCTACCAGATCGACGCCGGGTTCAAGGGCTGGGCCCCCGCCATCGGCGAAAAGCTCTCCGAATTCACATTCGACGTGAAGCCGCGTCCGCACCACTGGGAGACCGACACGGAAGTTCCGCTGCCCATCACCGAGCCGGGCGCGTACATCGTCCGCACCCTCCCCGAAGGCTCCGAGGGCACATATTCCGCCGACGCATGGCATGAAAACCTCGTCTGGATCACCCCCGAGATCCTCACCAAGGAATCCGTCACCAAGGGGCGTTTCCTCACGCTCAACGATTCGAAGACCGGCGCGCCGCTGGCCGACCGCAAGCTGAAGATCATGAACTACCGGACGGAATACGCCAACAACCGCAACCAGAACGAATTCGGCGGCAGACGCTACCGCGTCGTCGTGAAGGAGTTCGAAGTCACGACCGGCAAGGACGGCGCGGTCATCTTCCCCGAAAAGCTGAATGACCGCACGCTCATCCTCTCCGAATCCGAGGACGGTCTCACCTTCCTCCCGAACGCCTACTACTCCAGCATCAACGCCGGGCGCTTCTACGAACGCGACCGCGACTACGTGATCACCGATCGTCCCGTGTACCGTCCCGGCGACACGGTCAAATACACCGTCTACACCCGCCGCGCCTCCTACGACGAGAAGGCCCCGCAGAAGCGCGCCGACTACAAGCTGAAGCTGACCGGCCACGACGCCCGCGGCAACAAGCTGTACGAAGAGAACATCGCCGGCGATCCGCTGCTCGCTGCCGCCACCGGCGAATTCAAGCTCCCGGACGACGTCTCCCTCGGCAGCTTCAACCTGAACACCGGAAACGGCGGCGTCTCCTTCTCCGTCGAGGAGTACAAGAAGCCCGAGTACCTCCTCGAAGTCGAAATGCCCGAAACGCAAGTGAAGACCGGCGGCATCTTCGAGGCGAAGATCCAGGCCAAGTATTATTTCGGCGCGCCCATGTCCGGCGCGAAGATCAAGTACAAGGTCCACCGCGAGCAGGCGCGCCGCGTGTTCCCGTTCCGCGGCCGCTTCGACTGGCTCTTCGGCGAAGGCTACTGGATCTGCTCCACCGCCTACCGAGATGAAAGCATCCGCCAGGTCACCTGGGGCCGCGACCTCATCACCGAGGCCGAAGGCGTCGCGGACGACGACGGCTTCCTGACCGTTCCGATCGACACCGGCGACGCCCTGCGGCGCTTCGGCAACCTCGACTTCCGCTACATCATCGACGCCGAAGTCTCCGACGAGTCCAACCGCGTGGTCAGCGGCTCCGGCTCCGTCGTGACCGCCGCGCAGCCCTTCTACGTCTCCGCCGTTGCGAAGACCGGATTCGCACGCACCGGCAAGCCCGTCACGCTCGTCGTGAAGGCCACCACGCCAGACGGCAAGCCCGTCGCCGGAAAGGGCAAAGTCTCCATCTACCTGCGCGACCTCGACGCGAACGGCGTTCCGCACCGCGTCGGCCAGCCCGTGAAGGTCATGGACGTGACCGCGGGCGACGAGAACGGCGTCAGCTTTGTGATCGACCGTCAGGGCGTCTACGAAGTCGTCTCCAGCATCACGTCAGACGCCTCGCTGAAGGCGAACGACAAGGATCCCGTGACCTGCGAAGGCTCCTATCCGCTCTTCGTTGCGGGCTTCGACAAGTCCGGCGACCTTTTCAGCGCCCTCCCGCTCGAGATCACCACCGACAAGAGCGAATACGCCCCCGGCGAATCCGCCGGCATCCTTGTCTCCATGAAGAAGCCCGGCGCCACGCTCTACTTCTTCACCCGCCAGGAACGAGAGACGCAGTACGAGTGCGTCCGCCTCGGCGAAAAGGAATACTCCCACGAGTTCAAGATGGACTTCCTCCCCGGCGACCGCCCGAATACCTACGTCTCCGTGATCGCTGTCGGCAACGGCGAGGTCCAGGAACTCTCCAAGATGATCGCCGTCCCGCCGATTTCCAAGATGCTCGATGTCGACATCGCGGGCCCGAAGAAGCCCGTCAAGCCGCGTCAGAATGTTCCGATGACGATCACCGTCAAGGATGGCAACGGCAAGCCCGTCACGGGCGCGGTCACGCTCACGGTCTACGACAAGTCCCTCGACGCCATCGCGACCAGCCGCATCCCGGCCATCAATTCCTTTTTCTGGAACTGGAAACGCTCCCACTACGCGAACAGCGAATGGAACCTCAACTGCTACACTTCCCTCCGCACCAACCCGAGACCCGGAGTCAATTTCATGAATGACAACCTCTTCATGAGCGGACACATCTTCCCGTTCTCGCTCGGTTATGAGAGCTATGACGACGACATTGTCGTCACCGGCGGATTCGGCGGCGCGGTCCGCAGAGGAGCCGCCATGAACTCCTTCGGCGGCGGCTTCGGCGGCGGCGCGATGGCAGGAGGAGCCGTGATGGAATCCGCCGATATGGATATGGCGATGGAGGCCGCGCCCGCATCCGCACGTCCGCAGATGAAGGCGATGGGCGCGGCGCGTTCCGCGAACGGTCTCATGGCGATGGCCGACGAGGCCGAAGAAATGGCAGTTGAAGGAGGTGGAGGCGATTCCTTCGTCCGCTCCAACTTCCTCGACGCCGCGTTCTTCGCCGGACTCGTGAAGCTCGACGAAAACGGACAGACAACCATCGACATTCCGGCTCCCGACAACCTCACCACCTGGAAGGTCCACGTCTGGTCCCTCACCGCGGACACTCAGGTCGGCGAAGGCGATTCCGAATTCGTCGTCAGCAAAGACCTCATCGCCCGCCTCGAACTCCCGCGCTTCCTTGTCAACGGCGACACCGTGAACGCCGTCGCGAACGTCCACAACTACACCGAAAAGGACGTTGCCGCGAACGTTACGCTCACCGTCGACGGCGACACGGTCAACGCCCTGAAGAACACCGCGACCATCACCGTCAAGGCCGGCGGCCACACCGCCTGCCCGTTCACTCTGAACGCAAAGGCGGTCGGCGAAAGCAAACTCACGCTCTCCGTGAAGGCCGGCGGCGAAGACGACGCGCTCCAGCTCGCCCTGCCCGTCCTCGTGAAGGGCATCGACAAGCAGGTCAACAACTTCGCCTACCTCGACAAGGACAACAGGTCCGCGTCCGTCACGCTGAAAGTTCCGGAACAGCGCAAACCCGAAACGACGTTCCTCACCGTCAACCTCGCCCCCGGCGCGGCCATGGCCATGGTCGAACTCCTGCCCTATCTGGCGGCCGACGGCGAAGCCACCGTGTTCGGCGTCGTGAACCGCTTCGTGCCCTCCATGGCGGCGAAGAACGCCCTCGGCAAACTCGGCGTCAGCTTCGACGCCGTCCACCCCGCCAAGACTTCCCGCGACAAACTCTATACCGAGTATATGGAGAAATACTGCTGGAAGGACGGCAAGGTCGATCCGGCGTTCGACGCCAAGACGTTCAACCGCGTCATGGCCGAAAACCTGAAGATGATCCTCACCATGGTCAACTCCGACGGCGGCTGGGGCTGGTTCGGCGGATACCGCGAGATCTCCTTCGCGGACACCACCGCCTACGTCGTGGACGCCCTGCTTGACGTCAGCGCGTTCGGCGACAAGTCCGTCGACGGCCACATGAACCGCGGCGTCGCATGGCTCCAGGCCCACGTCGCCGAACGCCTCGCCGAGATTCGCAAGCACAAAGGCGTCTCCAACACCGACGCCCTCGTCGCACGCGTCCTCGCCAAGGCCGGAAAGCCCAACAAGGAACTCAACGGATTCCTCTACGAACTCCGCGATCAGCTCGCCCCGTACGGACTCGCCATGCTCGGCCTCGCGCTCGATCCCAAGTCCGAGGAACGCGCCATGGTCGTCCGCAACCTCACGCAGTTCCGCATGGTCGACGACGAGAACCAGACCTCCTACCTCAACATCCCGACCGGATGCCGGTTCTTCTGGTACGGCAGCGAGAACGAGACGAACGCCGCGTATCTGGACTTGCTCCTCGATAACGATCCGTCCGATCCGAACGCCCGCAAGCTCGCGAACTACCTCGTCACCAACATCCGCAATTCGCCGTGGCGCAACAGCAACCGCGAACTCGGCGCGGTCGTCCGCAGTCTCGCCCGCTATATTAAAACCGCCGGCGAAGACGCCCCCGACATGAACGTGAAGGTCAGCCTCGACGGCAAGGAGATCAAGAGCTTCCACGTCGACAGGGCCTCCATGTGGGACAGCCCGTTCGTCGCGCTCGCCAAGCCCGACGCGCTCGGAACCGGCGACCACAAGCTTGAGATATCCATCGACGGCCCCGGCGTCCTCTACATGAACTCCATGCTGAACTACTTCACGCTGGAGGACGAGATCGAGCCGGCCGGACTTGAGATGAAGATTAAGCGCAACTACTACCGACTCGTGCCGGAAGTGCAGGAAGCGCTCGCGGCGGGCCTCCAGGGCTCCGTCCAGACGCTCAAGCGCGACAAGTACAAACGCGTTCCGCTGAAGTCCGGCGACGTGATCCGCCCCGGCGAACTCGTCGAGGTCGAGCTGATCTCCACCGCGAAGAACGACTATGACTACGTCTGCTTCGCCGACAGCATGCCCGCCGGTTTCGAGTTCGAAAAGCCCGTCAGCGGCTACGACTGGTCCGGAAAGGCCCCGATCTACCGCGAATACCGCGAACGCGGCGCCAAGTTCTATCTCCGCAACATGGCGCGCGGCGATTCCAACGTGTTCTACCGGATGCGGGCGCAGCTCCCCGGACGCTTCATCGCCCTCCCCGCGGGCGGCAGCGGCGTCTACGCACCCGAACTGAAGTGCAACTCCGACCAGCACATCTTCGTAATCTCGGAGTGACGAGGTGACGAAGTCTCCACATAAAAGCGCGCGGCTGACGCTCGCGCACGAAATCTGAAAACCGAAAGCCCGTCCAAAATGCCGGACGGGCTTTCTTTCTATCAAAACGATTCAAAAAAACAGGGAGACGGCAAAATGCCGTTTTCCCTGTCGGAAACAGATAATCTATTCTGTTGTTTCTCAATAATTAGCAGGCGAAGGAGTCCGCGTTTTCCAGCAGTTTCGCGCCCGCGGCGCAGGCGTCGCAGAAGCACCACTTCCCGCCGTCCGCCTTGATCTTGTGCGCCAGCGCGGCGAGTTCCTTCGCCTTCTCCTCGCCGAAATACTGCGCCGCGCGCGGCGACTCGAAGAACGGGATCACCTGGTCGATCGTGCAGACGTCTTCCTTCAGTTCGGCCAGAAGCGCGTCCGCGGCGGCCTTTTCTCCGGCGGTCCCAACAGCGTCGATCCACGCCTGCGCGACGGTCTTGAGGTCCTGACAGCAGGACGGCGCGGCGATCATGGCTTTTGCGGTTTCGATGAGTTCCTGTTTCGTCATGGCAATGATTCCTTTCTGTTGTTTTGACGGCGAATTTCCGCTATACAATACATCGTTCCCGGAGAGATTGCAAGCCGAAAACGGAAAGATTCGGATTGCGAAAAAAAGAACGCCCCCGGCTTTTCGAAAACCGGAGGCGGAAATTCGGGATGAACTGGACTGTCGGTTTTATGCGATGGAGGAAAGTTCCTTCAGTGCATGATCCGCCTTATTCTCGGACAGATCGATCAAGGAGGAGTCTGCGACTCCGGCAAACGCGAAGACATCCGCGGAGGCGATCACATCGTCAATCACGACCGGTTCCACGGCGACAGGCCCGTCACAGGGCGGATAGCCGCAGATGACGGTCCAGACGGGTTCGGGTTCCACCGGATCGACACGGCAGATCGGGTCATACGACGGCTCATAGTCGATCGCGCCCCAGTTTCCGCCGTCGTCTTCGAGGGGGAAGAACTGGCTGGATTCGTTCAGGCTCAGCGTGTAATACGCGCCGCCGCCCCGCGCCGCGTCGGTCGACTGCACGGAGAAATAATAGTCGCCCGCGTCCAGTTTCAGAGCATTCGTGTTCACGGTGTATTTCTGCAACTGTTTGTTCCAGACAAGCGCACTCGACTGGAGCGTTTTCAGCTTAAACGAGCCGTTCCCCGCCTCGGCCAGGCTGTAGATCGCGAACGTCGTCGCGCCGGTGGACTCAAGCGTAAAGCTCAGTTCGGCGTCGTCGAACAGCGCAAACGCCGCATAGTCCCACTCGTCGCCGAATCCGACCCACCCGGATGCAAGTTCACTGCTGTATTCGTCGATCACGCCGATGTCGCCGACCATGCCGAACGGGCCTTCCGTTTTCACGTCGGTCCAGTCATCGGAGTTGTCCGCTTCCGTGTAGAACGCGCTGGCGTCGCCAACGAGGCTCACATTGTAATACGCGCCGCCGCCCTGTGCGGCGTTGGTCGACTGCATGGAAACGTAGTATTCGCCAGCCTCCAGAAGGAGAGCCTTCGTAGTCGCGTCATACTCTCCCGTCGCCTTGTTGAAGGCCAGCGAAGTCGTCTGGAGCGTTTTCAGGGAGTAAGAGCCATTCTTGTCCTGAACCAGCTGAAAGACCGTAAACGATGCCGCGTCGGTGGCGTCCAGCGAGAAACTCAGCTTCGCAGCGCTGAAGAGCGAAAATCTCATGTAATCGGCCGCGTCGCCGAAGCCGACCCATCCGGAGGCGAGTTCATTGCTGTATTCGTCGATCGCGCCGATGTCGCCGACCATGCCGAACGGCCCTTCCGTCTTCAAGTCGGTCCAGTCGTCGGAGTTGTCGCCTTCCGCATAGAACGCGCTGGCGTCGGCGTTGAAGTTTACGGTATAATATGCGCTGCCGCCCTGCGCCGCGTTGGTCGACTGCACGGAGAAGTAGTAATCGCCGGCTTCCAGAAGGAGAGCCTTCGTGGTTGCGTCGTATTCTCCCGTGGCCTTGTTGAAGGTCAAGGTGGTCGTCTGAAGCGTCTTCAGGGAGAAAACTCCCCTCTTGTCCTGGACCAGCTGATAAACCGTGAACGACGCCGCATCGGTGGCATCGATCAGGAAACTCAGCTTCGCGGCGTTGAGCAGGGTAAAGCCCATGTAGTCGGTCGAGTCGCCGAAGCCGACCCAGTCGGACAGAACCTCCCCGCTGCATTCGTCGATCGCGCCGACATATCCGACTTCGCCGTCCGCGCCTGCGGTCTTGAGGTCGGTCCAGTCGTCCCAGCTGCATCCTTCCGCATAGAACGCGCTGCCGTCGCCGTTGAGGCCGATCCGGTAGTTCACGCCTTCGGAGGAAGCGGATTTCACGGAGATGTAATAGTCGCCCGCCTCCAGCAGGAGAGCCTTCGTGGACGCGTCGTATTCCTGCGTCCGCTTATTGAACGCAAGCGAGGTCGCCTGAAGTTCGGACAGCGAATACTTGCCGTTTTTGCCGCGGACAAGCTGCCAGACCGAGAATTTCGCGGCATTGTCCGCGTTGAGGACGAAACTCAGCTTCGCGGCGTTGTACAGGCTGATCCGCGCGTAGTCCTCGTCTTTCCCGGCAAGCTGTCCTTCGGTCAGCTCCTCCGTGAACTCGTCCACCGCGCCGAGATCGCCGACCGAACCGTCCGGGCCGAGGATCTCAAGGTCGTACCAGTCGTCGCAGTCGTCTTCCTTGCGGAAAAACACGCTGTCCTCGCCGTTGACCGACACGTTGTAATTTGCGCCGCCGCCCTTCGCAGCGTCGGTCGACTGCATGGAGATGTAATAGTCGCCCTTCGCGAGATACAGGGATTTGGTCGCCGCGGCGTACATTTCGCATTCCTTATCGTAGGCAAGCGAGGTCGTCTGAAGAGACTTCAGGGAATACGTGCCGTTCTTATCCCGGACCAGCTGCCAGATCGTGAATTTCGTCGCGCCGTCGGCATCGAGCGAGAAACTGAGTTTCGCATCCGTATCGAGAGTGAATCCCATATAATCGACCGTGTCGCCGAAACCAACCCAGTCGCTGTGGAGGCTGACGCTGTATTCATCCACAAGTCCGAAGTAATCGACCGAACCGTTTTCCCCCTCGGTCTTGAGGTCGGTCCAGTCGTCGCCGTTGTTTCCCTGCGTGAAAAACTCCGTGCCGTTCTCGTCCCAGTTCAGATAAACGTCGTAACCGGCGCCGCCGCCCTTCGCGGCGTCGGGGGACTGCACGGAGAAGCAATACTCGCCCGCCTCCAGCAGGAGAGCCTTCGTATTCGCTTCATACAATTCAAAATCCTTGTCATAGGACAGCGAGGTCGTCTGAAGCGTCTTCAGGGAGTATTTGCCGTTTTTGTCCTGGACGAGTTTGTAAATTGTGAACTTCGCCGCGCCGTCGGCATTGAGCGAAAAACTGAGTTTCGCCGCCGCATTCAACGAGAATTTCGCGTAGTCGATCTCGTCTCCGAAGCCGACCCAGTCCGTACGCAGATCAAAGCTGTTTTCGTCTATGACGCCTGCGTCGAAGACCATGCCGGACGGTCCGTTCGTTTCGAGGTCGGTCCAGTCGTCGGAGCTGTCGCCTTCCGTGAAGAACTCGCACCCGTCCTCGTCCGTGTTAAGATAAATATCGTAATCGGCGCTGCCGCCCTTCGCGGCATTGATGGACTGCATGGAGAAATAATAATCCCCCGCTTCCAGAAGAAGCGCCTTCGTATTCGCCTCGTATTCCTCGAATTCGCCATCGTATTTCAGTGTGGTCGTCTGGAGCGTTTTCAGGGAGTATTTGCCGTTCCTGTCCTGAACGAGTTTGTAGATCGTGAATTTCGTCGCGTCGGTGGCGTTGAGCGAGAAACTGAGCTTCGCCGCGCTGTTCAGCGTAAATCCGGCATAATCGATTTCATCGCCGAAGCCGACCCAGTCGCTGAGGACATCAAAACTGCAATCGTCGAGCGCACCCGCGAAGGCGACCTCTCCGAATTCGCCTTCCGTTGCGAGATCGGTCCAGTCGTCGGAGTTGTCTCCGTCCACGAACATATCGCTGTCTTCTCGGTTCAGTTCGAACCGGTAGGACGCGGCGGGATCGCCCTCCCCCGCCGGGTCGGCGGACTGCACATAGATGCAGTACTGGCCGGCGTCCAGCAGGACCGCCCGGGTCGTCGCCACATAGTTTCCGCTTTCAGCATCATACGAAAGCGCGGTCGTCTGAAGAGCCTTCAGCGCATATCCGCCGTTTTCATCCAGGACGCACCGGTAGATCGTGAAGGTCGCCGCATTCGTGGCGCTGACCGAAAAACTCAGTTTCGAAGCGTATTCAAGATCGACTTTCGAGAAATCGGAATCCGTGTATTCGGTCCAGTCGCTCGACAGTTCGACGCCGTAGTCTTCAAATACGTCATACTTCTGGAACGGCAGAGGTTCGACGATCCAGCCGCCGATCGGACGTTCGGGGATCGCAATCCAGCCGCCGATCGGACGTTCGGGGATCGCAATCCAGCCCCAGCCGCCGGAATGGCAGCCCGGGTCGTCGATGACGATCGCATCGCCGGAACCGTTTCCGTCCGCGGGTTCGGAAAGGCCGCTTTCTCCGGACGGCGGACAACCGTTGAATGTCTTTTCCGAATGGTAGACGACGGAACCGGATTCCCGATCCTGAATTTCCGAATATGCCGGTTCGCCGCCGATCTGGAACGATCTGAATCCGGCCATATCCTCGGCGCTGAGCGTCAAACTGCGGCTGACCGCTCTGCGCGAAGTCGAAGGAACGACCGTTCCGGGTCCGTCTCCGCCGGGTTCGATTTGACGGAAAACGGAGATAACAGGTTCGCTTCCAGTGGAAACAGTTTTCGCTTCCGCCGTATCCTGGGGAACAATGGAGATGCATCCGGCGGAACCGGCAAAGGCTTCTTTCCTGTTATGCGCGCCACCATCGTTCCTTCTGTTCGCAAAGAGACCGCTGAAAACCGGCGTATCCCGCTCCTTTACAGTCAGGGCTTCGCCGTTTGAGGCGTTGTCTCGCGCCGGACCGGAGATGAACCGAATCATGCCGGATGCCGCTATGTTCCCCGTCTGCGGAAATGCTCCGAAAACGGAAAAGACGCGGTTCAGCGCATGAGCGGAAAAAGAGGCTGCATTCCCGAACGGACGGGAGACAGGAAGTTCGCCGAAATTGAAATGCATGCGGTTCGACGTGGCGCCGTTCCATGAAAAAGAACCGGTCCGCAGGAACGAAACGGACAGAGCGGAGGGTGTTTTCAGTCCTCTGAGAACGGACAGCACGCCGCCGTTCGCAAGGGCCAGATCCTTGCTTATCTCGCGTTTATCTTCAAAGATGAAGTCGCCGTCGTCAGGCATTTCAACATCCTTTCCCATGCAATGTCATCACGTCCTCGGAGCGGGGTGAACTCCTCGGATCGGGCTGTCGTTTTTCGATTGGCGGGCTCTCCGCGCCCGCAACTTTTTATCTATAATATACCCTTGTGCGCGTAAAAGTCAAGCGGGGCAATGAAAAAAGATTCGAATTAATGCAAAAACAATTCGAAATGCGTGAAAAAACGGAAGCGACGGATGCATGGAAGACTGCAAGTCCAGGAACGTTCAGAGAGCTTGTGCGGGCTCTTCCCTGTACAGAATGCGGCCTTCCATCATATAACGAGGCTTGACCTCGTAGTCAGGAGAAAGGAAATTCTCGGATGCCGGGTATTTCTCCGAAGACACTCCAAGAATGGAAAGAATGCCTTCAGCCGCGCGGTCCAGCTGAATCGGCTTGTCTTCGGCGGCATGAGCGGCGGCAATCCTGTCAGGATAGGATTCACGGTACTGGGGCGAAAACCAGAACAGGAACGGCACCTCATAGGAGTCGCGCTTCTCCGCGTCGCGGTAGTTCTGCATGAAACTCGTTTCAACATTTTCTCCGTGATCGGAAAAATAAAACAGCATGTTCTTTCCTCCATCTTTTTTCAATTCTTCTATGATGCTTCCGAGGATGGAATCCGTGTAGCGGATGGAGTTGTCGTAGGCGTTGATGTTTTCCTGGAAAATAGCGCTGATATCCACGCCTGAAATATCAGCTTTTTCCGTTTTGAAATAGTTGAAAGAGTCAGGATAACGGTTCTTGTAAGTGATATGGCTTCCCATGATATGGAGGATGACGAGAGTCGGTCCGTTCCGCTTCGCGATCGCCTCGCGGACGTCGTCGATCAGGCAGCTGTCGAATTCGTTTTCATGATATTTCGGATTCCACTGCGCAAAAAGCGCGGAAACGGAATTTTCTCCGAAATTCTCCTGCGTGGAATAGGCGTCGATGCGGTATCCTGCATGATCCAGCACGGACATGATCGTGGCGCGCGGATGCATCTGGTCGGACAACGTTTTGAACGTCAGGAAATAATACAGCGAATAGTTCGTGACGGGCATCGCGGAGATCACATTCCGGAACACTGCAAGTTCGGCCCGGTTCCGTTCCAGTTCCGGCGTCGTTTCGCGTTCGTATCCGTAAATGGAATGATGGCCGCGAACCGCGCTTTCTCCGATCACGATCACGGCGACGTCGGCCGGGCCTTCGCAGGTCAGATCGTCCGGTATTTCCGGGTGCGCGACGCACTCGTGCAGAACATCCATTTTTCTGCGGGAATCCGCCCACTGATTCGGGAGATACGCGAACCAGGCGGCGGAGTCGCGCAAAACAGGATTGGGATTGATCCATGCATAGAAGGCGTAAACGATTGCCATCGGCAGAATGCAGACGCACGCGGCGACGGAGGAAACTTTCCTGCTCGAAAGCGGCTTGACGAAAAAACCGAAATACCGGAAAATCAGAAGACCCGCGGCCGTGGCAAAGACGTAATAGAACAGGGAAAGCGAGAGGATTTCACGGAGCAGAAATTCGCGGGACTCGCGCCATGAGGTCGTGGAGAGCAGATCCAGCGTTCCGACATGAAGCGGCATGTGGAACCGTATGATTACGTAGCCGCTGACAAAGAACCCGAGCGCGGCAAAGAACATCAGCGCGGCGGCATACACGCGGAACCAGATTCCGCGCAGCAGAGTCATCGGCGCAAACAGGAACAGATAGCCGGCGATCGCCGAAAGCACGGCGGACCATTCCAGCGGCGGCTGACCGTGATGCACAAAGATGCGCGGCAGCCAGTCCGGACCGGAAATCATGACGAGATATACGGCCAGATAAATCCGGAAATCGGAAAAAAACTTTTCGGCGCAGTTCTTTATGTTGCTGTCCATTGATTGCCTGCTGCCGTTTTTGGCGGCGGTTTTGACTGGGGTCCAAAGATTTCAGACAAAAAAGACCGCTTTGCAAGAAAACGGCTTTCCGCGTCGGAATCCAACGGGCTAAAATATTAATATATCATCCGGCAGAGAAAAAATCAAGCGGGATACGTCTTTTGCAAACATCATTCCGCACCGTTTCCATTTCCCGAAATTGAAATTGATGTTCAAAAAAACGCGGCGAATCGTCCGCCGTCCGGCCCATCTTTCCGACTTTTGCAAACGCCGCCCGCCATTCTCGGGAAAAGTAACGAAAGTTTTCTGCGCATTTCAGTTGAAAAAAACAAAAAGCATGATACAGTATATATAGACAACACACAGGCCTGCCGGCGCGACGTTGCAGACGATCCGTCGGCAAATCGTTTCATTCCAGGAGTTTATTCGTTTATGGCATCGGATCGTCTCGCATTCGTCATCGGCGCGTCCCGCGGCATCGGCTATGCGTCCGCGCTGCGTCTGGCGCAGGACGGCTTCGACATCGCGGCGTCCTGCCGCGGCGACACGGCACGTCTCGACGCTCTGCGCGCCCGGATCGAAGCCATGGGCCGGCTTTTCCTGCCTGTGTCGCTCGACGTGACGGACCGCGCGGGGTGTCTGCGCACAATCACGGAACTCTTCCAGGACAATCCGCCCTATGCGGTCGTCTACAACGCCGGCATCTCCCGCGATGATCTTTTCGCCTGGATGACCTCCTCGGAATGGGACGACGTGATCAGGACCGGGCTTGACGGTTTCTACAACTGCATCCAGCCGTTGGTCCAGCCGCTGATCTCCGCGAAGAAAGGCCGCATCATCGTCATCAGCAGCGCATCCGGACAGGTCGGACGGCCCGGCCAGGTCAACTACTCGGCCGCGAAAGCCGGACTTATCGGCGCAATCAAGGCGCTCGCCGGAGAGCTTGGACGCAGAAACATCCTCGTGAACGCGGTCGCGCCCGGCGTCGTCGACACGGAAATGACCCGCGACCTGGACATGACGAAACTTCTGCCTCTGATCCCGCTCGGACGGAAGGGGTCTCCCGAGGAAATCGCTTCCGTCGTCTCCTTCCTCGCCGGACCGGATTCCGCCTACGTCACCGGGCAGGTGATCGGCGTGAACGGAGGCCTCGTATGCTGAAACGCTCCATTCGGAACAGGAGACGCGCCGCATGGACGGACTGAAACGCGTCGTCATCACAGGAATCGGCGTCTACAGCGCACTCGGGTTCACGCCCGGCGAGCTGTTCGACAACCTCGCCGCGAACAAAAGCGCGGTCGTCCGCGGAGGCGAAGAAGAAAGCTTTCTGCCTACCGCGCCCGCTCCGCGCAAGCCGGAACTTTTCCGCACGCTTCCGCGCACGCTCCGGCGCGCCATGGCGCCCTCGGCGTGCTTCACAGCAATGGCCGGGCTTGCCGCCATGCGGGATTCCGGACTGACGCAGAACGAGCTGGCCGCACGGAAAGCCGGCTGCGCAGTCGGCTCCACCATGGGGTCCGTCAGCGCTCTGCGCGACGGCTATGCTCTGGTCCTTTCCGGACAGAGCGACCGCCTCTCTCCGATGCACTTTTTCAAGAGCGCATCCCACACCACGGCTTTCAACCTCGCCCGCACGCTCGGGCTCAACGGCGCAATCTATTCGCCGTGTTCCGCCTGCGCCTCCGGCCTTCAGTCCATGGGGCTGTGCACCGCGCTCATCGCAGCCGGACAGGAGACCGTCATGTTCTGCGGCGGCGCCGACGAGACCGGACCCGAAGTTTCCGGGTCCTTCTCGCTCATGTACGCCCATGCTCCCGTCGAAGACGACCCGGCCTGCAGTTCCCGGCCGTTCTCGGCGCACCGCAAGGGGCTGGTCTGCGGCGAAGGCGCGGCCGTCTTCTGCATGGAGGAATACGGGCACGCTGTACGGCGCGGCGCAAAGATATACGGAGAGATCGTCGGCTACTCCTCGAACAGCGGCGGCAACGGCCTCAGCCAGTCCGACGCGCCGGCCATCGCCCGCTGCATGGCGGACACCTGCGCGTCAGCCGGGATCGCGCCCGCCGACATCGACTACATCAGCGCGCACGCCACGTCCACGCTGCAGGGGGACGCCGCCGAAGCCGCCGCGATCCGCGAGGTGTTCGGCGCAAACGTTCCGGTTTCCAGCCTCAAAGGACATCTCGGGCATACGCTCGGCGCGTCCGGCCCGCTGGAAATTGCCGCAGTCTTCGAAATGGCCCGCCACGGCGTCCTGATCCCGACCCACAATCTTGTCGACGTCGACCCCGCCTGCGCCGGAATCGACCATGTGACCGCGCCCCGCGAAAAGCAAATCCGCTATTTCTTCAAAAACTCCTTTGCGTTCGGCGGCATCAACGCCTCGCTGATCTGCAAACTCAATGTATAAACAACCTTCCCGGAGGATCCAGATATGAATCTGACACGCGACGAAATCATCGAGGCGGTCAACAGCGCCCTCGTCAACGAAATGGAACTCGACCCAGCCGACCTCGCCCCCGAAAAGACTTTCTTCGACGACCTCGGCCTTGACAGCCTCGACATGGTCGACCTCATGATCGGGCTTCAGAGAAAGTTCGGAATCTCGCTCCGCGAAAACGAGGAGATCAAACAGGTCCGCACGCTCGGAGACGTCTACGACTTCTTCGAGAAAAACCAGGCGATGCTTACGGCGCAGGCCGAAGCCGCGAAAGCGGCCGCAGCAAAAGCCGCTCGGGAGGATGCGGGCAAATAAACCGGAATCGTTTATCCGTCCGCAGCCCAATCAAGAGGAACCGGAGATGTTTTCCCTGATCGTCTACACGCACATGGTCGTTTGCATCATGCTCTACTGCATACTGGCCTCGCCGTTTTTCCTGATTGCGGGGATATTCTGTCTCCTGACCGGAAGACCGTTCAACGTCGTCGTCCTGAAATTCATCCGCACGTTCGGACGATGCATGATCCGCTGCTGGTACAGCGTCTACGTTCCCGTGCGCCTCGACGATTTTTCCGGCGGCGCGGACCACGGCATTTTCGTCGCGAACCACCGTTCGTCGTCCGATCCGTTCCTGGTCTCGATCATCCCGGCCGCGGGCGCCGCAATGGCCGCCGCGAAAGGATGGGCCCTCCACATGCCGTTCTTCGGCGTCTTCGCCCGCATGGGCGGATTCATTGACGTAAACAATCTCACCTACGAAGAGATTGTGGAGCAGACGCGTCGCGCATTGAGCAATTCCGGCACGATTTACGTTTTCCCGGAGGGAACGCGGTCAGGATCCCGCACCATGGCCCCTTTCCACAGCGCGTTCTTCCGCGCCGCGAAGGAACTCGGCGCGCCGCTGATCCCGGTCGCAATCGCCGGCAACGAGAACAGTCCGGACCGGTCCTTCCGCATGCGCCCGGGGCGCGTCATCATGCGCGTTCTGAAACCGATCCCGCAGGAACGCATCAACTCGGAGCCGCATTTCCGCATCCAGCGGGATGTCCACCGCATTCTCGAAGAGGAGACCGCCTCGCTCGACCGGGAGATCGACGCGTGGAAACACGAGCGCCGCTATCCTTTTTTTCTTTCTTCCGCAAAATCAACTTGAATCATCACATACCGCATCAGAAGGAATTCATGCAATGACTGAATCCGGCAATTCACAATCCACCAAGCCGCTTCCTCCCGCCCGTCACGCCGAACTGCGGGCCAAACTGCCATTCCATGCGGCGAATCTGCTCCCGCACGGCGAACCGTTCGCGCTGATCGACACGATCGTCGAGGAATGGGACCTGGGCGGCAAGACGTCCTCCGTTGTGCATCCCGACAATCCTCTGGCGGCGGCCGACGGCTCCACCGGCGCGGAAACCCTTATCGAGTACGCAGCGCAGACCTGCGCCGCGCTTGATGCGTTCCAGCGTCAGGACAAGTCCTTCGGCGGTCTCCTGGTCGAAGTCGTCGACTCCGAGTACACCGCCGTTCCGCATGTCGGCGACACCGTGGAAGTCGTCATCAACGTCCAGTACGATCTCGGCAAATGGCGCGGCATCGCTTACGAGGTGTCCGTCAACGGAAAACCCGCCGCGAAAGGCGCGCTCAAACTATTCATCATCAACGAACAGTGATCTCGGCGAAAAACAGCGTCCTATTTCTGTCCGCGGCATCTTTCCTCCTCTTCCCCGCATTCGGGGATGACGCTTCCGCGCAGGCGGAAACGAATATCCGGGAGGGCAATGCCATGGCCGCCTGCGAAGTCAATGCCGCGGAACTTCTGGCGAACATCGCGAATTTCAAAACGCTCCGTACGAAATTCGTCCAGACGAAGTGCCTGAAGGCGTTCAAGAAGCCGATGGTCCTGAATGGCGAGCTTTGCCTCGACCGTTCCGGCAAACGCTTCGCCTGGCATGTTGAAAAACCGCTCCAATACTCCTGCATCATCGCGAACGGCAAGCTCACGCAGTGGGACGCCGATTCCGACAAGACCGTTTCCGTGCCGTTCTCCAAATACCCGATGCTCGAAATGCTCTCCGACGCCATGACGGCCTTCGCGTCCGGCGACGCGAAGGCGCTGGAGAAGGACTTCGAAGCGGCCGCGGGCAAAGACGGCACGGTCGTCCTGAAGCCGCGCTCCGAACGTTTCGCCGCGTCGCTCATCACCGAAGTCGAGCTCACGCTTGACGATACGAAAACCAAGATCGTGAAGGTCCGCGCGTCCGAAAAAAACGGCGATGTGACCGAGCTCGTCTACACCGATTCCGTGTTCGATTCCGACATCCCGGACGCGCTCTGGCAGGCGAAACAGAAAAAATGAACTCTATCCTTCGGCGCGTCATTCTGTTCGGTTTAAGACGCCCGGTCCTCGCGGCGTTTCTGTCGCTTCTCGCGCTCGTCCTTGCCGCGCTCCCGCTTCTCTCCGCATCATTCAGCGCGGACATCACCCGCATGCTCCCCTCCGGCAGCAAATCCGAACGCGCCTGCGCCGTGCTCCTGAATTCCGGCCTGTTCAATCAGTCCGCCGTCCTGTTCGCCGCCGACACGGAGGAACAGCTCGACGCCGCATCCTCCGAGATCGACCGCATCGCCGACGAGATCGCGTCCGTTCCCGGCGTCACGCGCGTCGACAACCGTTTTCTGCCGGACGACCTTCCCGCCACGCTCGCATCCTTTCAGGAACGGATCCCGCAGTTTCAGCCGTTTTCCGGGCTTGATGCGGCGGAGATCGTTTCCGCGGTTAAACGAAAGATACTGCTCGGCGGATTCGCCTCGCTCGCGCTGGCCGACCCGACCGGGTTCGCCGCATCAAAACTCGCCACGCTCGAACAATTCCGTTCCGCTTCGTCGTTTCACCTGAAAGACGGCGAAACGGCCATCGTCGCCCCGGACGGTCTGCACCGTCTGCTTCTGCTCGAAACGAACATTTCCACCGCAGATTCGGTCGGCGGACGGCGGCTCATGAACGACCTCGAAAAAGTCCTCGCAAAACACCCGATATCCGGCGTGCGCGCCGACCTTCTGCTCGCCCACGCGCACTCCATCGAAAACGAACGCGTCATCAAGTCAGACGTGAAGCTCGCGTGCCTCCTGTCGATCCTCTTCTTCCTGCCTGCGATTCTGCTGCTCTTCCGCCGCGACCTGCGCGCGCTGGCGATTCCAGTCTTCCCCGCGGTCGTCTCGCTCGCCGCAGTCGGGCTTCTCGCGATCCCCGGCGAGCCCGTCCTGCTCTTCGTAACGGCTACCGGCGGGCTCGTGATCGGGCTGGCGGTCGACTACGGCGTGCATGTCTACATGACCATGCAGACGCCCTGCCCAGCGCGCCGTCTGATCCGCATCGCGACGTCCCTGCTGACCGGTGCGGCGACCTCGGCCGCCGTGTTTCTGCTGCTCGCGCTGACGCCGATCCCCGGGGTGCGGCAGTTCGGCGTATTCATCGGGATCAGCCTGCTCGCCAGCCTGCTGCTCACGCTTCTGATGTTCCCGTCCATCCTCATCCGCTCGAAAACGCCCCTGCCGAAACCGCACCCTCTGAAAACGTTCTCTCCGAAGCTCGCCTGCGGCGTCTGTTTCGGCATGATGACGCTGTTCGCCGCCCTCGCCGTCCATCGGCTCACGGTCCGCACCGATCTGCGCCAGTTCGACGCCGCGCAGGAAAAGCTCAGCGCCGCGGCGGACGCGGTGGAACGCCTCTTCCTCGACGGTCCGGTGCAGGGCGTCCTGGCTGTACACGGCGTGGACGCGGACGAAGCTCTGAAACACGCGGAATCGGCCTGCACGATCCTTACGGAAAAAAATCCCGGACTGGCGGACCGCATGTTTTCTCCGACGTTCCTGATCCCGACGGGGGCCGCACGCGAAGCGAATCTGGCCTCCTGGCGCGCTTCGTTCGATTATGACGCCTTCGCGAAATCGCTCCGCGCCGCCGCGGAAACCGAAGAATTCGAACCGGACGCTTTCGATCCGTTCCTCGCTTCGCTCGAACGTGGGCTGGAATCTTCAGATATGGATTCCTACCCCGAAGTCATCGCGCCTGTCCTGAACCGCGTCCTGCGTTCCGCGTCGGACGGGAAAGGCTGGTATGCTGCGGTCTTTCTGCCGGAATCCGCCCTGCCCCTCGCCGAAGAGATTCTCCCGCCCGAACTTGAGACCGTTCCGATCTCCCGTTCAAGCATCCCTGCCCAGATCGTGTCCGACATGAAATCCGCCGCGACGTTCCCCGTAATCCTGGCCGTGCTTTCTGTTTTCACGATCGCCTTCCTCTTCTTCCGCAACATCCGCGACAGCCTTTGCGCCATGATCCCGGTGGCGATGGCCCTGCTGACAGTCTGCGCCTTGTACGCGCTCTGCGGCAAGCCGCTGAACCTCGCCGCCGAGATGTCGCTGGTCCTGCTCTCCGGCCTTGCCATCGACTATGGCGTCTTCGTGATCGGCAGCGAACGGTCCGCCGCAAATCCGTACGTTTTCCGCGCAATCTCCGCATCCGCGCTCACGACCGCGGCAGGCGGCCTCACCATCGCATTTGCAGCGCATCCGCTTCTGCACGAAGCCGGATTCGCCCTGATCCCCGGCGTGCTCGCCGCCTGGGGCGCCGCCGCGCTGCTTCTGCCATCCATCCGCAGAGGATTTGCGCAAAAAAACAAACCTTCTCCCTTGCTCAAAACACTCCTCCTCGCTTTCATTCCCGTTTTCCTCCTCACATCCGCGTGTCATTCCCTGCCATACGAATACGACCCCGCCCCGCCGCTGACGGAAACAGTCTGGCCGCTTTACCGCGACGCCGTTCAGCCTCCGGCCGGTCCTATGAAACCGTTTGCGTTCCAGGGCAAAGTCACGTTCGAATACAAGTTCTTCAAACAGGCTACGCTGTGCGCCGTCTCCTACGACGAATCCGGCGAACTGCGCGTGGCGGCGTTCTCTCCCTCCGGCGGCAAGATATTCGAACTGGCGGGCACGGCGGACGCCCTCGCCGACTTCTGGTTCATGCCTATCGACTTTCTGGAAGGACACGAAGAGGAGGCAGCCGAGTTCATCCTGGAGGATTTCTTCCACATCTTCGGCGGTCTGGAGCCGTGGCGCGGCGTCAAAAACGGCGCGACAGAAATTGTAAAAGGCGACAGCAAGATCATCCGTCGGGAACCCGTTGGAGACGGCAAAGAGGAGCTTGTCAGCGAGTTTTGGGGGCCGAATTTGCCCGTTATGGGGAAAAGTTACTTTAAAAACGAAACTATCGACTGGCAATCCTGGTATTTTCGGTATATCGTAAAGGATACGGCTATTTTTCCCGAAATCATCGTATACGACAATAATAAACACGGATATCGGCTCATCCTGTCGGTATCGGAACTTTTTGAGGACAGCGAACCATGACCATCTGGGATGAAATCGATTCGATCTACGACCAGGCCGAAGAGAACGGGGAAGGCCCCTGCACGTTCTCCGTTCCCGGCTCGTTCTCCGGCTATCGCGGACACTTCCCCGGCAACCCGATCCTGCCGGGCATCGTCCAGCTTTCTTTCATCCGCCGTCTGGCGGAACGCCGCCTCGGCCGGGCGCTCCGTCTCGCGGGCGTACGCCGGATCAAGTATCTCCGCACGATCACGCCGGACATGCCGGTCACGCTCACACTGACGCTTGAACCGGGCGAAGCCGAAAACACTTGGGCCGCGAACGCAGCTTTCGCGAATGAAAACGGCAAAGGCGTCTCTGCGGCAAAGCTGATCTTCGCTCCCAAAGAAAGCGCGATATGAGACATCCTGAGTTCAAGCGCTATTTTGAACGCATCCCCGGCGGTCCGCCGCCGCTCGAAGTCAGCGTCACGCGCCGACTTCAGTTCAGCGAATCCGACCCGCTGAAGATCGCCTGGCACGGCAACTACGCGAAATTTTTCGAGGCTGCCTACACCGAGCTTTCGCACAGTTTCGGATTCGACGACAGCCGTCTGGAGGCGGAGCGCGTCTCCGCGCTCTTTTACCACGACGAATACGACTACCGCATCCCGCTCCCCTGCGGCGCGCCGTTCCATGTCTCCGCCGCGCTCATTTGGACCGACGCGCCGCGCATCAACATCGAGTACGCGGTCCGTCTGGACGACGGCCGCGTGGCCGCCACCGGCTGCACCACGCAGGTCTTCATCGACGCCCGCGACTTCTCGCCGCTCTGGCATATCCCTCTGTTCTGGGAGGAGTTTCTGAAACGCTGGAAGGAAGGAGCGTACCATCATGGATGACCGCACACCAGTGATCGTCGACTGCGATCTGTACACAGCGTTCGGCCCCGGCGTGGAAGCCTGCTGGAACGGACTTCTTCAGAACCATGCCGCATTCTCCGACTGCTCCCGCTTCCACAACGAAAAGTTTTCCACCGCGCTGGCAGCCATGGCTCCGGGCGCGGACGTCAACGGCACGCAGGAGATTCCCGGATTCTTCCTCGAATATCTCGCCGCGACAGCGAAAAAGATGCCGCGCGACGCCGAACTCTTCCTCGCCAGCACAGTCGGCGAAATCGAATACATCGACAATCCCGAACGCCGCTGCACCTGCGACATGCTGCTGGAACGCGCACTGAAAGTCTGCGACAAGGAAAATGGTCGCATCGTTTCCGCCGCCTGCGCCTCCTCGAACTCCGCGTTCGTCTCGCTCTTCCGCCACATCCGCAGCGGACGCCTCGACTCCGCGGTCGTGATCGGAACCGATTACGTCAGCGAATTCATTTTCTCCGGCTTCGCCACCCTCCGCGCCCTCGCCCGGACGATCGCACGCCCGTACGACCGCAACCGCGACGGGCTCCTGCTCGGCGACGCCGCATCCATCGTAAACATCTGCTCCGCGAAGAAAGCCGCCGAACTCGGGCTGAAGCCGCGCGCCATTCTGGCGTCCGGCGGCATGAGCTGCGACGCGGTCCACATCACCGCACCCATGCCGCATGGAGAAGCGCTTTCCGAAGCCATCGTCCACGCGCTGAACGAGGCCGGGCTAACTCCGGACGACATCGGCGCGGTCATCGGACACGGCACAGGAACGCGCTACAACGACGACATGGAGCTTCAGGCGATCCGCCGCGTCTTCGGCGAACGGTCCGTGCCGATGCTGTCCGTGAAGGGCGCGTGCGGACATACGCTCGCCGGAGCCGGACTTGTGGAGGCCGTGGTCGGAGTGCGCATGCTGGAGACGGGGCTGATCCCGCCCCAGACTTCGCTGGTCACGCCGGAACCGGAGGCCGCCCGCTACGTCTCCGCCGAAATCCGGAAACTCGAAAAACCGCGCGTTCTGTGCATGAACTCCGGGTTCGGAGGACTGAACGCCGTCATCATCCTGGAGGCCGTATCATGAACCGCCCGCACCCATGGCACATCATCGGCGGCGTCACAGCCGACGGCCTTTCGTTCCGCACCTGGAGGCGCGGCCTCGCGTATGCCGCCGAAGACACGCAGGACGCCAAGGCGAAAGTCTCTGAAGCGCAGGACGATTTCCCGCACGTCTACGGACTTGACAACTTCCGGCGCGGCGATGCGAAGGTCCGAACCTACATTCTCGCAGCCATCCTCGCGCATCGCGACGCCGAAGTCGACTCCGTCAGGGAAACCGCGATCATAGATTTCGGACGGCAGGGATGCCACGAACAGAACCTGAACTACTTCAACGACTACCGCGAACACGGACGCCATCTCGGACGCGGACACCTCTTCGTCGGAACGCTTCCGACCACGCCGCCCTGCGAAGCAGCGATCTCCCTCAAGCTCACGGGACCGTGCTTTTATATGAATTCGCTCGGGCGCTGGCCCGTCCTCTGGAACGAAGTCTCCTGTTTCTTCGAGATGCCCGGCGTCCGGCGCGTCATGATCTGCCACTACGAATCGGACAAGCTGACCGTCCTCCTGGCGGAACCCGGCGGTCCGCTTGACATCCCGGACGGAACCGATCCCGAGTCCCTCGCCCGGCGCATTTTCAACGCAGATTAAAACGGGGATTGCATTCATGCGCTGCTGCTGCGTGATCCCCGTTTTCAACCATGCCGCCACGGCCCCCGCCGTGATCGAACGGACGCGCGCCGTCATGCGCGACGTCCTCGTGATCGACGACGGTTCGGAGGATATCGACCTGAAGGAACACTATGCGGGAACCGGCGTCGAAGTCATCCGGCATCCGCGCAACATGGGGAAGGGAGCCGCGATCCTCACCGCCATCCGGACTCTCGCGCCGCGCGGATACGACTGCATGATCACGCTCGACGCCGACGCGCAGCATGATCCGGAGGATATTCCCCGTTTTTTGGCTGTCCTCGAAAAGAACGACTGGACGCTTGTCGTCGGCGTCCGCGACTTCTCCGTTCCGAACGTTCCGGGGCGAAGCAAGTTCGGACGCGCGTTCTCCAATTTCTGGTTCCTTGTGGAAACCGGAAAGAAGATTTCCGACTCGCAGAGCGGATTCCGCGCGTATCCGCTTCAATACGTCTCGAGGATCAAGTGTTCCTCGCTTCATTACACATTCGAGACCGAACTCCTCACGCGCTGCATGTGGGCCGGACTGGATCTTGCCGAAGTTCCAATCTTCACGCACTACGACCCGCCCGGCGAACGCGTCTCGCATTTCCATCCGTTCCGCGACAACCTCCGCATGACCTGGCTTCATACGCGTCTCGTGCTCCGCCGTCTTGTTCCGTTCGGGGTCAAAAAGCTCAGGGAGACGCCCCGCGAGTTTCCTCGTCTCTGGAAGCCGAAGGAACTTTGGGCCTGGCTGGTCAAGGAAAACACGTCTTCCCTCGGGCTCGCATTCTCGGCGTTCGTCGGCGCGCTCCTCGCCGTGTACCCGCTGTACGGCGTATGCACGATCACGATCCTCTACGTCGCCTCCAGGCTTCACCTCAACAAGGCTATGGCGGTCATGGCGCAGCATCCGTTCCAGCCTCCCGTCTGCCCGGTCGTCTGCATTGAGCTTGGCTATTTCCTGCGGCACGGAAAATTCCTGCTCCCGGAAGACCTGAACTTCCACAGCACGGTCCGCGAAATCCATCTGCGCTGGTTCGAATGGCTCCTCGGCAGCATCATCCTCGCCCCGATTTTCGCCGCAATCTTTGCGGTCGCCGTCTATTTCTCAGCCGAACTCTGCCGCGCGGTCATCCGCCGAAGGAGCGCACGCTCATGAACCGCACAGACGAACCCGCCGCGAACCTGAGCGACGCCCGCAGGAACAAGCTCGGATCCGCGATTCTCCGCTGGATTCTCTCCGTTTTCGGGCCCGCCGCGGCGTGTTTCCTTGTCAAGTTCATCGCACTCGTCTACGCGCTCGCGGACGCACAGGCGCGACAATGCGCCCTGCCCTATCTGAAACACCGTTTTCCCGATGCGCGCGGGCTCCGCATGAACTGTCATGTATGGAGGCTTTTCACGGCGCAGGGCGAGGCGCTGATCATGGCGTTGGCGCTGGCCAACGGACAGGCGAAGGTACGCGAGCGCAACCCGGAAGCCTTCGATTCGGTCAGGAACGCACCCGGAGGTCTCGTTTTTCTCTGTTCGCATTTCGGCGCGTGGCAGGCCGCCATGCACTGCGTGGACGCAGGAAAACGCGAGGTCGCGTTCGTGGCGAAACGGGACCGCAACGCCGACGTCGACAAGAGCCGGGCGTTCAGCGGCGGCGACGCGGCTCCGATGCACATCATCGACACAGCCGGCGCGTTCGGCGGCCTGCTGGAGGCGTTCGAGTCGCTCGACTCCGGCGGCGCAGTCGGGCTGATGGGCGACCGCTGTCTGGAAAACGACGCCGTGCCGGTGCGCTTCTTCGGCGAAACAGCCTATTTTCCGGCGGCGGCGTTCTTTCTTGCGGCAAAGGCGCACGCGCCGGTCGTGCCGTTCTTCCTGACGCGCGGCGACTCCTACCGCGAACTTCTAATCGAATTCGGCAGCGTCGTGCGTCCGGAACGCACGGTGCGCGGCGGGATCAGGTTTCAGGCTGACGTCCAGTCCTACGCCGACGACCTCGAACGCATGGCGATGGATCATCCTTACGACTGCTTCCTGTTCGAAAACGCATGGGAGAACCGCTCATGATCCGCAGAATGCCTTTCGATCCCGTCGTGACGGGGTTCGCGCATCTTTCCTGCGCCGGAACGAACGACGCCGAAGCGTGTGCGCTCTTCCGGGGCGAACGCGCCCCCGAAACGCCGCGCCCCGCGTGCAACGTGATCTGCTCGGACATCCGCGACCAGGTGTTTTCCCTCGATTCTTTCCGGTCCGCACCGGACGCATCCCGCACGCTCGCCATGATCCGCGCGGTCGCACAGCGGGCGCTGGATTCGGCCGGGCTTACGCCGGACATGCTCCGTGGATCCGCAACAGGATGCGTGGTCGGCACGACCGTCGGACACCAGTTCACGGACACGTCCTACTATGCGCTCCTGCGGAACGAACCGGACACGGAGGAGCAAGTTCCCGTGGACCGTTTCCTGAACGGCAATCCCGCGGAAGCGGTTGCCCGGGAATACGACCTTCGCGGGCCAGTCCATACGGTTTCCAATGCGTGTTCCTCCGGCGCGGACGCCGTTTCCATCGCCGCGCTCTGTCTGCTCTCCGGGCAGTGCGAACGCATGATCGCGGTCGGAGCGGACGAACTTCACCGCACCCCGGTCGCCGGATTCCATGTGCTTGGCGTAACCTCGCCTTTTCCGTGCCGCCCGTTCGACTCCGCACGCGCCGGACTGAACCTCGGCGAAGGCGCAGGCGTCGCAATCCTGGAAACGCCGGAATGCGCCCGCAGACGCGGGCGGACGCCGGAATTCGCCCTCCGCGGATTCGGCATGTCCTGCGACGCATCCCATATCACAGCCCCGGACGCGACAGGAGGCGGCATGAAGCGCGCCTTCCGGAACGCCCTGCTTCGCGCCGGGATCGGACTTGCCGACGTCGCGTTCATCAACGCGCACGGCACGGGAACCGTCCTGAACGACCGATGCGAGACCGCTGCGTTCGCCGGACTGGCGGAGGAAGCCGGGCTCGCCGCGCCCCCGCCGTTCCTCTCCACCAAACGTCTCACGGGGCACACGCTCGGGGCGGCCGGCACGCTCGAATTCATTTTCTCCATGCTCATGCTGCGCGACGGCTTCGTTCCGGCCAGTCCGGGCTGCAAAACGCCTGATTCCGCACTGCAAAGCATCCCCTTGACGAAACCGCTGGAACTCTGTGGCGAAGCGCGTTTCGCGGCGTCAAGTTCGCTGGCGTTCGGCGGCACGGACGCAGTCCTGATCGCGGAAAGGCTGGGCTGACTTATGGCGCTTCGTCTGCTTGCATCCTCGTTCACCGCGCCCGGCGCGGACCTGCGCTGGAATGACGGCTTTCTCCTCGCCGAACGCGCCCGCCTCGGACTCGGACGGCGTTCCGACCGCATGACGGCGGCAGTCCTTTCCGCGCTCGACCGGCTCGACGGCCGTCCAGACGACGCGCCGCTCGTCTTCGGCAGCATGCTCGGCGCGCAGGGCCGAATCACTGCGCTTCAGAACGATCTGCTGGACTTCCCCGAGGACCAGATCGGTCCGGTCTCGTTCTCCTGTTCGGTCCACAACGCCGTTCCCGGCGCGGCCGCCATCCATTTCGGCATGAAAGTTGCGATCTTCTCGCTAGCCGGATTCGACCGCCTCCACGACCGCGTCCTGCAACTCGCCGATGCCGTCCTGTCTGCGGGAGACGCCTCGCGCATCCTCGCGGTCCTGTCGGAGGAACGCTCCCCGTTCGCCGACCGCGCAATGAAGCGGCTCGGCCTCGATCCGATGGAATTCGCGGCGGTTTTTCTGCTGGAACAGGCCGGGAACGGCGCGGAATCGTTTGCCGTTCCGGAAGGCATGAACTGTTTCAGATGGATCGGGAGTCTCCTTCCGTGAGCATCCGGAACAGCTACATCCATACGCTCCACGCCTGCAACGTCAGCTACGTGACGCAGGCCATCGTCAACAACTTCGCGCCGCTGCTCTTCCTCTGGTTTCAGCAAACCTACCGGCTTGAACTCGGCCGGCTCTCGTTCCTCCTCATCGCAAATTTCTGGATCCAGATGTGCGTGGCGTTCGCCTGCGCCAAGCTCGCGGACAGGCTCTCCTACCGTCTCACGCTCGTCATCGGGCAGTTCTGCTCCGCAGCCGGACTTGCGCTCATGACCGTCCTGCCGGACCTTCTTCCGAGCCCCCTCGCCGGGCTGACATGCGCGGTCGCCCTGTACGCGCTCGGCGGAGGCGTGGTCGAAGCCGTCACAAGCCCGGTCGTCGAGGCATGCCCGTTCAAACGCAAGGCCGCCGCCATGAGCCTCGTCCATTCGTTTTATTGCTGGGGGCAGATGATCGTCGTGCTTGGATCCACCCTGTTCTTCCGCCTCTTCAGCCTGGACGGCTGGCGGCTTCTCGCGCTCGTCTGGGCAGCCGTTCCCTTCCTCGACGGAATCTATTTCATGTTCGTGCCAATGCGCCCGCTAATCGCCGACAGGAACCAGGAACTCGGCATCCTCGGCCTCTTCAAACGCCCCGTCTTCTGGCTCATGGCCGTGATGATGCTCTGCGCCGGCGCGTCCGAACACTGCATGAACCAGTGGGCGTCGTCGTTTGCGGAATCCGCCCTGGGCGTGAAAAAGGAGATCGGCGACCTCGCCGGGCCTTGCCTTTTCGCATTCTGCATGGGGCTTTCCCGCACGCTTTACGCCGCGTTCAGCGTTCGTCTCAACCTCATCAACTGCCTCGCCGTCAGCTGCACGCTCAGCATTGCCGCATACCTCGCCGCCGCGTTCGCCCCGTGGCCGCTCCTCGCGTTCGTCGGATGCGCCCTCTGCGGCTGGGCGGCGGGCATTCTCTGGGCAGGCGTTTTCAGCGCGGCGTCTGCCGCAATCCCTCTCGGCGGAACCGCCATGTTCGCGCTGCTCGCCCTGCCCGGCGACTTCGGATGCGGGCTTGGGCCCGTGTATGTCGGAACGATCGCGTCGCTCTTCGGCGACAACCTCCGGGCCGGACTCCTCGCCGCGACGTTTTTCCCCTCGCTCATGCTCGGATGCCTCCTATACTACAAATTCGGATATCTGCCGCGCCACAAGGAACCGGGCTTCAGCGGCGTTCCGGAAGCCTGAACTCGCCCATTCTTGAGTGCGGAACAGCTCTTCTTGATTTTTCAAGTCCGGTTTCGCTTTTTTTTCAAAAAAACCACTCGGACGCGGCGGCATATTCTTCTTTTTGATTATCAGCGCTTTTTTCCTGTCTGTTCCCGTCACAGCGCCGCGCCATTTTGACGCACGGACAAATGCAAATAAATGTCGGAATTATTTTTGACAAAAATTTTCCGTTCCGCCATTGCATTTATCAAGGGATTGATTATATTATAGCGACACACCACAAGATGTTGTGGTCCGTTACCATTCGTCACCGCAATTCATTCTTTTCCCGCCCATATGAACGCCGACTCACGCTTTGGACTGCAGAAGCTCACTTTGCTGGACTATCCCGGCAAGGTCGCATGCACCATTTTCCTGCACGGATGCAACTTCAGGTGTCCGTTCTGCCACAACGCATCGCTTGTGGTGGTTCCGCAGGAGCAGTCCGCCATGATCACGCTCAACGAACTGAAAGACTACCTTTCGAAGCGCGGAAAGATACTGGACGGCGCATGCATCACGGGCGGCGAACCGGCGATGCGGCCCGACCTCGGCGAACTGCTCGAACTCCTGCGTTCCCATCATCTCCAAATCAAGCTCGACACGAACGGCTCCTTCCCCGAACGTCTGAAAGACCTGGTGGAACGCCGCCTCGTGGACGCCGTGGCGATGGACGTGAAGAACGTTTACGCCAAGTACGACGAGACGACCGGCGTGGTCGGCATGGCGGATCGCGTCGCGGAAAGCGCGGCCTACCTCAAAACCGCCCCGCTTGACTACTGCGAGCTCCGCACGACGGTCGTCCGCCAGTTCCATACGGTCGACGACCTGGCCGGGATCGCCCGCGAGCACGCCGGAGCCGAGCATTACTTCCTTCAGAAATTCAAGGATTCCGGCGATCTGCTCGGCGCAGGGCTGAGCGCGATGCCGGACGACGAGATGGCGCGCGCGCTGGAAGCCGTCCGGGAGTTCATCCCGAACGCACAGCTCCGCGGCGTCGACACGTCCGGACAGGAAACCTGAACCTATTTTCATTTTTCAATCATCATTTTCAAAACAGAAGAGGCAAAAAAATGTATCAAGTCCAGAAACGCAACGGCAAAGTCATCGACTTCGACATCACGAAGATCTCCGACGCGATCAAGATGGCTTTCGAGGCGCAGGAAAAGAACTACCACCCGTCCGTCATCGACTTCCTCGCGCTGAAGGTCACCGCCGAATTCGAACCGAAGATCAAGGAGGGCCTGATCGCCGTTGAAGACATTCAGGACAGCGTGGAATCCGTGCTCGTGCAGGCCGGTTACGCCGACGTCGCGAAGGCCTACATCCTCTACCGCCGCCAGCGCGAAAAGCTCCGCAACACAGCCAACACGATCATCGACTTCAAGACCACGATCAACGACTATCTGAAGATCAACGACTGGCGCGTAAAGGAAAATTCCACCGTCACTTACTCCGTCGGCGGACTCATCCTCTCCAACTCCGGCGCGCTGACAGCCAACTACTGGCTCTCCGAAATCTACGACGACGAGATCGCGAACGCCCACCGCAACGCCGACCTCCACCTGCACGACCTCTCCATGCTCACCGGCTACTGCGCCGGCTGGTCCCTCAAGCAGCTCATCCAGGAAGGCCTCGGCGGCGTTCCCGGCAAGATCACCAGCGCACCCGCGTCCCACCTCGCCACCCTCTGCAACCAGATGGTGAACTTCCTCGGCATCATGCAGAACGAATGGGCCGGCGCGCAGGCGTTCTCCTCCTTCGACACCTACCTCGCGCCGTTCGTGAAGGTCGACAACCTCGACTACAACCAGGTCAAGAAGTGCATCGAGTCCTTCATCTTCGGCGTGAACACCCCGTCCCGCTGGGGCACACAGGCGCCCTTCTCCAACATCACGCTCGACTGGACCGTTCCGAACGACCTCGCCGAACTGCCCGCGATCGTCGGCGGCAAGGAAATGGACTTCAAGTACAAGGACTGCAAGGCCGAGATGGACCTCATCAACAAGGCATTCATCGAGACCATGATCGAAGGCGACGCCAACGGACGCGGATTCCAGTACCCGATCCCGACCTACTCCATCACGCGCGACTTCGACTGGAGCGAGACCGAAAACAACCGCCTCCTCTTCGAGATGACCTCCAAGTACGGCACCCCGTATTTCTCCAACTACGTGAACAGCGACATGGAGCCGAGCGACATCCGCAGCATGTGCTGCCGTCTCCGCCTCGACCTCCGCGAGCTCAGAAAGAAATCCGGCGGCTTCTTCGGCAGCGGCGAAAGCACCGGCAGCATCGGCGTCGTGACCATCAATATGCCGCGCATCGCCTACCTCGCAACGGACGAGGAGGACTTCTACAGGCGCCTCGACCACATGATGGACATCGCGGCCCGCTCCCTGAAAATCAAGCGCGAAGTCATCACGCGCCTCCTCGACGAAGGGCTCTATCCGTACACGAAACGCTACCTCGGCAAATTCGACAACCATTTCTCCACCATCGGACTCGTCGGCATGAACGAGGCGTGCCTCAACGCGAAGTGGATCCGCCGCGACCTCACCGATCCCGCCGCGCAGGATTTCACCGCAAACGTCCTCAACCATATGCGCGAACGCCTCTCCGACTATCAGGAGAAGTACGGCGACCTCTACAACCTCGAAGCAACGCCAGCCGAATCCACCGCCTACCGTCTCGCCAAGCATGACCGCAAGCGCTTCCCCGAGATCATCACGGCCTCCAAGGGCGACGAGGACACCCCGTACTATACGAACAGCTCCCACCTGCCGGTCGGCTATACGGACGACATCTTCTCCGCGCTCGACATCCAGGACAAGCTCCAGACTCTCTACACCTCCGGCACCGTCTTCCACGCCTTCCTCGGCGAAAAGCTCCCGGACTGGAAGAGCGCGGCCACGCTCGTCCGCAAAATCGCCGAGAACTACCGTCTCCCCTACTACACACTCTCCCCGACCTACTCCGTCTGCAAGAACCACGGCTACATCTCCGGCGAAAAGAACACCTGCGCCAAGTGCGGCGAAAAGACCGAAGTCTACAGCCGCATCACAGGCTACTACCGCCCCGTCCAGAACTGGAACGACGGCAAGTCGCAGGAATACAAGGACCGCAAGACCTACGACATCGGCAAATCCATGTCGGAAAAGCCCGTCCATCACGAAGCGCCCGCCCACGAATCCGCCGAACGCCCCGTCGAGAAGGCCGCGCCGACCGGAAGCCCCGACCGCGTGATACTTTTCGCCGCCAGCAGCTGCCCGAACTGCAAGATGGCGAAACGCTTCCTCGACCAGGCGGGCGTCCGCTACGACGTAATCCTCGCCTACGAGGATCCCGCCGCCGTCGACCTGTACGGCATCCGCCAGGCTCCCACGCTCGTCGTCGTCAGCAACGGCAAGATGGAGAAGTTCGAAAACGTCTCCAACATCCGTCGCTTCATCGAAGAATCCGCCGCCGTGGCCATCTGACGGAAAGGAGCGGTTTCCGGTATGATCGACATCCTCATCGTCGGAGCCGGGCCGGCCGGCCTCACCGCCGCCGTCTACGCACGGCGCGCAGGCCGTTCGGTCCTGATTCTGGAACGCGAATCCTTCGGCGGGCAGATCGTCTATTCGCCCAAGGTCGAGAACTTCCCCGGATACCTCGCGCTGTCCGGCAGCGAGATCGGCGAAAAGCTCGTCGACCAGGCGATTCACCACGGCGCGGAGATCGAACTTGACGAGGTCACCGAAATTCATGACAACGGCAAGATCAAGTCCGTGATCACCCCGCGGACGCAGTATCTCTGCAAATCGGTCATCGTCGCCGCAGGATCCCGCCACAGGCCGCTCGGACTCCCCCGCGAGGACGAACTCGTCGGGCGCGGCATCTCCTACTGCGCGCTCTGCGACGGCGATTTCTACAAGGACAGGGATGTCGCTGTCATCGGCGGCGGCAACACCGCTCTCCAGGACGCCGTGCTGCTCTCCGAGACCGCGAAGACCGTCACGATCGTCCAGAACCTGCCCAAGCTTACGGGCGAGGCCAGCCTCGCCCAGATCCTTCGTTCGCGCCAGAACGTGAAGATCATCTGCAACAGCGTCGCGACCGAATTGCTGGGCGAACCTGAACTCACCGGAATCAGAATCAAGAACACCGCCGAAGACAAGGAATCCGTCCTCAGCCTCGACGGCGTCTTCGTCGCGATCGGACAGATGCCGGACAACAAGCCGTTCAAGAACGTTTGCGACCTCGACCGGAGCGGGTTCATCGCGTCCGACGAAGCCTGCCTCACAAAGACTCCCGGCGTGTTCGTTGCGGGCGACTGCCGCACGAAGGGCGTCCGCCAGGTCGCGACCGCAGTCGGCGACGGAGCCACAGCCGCCCTCGCCGCCTGCCGTTACCTGAACTCGCTCACATTCTGACAGACCGCGGGCCTGCGCGAATCCGCCGTTCCTTCGCAGCGGATTCCCATTTTTTGGAATTGAACGGACAGCTTACAACAAACGGGTCGACGGAAACGGAACGACGTTCCGCTCCGGGAAATAGGATTTGACATAAAATCAAAGCGTGCTATATTTAGAGAAAAGCAACAAATCGATCCAGTCGCAACAGTCATTTTTCCGTTTTTTTCAGGAATGGAATTCAAACACCATCAACGGAAGGTCATTTTTCCAATGAAAACAGCCATCGTCATCGGCGCAGGCCCAGCCGGATTAACCGCCGCCCATGAACTTCGCATCAAATCGGAAGACTGGAGAATTGTGGTTTTAGAGGAGTCCGCGGAGATCGGAGGCATTTCCCGTACGGTCGTCCATAACGGCTGCCGCATCGACATCGGCGGCCACCGGTTCTTCTCAAAATCCGACAAGGTCAACGAGCTTTGGGCTCAACTGATGCCGATGCAGGGCAAGCCTGCAAAAGACGACATCGTCCTTGGCCGCCCCTGCCACCTCAGTCCGAACGGCCCCGATCCCGAGAAGGAAGACGTGGTGATGCTGTACCGTCACAGGGTCAGCCGGATTTACTATCTTCGCCATTTCTTCGACTACCCCATATCCGTCAAACCCGCAACCTTCATTGCAATGGGGTTTGCCAGAACCGTAAAAGCCGGATGCAGCTATCTTTACAGCGCGTTCTTCAAGCGCCGGGAAAAATCGCTGGAGGACTTTTACATCAACCGATTCGGCAAAGTCCTCTATTCCATGTTCTTTGAAGATTATACGGAAAAGCTCTGGGGCATCCATCCCTCGAGGATATCGCCCGAATGGGGAGCTCAGAGGGTCAAGGGGCTTTCGCTCTGGAAGGCGATCATCAACGTATTCATTCCTCAGGGGAAGGCAAAGGAGACTTCCCTTATCGAAGAGTTCCGCTACCCCAAACGCGGGCCGGGGCAATTCTGGGAAACGCTTGCCGCCCGGCTCCAGGACGAAGGCGTCGAGATCAGGATGAATTCGTGCGTGGTCGGCGTCAAGACGGATCAGGACAGGATTTCGGCCGTTGTTCTCTCCGACGGATCGCAGCTTCCCTGCGATGCGGTGTTTTCTTCCATGCCGGTCAAAGACCTGGTCGCCGCGTTTGAGTCGGTTCCGGACGACGTGGCGCGCATCGCCTCAAATCTGCCCTATCGCGATTTCATTACGGTCGGGCTTCTGGTAGACAAGCTTGCCATCAGGAATGCGACAAAGCTGAAAACCATACGCAACATTGTTCCCGACACATGGATCTATGTTCAGGAACGGGAAGTCAGGATGGGAAGGATCCAGATATTCAACAACTGGTCCCCGTATATGGTCGACGACATTTCGAAACACGTCTGGATCGGCCTGGAATACTTCTGTACGGAAGGCGATGAATTCTGGTCGATGAGCGACGGGGCGTTTGTCGACATGGCGATAAGGGAATTGCGCCAGATCGGCGTTCTTGACGAAAAGGAACCGGTACGCGACAGCGTCCGCATCAAAGTGAAGAAGGCATATCCCGCCTATTTCGGCAGTTACGCGGAATTCGGAAAAGTGCGTGAATGGCTTGACCGTTTCCCGAACCTCTACTGCATCGGACGGAACGGCCAACACCGGTACAACAACATGGATCACTCCATGATGTGCGGAATCGAGGCTGTCCGGGCTTTGCTGGGAGAAACGGACAAGGCGTCGGTCTGGGATGTCAATACGGAAAAAGATTACCATGAAACGAAATAAAAAGGTTTTGTTGAATCTTTTATTGCCGTCAGTTGCATTCGTTCTTCTTGCCTGGGGCGGCATGCATTTCCTATGGTATTATTTTTTCGACGTTCCCTGGGCCTCGGACTTGCTTCTCCGGTACAATGAAATCGCTTGCGATCATACGGGAATAGATTCTTTTGACATTTTTGAAAGGAAAATAACATCGGAAGAGTTCTGCGGCATAGATCGTCCGGATAAACCGAAAGAAGAAAGAAACGGCCGGAACCGCGTTCATGCTTATCCCGCCTGGCATACGGCTGTTTTTTGGTGGTATGGATACGTTCCGCGAAGTGTTTGCATTGCAATTATGGCAATCCTATACGCCTGCTCTCTGATATGGATATGCAAATGGATTTCCGAACGCCTGCAGGAGAAGGACAGGTTCTACTACATGGCTGACATTCTTTTCCTTCTGAGCATGTCAGTCTTTCCTTTTTTAGGCGTTTGCTGCTTTATGAATTACGGGTTGTTTCTGGCTGGCTGCGCCCTTTTGGTCTTTACGCTGCTGCAATGCAAACATGAGGTCTTAGCCGGAATTGTTTTTTCCCTCATCATGATCAAGCCGCAAATCGGCATCCCTCTGCTGATTCCGCTGTTCATCAACAGGAACTATAAAACAATTGCCGTAGCGGGCGCCATCTGCATCATGGAAACGCTGTTTGCAGCATGGAAACTGGACAAGTCGCCAGTTGAACTGATCCTTCAAATACCTCAAATCGGCGCGCCGTTTTTACGCAAGGACTTTTTCGGGAGAATAGCGGCGGGGATTTTCGGGGCTCCCGGATCATATGTTTCCATGGGATTGTTCCTTGCGATCGCATCGGCGGGGTCTTTTTTCGTCCGGAACGCCAAAGACATCTGGGTGCGGTTCCTGCCCGCAATAGCGATCATTCCATTCTGGGTCTATTCCCAGTTCCACGATTGGATCATTTTGCTGCCATGCTATTTTTACATCGTCAAAAGCAGGGAGAAATATCCGGTTCTTTACGATCTCTCTTTCTGTCTTCTGTTCCTGTGGGGCGTGTTTACCTTCTGCAATCTGGTGGAATGGTACCTGATCGGGAAACAGGGGATTGCATCCGCTCTTCATCTCGCCATCGTCGCGATCGGCTGCTTCATGGCCATTTCAGACACGAATGAAAAATGGAACATGAGCCTCCTGAACATAAAAAAAAGAAGAGCCCGGTCTCCCTAAATCACGGTTGTCCGTACTTTGCCTGACGCCATCGCCGCGACTGGACCGGCGACGGAGCCACCCGCCGCCGCCCTCGCCGCCTGCCGCCGCCTGAACTCGCTCACCTCCTGAACAAGCAACCGGGCTACAAAGCGCAATCGGAATAGGTCTCACAGGACATATGGAACCTGTCTTTTATTATCTTGACAACGGCGGCATCCGCTGTTCAGGGCCGGGGCTTTTCCTGTTCCTTTTCGTCAGAATACCATTCCTTCCAGAAATCGGACTCGATCACGAGCAGGAGTTTCGTTTCCGGGAACCAGCAGACGTAGGTGTTTTCACGGTCGCCCTCGGAAAGAAACGCCCGGCATTCCCCTTCAAGCGGCACATCCGCATGCGCCCCGATCTCTTTTCGGATCGACTCCTCGGACCTGAAGCGCGCGCGTGCCCATAAATCCTCTTCATTCAAGGAATCCAGCGGAACGAAACGGAATCCCTGTCGGTTCATGGATTCCACTTTGGAAAGGACGTCCGCATCCGTCCGCAGCAGAAGGTACGCGTAGCCCGGCCGGAAGAAATTGTCTTCGGCCGGACCGCGGCGCAGCCAGGACGTGTTGGACGGATCGTGTACGAGCATTTCATACTGCCCGTCCGTCAGGGTCCGGACGAAATCGGGTTCGGGGTGCGACCTCGCATCCAGGAGCAGCACGAGAAGAATCAGAAGAATTGCCACACCGAAAAACGTGAGAAGAACGAAGGGAACGATCTGAAAAAAGTTTTTGGAGAACTTGTCGACCACGACATACTGCGGCGGCGCGGGAGCCGGATTCGCGGACGCCGGATTCGCGGATGCCGGATTCGAGGATGCAGATTCGGGTTGATGTCGTTTTGCGTCTGACATGGCGGTCTTCTGCTCTTTCTGCAGGCGCGGCGTGCGTTCAGCCGCAGGTGATCTTTTCCGGGCGGCGGGTGATCATGCCGGCGAAGAAGGATGCGAGGCCGTTCAGGATTCCGGCGGAAGCTTTCCGTCCGGAACACCCCATCGCCTCGGCCGCGAAGGATTCGGCGTCAGCGAAATGCAGCAGGAGTTTCAGCGGCGTGACGGATTCGCCGCCGTGCCGCCCGCAGGCTTCGTCCGCCGCGATGCAGAGTTCGTCCACGCAGGCCGCGGCCGGGACCAGAAGCGGCGCGAAGGCCAGTTCCGTAACGGGCGTTTCAAGGCGGGATTCGCGCAGAAGCGGGAAGAAACGGAGCTCCACGCGGAGCGCGGGAAACACGCGCAGATCAACCGGTTGGACCTTCACCGCGCGGCACGCGGGGTCCAGCAGATGCGCGGACGCGGCGGAAATCCGGCAGGCGAACTCCTCCGGCGGCAGGATGAATCCCTTGTCGTTCCAGCCCGGCTCGGGGAGAGAAAGGTTCACCGCGCCGACGGCGTCGAGCGAATCCGCGAAATGCTTCGCAAGTTCGAAAACGAGTTCGGTCGAGGAAACGTCCGCGCCGATGGCGCGCAGCGTATTGGAGACTTTCCGGGCGACCGCGGCGAGGCGTTCGCCGGTCAGGGGGAGGCGTTCGTGCAGCAGCGCGGCGATCCGGGCGTCCTGGAACCGGTCCGATTCGCCGTCGATGCGCTTCGTGCGCCCGTAGGCCGCGGCGGCATCGTTCAGCCCGACCGACTGAAGGATGTTCGCGATCATGGCGTCGACCGCCGACGCCTTCACATACAGAGGCCCGGATTTTGGCTTCCCGGCGTGGCGCAGGGCGTATTCCACAGCGCTGACGGCGTCGCGGGCGAGCGCGTCGGATTCGACGCCATTCTCCGGCAGGACGGAGCGGATGCGGGCGGCGAGGTCGTCCGCGTCGAACGGCGCGGCGCAGCCGTGCGAATCCTGAAGGAAGATCGTCTGTGCGGAAAGCTCGATCATGGCTGAAATATCCTCGTTCTCCGGTTAAAACAGTTCGGGGCGATTTTCGATCAGGTAGCGGTAACGGTCCAGCACGCGGTCCTTCGTGACAAAACCGAGGCATACGCCCGCCCGCACCACGGGAACAGCCGTTTCCCGGCTCTTCTCGAAAATGGAGATCGCGCGTCCGAGGGTGTCGCCGGGCTTCAGCACGGCTCCGGGCGGACGCATGATGTCGAAGACCAGCGCGACGTCGTAGAGCGAGGTCTCCAGCAGATAGTGCCGGATGTCGTCCAGCGAGACGATGCCCGCCAGACGCCCCTCGCCGTCCGCCACGGGAAACACATTCTGATGCGTCTTCATGACGGAGTGCAGCACGGCGCGCATGGAGTCGGATTCGGCCAGCGGGAGATAATCCTTTTCGATCAGGTCGTCCGGGATCGCCCTCGTGAGAGCGTCGGCGTCGCGCGCGCCGTCCGGGTCGCCGCCCCGGAACAGGATCATCGTCTTGTAGACATTGTGCGTGCAGAGCTTGCGGCAGACGAATGTGGAGAGCGCGGAGACGATCATCAGCGGGATGAAGAGCTTGTAGCCGCCAGTCAGTTCGGCGATCAGGAAGATGCCGGTCAACGGCGCATGCATCACGCCGGCCAGCACGCCGCCCATCCCGATCGCGAGGAAGTTCATCTCGCTGATGTACCCGCCCCACGCCAGGCCGGACATGTGGACGAGTTTCGAGATGGAGTAGCCGAGGAAGGCGCCGATGAACATCGACGGCGCGAAGATGCCGCCGTCAGCGCCGCTCTCCAGGCTGGAGATCGACGTCATCGCCTTCAGGAACACCAGAAGGAACGTCAGGAGCAGGAACACCCATGGATTCGAGAAGACCGCCGCAAGCGGACTGGCGCTGTACAGAGCCTCCGGTTCGGAGAGCAGACGGCTGATGAAGGGATAGCCGTCGCCGCGCAGGGCCGGGAACAGCAGGATCGCCAGATACAGGATCGCGCTGCCGATCAGCCCCTTCACCCACGGATTCCGCACACGGCCGTACTGTTTCGAGATTCGCGTGTACATCTTGATGACGAACACGGAGACGAGTCCGGCCGCCGCGCCGAGGATCACATAGTACGGCACGGCGCGAAGGTTCCATGGGAGGAGGTCGAACCCGTAGGGGCGCGGCGGATAGATCTGCTGGGAGACAAGCAGCGCGGTCGCCGAGGACAGGATCAGCGGGATGACCGCCGGGATCGCGCTCGCGGTCTTCGGGAGCAGAATCTCCATGGCGAAGAAGGCTCCTGCGACGGGCGTATTGAACATGGCGGAGATGCCTGCCGCGCCGCCGCACGCCAGCAGGAGGATGCGGTTTTCGTGGTTCAGCAGCAGGCTGCGGGCGACGTTGCTGCCGATCGCCGCGCCGGTCTGCGCCACAGGAGCCTCAAGCCCCGCCGATACCCCGAATCCGACGCTGACGCCGCTGGTGATGATGTGCGAAAACGTCTTATGGAGCGGAATGGCCCCCGTCCGGTCCTTCACGCTCAGGATGACGCCCGCCAGGCCGCGCTCGTACTTGCCGCGCATGATCGTCTGCGTCACGAAAATGCAGAAGAATACGCCGAGCGCGGGCGTCGCAGGCAAGACCCAAGCCGCCCACGCGGCGTCCGCCGGGATGCATGCGACCAGCGACTGGACAAGGTGTTCCACGGTCTTCATCAGGGCGCCCGCCACACCGGACAGCAGGCCGACCAGCACGCTCAGCAGGATGATGTAGTTCTGCTCGCCGAGCGTCTTCTGGAACGGGTTGACGATGCGGAGGAAACGGCCGTGAAGCCAGGACAGGAAGGAAAAACGCATGACGTACGGGCTTCCTTCTCAGCTGATCTTTCCGCCGCGGTTCGACCTGTTTCCGCGGTTGCTGCCCATGCTCCGGATCTCGTCGATGAATTCGTCGATGTCCTTGAAATCGCGGTACACGGAGGCGAACCGCACATATGCGACCTTGTCGACCTGGCGCAAGGCCTCCATCGTGCGGTTGCCGACCTCGTTGGACGGAACTTCGCGTTCGTAGTCCGCTTCAAGTCCGCTCGTCACCTGCGACACGATCATGTCGATCGCCTCCGGCTTCACGTCACGTTTCCAGCAGGCTTTCTCGATCCCGGCGCGGATCTTGTTCGGGTCGAAATCCTCCCGCGAGTTGTCACGCTTCACGACTTTCAGTTCCGCCTGGATGATCTCCTCGTGCGTAGTGAACCGGTGTCCGCATGCCGTGCATTCGCGGCGGCGGCGTACGGCCGCGCCGTCTTTCGAGGCGCGGGAGTCGATCACGCGGTCTTCCTGACAGCCGCATCGGGGGCAGCGCATATCGGGGTTCTCCTGAAAAAAGGCGTTTCCGGGCCTGGTCGAATCAAAGACGGAACACGATGCCGGAATTCATTTCCGGTATCCTTCCTTCCTCTCTTTTTCCTGGAACTTGATGTACGTGCTGTCGTTCCGGTCGATCTCGTACGGCTTGATGTCGAGCGAAATATTGCGGAGCGTCAGCGAAGTCGACGGATCCACGATGAATAGGAGGCGCACATACCGCGCCTTGCTGTTTTCGTTGGCCAGGAAAAACAGACGGTAACGATAGGTCTTGAACGCATTGTCGTCTTCGACGGGAATCAGGTTGAAACCCTGATGCCGCTCGCCGATCATGTTCCGTTCGGAGTCGCACAGCTCAACGCCGAGCGAGAACGTGCCTTTGCCGGCGGCGTCCGCGACGATATCGATGACCGAGTCGTCGTCGACGTCGTAATAACCGCAGTAATAGCCCAGAACGGGACTTCCGTCCGCTTTCACGACGAAGAGGTTCGCGAACTCGTCGTACTTGTTGCCGAACGCCTTCATTTCAAAAAACTGGGGCTTCGCGAAAAGTCCGTCCTCGCGGAACCGCCATCCGTTCGGCATAAACGCGTCTTTTTCCGCATGGAACCGGCTCATGTACAGCGGCGGCTCGGGATTATGGGCGCAGGAGCAGAGAAGGGCAAGCAGGATGACGGTAAAGAAAAGATGCTTCATGTCGAAAACGCCTTTCGGATGATAAATTCATTTGAATAAAAAGAAAAATACAATAAAAAATGTAATGCGGGAACTGGAGAAAATCAAGCGGTTTTTGAAAAAAAGTCCTTCAGGACTTGAAAAAAAGCATTTCGGACGTATTTTATTATCGGCAAATCATTCAAACGGAATCCGCGTCCGCAAAACCGAGGAACGCCCGCATTCCCAAACAGAGAAAGAACTCCATGCCCGACAGCCTCAAACTCTCAATCGTGATTCCCGTTTACAATGAGGAACGCTACATCGACGCCATCCTCGAACGCGTCTGCGCCGTCCGTTTCCAGCCGGGCGTCGAGCTGGAATACATCGCAGTGGACGATCATTCCACAGACAAGACATGGGAACGCCTCCAGACTTGGGAAACGCGCGGTTTCAAGCTCAAACGTCACGAAACGAACGGCGGCAAGGGCGCGGCTCTCCACACAGGATTCGCCATGGCCACCGGCGACGTCGTCACGGTTCAGGACGCCGACTTCGAATACAGCCCCGAGGAACTTCCATCCGTGCTTCAGCCCATTCTCGACGGAAAGGCCGACGTCGTCTTCGGCGCTCGCACATCCATCCTGCGGACCGGAACCCAGCAGGTCATGCTCTTCTGGCACTCCAAGATCAACGAATTCCTTACGCGCTTCTGCAACATGTTCTCCAACCTCGCGCTCTCCGACATGGAGTGCTGCTACAAGATGGTCCGCCGCGAACTCCTGCAGAAGATCAAACTCAATGAAAAGCGTTTCGGATTCGAGCCGGAATTCACGCTCAAGATCGCGCGTCTCCATCCGCGCGCCTGGCAGGTTCCCGTCTCCTACGCCCCCAGAAGCTACGAGGAAGGCAAAAAAATCAACTGGAAGGACGGCGTTTCCGCTCTTCGCTGCATTCTCCAGTACGGGCTTTTCCGTCTCTGACGCGCAGACGGATTCATCGAAACAGGAATCCCCCCACATGAAGATATTCCGCACAGACCTGCCGATCGAGATCATCATTCTGCTGGCCATTCTCACGGTCCTGTTCGCGATCGCCGTGATTCCGCTCCTCGTCATCATCGGATTCATCTGGCTCGTCAGACGCGTTCTCGCCGGACCCGCTCTTGTTGGGCGTCATCCCGGAGAAGCGGCCCGCGCGAATCCTCATTCTCCTGACGACGCGGTCCATGGCAACGGCGGAGCATCCGGTTCCGGCGACGATTCGATTGAATGCGAGGTCATCAGCGCCCGCACCTTCGACGAAAACGGACAGGAAATCCGCTGACTTCTCCCCCTCCCCGCACGTTTTTCCCTTTTGCCGGGCTTGCATTTTTCCGTTCCGGGCTTTATAGTATTCCGACAAGAAAAAAACTCCGCACTTTCATCAGAAGAACTCCTCCCATGAAAGCATCAATCCTCCGCGCATCCGCCCTTGCCGCCGCAGCCATGCTCTGTACGGCCCTCTCCGCACAGAGTCCGGTCATGACGGCGGAAATCAGGCTCGACCCGACGGCCTCCAACGGCTCGCCATTCAACGACGGCGTTTTCGAGGGCTGGGGCACGTCGCTCTGCTGGTGGGCGAACCGCATCGGCTACAGCGAAAAGCTTACGGACGCCGCTGTAGACGCGTTCTTCGACCAGACGAAGGGGCTGAAGCTCAACATCGCGCGCTACAACATCGGTGGCGGCGACGATCCCGCGCACCGCCACATCACCCGCTCCGATTCGAACATGCCCGGATTCGCACAGCCGGTCCGCGACCCGGACGACGCGTTCGAGTTCGACGACGACGGCATCGTCCTGTACCAGTATGACTGGGAACGCGACAGGAACCAGATGAACGTGCTGACGAAACTGTTCAAACGCAATCCGGACGCGCTCGTCGAGGTCTTTTCCAATTCCCCGCCCTACTTCATGACCTGGAGCGGGTGCTCCAGCGGCGGGTCCGGGGAACACAAGGACAACAATCTCCGCCCCGAATACGCGCCCGTGTTCGCGGAATTCCTCGCAGATGTCGTGAAACGCATGCGCGACGACCTCCACATCAAACTGAACAGCATCGATCCGTTCAACGAGCCGTCCTCCGGGTTCTGGGGCGCATACAGCAACAAGCAGGAAGGATGCGACATCAAGGACAACCGACTGAAAAGCCGCGTCATCACGGAACTGGACAAGGCGCTCCGCGGACGCGGCGTCCGCGAGGACATCCTGATCGCCGCCGCCGACGAGACATCCCCGGACCTGGCAATCAACACCTACCGGGCTCTGACGCCCGAAGCGAAGAAGGCCGTCGACCGCATCAACGCGCACACCTACAGCGGCAGCCGCAGGACCGAACTCCGGACCCTTGCCGAAACCGAAAACAAACATCTCTGGATGAGCGAAGTCGACGGCAACGCCACAGCCGGAGGCCAGGCCGCTGGCGACATGAGCGGTCCGCTCTGGCTCGCAACGCGCATCATCTCGGACATGAACAGCATGCGTCCGTCCGCCTGGGTCATCTGGCAAGTCATCGACCGTCACCGTTCCGATTTCAACGCCATGGAACGCGCCAACACGACCCTTTCCGGCTCGTACTGGGGACTCGGCATCGCCGACCATTTCGAGGAAAAGATACTTCTCGGCAAGAAATATTATGCATTCGGCCAGTTCACGCGCTACATCCGCCCCGGCGACCGCATCATCGCCTCCTCGCCGTACACGCTCGCCGCATACAACCGCGAATCCGGCAGAATCGCGATCGTCGCCGTCAACGACTCCGGCACGGAACGTTCCGTGACATTCGACCTCCGCGCATTCGACCGAATCCCCGCGGATTCCGCAAAGGTCATCCGCACCAGCGGCCCCGTCAACGCGGGGGAGAACTGGAACGAGGACATCCCATCGATCCCGGTCCGCTTCAAAACGTTCTTCGTCCGCCTCGCGCCATTCTCCATCACCACGTTCGTGATCGAACAGACGCCCTGAATCCACGACGGCCCGTCGCTCCGCCACATCCTTCCCTTTTGCTCCTGTCTCCGGGGGAAAACCATACCCAGGAGGCTTTCTTTTTCCGTTTCGCCTCATTTCCTCCTCAAGACGCTTTTTTGAAACGTTAAGTTCACGTTAAAATTTAACTCTTGTTTGTTTTTTGTCTGTTCCGCATATATAATATTATCCATGCTGACGCTTTTTTCCTTTCCGCCCACAACCAGCGACAACGACATGACAACCTATCTGACAAGAGACGGCCTTGAGATCACGCCGGTCATTTTCGGCACCAGCTGCCTCGGCAATCTCTACCGCGTCCTGCCATACGAAACAAAATTCGAACTGGCGAAAGCCTGGTTCCGCACCGCGCCGAAACCCGCGATCGATTCCGCGGGAAAATACGGCGCCGGACTCGCGCTGGAATCCATTGGACGCGCCCTGCGCGACCTCGCCGTTCCGGCAGGAGGCATCACGGTCAGCGTAAAGCTCGGATGGCGGCGCAAACCGCTCACGACCCGTGAGCCGACGTTCGAGCCCGGCGTGTGGGCCGGGCTTGAATATGACGCGGAACAGGACATCTCCTATCAGGGCATCATGCGATGTTATGAGGAAGCGTGCGAACTGCTCGGCGGGGCATGCGGCATCGACCTTGTCTCCGTTCACGACCCCGACGAGTTCCTGGCGGGCGGCGGCACGCTCGACGACATCCACGGCGCATACCGCGCGCTCTTCGAACTGAAGAAGGCCGGACGCGTCCGCGGCGTCGGCATCGGCGCAAAGGACTGGCACGTCGTCCGCGGACTTTACAACAGCATCAAGTTCGACTGGGTCATGTTCGCCTGCGCGCCGACTATCCTGCGCCATCCGCGCAAACTCCGCGAATTCATGTGCAAACTCAAATCCGATCGGGTCGGCGTCATCGACTCCGCGCTTTTCAACGGGGGATTCCTCACAGGCGGATCCATGCTCGACTACCGCAAGGCGGACCCCGTCCGCGACGCGGAAGTCTTCCAAAAACGCGCCGACTACCTCGCCGTCTGTAAGGAATTCTCCCTCGATCCGGCCGCAGCCGCCGTCGAATTCGGGTTACGCCAGCCCGGCGTCGTCGCCGTTTCACTGAACACCTCCGATCCCGCCCGCATCCCCGTGAACGCATCTTATGCGCGACACCATGCGCCCGCGGAGTTCTGGACCGAACTTATCCGAAGAAAGGTCATCGACGATGAAAATTGATGCGCACCATCATTTCTGGCATTACAACACGCGGGACTACGGCTGGATTTCCGACGGGATGGCCGCGCTCCGTCGCGATTTCCTCCCCGCCGACCTCAAGCCGGAACTTGAACGCGCCGGGATCGACCGCGTGGTCTCCGTGCAGGCGCGCCAGCGCCTTGAGGAAACGGAATGGCTTCTGAAACTCGCGGAGGAAAACGACTTCATCGCGGGCGTCGTCGGCTGGCTTCCCATCGCCTCGCCCGAATTCCCCGCCCTGCTCGAAAAGTTCGCCGAGAACCCGAAACTGCGCGCGATCCGCCATGTGGTGCAGGACGAGCCGAACGACCGTTTCATCCTCGGCGAGGCGTTCAACCGTGGCATCGACCGTCTGCTCGCCGCGCATCTCGTGTACGACATCCTCATTTTTGAACGCCACTTGCCCTATGCAATTGAGTTCGTGCGAAACCACTCCTCCGAACAGGTCTTCGTGCTCGACCACATCGCCAAGCCGAGGATCGCCGCCGGGGAGATGCAGCCGTGGGCGGACAATCTCCGCAGGCTCGCGGCCTTCCCGAACGTCTATTGCAAACTCTCCGGCCTCGTGACCGAGGCGGACATCCGCAACTGGACGCCGGACCAGCTCCGTCCATACGTCGAAACCGTGCTGGACGCCTTCGGACCCGCGCGCGTCATGTTCGGTTCCGACTGGCCGGTCTGCACCTGCGCCACCACTTATTCCGCCTGGCGCGGCCTTGTCGGAGACTTCATCTCGCGCCTCAGCGAACACGAACAAGCTCAGATCATGGGCGAAACCGCCCTGAAAGCATATTTCGGAGGTTAATTCATCATGCGTGCATTCTCCATCACCGCGCCGTTTCAGACCGGCTATCGGGAAATCCCGGAACCCGAACTCACGCCCGGCAGCGTGCTGCTCGCCGTCAAGTTCGTCGGACTCTGCGGCAGCGACCTCAACACATTCCGCGGCAAAAACCCGCTCATCACCCTGCCCCGCATCCCCGGACACGAGATCAGCGCGGTCATCGAGGCGAAAGGTTCCGGCGTTCCGGACTGCTGGCGCATCGGTCAGAAAGTGACCGTCTCCCCGTACACCAACTGCGGCGTCTGCCCCAGCTGCCTCGCCGAACGCCCCAACTGCTGCCAGTTCAACCAGACGCTCGGCGTCCAGCGCGACGGCGCGCTCACGAAACATATCGTCGTGCCGTGGACCAAGCTCTTCGACGCCGACGCCATGAAGCAGGAGGAAATCGCCCTCATCGAGCCGCTGACCGTCGGCGGACACGCGTCCGACCGTTCCGGCGCGACCGAGGACAGCGTCGCCGCCGTGATCGGCTGCGGAGCAGTTGGACTCGGAGCCGTGCTCGGGCTCGCCCGCAAGGGGGTCCGCAAGATGATCGCAATCGACGTCGACCCGGAAAAGCTCGCGCTCGCCCGCGAATTCGGCGCGACAGACACGGTCGACTCCTCGAAGACCGATCTCCACCAGGCGCTCGCCGACCTCACCGGAGGACGCGGCCCGAACGTCGTAATCGAGGCTGTCGGACTCCCGCAGACCTTCCGCGCCGCCGTCGACGAAGTCGCGTTCGCCGGATGCGTCACATACATCGGCTACGCCAAGGCGCCCGTCGAATACGAAACAAAGCTTTTCGTTCAGAAGGAACTCGACATCCGCGGATCCCGCAACGCCATGCCGTGCAACTTCCGCCGCGTGATCGACTTCGCCGCCCGCGGGCTTTTCCCGGTCAGCAAGATGATCTCCCGCGTCTACGGCTTCGAACAGGCGGGAAACGCCCTTCAGGACTGGCACGAAGCCCCCGCGAAAGTCTGCCGTTACCTCGTCTCGCTTGATTGAAAGGAATACATAAAATGAAACAGCTGACACGTGAAACGCCTCTGACCCGCCCTGTCCGCGTCCTCCAGTTCGGCGAGGGCAATTTCCTGCGTGCGTTCGTCGACTGGATGATCGACCGCATGAACAAAGCCGGCGTGTTCGACTCCGCCGTGCAGATCGTCCAGCCGCTCCCGCAGGGCATGTGCGACGCGATCAACGCCCAGGACGGCCTGTACCATGTAATCCTGCGCGGCGTGAAGGACGGCCAGGTGGTCGAGCAGATCGAACGGATCGACTGCGTGAAGGGCTGCCTCAATCCCGCCACCGACTGGAACAAGGTCGTCGAAGCGGCGCTGAATCCCGACCTGGGTTTCGTCTTCTCGAACACGACCGAGGCGGGCATCGAATACCGACCTGACGCCGATACGTTCCCATCGAAGGTCGCGAAGCTCGTCACAGCCCGCGCGAAAGCCGGACTCGGCGGCCTGATCTTCATCCCCTGCGAGCTGATCGAGCGCAACGGGCAGAAGCTCCGCGAATGCGTCCTGAAGTACATCGCCGATCCGGAAGTCATCCGCTACGTCGAGGAAAAATGCATCTTCTGCAGCACGCTCGTCGACCGCATCGTGGCGGGCTATCCACGCACCGACGCCGCGAAATACTGCGAAAAGCTCGGTGTCGAGGACAAGCTCCTCGACTGCGGCGAGCCGTTCTTCTTCTTCGTGATCGAAGGACCCGCCGAGGTTGAAAAGGAACTCCCCGCGAAGGCCGCAGGACTCAACGTCCTCTTCACGGACGACCAGACCCCTTATCGCACGCGCAAAGTGCGTTTCCTGAATGGCGCGCACACCGCCAGCGTGCTCGGCGCCCACATGGCCGGATTCACCTTCGTGGACGAGATGGTCCGCGACGAGAAGTTCGGCAAGTTCCTGCGGACCGTCCTCTTCGAGGAGGTCATGCCGACCGTGAACCTGCCCGAGGCGGAAAAAAGAGCCTACGCGGAATCCGTGCTGGAACGCTTCGCGAATCCGTACGCCCAGCACAGACTGCTCTCCATCGCGCTGAACTCCGTCTCCAAATGGAAAGTCCGCGTCCTCCCGACCCTCCTCGACTACCTCAAGCTCACCGGCAAACTCCCCGCCTGCCTCACGCAATCCATGGCCTACCTCATCGACTTCTACCGTTCGTGCGAGATCAACGACGCGCCCGAGGTCAAGGCGTTCTTCGCCTCGAAGCCGGACGTGAAAACCATCCTCGGCAGGGCCGATTTCTGGGGCATGGACCTGAACGGCATCCCCGGCTTCACGGCCGCGGTCGAACAGGGAGTCTCGAAGCAGCCATGATCATCCATCCGCTCGACAACGTGGAGGTCCGCGACGACGGCCACAAGTACGCCATCCGCCCCATTGCGCCGGGCGAAAACGTGATCAAGTACGGCATGCCCATCGGACATGCCAAAGTCGGAATCGCTCCCGGCGAACACGTCCACACGCACAATCTGGCGTCCAACCTCGCCGGACACCTCGAATACGCCTACAAGCCCGATTTCACGCCGCTCGCGATCAAGACCACGCGCACCTTCGCCGGATACCTCCGCCCCGACGGACAAGCGGGCGTCCGCAACGATCTTTGGGTGATCCCGACCGTCGGCTGCGTGAACGACCTCGCGCGGCGTCTCGCGGACGCAGTCGGAGGCGTCGCACTCACGCATCCCTACGGATGCTCCCAGCTCGGCGGCGACCATGAATGCACGGCGAACCTGCTGGCGGCATTCGCGCACCATCCAAACGCGGGCGGCGCGCTGATCGTCGGGCTGGGCTGCGAGAACAACACGCTCGACAGTTTCAGGGAGCGCCTGGGCGACATTTCCAAGCTCAACATCCGGTTCCTGCGCGCGCAGGACGACGGCGACGAATACGCCCGCGGGCTGGAACTTCTCGCCGAACTCGACGCCGCACGCGTCAAGGAACGCACCGACATCCCCGTCTCCGCGCTCCGCGTCGGCCTCAAATGCGGTGGATCCGACGGCCTCTCCGGCCTCACGGCGAACCCGCTCGTCGGACGTTTCTCCGACTGGCTGGCGGCGCAGGGCGGCACGACCGTCCTGACCGAAGTTCCGGAGATGTTCGGCGCGGAAACGCTCCTGATGAACCGCTGCGTCTCCCGCGAGGTCTTCGACAAATGCGTCGCCATGATCAACGGGTTCAAGAGCTACTATGAACGCCACGGCCAGCCCATCGACGAAAATCCCTCGCCGGGCAACAAGGCGGGCGGCATCTCCACGCTCGAGGACAAGTCCCTCGGATGCGTCCAGAAGGGCGGCTCGTCGCCCGTCGTCGACGTCCTCGAATACGGACAGCGCCTGAAAACGCCCGGCCTGAACCTCCTCGCGGGCCCCGGCAACGACCTCGTCGCGTCATCCGTCCTCGCCGCCGCCGGATGCCAGCTCATTCTCTTCACCACCGGACGCGGCACGCCGTTCGGCACGGTCGTTCCGACCGTCAAAGTCGCCACGAACACCCGTCTGGCGCAGTCCAAGCCCCACTGGATCGACTGGGACGCCCAGGGGCGGCCCGACACAGAAGCGTTCGTCGAATTCGTCCTGAAGGTCGCTTCCGGCGAATTGACAACAAAAAATGAAAAGAACGACGCGCGGGAGATTGCCATCTTCAAGGACGGCGTTACGCTCTAGGCCGTCTTCTCATTGCTTTTTCACCTGAAAATGCAAAACGCTTCCCCGAAACCGGAGAAGCGTTTTTTTATGGATATTTGACCCGAGATTAATGTCTGGGATCAATTCCCTGCCTGTTTCGTCATAGATACATTGACGGTGTGCTCGTCCAGCGTATAGGCTCCGGCGGAGAACAGACCGATGGCGGGAACCAGGAACATGACAGTGCCCACGATGTCCACGATGCCGCACGTTCCCAGATGCCGTCCGACCCTGTAAAGCTGGGTGTCGTATCCGGCTTTCTTGACCATGATCTCCCCGCCCTTGCAGGACATGGGAACGTTGCACGGAGTGGTTCCCTTGAAATCGTTGTTCACATACACCTCCGCTCCGGCGGGCACGGTGTTGACCGCGATATTCTCGGTCTTCGGTGCGAACAGGGAGCATCCGTTCGTGGACAGCAGCAGGACGAGAGAGGCCATGACGAGATTTGCGGCTTTGGATTTTTTCATATTCATCCTTTCGTGAAATGTTGTGACGCCCCGACAATCCGGGGAGATGAGGTAAAAAACGGAAAAAGCAATGCGGATGCTATACTATATTCCCGTTTTTGGAAAATGCAAGAGGAAATGAGAAAAAGAATATCCGCCCGAATGTGCGAATGGAATGTACGCGCCACGAAAAAGCCGCCGCCCGAAAACTCGGACGGCGGCGGAATGAATCAAATGCTTTCGCTTCGGTCAGATCACTGCAGGAACTGGCCCGCCTGATCGGCGAGGTCCTGAGCAGCCTGGACGGCCGCGGGTTCGTGGCCGACGGTCCAGAAGGAGAAGTAGAGGTAGATGGTCAGGATCGCGGCAACCACGAGGAGCGTGGTGACGATGTCGACCGGGTGGATGGAGGCGCGGACTTCTTCCTTGTTGATGGAGGAGAAGGTGAGGCCCTTGATCTGTTCCAGATCCTGCGCCTTGGTCGCCAGGGAGACGACGATCAGGACGATCGCGGTGGCGAGGAAGAGCACGCCGCAAGCGTAGTAGGCGTTGAAGTCGCCGATTTTTGCGAGGATGGCCGGATCGGCGATCTTCTTCGGATCCGTGGCGCTGAAGAAGGTCTGGATGGTGAGCTTGCCCATGCCGAGGATGAAGCCGACGGTGAGGCCCCAGACGGCGCCCTTGGCGTTGATGCGGGACCAGAAGATGCCCAGCAGGAACGTGGCGGTGATGGCCGGAGCGAGGAAGCTCTGGACGTTCTGCAGGTAGTCATAGAGACCGCCGCCGCCCTGGGCGACGTGCTTCATGATCGGGATCCAGATGAGGCCGCAGACGACGACCGCGGTGGTCGCGATCTTGCCGACGTAGACCAGTTCCTTCTCGGTAGCGGCCTTTTTCAGTTTCTGATAGATGTCAACCGTGAAGAGCGCCGCGGAGGAGTTGAAGAGGGAGGAGAGGGAGCTCATGAGGGCTGCGAGCAGACCGGCGATCACGAGACCGCGGAGGCCGGGAGGAAGCAGCTGGGTCACGAGGGTCGGGAACACTCTGTCGCCGTCGATGCTGCCGATAACAGCAACGCCGTCAACGAACTTGGGCGGGAGCTGAATGACGCCCTGTCTGTGGAGGGCGGCGCCGATGAGGCCGGGGATCAGGAAGATCATGACGGGCATGACTTTCAGAGCGGCGCCCCAGATCGTGCCGCGACGGGCGATCGTGAGGTTCTTGGCGGCCAGCGTGCGCTGCACGATGTACTGGTCGGTGCACCAGTACCAGATGCCGATGATTGGGGAGGCGATGCAGATGGCGAGCCACGGGAAATCCTTGTCGGACAGCGGGTGCCAGAGAGCGTACTGGGAGGCGTTCGTCGCGGTGAAGTCGCGGAGTCCGCTCCAGCCGCCTTCGAGCTTGGAGAGGCCGAAGTAGAGGATGAAGATGGAGCCGAGGAGCAGGATGATGGCCTGGCAGGCGTCGGTGTAGAGGACCGCGCGGAGACCGCCAAACACGGAGTAGAGACCGGTCAGGATGATGGTCAGGAGCGCGCCGCACCAGAAGGCGTCGAGGCTGCCGAGGTGGAAGTCCGGGAAGAGGACGTTGAACACGAGGGCGCCGGCGTAAACGGTGACGGACACCTTGGTCAGCACGTAGGCCGCGAGGGAGATGATGGAGAGGATCCAGCGGGCGGTCGGGCTGAAGCGCTTCTCAAGGAATTCGGGCATCGTGAAGACCTTGGAACGATAGTAGTACGGAACGAAGACCCAGCCGAGCATGAGGAGGACCCATGCGTGGAGTTCCCAGTGCGCGAGAGAGAGACCGGTGTTCGCGCCGGAACCGGCGAGACCGACGATGTGCTCGGAACCGACGTTGCTGGCGAAGAGACTGCCGCCGATGGCGAACCAGCCGATGTTGCGGCCGCCGAGGAAGAAGTCGGAGGAGGTGTTCTGGCCCCTGGACGACCAGATCGCCACGCCGGCGATGATCGCGAAGTAGCCGATGATCACGGCCCAGTCGAGCCAGTTGAGGGACACGGAGGTGGAGGTCGCGTTCGCGACGGCCTCGGTGACCCCGGCGGGGGCGGATTCCACGGCGGAGTTCACCGCTTCGGCGATGTCGGCCTGAGCCGTCAGAATCCAGTTGAGAGTGCTAACCATTTGTTTCTGGTCCTTTCTTTATTGTTATGTTGGGAGAATGCGTTTAAAAGAATTTGACTAAAACATACACCGCGCAAGAGCAAAAATCAACCCCGGAACAAACAAAATAAACACTTTTTCAGCTTTTCTTTCCTTATTTTCTAAATAAATAATGTTCATCAAGTTCACATCATGCGGTCCGGCGCATATTATTTTGAGGTCGTCACCGGGTCGGATACGGGCGGTCCTTGCTCCACAGCCGCAGGTCAAGCTCCATCACATCGAACACGCTCAGAATCTCTTTCAGTTCCTCCTGCGTCCGTCGCGCCGTTTCCACGCCCAGTTCGCCGCTTGACGGCATTTCGAAAAGGTCGCGTCCGCCTTCGATCGGGATCGCCACATACACGTTGGAGTTCATAAAAGCAAATCCGATCCGGGACGCACCCTTGCGGAAACGTTCCGACAGCGTCAGCATCGTATGCATGAGTTTCGGCGTCAGAATGTACCGCGCCTCCACGTCGTCCTCCGTGTACACCACGAATTTCTTCTCGAACGCGGGATCCTCCATGCGGGTCATATGGCCGCGGCCGGGAAGACGAAGCTTCTGGAGAAAATTGCCCATGACCTGTCCGAAGGCCGCCTCGGCAGTGTCAGGCAGGACCCAGTGGCTGTACTTGAAATCCTTGTTGAAATCGGCGATCATGAACACGCCGTCGAAGAACGTGTGGTACGTCGTGTTCTTGCCGTCGCTGTGTTTTTCCTGCACCTTGAGTTCGCTGAAACGGACCGGGATTCCCTTGTACGACCCGAACACGAGGTCCTCGCCGTGATAGGAATCAATGCTGTTCGTAAAGATTTTCGAGCGGCGGAATTCCTCTTTCGGGATGCATCCGGACGGATTGTAGGACAGCCCCGGGTCGATCTCCTTCAGAATCGACGGCACGACGAGTTTCTTGTACTGGAGTTTCACGCCGCGCATCATGTGCGTGTACACTGTCACGGCGAGGATGATGCCGGGCACAAGAACGAACGCCAGAAAATCGTCTTCGACGACAAGCGCCCCGAACGACAGCAGGACGGTCGCGGCGATGATGACGGAGGATATGGTCAGCGCTTTTTTCCGCGTGGCGTCGCGGAGTTCGCGCAAATCGGCAAGCGACTCATTCAGCCCCGCGATGGAGCGTGAACGGCCGTCGTTGCTTCGGTCGGGTTCCGGGTCTTTCATCTAGGATCGATCGACGATGAATGATTATTTGAAAAGGTCGCCCACGTTCGGATTCGCGCGGTCTTCCGGCGCGGCCTCGAACAGCGTGGATTCCGTGAAGCCGAACATGCCCGCGAGGAGGTTGTTCGGGAAGATGCGGATCGCGAGGTTGTATTCCGTGACGGCGGAATTGTACGCGCGGCGCGAGGCGGAAATCTGCTCCTCGATTTCGTTCAGGGAACGCTGGAGCTGGATCACGTTCGCGGACGATTTCAGGTCGGGGTACGCCTCCACCTGCACCATCACGTTCTTCAGCGCGCCGGACAGTTCCCTGTCCAGGCTGAGCCGTTCGGCGGGATCGGTCGCGGCCGCCGCTCGGGTGCGCAGTTCCGTCAGCTTCTCCAGCGTGCCGGATTCGTGCTTCATGTACGCCTTCACGCTCGAAACGAGGTTCGGAACGAGATCGCAGCGTTTCTTCAGCTGCACGTCGATCCCTGCGAACGCGTTCTGCACGTTCGCCTTTTTCGCCGCGAGGCTGTTGTATACGATGATGATGAAAAGGACGATGACAACGGGGATGACCAGAAGGGCAAGCAGGGGCATGGCGGGAAACCTTTCTCCGAGGGAAAAATGAGTGAACGAAAACCGTTTTTCATTCAATATAGCATGAATTGCGGGCAAATCAAGACTTGCGGACGTTTTTTAGCGGAAAATGCGGAAAACGGCGTTCATTCTTTTCCGCAGCAGGCATCCTGCGCCGGAAGACCGGACCGGAATCCGTCGGCGGCCGCCCGTTTTATTTTTTCAGATCGGGGTCATCCGACCAGCATCCGCCAGTCGATTTCTCATAAAACTGGTACATGGACGACATATCGCGCGTCCGGACGGTGGTAAGCACATTGCCCGACTTCACATGGCCGTCCAGATACAGCAGCGGGGTCTTTCCTTTGTGAATGGAATCCCAGTCCTCGCCCTCGGCGTCCGTGGAGGTCCGGTTCGCGCGCAGATGCAGCGGCGCGCAGATTTCGTACTGTTCCTCCCACTTGGCGTCGGAAAATGACTTGAAGTTGCTCCATCGTTCCCCGAGGATAATCAGATCGGACGGCATCTGGACGCTCGTCATCCGGCTGCGGCAGACGCGCCTCGTGTGGTCGCGCATGGTCCAAAGCCCCATCGGATCGTTGCGTCCGTAACTCATTTGTCCTCTCGTGACATCGCCGGGGCATCGCGCGATCTTCAGGATCGTTCTGGCGACCCGGTCGTTTTTCACAACGGAATCCTCGAATTTCGCCGCGCCGTTCCCGAAATCGTAGCCGCTTCCGGCAGTTTGGGCGAGACGCCCCAGCCAGTTGTCCCACTTGCCAAGCAATCCGGTCAGATCGCTGCGGCTTCCAAGCGAATACTGATGGATGTAGTGGCCGATGGACTTCTGGTTGTTGATGCAGGATGTGCGCTTCGCCGTCTCGCGCGCCGAGCGCAGCGCGGGCAAAAGCAGCGCGGACAAAATCGCGATGATCGAGATCACGATCAGGAGTTCGATCAGGGTAAAACGCCTGAACGGATCGCGGCATGTGAATCGGGAGGTTGATTTCATCCTTCGGGTCCTGCTTAAACAATTAGACAGTTATTTGTTTAGAATATAATATAGTGAGAAAATAATAATTTGCAAGCGGGAAAAGAACAAAAAACGGGAAAATTCGAGGAACTCAGCCGATTCGGGATTAGCGCAGGAAAAGATTTGATCCGCATTCCTTCGGAAACAAAAATCAGAAAAGATTCTGGGAAAGGCAGTGCAGCGCGCCGCCTTCCAGGATGATGTCCGCGCAGTCGATGGAAACGACCGCGCGTCCGGGGAACGCCTCGCCGATGACGGCGGCGGCGCGGGCGTCGTTTCGCGGCTGACGGTAGGACGGAACCAGCACGGCTCCGTTCACGAGCAGGTAATTGGCATAGGACGCGGGAAGAGTCTCCTCGCGCCAGCCGTCGGGCGGAGCCACGGGATCGGGCAGAGGAAGCGGGATCACGTCAAGCGGACGCCCGAGACGCGTGCGGTATTCGCGCAGACGGCGCATGTTCTCGTTCAGCGCCGGGGCGTTCGGCGAGCTTTCGGGCGCGACGCAGGCAAGCACGGCGTCGGGGCGCACGAAGCGCGCGAGCGTGTCGATATGGCCGTCCGTATCGTCGCAGAAGAGGCCGCCTTTCAGCCACAGGATTTCGTCCATGCCGAGCTCACCCGTCAGCATATCGCCGACCTCCGCCCGCGTCATGGACGGATTCCGGTTCGGGTTCAGCATTACGGATTCGGTCGTCATCAGGAGACCCGCGCCGTTCGACTCCAGCGCGCCGCCCTCGCAGACCATCGGCACGACATTTCTCTCATAACCGAGCAGACAGGCGACGCGTTCCGGCACGGCGGCGTCAAGATTCCATGGCGGGAACTTCCCGCCCCATGCGTTATATAGGAAATGATTCAGGAGGCGCGCCCCGGTCGCGCGGTTCACGAGACACACGGGGCCGTGGTCCCGGCACCATGCGTCGTTCGTCGGCACGTCCAGCAGTTCAACACGTTCAAGATCGGCTCCGGCGCCGGAAAGCAGATTCAGGACGCGGGCCTGTTCGGAGCGCACGCAGTCGATTTTCACGTCCTCGAAATGCGAGACCGCAGCTGCGAATTCGGCGCAGGCCGCCTCGATCCCGTTCCGGCGGTCCTCCCACGTCGCGGGATTCAGCGGCCACGACAGCAGGATCGCGCGCTGTTCCTCCCACTCCGCCGGCATCGTGAAACCGCGTTCCGCGGCGCAGACCGGTTCCGTCATAGCTCAGACTCCAAACCGTTTCAAGATCGGCCCGTAGGCGTCGATGCGGCGGTCGCGGAAGAACGGCCACATGCGGCGGTGTTCCTCCATTGCGGCGAGGTCGCAGTCGGCATAAATGATTTCCGCCTTGTCGCGGGAGGCGGCCGCCAGGTCTTCGCCGTAGAAATCCGACAAGAACGACGAGCCCCAGAACCGCGTACCGTGTTCCGTGCCGACGCGGTTCACGGCGGCGAAAAAGCACCCGTTCGCCACGGCGTGCCCGTGCTGGACCGCGAGCCAGGCGTGACGCTGCTTCAGCATCAGGTCGTCCGGCTCGGATTCGATCGTGCCAATCGCGGTCGGACAGAAAACGATGGATGCGCCGTCGAGGGCGGTCAGGCGTGCGGCTTCGGGATACCACTGATCCCAGCAGATGACGACGCCGATCCGTCCGAACGCGGTATTCCATGCGCGGAACGGCCCGTCGCCGGGCGCGAAATAGAATTTCTCCTCGAATCCGGGATCCTGCGGGATGTGCATCTTGCGGTAGATTCCGGCAATGCTCCCGTCCGCATCGAAAATGACCGCGGTGTTATGGCTGAGACCGGGGGCGCGCTTTTCGAAAAAAGATCCGACGATCACCACGCCGTGCCGTTTCGCAAGGGCGGCGTAGAAATCCGTGCCCGGACCGGGGATCGGCTCGGCCAGATCGAAGAAGTCCGGGTCCTGTTTCCAGCAGAAATACTCCGTCTGGAACAGTTCCTGCGTGCAGACGATGTTCGCCCCCTGCCCTGCGGCCTCCGCGACTTTCGCGGCGAAACGTTCCCGCGCATCTTCGAATGTGGCGGGCGCGAAATCCTGCACCAACGCCACGCGGACAGTTTTCTTCGCATTCAAATCTTTGCTCATCTCGGGGCATCCTCCTGTTCGTTCGGCCGGTTCAGGCTTGTCCGCGCGTCGAGAGCCAGCGCGATCGTGGCGGAATCGGCATAGGTCAGATCGGATCCGGCCGGCAGGCCGCGCGCAGGCCGCGTGATGGCGAATCCGCGTCCATGGAAACGGTTGGCCAGATAAACCGCGGTCGCCTGCCCCTCGATGTCCTGGCTCAGAGCCAGGATCATTTCACGCAGGCCGCCTGCGGCGACGCGCGTTTCGAGACGCGGGATGGACAGCGATTCGGGGAATTTCCCCTCCAGCGGGGCGATGCGGCCGCCCAGCACATGGTAAACGCCCTTGTAAACTCCGGCTGACTCCAGGGAATGAATCTGCGCGACGTCCTCCACCACGCAGATGATGGAACGGTCCCGCACCGGGGACGCGCAGATGCCGCATGGGCCGTTGTCCGGCGCGTCGGAGAGGTTTCCGCATTCCGGGCAGGAATGGATGCGCGTGTGAAGCGAGGCGAGATTTCCGGCCAGCGCATCGAGTTTCGCCGGATCCCAGAGGTAAAGCGAAAGCGCCATGCGTTCGGCGGACCGTTTCCCCACGCCCGGCAGGTTCTTGAGCATTTCGATCAGTTCGGCCAGAGGTTCCGGCCACGGCTGCGCGTACATCGGCGGACTCCGTCGTTCGTCAGAAAAGACCCGGCATGGGCAGGCCGCCTGTCGCCTCGGATATCTTCTGCGAGATCGCGTTCTTGGCCTGCGCGACGCCCTGGTTGACCGCTTCGGCGATCGACTTCGGATCGGGAGTGGCGGTCGTACACGTGATGCCGCGCACGAAGCAGTCGCCGGACACGACAGCCGTCACGGAGCCGTCCTGGCTTACGCCGCGGAACTCCATCTGGGCGAGCTCCTGTTTCATGTCTTCAATTTTCTTTTTCAGCTCCTGGAAATCCTTCATCATTCCGGCGAGCTGTCCGAATGAACCGAACATGGACATAATCTAATCCCTTTCAGGTTGGTTTGCTTGCAGGTCAAATCACTTGCGGAAAAGCCCCAGGCCCGCGAAGACCAGGACACCCGCTATAACAAGGACAACAATTGCCGCTGACGACATCATCATTTCCCGTTCCTCAGATCATTTTTTGTTCGAAGACCCCTGCGCCGACTTCAGCATTTTCTCCAGATTCGTGTCGCGTTTCGCGCCCAGCTGGAGCGCCTTTTCGTAGGCTTTCAGAGCGTTGTCCGCATGCTTCAGCGCGTAGTGGACGCGCGCCAGGGAAATCTGCGCGGCATGGCTTGTGGGATCGGCGTCGGCCGCGGTCAGGTAATGCCACAGGGCGGTCGTGAAATCCTTTGCGTTTTCGGCTCGCTGCGCCTCCTTCATGGCCTCCTCGAATTTGAGCTTGTCGACGACAAGCGTCGTCTTGCCCGCGTTGCCGGACATGATGTCCTCGAACATCGGCTTCAGCTCTTCGGGGATGGTGTCCTCCGTTCTGCCGACCTCCGGTTTCGCGTCGGGATCGGTGCGGCGGTATGTGTTGAGTTCGGCGCGGAGCGAACGGGATTCGACGATCGCGGCCTCCGCCACGGACCGCGCCGCGTTCATGGTCCGTTTGTAGCGGGAGGAAAGCGCGCGTTCGTCTTCAAGCTGGGCTTTCAGATTCGCCACTTCCTCGTCGACGGCGGCGCGTTCCCTCAGCAGTTCGGCGATGGAATCGTTCTTCTGCTGGATCTCTGCGGATCCCGCGGCATTCGGATCTCTGCGGCGGAGTTCGACTTCCTTTTCCAGGCGCTGCACTTTTGCGTTCAGCGCGGTCTGCTGGGTGAGAATGCTTGAAAGCGTGTTCTGGAGCGCCTCGCAACGGTCCTTGTACGCGGCGGATTCCTTCGCCAGCGCGTCGCGCTCGTCGTTGCTCTTCTTCAGAAGCGCGTTCGAATCGGACAGGGATTCCGACAGCTTGCGTATCTCCGCGTTGGACGCCTGGTCGATTTTGAGTTTTTCGAGCTGGGCCTGCGCCGCCACGAGGTCCTTGTTCGCCTTGGCGAGCGCCTCGGCGGAGGCTGTCTTTTCGGCGTTCAGCTTCTCGACGGACGCCGTGAGGGAGGCGTTCAGCTCCTTCTGTTTCGCAAGATCGGGCGCGTCGGACGCGGATGGAGCGGAGAACTTGGCGATCTGCGCTTTCAAATCGGCGATCTGCCTGTCGGACGCGGCTTTCGAATCGGCCAGGGTCTTGTTTTCGGCCTCCAGCGTCTTCCTGACGGCGTCGCCTGCGGCGAGTTTCTGATTCCGCTCGGTCAGGGCCTTGATTTCGTCATTGAGTTTCGCCACATCTGTTTCGAGCGCGGAAGCGCGTTTCTCGGCGGCGGCGAGCGCAGCCGAAGAAGAGGATGCGGCGGATGCCTTTTCGGCCTTTGCTTTCGCGGCGTCGAGTTCGCTCTTCGCTGCAACCAGTTCGTCCTGAAGCTTCGCCTTTTCCTGCGTCAGCGAGGCGATTTTCGCGGCGGCGTCCGACGGAACGGGTCGGTTCGCGGCTTCTTGGGCGGCCTGTTTCGCGGCGGCAAGATCGGCGGATGTCTTCTCGTTGGCTGCCTTCTGTTCGTTCAGGTCGGCGGACAGCTTCGCGTTCTCATCCATCAGGACTTTCATCTTCGCGTTCGCCTCATTCAGGGTTCCGGCCGTTTTGGCCGCGTCCTCGGTCGCCTTCTGCGCGGCGGTTTTCTGCGCGGCGAGGTCGGCGGCAAGTTTCGCGTTGGAATCGGTCAGGCTCTTCACTTTTGCGTTCGCATCGGTCAACGCTTTCGCATCCGAGCTTGCGGAAAGCGTCTTCTTCGCCGCGTCAAGGTCGGCGATCAGCTTCGCGTTGGCGTCCGTCAGGTTCTTTACCTTCGCGTCGGCGTCGGCAAGAGCTTTCGCGTCGGCCTCGGAACGGACAGGAACGGCCATCGGCAGGCTGCCTTTCTTCGCGGCGTCCAGGTCGGCTTTCAGCTTCGCGTTTTCATCCGTCAGGCTCTTTACCTTCGCGTTCGCATCGGCGAGAGGTTTCGCATCGGCTCCGGCGGACGCGACCGCTCCTGAGGAAGAGGCTTTTCTCGCCTCAACGACGGCGTCTTTCAACGCCTTGTTTTCATTGGCAAGCGCGCTGTTCTTCGCGTTCAGCTTCGCAATGTCTTCGGAAAGGGAAACAGTCTTTTTGGCAAGGTCGGCCGATTTCGCATCGATATCGGCCTTCTGCTTTTTAAGTTCGGCGATATCGTTTTCGAGCTTTTTCACGGCATCCGGCTGAACAGAACGCGCCTGTGCGAGTTCGGCGTCGAGTCTTTTCCGTTCCGCTTCGGTCTCGGCGGATTTCCTCCGTTCGTCGGCGAGCTGTTTTTCCAGCTGGTTCGCCGTGCTTTTCATCCCGGCAAGTTCAGCCGTCGCCTTTGCGGATTCCTCGACCTTCTTCTTCAGATCGCTTTCCGCTTTTTTCGTCTCGTTGTACGAAGCCTGAAGCGTATCAAGCGCTGCTTTGCGGTCCGCAGAGGTCTTCTGTGCGGCGGCAAGATCGGCGGCGGCCTTTTCCGCGGCGGTCTTCTGTGCGGCAAGGTCGGCGGTCAGCTTCGCGTTGGAATCGGTCAGGCTCTTCACTTTCGCATTCGCGTCGGCAAGGGCTTTCGCGCCGGCGTCGGCCGCTCCGGCCGCGGTGGCCGAGGCGGCAAGCTGCGCCCTGGCATCCGCCGCTTCTTTTTCGGCGGCGGCGAGCTTCGTCTCCGCATCGGCGGACGCCTTTTCGGCGGCATCAAGCTTTGCCTTGGAATCGGCGGCGGTCTTCTCGGCGGCGGCGAGTTTCGTCTTCGCATCGGCGGAAACTTTCTCGGCGGCGGCGAGTTTCTGTTCGGTCTGCGAGAGTTTCTGTTCGGCCTGCGCGAGTTTCGACTTCAATTCCGCAGCGGCCTTTTCCTGTTCGACGGCTTTTTCCGCGTTTCCGGCCGCTTTCAGCGCGTCGCGTTCGGCAGTCAGATCCTTGACCTGCTTCTGGAGGGCGGTTTTCTCCTTCGTGAGCGCCGCGGCCTGCTCGGCGGACTGCTTGGCGCGTTCCGCGGCGGTCTGGTTCGCTGCGACCTGCTTTTTAAGGGCGTCGATCTGACTGCGCAGCGTCGCGATCTCGGCGATCGCCTGCTGGTTGATCGCCTCGTTGGACGGCTTCGCGCCAGAAGAGGTCGCGGGCGTCTTGCCGAGCGCCGCGGCCTTCGCCTCGTTGACCTTGCGCTCCGCGGAGCTGACCTTGCTCTGGGACATGGTGATGCGGTAGTTCACAACGGACCGGTTCCAGTTCGGATCGCTCGTGCGCAGCTTCTGGAACGCCGCCAGCGCCTTGTTGTAGGCGTCGAGGGCCTCCTGATATTTCCCGGCCTCGAAGAGCTTGTCGCCCTTTTCGATGCTGTCGCCGCCGGAGCGGAAGATATCCCAGTTCGCATTCGTGGAGGAGGTTTCCGCAGCAGTCTGCGAAACGGCCTCCTGCGGAACGGCCAGAGTTCCGGCCAGCAACACCAGGCCGAAAGCCGTCAAAATGCGGGAACGCTTGATATTCATAGTGTTTCTCCTGTTTTCTGTCATATATTGATCGTTTGATTGATTCGAGGATCATCCGGGGTCAGGTACGGCGAAAACCGGCCCGATTCGCGACCGGACACGGACACCGTCGCGACAAACACCCCGTCGTCGCGGTAGGAACTCTCCAGAATCCGCGCCTTTTCGTGCAGAAGCGCCACCAGGTCGGCGCGCTCCGGCGGAATTTCCGCGCGGCATATCTCCGAGGAACCGCCGCACTTCGCGGACAGCGCATCCAGCAGCGCGTCGATGCCTTCGCGGGTCCGGCAGGAAATGAACACGGCGTCCGGAAACGAGTTTTTGAGCTTGATCCGTGTGAGAGGATCGGCTATGAGGTCGCATTTGTTGCAAACGACCAGAATGGATTTCCGTTCCGCTCCGAGCTCGCCCAGCACGGACAGCGTGGTCTCCACATGGTTGAAGACGTTCGGATTGGACGCGTCGAGCACCAGCACGATGAAATCGGCGAGTACAGCCTCCTCCAGGGTGGAACGGAACGCCTCGATCAGCGAGTGCGGCAGTCTGCGCACGAATCCGACAGTGTCGGTCAGAATCAGTTGCGTCCTGTCCGGCAGAGTCAGCGCGCGCGTCGTGGGGTCAAGCGTAGCGAAAAGCTGGTCGGCGGCGTAGGCCTCCGCTCCGGTCAGAAGGTTCAGAAGCGTGGATTTTCCGGCGTTGGTGTAGCCCGCGATGGCCGCGTTCGGCAGGTTCGCGCGCATCCGGCTTTTCCGCTGGGTGCCGCGACGCTTGCGCACCTCCGCGAGTTCCGTCTTCAAATCCGAAATGCGCTGGCGGAGTTCGCGGCGGTCATATTCGATCTGCTTTTCGCCGCCGCCTCGCGCTCCTGTCACGCCGCCGCGCTGACGCGACAGGTGCGTCCATGCTCCGGTCAGACGCGGCAGGAAGTACTGGCAGCGGGCGAGCTCCACCTGAAGCGCAGCTTCGCGGGTATGCGCGCGAGAAGCGAAAATGTCGAGGATGACCTCCTGGCGGTCGATCACTTTCATGCCGAAAAGCTGTTCCAGGTTCCTCTGCTGCGTCGGACTGAGCGCGACGTCGAAAATCACGATGTTCGCTTCCGCCTCCTTCGCGGCATCGCGGATCTCCTCCGCCTTGCCGCTCCCGACATAGTATTTCGGGTTCGGGGCCTTCAGCCCGGCCACGGTCTGTCCGGCGACCGGAACTTCCAGCGTGCGCACCAGTTCGGCGAGTTCCTTCAGGTCGTCCGCGGTGGACGCCGGATCCGCCGGATGGATGCAAGGACCGACCAGATACGCGCGGAAGACGTTCTTCCGTTCATTCTCGTCCGTCCGGTATGTCATCGTCTGGGACATGCTGTCAAAACTCCTGTCTTCTTTCTCGGGCCGGAGGGGAATCAGATGCTGCCGCAGAAAAGCGAACGGTAGCGGATGAAATATTGCAGACCGGAGCCGACCGTGATGAGCACGACGGCGGCCTGGAGGCATTTCCAGATGACCGACACGGGCGAAACGCCGAGATCGAGACCGAAAAGGTGAATCCAGGCCGCGCCGCCGAATGCCAAGGTGAACATCTGCGTGGCGGTCTTCATCTTGCCCCAGCGGTCGGCGGAAATGATCACATGCTTGGATGACGCCAGCGTTCTGAGTCCAGTCACCATGAATTCGCGCGTCAGGATCACGATCAGGACCCAGCCGGGGATCATGCCGTAATCCAGCATCATGATGAACGTCGCAAGGATGAAGATTTTGTCGGCGAGCGGGTCCATCAGGCGACCGAAATCGCTTTCCACGTGATATTTGCGCGCAAGATGACCGTCCAGAAGGTCGGTGACGCCAGCGAGAAAAGCCACGGCCAGGGCGATCGCATGGCACACATACGCCGTATGTTCGCCTACTTTGATGCAGGTCGGATTCGCCGCGTCGAAATTCGCAAGCGCCACGAAACAGAAGATGAGTATGATGCGGCTGATCGTAAGTGCGTTCGGGAGATGTTTCATTTCATCTTTCCTCCGGGCATAAGCCCTTCCGGTTCAAAGGTTCCGTACAGGTCGTACGCAGCCGCCCGCGTGACGGTCGCGGGAACGACCATCCCCGCCGTCAGGCCGGCGGGGCATTTGGACACATGCACCGTCTGGTCGATGTCCGGAGCATCCATGAGCATGCGTCCGCGCCAGCGGCCTCGTCCGGCGTTTTCGTCCAGGATGACTTCGACCGTCCGCCCGACCAGCGTCCGGTTCGTTTCCCGCGAGATTTTTTCCTGTTCGGCAGCGATCATGGCGGCGCGGGCGGCTGCGGTCTTCGCCGGAACGCGCCCCTTCATGGATGCAGCCGGGGTTCCGTCCTCGGGCGAGAACGCAAACACGCCGATGCGGGAGAAGACGCGGGCTTTCACCGCGTCCAGCAGCTGCCGGAAATCGTCTTCCGTCTCGCCGGGGAATCCGGTCATCAGTGTGGTCCGGATGGTGAATCCGGCTTCGCGGAGCTTGCGAATCACCTCGGACTGGCGTTCCGCCGTGATATGGCGGTTCATCGCCGCCAGCATCGCACCGGAGACGTGCTGAACCGGCATTTCGATGTGGGGAATCAGGCGGCGGCATTTCTTGAAAGCGCGAATCATGGCGTCGTCGATGGAGGCGGGATGCACGTACATCAGGCGGATGCGGAATTCGCCGGGGAGCTTGTCGAGCGCGGCGAGCAGGTCCGGCAGTTCGGATTTGCCGTTTTCGCTCCGGTCGCGTCCGAACGCCCCGGTGTCCTGCGCGATCAGGATCAGTTCGCGGTAGCCCTGCTCCGCAAGCGATTTCGCCTCCGCCGCGACCGACTTCACGGTGCGGCTGCGGAGCGCGCCTCGGATGGATGGGATCAGGCAGTAGGAACAGCAGTTGCAGCAGCCGTCGGCGATCTTCAGATAGGCGAAATGCTCCGACTCCACCGTCAGACGCGGCGTCGTTTCATCGTAGATCCAGGAACACGGCTTGACGTTTTTCCGTTCGGGAATGGGCTTCTCCGCGATCAGGCGTTTCAGCGCCGCGCCGATCCCGGCGGGCGAATCGATCCCCTCCCATGCGTCGACCAGCGGATACTTAGCTCGGACAGCGCCGTCCTTGTCCCATTGCGGCAGGCAACCGGCGACCACGACCAGACGGCCCGCGCGGCGTTTCTTCCACACGCAGGCCCGGCGAATCTCCTCCATGGCCTCCTTCCGGGCGGAAAGCAGGAACGCGCAGGTGTTGATCCACATCGCGTCCGCCTCGTCGTCATCGGCGGTCAGGCCGAATCCGTCCACGAGCAAAGCTCCGGCGGCCACTCCCGTGTCCACCGTGTTTTTCGGGCAGCCGAGGCTGACCAGACGAACCAGATACGGCCGCGTCCGCTGTTCTTCCGTGCTTTTTTTCAAGTGCAAAAATCTCCGCGTTCAGGGGTGAAACGAAAACCTTATTAAGATAATGTAGCACGCGACGAGCCTTTTTTCCAGTCTTTTTCAGGAAAAAACGCATAATCAGACATTGTTTTCCGTTTTTCGGAAAAGGAAAAACGCTCCGACCGGCATCCAAGTAGGCGGCGATCACGCCCGCGACGGCGCCGGGGATGATGAACACATCCGGCGCTTATCCCCTGCCCTTGCGATATTCTCACGCGTCATCGCCTCGGGAGCCACATAACCTTCGTCGCTCATTGTCAGATGCATGAATTTTTTGCTAAATGTAATGCATTATTTGTCAAATTCAAGCTGATCGTGGAGTTTTCCTCTTGATTTCATAAGAAGACGGTGTATCTTTTATGCCGTTCGTGACACGGTGTCACAATAAAATCACCTTGTCAAATTCGTCCGAAATACAGCATCTTCTTACTCCGTTCCGTTCTCATCATGCCTAGATATACGCAGAAAATGCGCGAAATGATGACCGAATCCATCCGCCGGGACGTCTGTTCCGCGGGGATCGCCCTGCTCTGCGAGGGCGGCTGGGAAGCCTTCACCACCGAGAACATCGCAAAACGCCTCAATGTCTCGCGCGGCGTCCTCTATAACTATTTCAAGGACAAGAACGACATCCTGTACGCCATCGCCCGCGCCTCCATCGCCGCGCTCTGCGACAAGCTCGAAGAGATTGCCGCAAACGGCAAGCCGGCGTCTGAACGCCTCTCCGAAATGGCGCTCTTCATCATCCGCACGTTCCGTCAGGAGCGCAAGTACCACCGCGCGATCATGGAGAACGTGCCTCCGCCGAAGGATTCCTCCCATCCCATCATCGTCGGCTACCTGCGCCGCCAGACCATCATCGAGGGCGTCATCCGCGACGGCGTCGCATCCGGCGAATTCTTCGGCGTCGACCTTTCCGCCGCCGTGATCCTCTTCAACGGCGCCATCCACAACATCTGCATGCTCAGTGATTTCCGGGACGACCCCATCGATCCCGTTCCCGTTGTTCAACTTTTCCTCCGGAGTATCCAAAACAACCATGAATAAGAAACTCTTTCTCCTCGCGGTTCCCGCCGTTCTTGTCTTCGGCGGCTGCCAGAGCTACACCAAGCCCCCCATGGCGATCACGCACTCCACCTACACCGACATCCCCGATGAAGAGAAGGTGCTCTTCCCCGAGGAAACGAAGACGCTCACGCTTGAAAAAGCCCGCGAGATCGCGCTGAACAACAACCCGGACTTCCTCCGCGTCAAGTTCTCGATCGACTCCGCGCGCGCCAGGTACTACCAGAGTTTCTCGTCCTACGCGCCAACTCTGAATGCAGGCATGTCCGTCAGCCAGAGTTTCTCCAAGGTCACGTCCTCCTCTTCCGGCGAAAAGCCGTGGACTTACAATACAAGCGTCGGCCCGTCCCTCAGCGGATCCTGGCTCATCTTCGACAGCCTCGGACGCGAGATGAACATCCTCGCCCAGAAATACAGCCTCAATCAGGCGAAGGACGCCCAGGAAGATGCGAAACGCCTCCTGCTCCGCAGCGTCGCGTACGCATACAACGACGTCCAGTCGGCGATCTCGCAGAAAGCCATCGCCGAAGCGCAGATCGACTACAGCAAAAAGATGCTGAAGGAGACGCAGGACAAGTACGACGCCGGAACCGCGCTCCTCTCCGACGTCCTCAACTTCCAGATCACGCTCAAGAACGGCGAACTCGAACTGATCCGATCCGAGTACAACATCCGCGCGGCCAAGTACGTCCTCGCAGGCACGCTCGGCGTCACGGACGGAACCATCCCGGACTCCGTCGCGTTCGAAGACGCCCAAATGCCTGAAAACGAGGTCCTCGCGGACGTAACCGTCTACCTCGACTCCGCCCTGGCAAACCGCCCCGACCTCCAGCAGTACCGCGACCGCCTCGAAACCGCCAAGTACACCTTCTGGAAATCCCTCACGGCCTTCGGTCCGAAGGTCAACGCGAACTACAACCTCGGCTACAGCTGGAGCCGCAACCAGACGCGCCTGGACCGCACCACCACGAGCAAATCCGGCTCATGGAGTTTCAACTACGGCATCAGCGCGACATGGAACATCTTCAACGGATTCTCCGACTACTTCGCCGCGCTCCAGTCCTATGCCAGCCTCGCCGATTCCGACTACTCGCTCGCGCAGACCTGGATCACCGTCATCACGGACGTCCGCACGGCCTTCGACAACTACATGACAAACATCGAAAAGGCGCATATCTCCCAGGACATCTACAAACTCACGCGCGAGACGCGCGACCTCGTCGAAAACGAATACAAGGCCGGAACCGCGCTCGTGACCCGTCTCAACGAAGCGGAACGCTCCGTCATCGACGCACAGCACAGCCTCCTCTCCGCCGTCATCAACGCATCCAACGCAAAGGCGCAGCTCGAGGCAGCCGTCTACGCGTTCAGCGACCGCGACATGGAACAGGACGACGCCGCTCCCAAGGGCGAGAATATCGACCAGGAAATGAGCGGAGGCAGCATCTCCGGTTCCTCGCAGGCGGACGATTCCAGTCAGCCCGCCGCGGTTCCCGCAGACCGGCAATCCGGCAACTGACGCCGTTTCATCGCAAACAGATTCAAGACCAAAACATAACATAAAGGCCGTTTCCACATGAAACACTTCCTGAAAAATCTCCTCGTTCTCCTCGTCATATTCGGCGTACTCGCCGTCGGCTGGGTCGTCCTCCGCAGCTACTCCCGCAGCAAAGCCGGCGAAAAAGTCGTCTTCAAGACCGAGGAAATCGTCCGGAGCGACGTCATACGCTCCATCTCCGCCACCGGAACCGTCGAACCGGAAGAGCTCGTGAACGTTGGCGCACAGGTCAACGGCAAGATCATGAGCTTCGGCAAGGACGCCGACGGCAACACGGTCGACTTCAGTTCCCGCGTGAAGGCCGGCATGGTGCTGGCGCAGATCGACGACGTGCCGTACAAGGCCGACCTTCAAGACGCCGAAGCCACGCACGAACGCGCCAAGGCAAGCATCCAGCAGGCGGAAGCCGGCATCGAAAGCGCAGAGGCCAGCCTCAAACAGAGCGAGACGCGTCTCGCTCTCGCAAAAGCGAACTGGGACCGCGCGCAGACGCTGTACCAGGCCAAGTCCATGACCAAGAGCGACTACGACAGTTGCCAGTCCGACTACAACACGGCCCAGGCCGAGATCGCAGTGAAGAAGGCCGCCCTCACCGAGGCGAAAGCCTCCCTTTCCAGCGCGAAGGGAACCCTCTCCAGCGCCGAAGCCTCCCTGCTCCGCGCAAAACGCAACCTCGACTACTGCACCATCACAGCGCCGATGGACGGCGTCGTGATTGACCGCCGCGTCAGCATCGGACAGACCGTCGTCTCCAACCAGGCCGCCTCCAGCATCTTCCTCGTCGCGAAGGACTTCGCAAAAATGCAGGTCTGGGTCTCCGTGAACGAAGCCGACATCGGGAGCATCACGCCCGGCATGGACGTCACCTTCTCCTGCGACGCCTTCCCCGGCGTCACGTTCCACGGCAAAGTCTTCCGCATCCGCCTCAACGCCACGCTGTCCTCCAACGTCGTGACCTACATCGTCGAGGTCAACACCGACAACGACAGCGGCATGCTGAAACCCTACCTCACCGCCAACGTCAAGTTCATCCGCGAGGCGAAACGCGGCGTCCTCTCGGTTCCGGCCTCCGCGCTCCGCTACACCCCGGACGTGGGCAACATCGCCCCCGACGCCCTTGCAAACCCCATTCAGGCCGGACAGGACGAGGCCCTCCTATGGATCGAAAAGTCCGAAGGCAAGCTCTCCCCCGTCAAGGTCAAAGTCGGCCTCAACAACGGCACGCTCGCCGAAATCGTCACGGACGACCTGAAGGAAGGCGACATAATCATCACGGGCGTAGACACATCCGCCGCCATGCGCGGCCCGGAAGGCGCGGACTCCGGCATGCAGAACAACCCGTTCATGCCCAGGATGCCGAGATTCTCCGGCCGCGGCAGCGCGGGCGCACGCGAACGCGCCAGCCAGCGCGAAGCTGCCGCGGGCGGTTCCGGCGCAGTTTCGGCCCCCGGCGCGGGCGGACGCCCCGGAGCGGGCGCTCCCGGCGGCCGCCCCGGAGCTCCGAGAAACTGATCGCGAGGTTCCGTCCATGTCTCAAGAACTCATCAAACTCGTCAACATCGGCAAGACGTATTTCCTCGGCGAAATCTCCGTGCCCGTCCTGAAGGGCATCTCGCTTGAGATCGGCAAAGGCGAATACGTCGCCCTCATGGGCGCGTCCGGTTCCGGAAAAAGCACCCTCATGAACATCCTCGGATGTCTGGACCGCCAGACCGAAGGCGACTATTTCTTCGACGGAGAGGAAGTCGGGCGCATCTCCGGCGACAAGCGCGCGAAAATCCGCAATAAGAAGATCGGGTTCGTCTTCCAGAGCTTCAACCTGCTCCCCCGTACGAGCGCGCTCGACAACGTCATCATGCCGCTCAACTACACGGCGCAGGGCCTCTCCGCCTCCGAATGCCGCCGCCGCGGCATCGAGGCGCTGAAGCAGGTCGGCCTCGGCGAACGCATGGACCACTTCCCGTCCCAGCTCTCCGGCGGCCAGCAGCAGCGCGTCGCCATCGCACGCGCCCTCATCAACCGGCCCCCGGTCCTCTTCGCCGACGAACCCACCGGCAACCTCGACTCGAAGACCAGCGTCGAGGTGATGAACATGTTCTCCGAGCTCAACGCCTCCGGCATCACGGTCATCCTCGTGACGCACTCCACCGAGATCGCGGACTGCGCCAAGCGCACGATCATGCTGAAGGACGGCCAAATCGTGAACGACCCGCGCCACGGCACGGAAGCAAAGGGGGCCTGACCATGAGAATCATCTCCACCATCCTGACCTCCCTCAAATCCCTGCGCCGCAATCCTACGCGGACTCTGCTGACCACCCTCGGCATCATCATCGGCATCGCCGCCGTCATCACCATGATGGAGATCGGCAACGGCTCGAAGAGCGCCATCCAGACCTCCCTCGAAAACATGGGCGCGAATTCGATCATGGTCATGCCCGGCAGCATGATGGGCCCCGGCGGAGCGCGTCAGGGCGCGGGCGCGGCCGTTTCGCTCGTTCCCGCCGACGCCGACGCCATCGGCGAAAACTGCCCCAGCGTGGCGCTCTATTCGCCCGTCGTCCGGGGCGGCAACGTGCAGGTCATCTTCGGCAATGTGAACTGGGTGCCCAGCAACATGTTCGGCGTCGCCCCCGCCTACTTCGAGATCCGCAACTGGGACATCCAGGAAGGCCGCCTCTTCACCAACGAGGAAGTCGACACCAACGCGCGCGTCTGCGTCGTCGGCACAACCATCGTAAAGGAAGTCTTCAACGGCATGTCACCCATCGACTGCGAACTCCGCATCGGCGACGTGACGTTCACCGTCATCGGCGTCCTGAAGACCAAGGGCGCGAACATGATGGGATCGGACGAAGACGACGTGGTCCTGACCCCGTGGACCACCATGCGCATGCGCGTCACCGGACTCAAGACCGGAACCGCGTCCAACACGTCCAGCACGGTCTCGGATTCCCCAGGCGAACGTTTCGCCGTCAGCGGACGCGCGCTCTATCCCGACCAGGACAACAGCATCACGAAGGACAAGCTTTTCTACAGCCGCTTCACCCAGCTGGACCAGATCATCGTCACCGCCTCCGCGATCGAAAAGAACGAACAGGCCGTACAGGAAGTCTCCAATCTCCTCCGCAAGCGTCACAATCTCGGCATCGAACAGGACGACGACTTCACCGTCCGCAACTCCGCCGAATTCATGTCCATGCTGAACCAGACTTCCACGCTCATGACCAATCTGCTCCTCGGCGTGGCGCTGATCTCACTCGTCGTCGGCGGCGTCGGCATCATGAACATCATGCTCGTGTCCGTTACGGAACGCACCCGCGAAATCGGCCTCCGCATGGCAGTCGGCGCGCGCTCCCGCGACATCCTGCGCCAGTTCCTCATCGAGTCCGTCGTGCTCTGCATCTCCGGCGGAATCATGGGCATCCTGCTCGGACATGGCATGTCGCTCATGATCGCTGGCGTCCTCGGATGGCCCATCGAAGCCAGTCCGCAGGCCATCGTCGCGGCGGTCATCGTCTCCGCCACGGTCGGCATCCTCTTCGGGTTCTACCCGGCGTGGAAAGCTTCCCGGCTCGACCCGATCGAAGCCCTCCGCTACGAATAACCTCAAGTTCCTTTTCTGCAATTCAAAACGCCCGCGGAAACCGAAACTTCCGCGGGCATATTTCTTTTCCGGCTCATCCCGTTTAATCCTCCCCGGAAAGGCATTACCCAAATGTCGGGCATATTTCAGCCTCGAAAACTTGACATTCGGACAAACTCTGCTATAGTAATGGTATTGTCTTGAGGCGTTTGCGCCCGTTTCGTCTGAAATTCGATCCGCGTTTCCCCGTCATGAACATGAAAAGATCAGAAAAGACAAACAGCGACTGTTGGAAATCGTTCCTTGTTATGTCTCGCCGGACGTCCATGCTTTTCTGCATGATGGTTTGCCTGTTGTCCGGAACGCTCCGGGGCGCGGAAAACAGCGCACGGAAAGTCGTCCGGGTTCCGTACACGCATTTCGAAAGACTGATGGTGGTCGACGAGAACAACAAGCCGGTATCCGGTTACGCGTTCGACTACATCCAGATGGTCGGGACCTACGCCGGATGGGATATCGAATATGTTCCGTGCGACAGTTTTTCCGACTGCGCGGAAAAGCTTCTCGCGGGAGAAGTCGATCTCTTCTACGACATCAGCTACACGGAGGAACGCGCCAAACGGATCCTGTACCCGGACGAGGCGATGGGAAATGAATACTACTATCTGTACGCCCTGGACGGAAACACATCCGTCACGCCCGGCAATCATGCGTCCATGAACGGAAAGACGGTCGGAACCACGAGCGGAACGATCACGACCGAGTTGCTGAAACAGTGGTGCCAGAAGAAGAACGTCGAGTTCAAGATCATCGAATATGATTCCATTCCGGAAAAAGAGGCCGACCTGTATGCCGGAAAGATCGATCTCGACCTGGAAGTCAGCATGATGGCGAAGCGCAATCTCTCGGCGATCGAAAAGATCGGAACATCCGCCTATTATCTGGTCGCGAACAAGGAGAGACAGGATCTGATCGACGACATCAATTCCGCGCTGGACAAAGTGATCGGCAATGACATTTTCTATCTCACGAGGCTGGAGGAGCGATACTTTTCCGATACGGTCCTGAGCCATACTCTGACGGATGAGGAAAAGAACTGGATCGCGGATCACGAAGCGCTGCGCATCGGTTATTTCGACAAGTATCTTCCGTTTTCCACAAAGGACGGAAACGGCGAGCCGTCCGGCGCGGGCATCGAAGCGATAAAGGAGATCGTCAAAAGATTAAACCTGAAAGACCTGCTGGATGTGGAATTCATCTGTTTCGACGATCAGGAAGAAGGATACCGGGCGGTCGAATCGGGGGAAATCGACCTGATGTTTCCCGCCTACATCAGCAGTTCGGTCAGACAGGATTACCGCATCATGGGCGGGAAGATTCTTGCGACGCTCACAAGCGACCTGGCGTTTCTGAACGACATCGGGGACGGCAAAGGCAAACGGATCGGCGTCAACAAGAGCAACATGATGCAGTATTATTACTCCAGAGATTCTTTTCCCGACTCGGGAATCGTGTTCTATGACGACATCCGGGGGTGCCTCGACGGCCTGTTGAGCGGAACGTCGGACGGAACCTTCTTGAACGGTCTCAGATCCGAAGCTCTTTTGAAGCCCGGCAAATACCATTCGATCAGGACGGTGCGCGCAAAGAACGGCTTTACATTCCGCATGGCGTTCGCGGACGGCAACATCGGCCTTATGCTGCTGATGAACCGCGGGCTGACGATGCTCGATCCCGATTTCATCAATAAGACGTCGTATTCCTATGCGGGGAAGATTTACACTTATTCCATCATGGATTTTCTCCGGGAGCACGTCAGGCTGGCGATCGTCCTGGTTGCGGTTCTGGCCGCGCTGACCACGAGACTGGTCGGCGTCCGGATCAGCAACCACAAACTGGCGGGGATCAACCGGCAACTGCAGGAACACACGGAAACGATCGAACGGCAGAGGCAGCAGCTCGAAAAGAAGCAGGACGAACTCGAAGACGCGCTTCAGATGGCTCAGGACGCAAACCGCGCCAAGACGGCGTTCCTGAGCAACATGTCCCATGACATCCGCACGCCGATGAACGCGATCATCGGGTTCACCGGCCTTGCGGCCAGCCACATCGACGACAAGGAACGCGTTCAGGATTATCTGTCGACCATCGCGCAATCCTCGGAGCACCTCCTCTCGCTGATCAACGACGTCCTGGAAATGAGCCGCATCGAATCCGGCAAGATGAATCTGAACGAGAAAGAGGAGTCTCTCCCGGATATCGTTCACGCCATCCGGAACATCGTTCAGGCGGACGTCAGGGCGAAACAGCTCTCTTTCCTCATCGACACGGCGGATGTCCGGAACGATTTTGTGTTCTGCGACAAGCTGCGCCTCAACCAGGTCCTGCTCAACCTGATTTCCAACGCCATCAAATACACGCATCCGGGCGGAACAATCGCCCTGCGAATCATACAGAAAGCCTCACCCCAGGCGGGCCGCGGCGCGTTCGAGTTCCACGTCAAGGACAACGGCATCGGCATGAGCGAGGAGTTCATCGAAACGATTTTCGATCCGTTTACGCGGGAGGAGAACTCCACGGTCTCGCGCATTCAGGGAACCGGACTCGGGATGGCGATCACGAGAAACATCGTGGAGATGATGGGCGGCAGGATATCTGTCGCATCCAAGAAGGGGGAAGGATCCGAATTTACGGTTTCCGTGGATTTCAGACTGTCCGACAGGAAAGCGTCCGACCGCGAAAAAACCGGCCAGACAAATAGGGAGGAACGGACCGTTCTGTTAGAAGGCAAAAAAGTGTTGCTGGTCGACGACAACGAGCTCAACCTCAAGATCGGAACGCTGCAGCTTCAGCAGAAAGGCATGATTGTCGACGCCGTGCGAAACGGACAGCTCGCGGTCGACACAATCCGGGAAAACGGGATTGACGCGTACGATTTCGTCCTAATGGACATCCAGATGCCCGTGATGGACGGATACGAGGCGACGTCCATCATCCGGAAACTCCCGGAAGGCGACAAGTTGAAGATCATCGCATTCTCCGCCAACGCATTCGAGGAAGACAAGGAAAAGTCTTTGAAGGCGGGCATGGACGGACACATCGCAAAGCCGCTGAAGATCAACGAGCTGATCAACGAATTGAAACGGTTCTGCGTGTAATCCTCCGGGAACGCGGAACAGCCAGCCCAGGAACGCCGCTCCCCGTTCGTGCGGCCCGGACGCTCACGGGAACTCCGGCTGGCTCTGCCCGGCGGCGGACTGCTGCCCGGCATTTTGAGAAACCGGTGCAATATCAAGCTCCTGCTCCAGGCGGGTCTTGAAATCCTGAAACCTGTAGTCCGCCGGATAAAGAATCAGATAGTGAATGGTCCGGTCAAGCGCATTCGTGTAGTGGCCTCTTGTAAAGTCCTCCTGAACGCAATGAAGCATGATGTCCGTCCAAAGCGTCTTGAGTTCGTCGGGAAGGTTGATTTTGCGATAAGGGATCCTGAGGACTCTTTCCGCTTCCTGATAACGATCGTTTGCCGCAAGCATTTTCGCATAGATATACTGGCCGAAGCTGTCGTCCTGATCCGTTTCCCATGATTGCTTCGCATAGGAAAGGGCTTCCGTCTTCATTCCCTTCGCCGCATAGATCTCGGCGAGGTTCGCCATGATCAGACGCCTGTCGGGGTGCTTGCCGACCAAAGCGAGGTAACGGGGAAGAGCCTGATCCAGCACGTCGTGTGCGGAGAACCTGTTTGCCGCGTGAAACGCGAAGTCCAAATGGGCCGTTTGCGCCGTTTCGAGCAGGGAAAGAGCTTCCTCCGTCTTCCCCTGAAGGAACAGGTCTTCCGCCTGGAAAAAAGGAGCCAGCTCCTTCTGTTCCGGCACGGACGAGGAATACAGACGCTCCGCCATCTTCGACAGCTCCGCCCGGCGTTCATGCTTGATGCAGAATCTGAAATAGCGATAGAGGATTCCCCGGTCCATTTCGGCATTGTCGACCAGGGCGGTGTATTCCTTTGTAGCCTCGTCGATTCTTCCCATAAGCTCCAGCGCGAGCATGTGCAGGAGATCGAAGGCGTTTGAACGCTTCTCCTCCTTCAGGGCGTAGAACCGTTCTGTGTATTCCAGACATAGTTTCGGATTGCCGTTGAAGAGTTCGAATTCGGCTGCTGTCTGCAGAAGATACGGATCGACCGGAAACGCGTTCAGGTTTTCCTGAAGTATCTGCCGGGTCAGGATGTTTCTTCTGTGCAGATCGTGTATGATGATGCGCATCAGGAAAGGATCCGTCTTTTCGTCTCTGGAAATAAGCTGCGCGATTCTCGCCATCCGCGAATCGTCAAGGGATTGCGGATTCTCCTCGACCTTCTTCTCCAGATAGTGACGGGCCGCGGAACGGGCTCTCTCCTGCAGGTCATAGAACGGCGGATTCAGCATGATCCTTTCGAGGGACCCGCATATCTTCTCCACGCTGTCGCTGTTGAGCGCGATCTGGAGATTGATCAGATTGGCAAGATCCGTCTGTGCGGCATCCCCCACTTCCTGCATGTGTCTGGCTAGATCGTTATTGTTCTCCGTTCCCTGACTGAAATCGTACAACGACTCGAAATAGGAGACCTGCGTACTGTATTTCCGCCCGAGGGAACGGAAATGTTCGGCAAGCGGTTTCAGCTTCTCGGGCTGCTCGCTGTATACGCAGCTCTCCGCATAAAGGATGGACAGCAGGACATTCTCAATGTCAGCCAGATAAGGCTCTGCAACCTCAACAACGGATTTGAATCTCAGATTGGAGAAATAAAAATCGGCTAAAAGCGGAATGCCGACGAACCTGTTCATGGCAACAACCTGTTTCAGTATCATTTCCACCTGTTCAAAAACGTAATCCTCATTCTCGCTGGAAAAATTGAAGTGGTTGAGAGAAAACAGAATGGATTCCAACCGGATGAAGCCATTTTCCGACTCAAGGCCTTTTTCTATAAAGCCCATAAGTTCCGCGCGTTCGTCCGGGGAACGCCTTTTGTACGTCACAAGGAAGTCCGCAAATCCGCCAAGATCGCCCTGGAGAAAAGAGGCTTCCGGGTCATCCAGAAGCATAATATCATAGTATTGCTCCGCATCTTTGAAATGACTCGTCATGACCGCGCAAATGAGATACAGCGCCTTTTCCCTCGGAGAAAGCTCCTCTTTCAGCGTGATTTTACGGGTCAGAGTCGTGTACAGATGCGCGAAGTTGCGGGCATTCAAGGCGCACTCGATATAAAGATCCCAGCGCTCCGGCTTGAGCGGATTCAGCACGCTGGCCCTGTACCAGCAGTGCATCTCCGCATCCGTATTGCCGAAATGCCGGTAGACTTGTGCAAGCCGAATGAAATCCTCTTCACTGTCATAATCCTTGTTAAGATACTCTTTCAAAAGCTTTTCCGCATTCTTCCAGTCCTCTGCGGCGAAAGCGGCCCTGGCTTCCATCCGCAGCTGAGCCCGTTGCGCCGTCTTGACGCCGAAATACCCCAGGAAACCGAGACAGGCAAACAGGACGGCCAGCAGAAGAATGACAGCCAAAACGATTTCAATCTTTTTCATTTTTTCGAGGTTCCATCGCGAAGTCGTCTTCCCGATGATTTGTGTTGAGTTCATAAAAAACCCCGGTCAGTTTCCCAACCGGGGCGCATTTCGTCAAGAACCGTTTCAGGAAGCGCATTCACCGCAAACGAATCAGGCGGCAGCGGCTTTTCTGCGACGGACAAACCAGAATCCGAACGCAAAGACTCCGGCGGCCAGAACGACCGGAAGTCCGCCGGGAAGCGGAGAACCTGTTCCGACGCTCGATCCCTCGCCATAGATTGTGAAAAATACCCGATGGTTGCCGTGTGCGGTATCAAGAGCCGCAAGCGGCATGGCTTTTTGGGCGGCCACGAAAATGTTATGCTTTGCGTTCCAGTCAAGGTTTTCCGCTTCAGGATCGTAATACCCTTTCTTGAGCAGCTCCAAGTGGTCCACATTGTCAACGCCCTCGCCATACGCGCCGTCCTGCCACATGGTGGAGTTCGATCTGGCAGAGCCGCCATTGGAGTCCTCCATGTAAATCTCGATTTCATCTCCGGCATTGAACGTTCCAAGATAATACCCGTAGCGGGTAACGTAATTGTCGTTCCACGGAGATTTTTCGATTTCAAACGGAGTGGCTTTGGATATGTCTATTTTCTCTCCCTGTTCGGTATTCACATAGTAATAGCCGTATTTGGCGATCCCCTTGCTCTTTAACGAGTCTTCCTGGAAGGAATCGCCTACATTGTCAATCCAATCGGCGATATAAAGATCGACGCTTTCTCCGGTAACACGAATCTTGTAGAGGGAATCATGGTGGTAGAGCGGCTGATATGGATATGCGGTCCTGACGATTTGATAATTCCCATAGTCTATTGTTTCCACACTTGCCGTTACATTCGTATTCCATTCAGGGATGTAATACGTTATAGAAGACGATTCGGATGTGGCGTCTTCATAATAATCATAATAATTAATGGCCGACGCAGTGGTGGCCACGAGAGCGAGCGCGGCGGTAAGGATGGGAAGAATGCGTTTCATGGATGCCTGTCTCTATTCTGCCCGGTTCTCCTGAAACCGGACGGTTGCGGGTTGTTTCCCCTCTCAGAAAAGCCAGGGAGCTCTTTATACTTATACAATAACAATATAACACGTTATAATCGCTTTTCAAATGAAAAACACAAAAAAATGCATTAGTTGATAATAATCTTTAGCGCTTTGATTTTTAGCCGCAAAGATAACAATCCGTTTTTCGAAGACATCATTCTCTTCGCCGCCTCATATCAGGCAAAAAAAGAACGCCCGCGAAAGCCGGAACTCTCGCAGGCGTAAAGACAAATCCTCCTGAAGCGGTGCGCGGCTTGCGCTCGCGCTCGCCAGTGTCAGTCAGCCGGATTAATCCATTTTCGGCAGCGAGGCGAAGCTCTTTTCGAGTTCGGCGTCGGTCGGGATGCTGTCGCTCATCTCGCCGTCGTTGAATTTCTGGTACGCGACCATGTCGAAATACCCGGTTCCGGTCAGACCGAACACAATGGTCTTCGCCTCGCCGGACTCGCGGCACTTCTCCGCCTCGTCGATTGCGGCGCGGATCGCATGGCTGCTCTCCGGAGCGGGCAGGATTCCTTCGGTGCGGGCGAACATCTTCGCAGCTGCGAACACGGAAGTCTGCTCCACGGAAACGGCTTCCATGAGTCCGTCGTGATAAAGCTGGGACAGAATGGAACTCATGCCGTGATAGCGCAGGCCGCCCGCATGGTTGGCAGACGGGATGAAGCCGCAGCCGAGCGTATACATCTTCGCGAGCGGGCATATCTTTCCGGTGTCGCAGAAATCGTATGCGAACTTGCCGCGCGTGAGGCTCGGGCAGGACGCCGGTTCGACCGCGATGATGCGGTAGTCGGCCTCGCCGCGGAGCTTTTCTCCCATGAACGGGGAAATGAGGCCGCCGAGGTTGGATCCGCCGCCCGCGCAGCCGATAATGATGTCCGGCTTAATGCCGTACTTGCGGAGCGCGGTCTGCGTTTCAAGTCCGATGACGCTCTGATGCAGCAGAACCTGCGAAAGGACGGAACCGAGCACGTAGCGGAAGCCCTCGTGCGTGACCGCCGCTTCCACTGCTTCGGAGATCGCACAGCCGAGACTGCCCGTGGTGCCGGGGAACTGCTCCAGGATGCGGCGTCCGGTTTCGGTCGTGGACGAGGGCGACGGCGTGACGTCCGCGCCGTAGGTGCGCATGACCTCGCGGCGGAACGGCTTCTGTTCGTAGGAGCATTTCACCATGAAGACATGGCAGTCGAGACCGAAGAAGGCGCAGGCCATGGAAAGCGCCGTGCCCCACTGCCCCGCCCCGGTCTCGGTCGTGACGCCCTTCAACCCCTGCTTTTTCGCGTAGTATGCCTGCGCGATGGCGGAGTTCAGCTTGTGGCTGCCGGACGTGTTGTTGCCCTCGAACTTATAATAGATTTTCGCGGGCGTCTTCAGGGCTTTTTCCAAAAAGTACGCACGGACCAGCGGCGACGGGCGGTACATCTTGTAGAAATCGTACACTTCCGCGGGGATCGGAATCAGCGGCGTGGCGTCGTCGAGTTCCTGCTTCACGAGTTCCTCGCAGAACACATGTCCGAGTTCTTCAGCGGTCACGGGCTGTTTCGTCGCCGGATTCAGCAGCGGCGCCGGCTTGTTCTTCATATCGGCGCGGACGTTGTACCACGCCTTCGGAAGTTCATCCTCGGCAAGATAAATCTTGTACGGGATATGGTCGCAGTTCGGTTCGACGCCCATTCCGGCGCGGCTTGCGGTTTCGTGTTCCATGTTTTCTGCTCCTGAAAATGACAGCCTCCTTGTTTTCCGGGCTGCCGCGGGTTGAAAAAAGAAACGGACCAAACGTTCTGTTCGATCCGCCTTGGCCTTCGATTGTTTTCTGAAAAAAACGACGTAGGGAACCCGGTTCCGGCGGACTCACCGCCGACGCCAATCAAAGAAATTATTGAACGTGTTCTTTTCCATAATGCAAATACTATAACACATTTTTCCCGGTTGTCAAGCGCATTTTCCGCATAATTTTTCCGCAAACCCGAAACAGGGTTGACATTCCGTTCCGGCGTGATAAAATGTGAATGGACTCAATCAACCGAACGGATTCGTCAGCGTCGTCGCCAATGCAGGCCCGTTTCCCCGCTGAGACGGCGAGAGAAAAACACCCCCTGTCCTGTTTGAGGGCGCGAAAAAGCCATGCACCGTTTCCGAGCGATGCATGGCTGATCTGCCTTTCGCGCCGGAGCAAAGCCCGGCGTCACTGAAGCGGAGGACTTGTCCTCCTTACTTACTTCAGGGGTTCCGTGATGGCTTCCTTGGTCTGCTTCACTTCCTTGATCGTGCCGTCTTCGTTGAAGAAGAGTTCGTCGACGCAGACGGAACGGCGGAGACTCTGGCCCCTCTGGCCGTCGCGGTCAAGCTTGCCGTTGTGGTAGAAGAGGTAGGTGTGGCCCTTGTAATCGACCACGCCAGGGTGAATGGTGAAGCTGTTTTCGGCGGCGCCGGTGACCTGTCCGCGGAACGTCCAGGGGCCGCGCGGATTCTCGGCGGTAGAGTAGTTGATGCACTCGCCGCCGCGTCCGCCGGAACCGGCGTAGATGTTGTAGTAGAGTCCGTTGCGCTTATAGAGCCACGGACCTTCGATGTAGCGCTGGAGATGCAGGTCGGTGATCTCTCCGTCGATCTCGGTCATGTTGTCTTTCAGCTTCGCGATATAGGAATTCTGTCCCCAAGCGAGCCAGGCGGTGCCGTCGTCGTCGATCAGCACGGTCGGGTCGATGTCGTTCCAGCCGCGGCCGGGAGTGTCGCTGTCGACGACCAGCGGCTTCGGATGCGGAACGAACGGACCGACCGGGGTGTCGCCGATCGCAACGCCGACGCACTGGCCGCCCTGCGGCGTGTTATAGGTCACATACCAGTAGAACTTGTCGCCCTTCTGGATGCACTGGGCCGCCCAGGCGATGCCTTTCTTGCCGTCCGGGAAGTCTTCCGGACGGAGCTTGACGCCGTGGCTGCGCCAGTGGACCATGTCGGTCGTGGAGTAGACGCGCCAGTCGGCGATGTTGTAGTTGCCGGGCAGACCGATGTTCTCGCCGTCCTTGTAGATGTCTTCGCCGGTGTAGACGTACAGACGGTCGCCGACCACCAGCGGGGCCGGGTCGCACGTCCAGGCGTCCGTGAAGATCGGGTTGCCGCTGGGTTCCAGATCGACGCCTTCGTAAAGGACGTCCTTGGAGGAGGACTGGCAGGCGGTCATCGCGAGTGCGAGAGCGGAAACCGCTCCGGCGAGGAGGAAATGTTTTGCTTTCATGTTTGTTTCACCTTTGGTTATTGGGTAGTGAAGGTAAGGAAACATCGTTTTGAGGCGGAATCCGGCGCAAACCGGACTCGGTTTGTGATAATGTAACGCGCCCGTCCGCGTTTTTCAAGCGTTTTTCGTTCGGGAATGCCGTGTTTTTCCGCAGAAAAGATAATTGTCATGTTAATTAACGCGCAAAACTGTAACTTCGAAGAGGAAACAGAAAGAATCATGGTGCGAAAAAGCCGCACACCATACGGGATGATGTGCGGCGCAAATCACTTTGAGCGCCGAGCGAAGCCCGGCGCTGCCGAGGTGGAGGACTTGTCCTCCTTACTTCAAAGGCTCCTTGATGGCGTCCTTGGTCTGGATCACTTCCTTGATCGTGCCGTCTTCGTTGAAGAAGAGCTCGTCGACGCAGACGGAACGGCGCAGGCTCTGTCCGGTCTGGCCGTCGCGGTCAAGTTTGCCGTTGTGGTAGAAGAGATAGGTGTGGCCCTTGAAATCGACCACGCCGGGGTGAATCGTGAAGCTGTTCTCGGCGGAGCCGGTCACCTGGCCGCGGAAGGTCCAGGGGCCGGTGATCTTTTCAGCCGTGGAATAGTTGATGGTCTCGCCGAAGCCGCCACCGCCGCCAGCAGGACGGTTGGGACGGTTGCCGCCGGCAGGACGGTTGCCGCCGGCTCCAGGAGCGCCAGCGCCGGGTGCGCCGCCAGCGGGTGCGCCGCCGCCGAAACCACCGAAGCCGCCCATGCCGCCGCCGAAACCGCCAAAGCCGCCAGCAGGTGCGCCACCGGCAGGGGCGTTTCCGCCAGCGCCGGGTGCGCCGCCAGCGGGTGCGCCGCCGCCGAAACCACCGAAGCCGCCCATGCCGCCGCCGAAGCCACCCATACCGCCGGCAGGTGCGCCACCGGCAGGGGCGTTTCCGCCAGCGCCGGGTGCGCCGCCGCCGAAACCACCGAAGCCGCCCATGCCGCCGCCGAAGCCACCCATACCGCCGGCAGGACGATTGCCGCCCGCTGCAGGAGCCGCACCGGCGGGAAGATTACCGGGCTGACCGCCCGCGGCGGGTGCGCCGCCAGCAGCAGCGCCGTTGGCGCCACCGGCAGGACGATTGCCGCCGCCCATGCCGCCGCCGAAACCGCCAGCGGGTGCGCCGCCAGCAGCAGCGCCGTTGGCGCCACCGGCAGGACGATTGCCGCCGCCCATGCCGCCGCCGAAACCGCCAGCGGGTGCGCCGCCGCCGAAGCCACCGAAGCCGCCCATGCCGCCGCCGAAGCCGCCAGCAGGTGCGCCACCGGCAGGGGCATTTCCGCCAGCGCCGGGTGCGCCGCCAGCGGGTGCGCCGCCGCCGAAACCACCAAAACCGCCGCCAAAGCCGCCCATGCCGCCGCCGAAGCCGCCAGCAGGTGCGCCACCGGCAGGGGCATTTCCGCCAGCGCCGGGTGCGCCGGCAGGACGATTGCCGCCTGCGCCCTGGCCGCCCGCGGGACGGTTGGGACGATTGCCGCCGCCGAAGCCGCCGCCGAAGCCGCCGCCAAAGCCTGCGTAGATGTTGTAATAAAGTCCTTTGCGCTTATAGAGCCACGGACCTTCGATATAGCTCTGGAGGCCGAGGTTGATGATCTCGCCGTCGATCTCGCACATATTGTCTTTCAGCTTGGCGAGGTAGGAGGTCTGCCCCCATGCGATCCAAGCGGTGCCGTCGTCGTCGATCAGGACGGTCGGATCGATGTCGTTGCCGGTGGTCATGTCGTCTGTGATGATCGGCTTTTCAACGGGCTTGAACGGGCCGACCGGGGAATCCGCGATCGCGACTCCGATGGAATTGCCCTGGCCGTTCTTGTTGCCGTAGGTCACGTACCAGTAGAACTTGTCGCCCTTCTGCACGACCTGGGCCGCCCATGCGACGCCCGCGCGACCGTTCGGGAACTGTTCCGGCTTCAGCAGCACGCCGTGGCTGGTCCAGTGGACCATGTCGGTCGTGGAGTAGCAGCGCCACGCGGCGATGTTGTAGTTGCCGGGAAGGCCGTTCTGTTCGCCGTCCTTGTAGATGTCTTCGCCCGTGTAGACAAAGAGGCGGTCGCCGACCACCAGCGGGGCCGGGTCGCACGTCCAGGCGTCCGTGAAGATCGGGTTGCCGTTGGGCTCCAGGGCCGTGCCCGGATACTCTTTGGCGTCGGCGGCCTGGGCCGCAGCGCCCGCGAAGAGGGCAAAAGCCGCGATGGCTCCTGCGAGGAGGAAAGTTTTTCTGTTCATGTTCTACCTTTTGTTTTGTGAAATTTGTGAGGGTGAAAGATTCAATTTGAGTTCAAAAATGCCAGGTCCGGCATTTTGTTCCATAATGTAGCCCAGCAGAAGCACGTTGTCAAGACCTTTTTCGCAAAAAAAAGGAAACTTTTATTCCGTTCTGTTACGATTTCACAAAAAGGGGAACAGCAAATCACAGAAAAGATATTTAGTAACGCAGACACAATGCGATTGGATTCCCCGCGCGCTGGCACATGCCGCGCACGGCTGCAAGGGTCGGAAAATGCTTCGCGCCGCCCCGTTCGGGCGGGGTCAGGGACGGATTTCGACGTCCTGATCCGGTTCCGGCACGGACAGGAATTCGGCCTTCACGAATGTCTTGTAGATGGTCTTTTCCCTGTCGCGGACATCGGAATACTGGATCGTGTTCTTTATGGACGCCAGCGAGGAATCGCTGTTATCGGAGACGTTCCACTGCGGCGCGCCGGTGTTGTTGAGCTGGTCCTTGCGCGCCTCGCCGTCCGGGATCTTCTCCATGTACACAATGCGGATGCCGTTCGCGCCCTCTTTTCGCGCGGCGGACTGGAGTATCGCACGGATATCCTTGCTCGTAAGCGACGGGCGGGCTGTGTATTCCGCCGTTCCCAGCACGACCGCGCCGGGAGTCTTGTCCAGTTCGGAAGCCAGATAGAACTTCACCGGGGCATCCGATGACAGCGCGGGAAGGGATTCGCCTTCATATTCAACGCCGGCGCAGGCGGCCAGGATGAAACATGCGGCCGCAAGCGTCAGCGGCGAAAAAAACTTCTTCATGCGGAAAACTCCTTTCGGGGTGATAAAACACGGTTCTGCGCACTTCGCCATTAATATACATGGGCAAACGTGAAAATCAAGCCGTTCCGCGGCCTTTTCGTTCCGGCGGCCCGGATAAAAACAGCGAATCAATCGCGGAAGATGTCCAGATTGAGCTTTTCGATGAATTCGTCGAGGCGGTCCTCCGTTCCGATCGCCATCTTCGGGCATTTCAGCCGTAGCATCCGCACAAAGAGTCCGTCTGCGGTCTTCACGAGAGGCCGCCCCTGCGAATCGAACACGGACGTATTGCCGTATCCGCAGCTCGGGGAACGCGCCTTGAAGAGGAACGCCCCGACGCCGCGCCGCAGGAGCTGTTCGATCTTCACGCCCGCCCACTCCTCCATCCGACGCGTTTCGTCTGCGCCCGTGGCTATGACTTTCAGGCGCGTGCCGCCCTGCCCCCGCTCCAGACGCATCGCCGGACGGGGGATATCCAGGCCGCATTCGACCTCCGGGCAGACAGGCACGAATTCGACCTTGTTCAGCAGGCGTTCCACGATGCGCGGATCGAGCTTGTCCGTGCCGTCGTAACGGTACTTCATGCCCAGCAGGCACGCGCTGACGCCGATCTTGAGTTTTTTCAGCGGCATAACCGAAGGACTCCTTTTCCCCCTCGCTCACGGTTCCAAAGCGAACGAATGACAAAGCCTGCACGCGCCGCAGTCGGACGACTGCGCTTCGCAATGCGTTTTATACAAGTGGATCAGCCCCTGCTGGGCCGCCGCGCCCTTCACGGCGTTCCTCCGTTCCGGCAGACACAGAGCCTGCATCCGCCGCACCACCAGGTTGCTCTGGAGAGGCGGCATCGTGCGGAAGAGTTCGAAAACGCGCGATTCCAGCGCATCGTCATGCACGAGCTTCGCATACGCCGCCAGCACGGGAAGGATCACGTCCGCGAACAGCGACTCCACGCGCGGGCGACCGAAGAGCGCCGCATGATGTTTGAGTTCGGAGGACCGGAACGACGTATGCGCGTTCCAGAACGCCTCGCCGCCGCTCAGACGGTCCTGGATTGTCTCCAATATCAGGTCCGCGCTCCCGCATTTCAGGATTCCGGCGAGCTGGCCGCACGGATCGGGCAGGAATGTCCGGCCGACCGCGCCGAGCATCGCCAGACGGCGTTCCGGGCTGTTCAACGGACGGCATGCGCGCTTGAAAAAAAGTCCTTCTCCACCGTTTTTCCGCAGAGGCCACCATTCGTTCCACCAGGCCGACGCGAGCGCACGACCGTCTCCGCTCATGCGCTTGTCCGCAGCCGGGTCGGGCAGAAGCCCGGATTCGCCCCACGCGAGAGCCTCGAAATGAGCCGTCAACTCGTCTTCCTGATATTCGCGCAGACGTTCCGCGAGCGTGCGGAAGGCTTCGCGGTTGTCGGGCGATCCGAGTTGTTCGGCGACGGCGGAGAGAAAAGCTTTCGCCGTTCCGGCCGAAATCATCAAGCGGAGACGTTCGTCGGCCCGGAGTCTGAGGCGGTCCGCGCCCGCGTCGCACAGAAACTTTTCCAGTTCGCCCGGCGTCATCTTCGCGAAATACGCGGCGCAAGCTGACTTCGGCTTCGTTTCAGCCCCGCCATCCCCCTCCCCCGCTTCCGGCAGGACCAGAGTCGCGGATTCAGGCAGAAAGGCGACATTGGCCGGGGAAGTGTCGTCCAGCCTCACGACATGCAGGATCACGCGGTCATAGGCTGGATCGCCGCCGTGCCCGTGCGAAATCCAGTCGCTCGTCTTCGTGTGGACTTCCACGTCCCCGCGAACCGCCGTGCCGTTCATTTCCAGTTTCGCGTTGCGGAAATCCGGCCCGGACATCCGGTTCCAGCGTCCCGGCGAGAGCACCCGCAACGAACCTCCGTTCAGGAGCGTGAAGACCGTTCCGCGCCGGATATCCGACCACTGCTTCTGGATCGCAAGCTCCCGTTCGGACGCAGGCTTTGCGGCATCCTGTTTTTCTCCTGAAGCGGAGCGGCTGCCAGTTCTTTTTCGTTGTTTCGTCAGACTCATTTCCTTTTTGCCGCATTGAATATCGAATAGGGTTTCGTGAACGGCGCGCCGAGATAGCTCCTGCGGACCAGTTCGGGGTAGAACACGAGACGTTCGACCGCGACGAGCGGATCGACCATCACGACTTTGAACGTGTGCCGGCCGGCCGCCTTCACCTCGTGCGTCACGCGCACCTTGCGGACGTTTTCGAAGATTTCATTGTTCAGACGCTTGAAATCGCCGGAAAGCGTGTCGGTCACTTTCACCGGCTCGTCGTCGAACGCCGTGCCGATGCGAAGTTCGCGGAAGGTCGCGCCCCGCAGTCCGGTGTCATCCTTGTCCGGGAAGATCGGCATGACCTCCACGTCGACCGTCACTTTGCCCGGTTCCGGAATGTAGACGGAGTATTCCATGGTCGGCGCGGGGTCGGGCGGCAGGATGGAGGGCGCCGGCAGGGGGAACACGGCCATTGCGCTCCCCCATCGCCCCAGTCCGGCGACCTGCTGCCAGATCGCGCCTTTTATGCCGCGTTTCGCGACGAATCCTGACGCCGGGATCACGATCGGGGCGGGAATGGCGCATCCGTAGACTTCATAGGCATTCTTCACCGGCACATCGATGGACACGGCTTTCACGGCGATCTTCACGGGCTTCATGCCCTCCGCAGCCACAGTGACGGTCGCTTTCGAGGTTCCGGCGGGAACAGTCTTCCAGTCAATGGAAACACTGACGGTCCTGTCCGCCGCGCCGTTCACTGTCACTTTTTCCCGCGAGAGCGTCACCCAAGGCTTATCGGATGAGACGGTGCATTCGATGGAGCCTTTGTCCGAGCGGTTGAACAGCGTCACCGGGTATTCCTGCGGATTCATGCAATCGAACGTCGGCAGCGTCAGGCTTTCGGTCTGATGCGGCGCGGCTTTCTCGTTGCCCTCGGCGGCCACGCCGAGCACAGGTTCCGCAGTCGGCTCCGGCATGTCTGAGATCCGCGGCAGGGCGTCGTACCTCGGCATGCTCCACTGCGTGTAGCCGATGTGCCGGTCGGACATCATGCTCTTCCACTTGCCGCCAGCCATTTCCGCGCTGTTGTAGAAGCTTGAAAGCTCTTTATCCTTCTCCAGGAGTTCCTGCGCCTTTTTGAGCGAGAGCGCCGCGCTGGCGCGCCCCTGTTTCGCAAACGTGTCGGCTTTGGAGAGTTCCGTGTATATCTCCGCAGCGCCCGCGCCCGCCACGACCGGATAATACACCAGCTGAAAGAAGGCGTCCGCGCAGGCAGGCGGCATCTTCTTCTTCAACGCCTCGGCCCGGTCGGCGAGACTCCGCCATTCCGAGGCGAACCTGTCCGCCTCGTTGTAGTTCACCGCGCTCCAGATGTCCGTCCGCTGAAGTTCCGGCTTCCGGATATGGTTCAGTCGCATATAGTTCGAGATCAGCACGACGCATTCCTTCGCGAGATCCTTCGGGAAGATGGACTCGCACCAGTCCAGCAGCCAGAGCGCAGCCTTGTTGTACGGGATCCGGTCCGGATCCCAGGCGAAATCCATGATGAAGTCGATCTCCGCTTCCTTCGGTTTCAGGTCGCCCGCGTTGACGATCCAAAGAGCGCGCATGCCGTACTGGTACGCAATGTACAGCTGATGCCATATCTGCGGAATCGGACGCGTGCTGATCCAGCGGTCATTCCATGGGCCGCCGTTCATGTCGATATGGTAATACAGGCCGAGCCGTTCGGGATGCTTCCGGTCCTCTTCGGCGGGCAGCTGCAGCAGGTAGCCGAAATTGCTGTCGCAAATCGCCATGATGACGTCGTCCGGCGGGCGCACGCCGCCCCGGTTGTAGAACTGCACGATCTCGTTGAAGACCACCCACACCTGAGGCACGGTGGCCGGGTCGCGTCCGTAAGCCTCGCGGATGAGTTCGCGCTGGTCGTGGAAAAGCTGGTAAAGCAACTCCTTGTTATTCTCGAAATTCGCGCCCGGATCAAGCGGCAGGTCGCCGTCGCCGCGCAACCCCACGGTCGGCATGTTGTCAAAATTCGCGTTGCGCTTCAGCCCCTCCAGCCAGAACTTCCGCATGTTTTCGCCGTTCTGACGGTAATTCCACTCGCCGAGTTCGCGGCTGCGCTTCGTCCATTCCTGCTGGTTGCGCATCAGAGGTTCGTGGTGGCTGGTTCCCATCACGATGCCGTACAGGTCGGCCACGACCGGGTTCAGCGGGTCGTCTTCGTTGAACGCCTTGCCCCACATCGCGGGCCACAGGTAGTTTCCCCTCAGGCGCAGGATCAGTTCGAACATGTGCGCGTACATCTTGGAATTGACTCCGCCGAACTTGCCCCGCGACCAGTTGGTGAACGACGGATCCTCGTCGTTGATGAAGATGCCGCGGTATTTCACCTTCGGCGGCCCCTGCACATAGGTTCCGGACCCCGCGCACAGCACGTCCGAATGCATGACCGGAACGTCGGCCCACCAATGCCACGGCGACACGCCGATCCGCTTGGACAACTCGTAGATGCCGTAGATCGTGCCGCGCTTGTCGCTGCCCGCGATCACCAGGGAATCCTTGTTGACCTGAATCAAATACGATTCCCACTTGCCTTCGATCGCATCAACGTTCAGCTTGTTCTCCTCGACGAGAGCGTCGATGAGCGGGCTTTTCCCGACCGTGCCAACCATGATCGCGCCCGGACGCGCCGCGCCGTCCGTCTCCACGGGCGACGCCGTTCCGGTGACGCGCTTCACGTCCTCGCTCAGGTCCTTCGCCGCGCGGATCACGGCGGGATGGTCCTCTTCGCTCAGAACAATCGTCGCTGTCTTCCCATCTTCGGCGATGAGGAACATGCTTTCGGAATTGGACCGCGTCTTCACGATCAGATCATCAAAAGACGACGCGGCGGAAACGGCGGGTCCGACGGCAAGCACAGCCCCGGCCAGCAGTCCGGTCACGCGGTTCGGGATTCTCAGTTTCTTCATGCGAATTGCTCCCCGGCATGGCGTTTATTGGTAATCTGCAGTGCAGAATCAAAAAGTCGTTTGAACCAAACACACCGATAATATATCGCTCTTTGCATGCTTTGCAAGCGGGATACGTCAGGGAAAGAGAAAAATGGAAAATAAAAAATGGCTCCGGCAGCAGGACTCGAACCTGCGACAGGGTGGTTAACAGCCACCTACTCTACCGACTGAGCTATGCCGGAGCATCGGGATGCTTTTAATATAGTCCGGTTCCGCAGAAAAATCAAGCGTCCTTCGAAGAAAACAGGCGGAATCGGAACGGGAACACCGTTGAAACGGAAAGGCTTGAGACCGGAACGGATGAAAGGCCACCCCTTTTCGTCCATAAAAATCCATAAATAATCAATTCTTTTTTATCTTTTCTCACAATAAACGAGAACGCGGAACCGTTAATAAATAGAGAACATGCATTTTTCCAAGAGAAAGCACGACCGGTCTTTCCCAACAAAACATGAAAGGAGTTTCGTATGCAACACAAATTCAACAAAATGCTGGCTTCCGGCTCTATCATCGCCGGATCTCTGCTCCTCGCTTCCGTGCTCTCCGCACAGGCTCCGGCCGGCGGCGCGGCTCCCGCAGGCGGAGCTCCCGCAATGGGCGGCTTCGGCGGAATGCCAGGCGGCCAGGGCGGATTCCCCGGCTTTGGCGGCGGCATGGGCGGCTTTGGCGGCGGCCAGGGCGGCGCGGCTCCCGCAGGCGGAGCTCCCGCAATGGGCGGCTTCGGCGGAATGCCAGGCGGCCAGGGCGGATTCCCCGGTTTCGGCGGCGGCCAAGGCGGCATGGGCGGAATGCCAGGCGGAGCTCCCGGCGGCCAGGGCGGATTCCCCGGTTTCGGCGGCGGTCAGGGCGGAATGCCGAGAATGGGCGGAATGGGCGGCGGCATGCCCCGCATGGGCGGCATGGGCGGAATGGGTGGCGGTCAGCCGCGTGATGTGAAGCCCGAAAAGAGAGAAAAGATGGAATCCATCGCCTCCACCCGGACCGAGTTCCCCGACAACAAGTTCAAGGAAATGCCGCAGGAATATAACAATCCCAACGAAAAAGCCGGCAAGGTCGTGTCTTTCAAATACAAAACGCGCGACAACCAGACCGAAGGCAGCGCCGAGGTCGAGAAGACCGCCCTCATCTATCTGCCTGCCGGTTATGACGAAAAAGACACCAAGACCCAGTACAACATCCTGTACCTGATGCACGGCGGCGGCGGGAATGAGAACCAGTATTTCCGTGGCGCAGGCCAGAACTCCCAGGCCAAAAACGTATTCGACAACATGATCGCCAAGGGCGACATCAAGCCACTTATCGTCGTCACGCCCACCTACAACGTACCGTACGGCAGCGACCAGAACAGCAACAGCATGAACTTTCACATCGAACTCGTCAAGGACCTGATCCCCGCCGTTGAAAAGCAGTTCCACACCTATGCAAAAGACGTCACCAAGGAAGGCATCCATGCCTCCAAGTGGCATCGCGCCTTCAGCGGATTCTCCATGGGCGGCGTCTGCACATGGGCGGTCTTCGACCACTGCATCGACCAGATCGGCTGCTACATCCCGATCAGCGGCGACAGCTGGGCCGCCGGAACGTTCCAGGGCGAAGCAAACGCCAAGTACCTCGCTGAAACGTTCAAGCTGACAGGCTATACCCCGAAGGACTTCCTCGTCTATGCAGGCTGCGGCAGCAGCTCCGACATGGCATACGGGAACCTGACCCCGCAGATCGACGCGATGAAGAAGCTTACCGACATCTTCAAGTATTGCGACAACTTCAAGGACGGCAACTTGTATCAGGCGATCTCCGAAAAGAGCGGACATGACAACACCACCATCATGAACATCCTGTACAACGGCCTCCCGAAGATGTTCGAATAACCGTTTTTTCCTGACGCGATCTCAAGATGCGTCGCGCCGGGAACAGGCTTGTTTTTCGCACATCGCCTCAACCCCTTGCCGATCGCGAGGGGTTGAGTTTTTTGCGCTCCGACCACAAAAACGCCGTTCCGGCAGATTGAAAAAAACACAAAGGAAAGTATATTATATATGATGTTTCTCCCGTCGTGCGTTCCACTGACCGAATCGGATCGCAGGCGTGCTTTTGAGGAGCATCGTTTTTTCGGGAGAACAACCATGAAAGTGATCGGGCAACAGCGCAACAGCCGTATGTGCGTGATCTGCGGCTTGGACAATCAGTTCGGCGTCCGGGCTCCGTTCTACAACATGTCGGACGGGAGTGTCGCATCGCCGTTCCGCTATCGGGCGTGGCATCAGAGTTATCCCGGGCGGGTTCACGGCGGCATGATCGCCGCCATGCTGGACGAGATGGGGCTCCGGGGCTTATGGGCCGCAAAAAACAACGACTCGGAGTTCGGCGTCACCATTTCCCTTGAGACCCGTTACAGAAAGCCAATTCCTTACGAGGCGGATCTCCTGGCTACGGGAAAACTGATCGAGGACCGTTCCAGGCTGTTTGCAGTGGAGGCGCGGATTCTGACCATGGATGGCGAAGCGCTGGCTGAAGGAATCGTCCGCTATCTTCATTTGCCCGTCGACCGGATCGCCGAAGGGAGTTCCGTACATGAAGAAATGCCATACAGTCCGGAGTGCCGGATTGCGGAGCTCCCGCTTCCGGCGTGACCCGCGGCATTCCTCTCCCCCCTGTTCTTGATGGCTCTAAGATCATATCCCGTCCGACAGCCAATGCGGTCGCGCATCCTCAGCCATTCCGTTCAAACCGTTCAAGCTTGTCTTTCCCGGGAGAGTTTTGTCAAGGGATTATGTGAAAACGACTTGAATCTGACGCAGACTTGATGTATCTTATTATACCCTGATTTTCCGGAAAACCGCGATATGAAAAAACTGCTCTGTCTTTTTGCTCTTCTCTTCCTTGCCGCAGCAATTCTGCCGTCCTGCTCCAACGACAAAGACAAACCGCTGATCGTCGCATGCGGAGCGTCCACCTCGCCATACGGCTACTATGTCGGCGAGACGAATGCGCCGGTCGCCGGCATCGAAGTCGACCTCATAAAGGAGATCGGGAAAGAGCTTGGACGCCCGGTTCAGTTCCGGATCGTTCCGTTCCAGTACGTTTTTTCGCTCGTGGCTCGGAATGAGGCCGACATCGGCGCCGCGGGCATCGAAATTGCTTCCGATCATTCCGAGGACGTCCTGTTCTCCTCGCCATACGACACGTCCTCCCAGATGATCGTAGCGCCGAACGGTTCCGACATCAAGGATGAGGCCTCGCTGAAAGCAGCCAGAGTTGCCGTTCTTGAGGGAACAAGCGACATTGACACTCTGCGTGAAAGGATCAAGCCGAAAGCGGTTCTGCCGTTTCTGACGCTGGAAGAAGTCGATGCGGCTTTTGCCGAACGTCGCGCCGATGCCGCCGTCATGGACTCCATGCAGGCGGAATCTCTTATCAAGGCGCACAAAGACAAGTATAGCATCCAGGGAAAGCCTCTGGGCAGATATCAGCATGGTCTTATCTTCAACCGGAAGAATTCCAAGCTCGCATCCGCAGCCAACGCGGTCATCGACAAGTTCAAATTGTCCGGCGAGCTTCAGAAAAGCCGCGCAAAGCATTTTGACATTCTCAACACCATTCCTCCAGCCCGCGCAAATGAAGAGAAAGGCAGGCCCTTTGTCGTTTGCCTCGAATCCTCGTTCGCGCCATTCGTGCTCATGAACAGGAACCAGTTGATGGGCGTGGATATCGAAATGGCAAAGGATATCGCCCGTGAGCTGAAACGCCCCTTGCGGATCAAGATCGTGCCGTTCGTCGAAGTGCTTCCGCTCGTCGAGTCCGGTTCCGCTGACATGGGCGCATCCGGCATCTCCATCACGCCGGAACGGGAAAGGACCGTGCTTTTTTCCAAACCATATGAAAAGACCGTCCGGCGGATTCTCGTCAACACCGATGCGCCATATACGGCGGTCGAAGACTTGAAGGGAAAGATCGTCGGAGCGAAAAAAGGCACAAAAAGCGAAGACTACGCCGTCGACGAAATCCATGCGAAAAAAACGATTCACTTCGACAACGCCATGCAGGGCATCCTGAATCTCCTCGACCATAAGATCGACGCCTATATCGACGATGATGGAGAAGCCGACCTCGCGGCGGAAAAAATTTCCAACATCGACGGAAGAAGAGTGAAAACGCTGGATGTATCCATCCCGTTGGAGGAATACGGATTCGCGTTCCATATCGACAATGCCGACGCGAAAGCCGCCGCGGACAAGGTCATTGACACAAAACGCCACAGGGGCGAGATCAACGCGCTCTTCCGTAAGTACAAATCCATCTACATGACACTGGATATTGACAATTACTGATTTTTCATATATAGGAGTCGATCTATGAAAAAAATGCTCGCTCTTTTCGCCTCTCTGTTCCTTTGCGCCGCGTTTCTTCCGGCTTGTTCGGACGATGCGGACAAGCCGCTGGTCGTCGCCTGCGTGGCGTCCTCTTCGCCGTACTGCTACTATGTCGGCGGCGGCACGGGCGGCGGCGGACTGAATCGGCCTGTCGCGGGCATCGATGTCGATCTTATCCAGGAGATCGGAAAGGAACTGGGCCGTCCTGTTCAATACAAGATCGTGCCGTTCCAGCACATCTTCACGCTCGTTGCCACGGGAAAGGCCGACATCGGCGCGGCCGGTCTCACGATTACGCAGGAACGCGCTCAACAGGTCCTCTTCTCGAATGTCTACGACACGTCTTCCCAAGTGGTCGTCGTTCCGGAGGATTCCGACATTACGGACGGAAAAACACTGAAGCAAACCAAGGTCGCCGCGCAGGAAGGAACCACCGACATCTCGTACTTGCGCGAAGTCGTCAAGCCGAAGCTTGTCCTCCCCTTCCTGACGCAGGAAGATGTGAACGATGCGCTCGTTGAGGGCCGCGCCGACGCCGCCATGATGGACCTCATGCAGGCGGAATATCTTGTCAAGGCAAGCCAGGAAGAAGAGTGCAGGATTCTGGATGACCCGGTATGCGAGGTGCAGTACGGGCTCATTTTCAACAAAAAGGATTCCAAGCTCGCGGATGTCGCCAACAAAGTCATTGCGGAATTCAAATCTTCCGGCGGGCTTCAGAAGAGCCGCGAAAAGCATATCAAGGCGCTTGATGCGCTTCCCCTCGGAGCCCAGAGAAATGATGAAGTCAAGCCGTTCGTGGTCTGCGTCGAATCCTCGTTCGCTCCCTTCGTCTTTATGAACAGAAACAAACTGATGGGAGTGGACATTGAAATGGCGGAGGCGATCGCCGACGAACTGAAACGCCCGCTCCAGATAAGGATTGTTCCGTTCTCCGAAATCCTTCCACTCGTCGAAAGCGGAGCCGCCGACATGGGGGCGTCGGGAATATCCATAACCTACGAACGGAAGAATATCGTCCTCTTCTCCATCCCCTACGAGAAGAACGTTCGCCGGATTCTCGTGAGCGAAGACTCCCCGTATAAAACGATCCGCCAGCTGAACGGCAAGGTGATCGGAGCCAAGAAGGGCACAACCAACGAGGAATACGCCGCCACCATGCTCCAGGCGGGGAAGATGCAGCATTACGACAACCCCACCCAAGGGGTCATGGGGCTCATCGATCATGAAGTCGACGCCTATGTGGATGACGAAGGCGAAGCTGAACTTATCGCAGGCAAGTACGCCGGCAAAATCAGAATGCTCGACATTGTCATTCCCGCAGAGGAATACGGTTACGCATTCCAGCTCGACGATCTTGAGACAAAGGAAGCCGCCGACAAAGTCATTGGCGCGAAACGGCGCAACGGAGAGCTTCCGGCGCTTTTCCGGAAGTATAATTCCATCTACATGACACTCGACTTAAACGATATCTGACGCCCCGCACACGCCTTCGGCCCCGGTTTCTCCTCATTCTTCCGCAAATCCTTGCCGATGCCCGCATTGGTCTGAGCAACAAGGTTTGCCTCCGGGATTTCGGCGCAAACACAGTCGGCGGTTGCAAATCCGCCGCAACATGTGTGCAAGAAACGGCCTTGCTGTCTTTTGGCATTGTTGGGCCTCTTGGTTTGCTTTGGGCTTTGACTGGCAGTCTAAGCTTAATGTACTCCAAGAGGCTTTTCTGCGCAACTTGAATCTAAAGTTTTTTCGGCTACTTATCGGCTGAGCCGGTAGTTTTTTTGACCTAAAGACATATAAAAAGTCAACCGGACAGGATCGCTGCCCGGTTGACTGCGAATAATGCTCTATATCGGGAAACCCCGGCTTGGATCACTTGGATTCAGTGAGCTTGCCCTGGAGTTCGTACAGTTTTTCCCGATAGGCCGCGGGATCCTTTTGACGGAGTTCCTGCGCAGCCTTGTATTCATCCGGGAACTTTTTCTGGATGTCGCTGACGGTATCGACGTTGGATCTGGGTCTCTGCGGACCGGCCTGAGCGCCGCCGGGCTGACCGCCGCCGAAACCGCCCATGCCGCCGCCGAAACCGCCCATGCCGCCGCCGAAGCCGCCCATGCCGCCGCCGAAGCCGCCCTGGCCCTGACCACCCTGGCCCTGCCCCTGACGACGCGGACGCTGTCCACCCTGGCCGCCTTGACCGGCAGGACGCTGTCCGCCCTGTCCACCGCCAAAGCCGCCCATTGCGGGTGCGCCGCCCTGGCCGCCGCCAAAGCCGCCCATACCGCCGCCAAAGCCGCCCTGGCCGCCGCCAAAGCCGCCCATGCCGCCTGCGCCCTGACCGGCAGGACGCTGTCCGCCCTGACCACCCTGGCCGCCTTGACCGGCAGGACGCTGTCCGCCCTGACCGCCGCCAAAGCCGCCCATTGCAGGTGCGCCGC